>Ga0157368_1000011_pt1 | contig 72264 bp, 58 predicted proteins | sample AttbisABBM3_FD_113146 | JGI IMG/M metagenome (GOLD analysis project Ga0157368, IMG submission 113146) | Fungus gardens microbial communities from leaf cutter ant in Botucatu, State of São Paulo, Brazil - Atta bisphaerica ABBM3 | ecosystem: Host-associated > Fungi > Mycelium > Unclassified ... | reverse complement strand
TTACGATTGCCTTGCAAACGGAAACAAAGGTCGCAACAACCAGTGTAACCAATGTGCAAAAGCCGGGTTCAGTTGTGTTAACAAAGTTTGATTCTGACACGAAACAAGTGTTAGCAGATGCTGGATTTAGCTTGTATAACCAAGCAGGTCAAATTGTTAAAACTGATTTGGTAACGAATCAAGCGGGTCAAGTTAAGGTTGATGGGTTAAAGCCTGGTACGTACTACTTTGTTGAGACCAAAGCACCGGCTGGCTATGAATTGGATACGAAACATTTGCCAGTAACAATTACGCTACAAAAGACAGTGCATTTAGCTGAGGTGCAAGCCTTTAATACAGCAATTACGGGGTCAGTTGAACTGACAAAGCGTGATGCAGACACAGATGCTGTGTTAGCAGGTGCGACATTTGATTTGTATAACCAAACTGGTAAGCAATTACAAATTGGATTAAAAACTGACGTTAATGGTCAACTTAAAGTTAATGATTTGAAACCCGGTGATTACTACTTTGTTGAAACCAAGGCGCCGGCTGGCTATGAATTAGAGGCGACATCACGTGTGACGTTTACAATTGTTCGTCAGAGTGTCGGGCAGGTTGCTAAAGTAACCGCCATAAATGAAGCACAAACTGGTTCAGTCATTTTGACTAAAACAGCGGCAGATACACAGCAAAAGTTAGCGGGTGCTGTCTTCAGTTTGTACCGTACTGATGGGCAATTGTTACGTGATAATTTGCATACAAGTGCTAATGGTCAACTTAAAGTGGATGGCTTGAAGCCCGGTGAGTATTACTTCGTCGAAACACAAGCGCCATTAGGCTATCAACTAGTAGCGGATAAGCAATATCATTTTACGATTGCCATACAAACAGTAAAGCAGATTGCAACATTATCAGTTACAAATGCACCGTTACCAGTATCAACACGTGTGGATACTAAGATTAAGACACCAACAAAAATAAATGAAAACAGCGATTCTAAGGTTAGTGCAGAGAAAATCATCGTGCACAAACGCGAGGTAAATAAGATTGCCGCCGCAATAACTATGGATCGCTCAAATGGAAAGGAGAACAGTCAATTGCCAATTACAGGTGAAGCTAACAATGTATTAGCAAGTCTTTTGGGACTAATTATTTTAGTGTTTGTTGCCAGTGTTATTTATTACTATAATAAGAAAAGTAATTAATCATTACACAGTTTAATTAAATGTGTTGGTATCTAACCAGGTATCAGCACTTTTTTTATATAAGCATGTTTATTTATGCACAAGTATATGTGCATAACATTGTGTATAACTGATTTATTCTGTGGAAAAGTCTATAAAACGGTGGAAAGTATTGTGCCTTGTGCACAGGTTATCCACAAGGACAAAATTGGTCGTAATTAGTGCATTGTGTGCTTATTTGAGCCAGATAGCGTATAATTTATAGTACTAAAAACGAAGCTAAGGATAAGGGTGAATCATGACTCGATTATTTGAACAGCTAACCGAGGAACAGTTTGAGCAATTTGCACAAACTCATACATCTGGTAGTTATTTACAAACTAGTTCACAAGCGCGTTTACTGGTACGACGCGGTTGGCAAACAACTTTAGTTGGGTTAGTAGAAAATCAACAGGTAGTTGCTGCCGCTGTTTTAGCATGGATACCCGTACGTTTGGGTAACTTATTCCAAATTGATGGGGGGATGCTAATTGATTATCATAATCAAGCGCTAGTGAATGATTTTGTGACCGGGGTAGAAAATTTTGCCAAACAACATAATGGTTTATTTCTGCGTGTCATACCTAATGAAATTTATCGTCATTTTGATGATACTGGCGAACAAATCGGTCAAATTAATCAGGCACCGCAAACAGCCTTGAAATCAGCTGGTTTCACGCATACACCAGCATCGAAGGGATGGACTACTAATGCCTCTCCATCGTGGCAATATGTAAAAGATTTGACGGCGGTATCAGTGGATGCTGATGTGACTAAAGCTCTGCGTCAATCATTTAGTAAAGATGGTAAGTATTATGTAAAAAAGACGGAACAATTTGGTGTGCAGGTACATCGTTTGACAAGGGATGAATTACCGGCGTTTAAAACATTGACCCAGCATACGGCAAATCGGTTGCATTACCATGATAAGGATTTAGATTTTTACGAAACGGTCTTTGATGAATTCGGCGATGATGCATATTTTGTATTTGCTGAAATGGATTTTCCCGCTTATATTGCTGGGCAAGAGGCAGCACGCGATCATTTGGCTGAAGTAGTGGCAGAGCTAGATGTCCGAATTGCCGAAAAACCCAATTATAAGAAATTGCAACGTCAACGGGCTGAATATGCTGATCAGCACAAGCAACATGAGAAGCGGTTGGCCCAAGCTAAAGTTGAACGTGAAAATGCGGGGCAAGATGTCGTTGTTATTGCAGGTGCTTTGTTCATTGCCACAGGTAATGAAATGATTTATTTGTATTCTGGCACATACGATGAATATAAGCACTTCTATGGTCCATATGCCGTGCAAGAATATGCCTTTAAGCAAGCGATGACGCGTAAAATTCCGCACTATAATTTTTATGGCATTGCGGGTGTTTTTGACGGTTCTGATGGGGTGTTAGGCTTTAAGCAAGGCTTTGCTGGTGAGGCGCAAGAAAAGGTCGGGACATTTGTTAAACCACTTAATAAGCCGAAATATGCTGTTTATACATTTTTGAAGAAGTTATTAGGACGCTAATAAATAAAATAAGCACCGGCCACATCATATTGAATGCGGTCGGTGCTTTTATACAAATTGTTTAACGTCGGAAAAAACCAGATCGCCAAAAAATCCACAGTGTAATTAGAATCAAAATTAAGGTAATACCAATCGTAATAATCCAGCCAAACGGAGTTTTGGTAAACGGCAAAATAACATTTTGACCAAAGAAGCCGGCCACAATATTGGGAACAGTTAGGACAATTGATGATACGGTTAATAATTTCATGGTCCAATTCAAATTTGAATTAGCCAAGTTTACAAACGCATCAGAAACTCGGTTGGTAATTTGTTGTGAAAGCTCGCCGGTGTCGATCGCTTGTTGTAGTTCCACCATGACATCATCCATCCGCTCTAGTTGATAATCAGATAATTGGACATTTTTACGTGTTTTATAACTACGTAGTAAATCATAATCAGTATGCAGAGAATTCAGTAAGTAGATTAAATCAGTTTGTAAATCCATTAATTGATCAATTGTTTTTTGAGTTTGTTTAGTCCGTCGAATCTCACTTTGAATTGGCGTACGCCGACGATTAATTTCTAAAATAGCCGACATAAATTGAATTGATAATAATTCAGCGCCGTTCAAAATAACATCTAATGGGGTTGCATCAGTTGGTAGGGTGATTCGGCTGGTTTTTGTACCGCTCAAATAATTATTGACGTATGCTGTTTCAGGTCGCGTAAAGGTATATAAGGTTTGTTTATCATGTGAAAATAACAGCCCGACCGGCTCGGTAGTTGCACGCGTTGAAGTTGGCGTCACGACATCAAAGATAATTAATGAAAAGCCATTATCAAAATCATGTTCTAAACGGGCACTTTCGTAGGGGTCAACGGCATAACTAATAAGTTCATTTGGAATCGTGGCGGTAATTTGCAACCAGTCGCGATCTTCTGGCGTCATATTTTGAATTTGATACCAGGTAAAAGCTGGAAAAGTTGTTTTTTGTGTAATCATAGTGCTTTAAGTATACGCATGTTTAATTTTAGGGACAACTTTTGATGGCATAAAAAATCATTTGACTTCAAACGCCATTTTAGATACAATAGACAAGTTATCGATAACATAAATGGAGGAAATGATCATGGCTGTTCAATCACCATACAACTCATGGGCTCGTAAGCGACCAGTATCACACGATTCTGCAAAGAAGGCGCGTGTAGCTGAAGTTGTTAACATCCAACAATGGGCCAAGGGTAAGGCTGACTTGGAATCAAAGTAATTTGATTCAGTCAGAACCTATAATAAAAATCGGGTTAACGTAGATATACGTTAACCCGATTTTTTTATTGATATTGCGTTAAAACAGCCTGCAAAATATCAGCAGAGACGTTAACTGACATGAAGCGGGCCATTGGTGTAACATCATGGCGTTCTTTAAATGCTAATGTTTCACTGCGGACGAGCATGACGGTTAAATTATTTTCAGTTAAAAATAATTGACCAGGCTGACCAAGCTTACCTTTGGTATGTTTACCAATCCGCCAGCTATGAAAATCAGCGGCGGTGAGGGGTGTATTTTGGGGTTCGTAAGTGCCGTTGTTTGTTTGCGTCATTACGACGCCAATTAGGCGTGCGGTTGGATATTTATCTGCCATAATAACCTCAGGATTGTTTTAGTAAAGTCAGTATAACATTCTGTGGTGCATCTTTAAAAATAATCTTCTGGGTGTTGACTCTTAATATTATCGTGCTATGATTAAGAACATCTTAGTCAGTCAGGAGAATATTAGCTATGTTGAATCATAATATCATTAACATGAATACTGTATTCTCAACTATCGCGTGGTGGCTCACGCGATAGTTGGCTGTTTAGTATGGGCTAGCTATCGCTTTTTAAGCAAAGATAGCTGGCCACTAAACTAAGGACGTTTATATTGTTTGCAAACAAGTAACGACTAGTTAGGGCTTTTAGCGCTGACTAGTCGTTTTTTTGTCTACCGGGGACAAAAAACGATTAAAAAAGTATATGTGAGGTATGAACGAATGAAAAAAACAGTATTAATTGCAGTAGCAACATTAGGTGGTTTAGTTGGTAGCACATTACACATAGCTCACGCAGCAACTTATCAACCCATTAATTGGACAGAAGCGGCTGATTTAACGACGCTTGATTCAGCGCAAGCAAATGACTCAGTATCTACCGAAATTTTAACTCAAGCAGGTCAGGGGTTATATCGGTATGGTAAAAATCACCAACCTGAATTTGCTGATGCCCAGTCAGTGCAAGTGTCAGATGATGGATTAACTTATACGTTTACGTTGAAACCTCATTTACACTGGTCTAATGGAGCACCGGTGACAGCACATGATTACGTCTTTGGTATGCAACAAACAGTGGATCCTAAAAATAAAGCAAATGGTGCCAGTATGGCAACAGATATTCAAAATGCGGCGGCAGTTACAGACGGTATTAAGCCGGTAACCGCGTTGGGTGTCCAAGCATTAGATGATCGCACACTGGTTATTAAATTGCATGATCCCATGCCTGCTTTGCCAAGTTTGTTAACGGTTACGTGTTTCTTTCCCCAAAATCAAGCGTTTGTTGAAAAACAACAAGGACAATATGGAACAAATGCACAAAAAACCATTTCTAATGGGCCGTTTGTGGTGAAAAATTGGAATGGTTCTAGTACGGCCTATGAGTTAGATAAAAATCAGCAATACGTTGATAAAGCACAGGTTAAAACACCTAAAATAACAGTACAAACAATGACTGATACCACCACGGGATATAATCTTTATCAAACTAAAAAAGTTGATTATACGCCGTTATCAGCCATGCAGGTTAAAGCGAGTCAGCATAAGCCAGATTACCAAACGATTAAAACGGGGACCACTGACTTCTTAGCATTAAATACAACGCAAAAAGCTTTACAAAATCAAGCTTTACGTGTGGCAATGCGGCAAGCAATTAATATGAAGTCACTAGCTAAGGAAGTCTTGGTTGGTACAGAGCGACAAGGACGTTCGTTTACGCCGGATGGTGTGATGATGAACCCAACGACTAAAGCAGACTTTAGTCGTGATGCGCAATTAACCAGTCCAACCAATCAGTTTAATCCGAAAGCAGCCAAGCAAAATTTTAAGAAGGCGCAACAGGTCTTACACAAAAATACAATCCAGTTAACATTGCTAAGTGACAACGGAACGCAAAGTCGTAATGAGGCACAGTACATTCAGAATCAATTAGAAACGCATCTGCCGGGATTAAAAGTAACGATTAAAGCAGAACCAAAGGCCGCACGAATTAAAGCACAATTGGCGCATGAATTTGATATGGTGTTGACGTCATGGGGTGGTGAAGATGCCGATGCCACATCATTTTTAGACATGTTCAAGGCCGATAGCGGATTGAACATTGTTAAATTTAATAATGCAACCTATGATCGCGCTTTAAATAAAGCCGCAACAGTTGATGCGATGAATCCCAAAAATCGTTATCAGGACTTAGTGCAGGCAGATAAAACCTTACAACAACAAGCGCCCATTATTACGCTTGGTTATAAGTCGGTACCAGCGCTTATTCGGCAAAACATCAAAGGACTAACAGTGAATACAGTTGGGGTTACTTTTGACCTTAAGACAGCCTATAAAAGATAATTAATTATCAATAACTATAAAAATATTGTTAGATTTATGAGAATATGGTAATATTTTAATCGTTATTAAAACAACCAAACACAAAAGGAGTTAGGACTATGTATTTTGTAAACAATCGCAATAATAATAATCGCTCTAACTCAATGCAATTTGTGATTGGGCGTTTTCATGCGACGCTAAAACTGTAAGTATATCTGACAGTCATCCAATCATAAGATTGGGTGACTTTTTTTATTGTTCTGGGGAGAAGAGGTTATTGTAATGGAAAAAACAGTTGAGTTAAAACGATCAATGGGTATATGGTCAGGGCTTTCGATGGTAATTGGAACCGTCATTGGATCAGGAATCTTTTTTAAGCAAGCAGAAGTTTTGCAAACGGCCGGCTCATCAACTACGGGGCTACTGGCTTGGCTATTAGGAGGCGTGATTACTTTAGCAGCAGGTCTTTCGATTGCCGAAGTTGGGGCACGATTACCTAAAACGGGCGGTTTATTTAGTTATATTGAATCATTGTATGGTCCAGCAGCGGGGTTCTTAGCCGGTTGGATGCAGGTTGTCATCTATGCACCAGCTGTCATCGCTTCAATTGCGGGATATGCAGCCTTTCTAACCACGAATTTCTTGGGCTTACCAAGTAACATGGCAACCATTATTTCAGTAGGCTTTGTGATGTTTGTTGCTGGGATTAATATGTTAGAAAATCGTGTGCCGGCGGCGTTTCAGGTGGCTACAACGTCAATTAAGTTAATTCCAATTGCTGTATTAATTATTTATGGGTTGTTTTTTGGTAAAGCAGACGCAATTGGCCAAACTGTGCACCAAGTGAGTCAACATGGTGGTGGGTTTGGTATGGCAATTTTGGCCACCTTGTTTGCCTATGATGGCTGGATTCTGTTAGCCAACTTAGCGGGAGAGTTAAAGAATCCTCGTCGTGATTTGCCGCGTTCGATTGTTGGTGGTATTACAGTGATTGTCATTGCTTACGTTGGGGTGACATTTGGTGTTTATCAAACATTACCAGTGGATCGGATTGTTGCCTTACAAAATAACGCAACTTTTGAAGTCGTTCGTGCAGCCTTTGGTGAATTTGGTGGTCGAGCATTGAGTTTGGCGATTATTATTTCAATGTTAGGTACATTAAACGGGAAGATGTTATCCTTTCCAAGAATGGCTTATGCTATGGCCAAGGATGGTTTATTCCCTAAATTCTTAAGTCGGTTAACGCGTAAGACACAAGAGCCAGTTAACGCAATTTTAGCTGTATCAGTAGTGACCATCTTGTTAGACTTGTTCTACACTAAGGGGGTTGATCGCCTTTCTGATATTGCCATCTTTACAATCTGGATTTTTTACACAGCCGCCTTTTTCGGTGTTTTCATGTTACGCCGGCAGGCAACGGCTGAATCAGCGACACTTTTTAAAGTGCCACTATTCCCGTTTACGCCATTGGTCGCTATTTTTGGGGCAGTTTTTGTGCTTGGATCAACAGTGTTAAATGATTTCTCAGGGGCCTTAACATCAATTATTTTAGTCTTGATTGGTTTGCCGGTTTATTATTTCTATAAGCGCCGATAATCAGATAAACGTAGATGCCTATCCATCTACGTTTTTTTGTATTTACAGGATTACGATAAATCGTTAAAATTTAAAGTATTAGAAAACGATTAGAAAAGAGCGCGCTATGGAGTGGCAAGTAGGAACAAAATCATATGAAACAGCCTTAATTCGAGATCTTGATGAGATTGTTAAAATTCCGTCTATATTAGACCCGGCGACCCAAACATCAAAGACGCCCTTTGGTGTGGATATGGTACGAGCCTTAGCGAAAATGGAAGCATTGGCTGCCCGTGATGGCTTTCGATATGGGCGTGTTGACAATATGGTGACTTGGATTGAGTATGGTCCGGCAGATGCAACTGAAACGGTTGCCATATTGACCCACATCGATGTGGTTCCAGCTGGTGAAGGTTGGTTACGAGATCCGTTTAAACCAGAAATATTGGACGGTTTATATTTTGGCCGTGGGGCGGCTGATATGAAGGCGGATTTAATGAGTGCCTATTATGCGATGAAGTTTTTGTCAGATCAGCACATTGTTGTGACAAAGAAAATTAGATTGATTATTGGAACGGATGAAGAAAATGGATGGCGTGATTTACCACGTTACTTTGCAAAAGAAGGCCAACCAACATTAGGATTTTCACCAGACGGAGCTTTTCCAGTGATTAATGGTGAAAAAGCATTTCAAACGATCCAATTGCGCTTCCCAAGTACATCAACAGGGCCATATGTTTTAGCTCGCTTTATTGCTGGAACTCGACCAAATGTCGTTCCCGGCGACGCTCGGGCAAGAATTATTACGCCGGATACGCAACAAGTGGTGGCCCAGTTTGCCACTTATCTCACACAATACCCATTTTTAACAGGAAGGACGGAAGTAAAAGGTTCAGAAGTTCGCATCTATATGACAGGGGTACAAGCGCATGGCGCTTATCCACAAGATGGTAAGAATGCAGGAACGTATCTAGCGCACTTTTTAAATCAGTTTGCCTTTGCGGGTGCAGCTAAGGCTTTTTTGACATTTATCGGTCAAACTGTGCATGATGATATTGTCGCACAACACCTTGGGCTGCAATATCATGACGAAGCCATGGGTGATTTGACGCTTAATGTTGGCGTGATGCGATTTAGTCACAACGGCCAGGGACAAATTTTATTGAATTTCCGCTATCCGCAAGGTGTTAATGTCCAAGCAGTATTGACGCAAGTTCAGCGTCATTTAGGTGATTTAATGGCTGAAACAATTGTGTTACCAGGTGGGATGGAACCACATCTAGTCGATCCAGAGGATAAATTAGTGACTACTTTGTCGATGGTGTATGCGCGACAAACGGGGTTTTATCAGGGACCTAGAACGTCCAATGGTGGATCTTATGGGCGATTATTGCCACGTGGTGTGGCGTTTGGTGGCCAATTTCCAGATGTCTCGGTAACGAGTCATCAAGCTAACGAAGCAACCCCAGTGGCTAATTTAACACGCGCCATGGCTATTTTTGCCGAAGCATTAGCGCGAATAGCTGGGGCAAAAATTATTTAACGCAAAGAGACAATTTTTGGAATTTTTTCTGAAAGTTGTCTCTTTATTTGATATTAAACAATGTTAGGGGAAACCTAAGTGAACTGGTAAAATGAAGATAACAAGCAAAGTGATATGAGGGGGCTATGATGGCATTAGAATTATTATTCGGTCTGGCAAGTACGGATCATGAATTAGCATTACTCAAACGCGTTGAGGCAACCTTAGCTGCTGACCCACAGGCCCAAATTTTTTATGTGGTGCCAAATCACATTAAGTTTGAAACTGAAATTCAAGTTTTACAACGATTAGCGGCATTGCAAAATCACCATGGCGTTGCTGTGGCAGTACCTAATGTACAGGTTTTTTCATTAAGTCGTTTAGCATGGTATTACATGCAAAACGACCCGATTTATCAACGGGCTAACTTGTCAGCTACGGGTATGACCATGTTAGTACAATCGTTATTGCGTGAGCATCAAGATGATTTACAACTGTATGGTAATTTGCTACAAAAGCAAGGGTTTATTAGTCAATTTACTAATCAGATTTTAGAGCTTAAACAAACAGGCATGACTTGGGCAAGTGTGCGTGAAATGAGTGCTGCTTTAGTCCAACATGGCACATTGCAGATGAAGTTGCATGACTTAGCTTTAATTGGTGAAGCATTAGACACAGAACTCGGGCAACGCAACCAGTATTTAAGTAGTGAATTATTAACGGCTTTACGGGTTTATCTGGCAACTGAAAAAACAGATGTTTCACATCATTATTACTTCATTAATAGTTATTCACAGATGACAGCTCCTGAACGAGGTGTTGTAGAGGCGCTTATTCAACGGGCGGGGGGTGTAACGATTGCTTTGCCCGCTGATGGTGGGGCGGCTAGTGTGACCGAAGATAACTTATCAGAAAATGATTTGTTTTATCGGCCTAAACGTTTAGCACAACAGCTACGACTGTTTGCAACCCAGCATAACATTGCAGTACAGGCGACAAACATTACTGAACAACGGTTAGTTAGTTCAGGCATACAACAAGTGGAATCATTTTGGATTAATTACGAACAAAACGGGATTAAAAGCAAGCCTGCAGCCGGAATAAAAGATGAGGTGACAATTTGGCAGGCGACAACTCGTTATCAAGAAATTGAACAGATGGCACGCTTCATTCGCCAGGAAGTGGCCCAAAATAAACGTCGTTATCGTGATTTTATGTTGATGACTCGTGATTTAGGACAATATGAAAATATTTTGCCAGCCATTTTTGCCCGCTATGAAATTCCAGTATTCATGGATTTAGATCGCCCGATGGCAGCGCATCCATTAGTAGCATTCCTAGAAAATCTATTGCAGTTAGCGCCGTCATATACACATACAGATATTATGGCGTTATTGAAGACGGAATTATTATTGCCGGAGACAGTTTCATTAGCAGATTATCGTGAGGCTTTAGCAGAAACGGAAAATTATGCTTTAGCAAAAAATTTACAAGGATGGCGTTGGACAAATGAAAATTCGTGGCATTATGACCATAATGTAGCGGAATCAGATGATGAAGTTATTCGCGAGCGGGTGGTGGCTAAGGATACACAGCTGGCTCTTATTCATGATCAAATTAGCAAAGTTGTTTATCCATTTTTAGAAAGTTTACAGCAAGCACCAACAGCCCGTGAAATGGCCCGAAGTTTGTATCAATTTTTGACGGATATTGGGATTCAAAAACGCTTGCTTGCTTGGCGGGATGGCGCGGTAGCACAAGGAAACTTATGGGCGGCGCAACAACCTGAACAAGTTTGGCGCACGTTTATTGGCGTGTTAGATGATTTTGTGGCGGTTTTTGATGAAACGCCGATGACGATTACTGATTTACAGGAATTGTTGCGTGCAGCATTTGACAGTGCTAAATATAGTGGAGTACCGGCTACGATGGATCAGGTACGCGTCTCTGAGAGTGGTATTGTGCAACGGCAGGGTTACCATACATTAATCGTATTTGGAGCAACGAGTGCCAATTTGCCGGCGACAACTCGTGTCAAAGCAATCTTGCATGATGGTGATTGCCAAGCATTACAAGGCTATTTGCCTGACAATATTGCGCTACGTGAAACTTCTGAGCAACAAATGGCACAAGAATCCCTCTTGATGTACAACGCTATGATGACAGCTAGTCAGCGGCTCATTTGGTTGTATGCAACCAGCGATGGTCAATCAGAGCAACAAGCGTCAACGTATGTAACTCGTTTAGTCAAACAATTTGCTTTAACAACGCAACAATTTACGGCGTTACCAAATCCAACTGATGACAAAATTGCGCCATACATCGGTACAATTAATAGTACTTTGGCGCATATTGTCACTGTAAATCGGCAAGCAAAAACAGCATCAGTAAACTTAAGTACCGCATGGCAATCATTACAGGAACAAATTCAACAATTGGCACCCGCACAAACCGCACGTTTGTTGGGCGGTTTAACATATCGCAATGATCCCCAAAAAATCATGGCACCATTGACGGCCGCGCTATTCGGTACGAATCTTAAAGTGTCAATTTCGCGATTAGAAAGTTATGCCCGTAATCCGTTTGATTTCTTTTTGCAGTATGGGTTACGGTTACGTGAACGGCAAGTGATGGCGTTAACTCCGGCTGATAAGGGAACCTTAATGCATACGATTCTAGAACAATTGTTCCAAAATTTGATTGCACATAATAAGGCATTAAGTGAATTGACAGACCAGGAATTAGGTCAGTTAGAGGACACCATTCTACAAGGTTTGCTACAAAATGGTGATGTGACATTTGATATTTTTAGTAGTTCAGCTCGAATGCAATTCCTCACGAATCAATTAGCCGCTCAAGTCCATAATACTGTCGTGAATATGAAACGTAGTCAATTGATTAACGGTGGTGTGCATACTTTAGGCGTAGAAGCTGGCTTTGGGTTGCCACATAGTCAATTAAAGCCGGTTCAGTACGAGTTGCCTTTAGGAAATGTGACGGTACGTGGTAAAGTCGATCGCTATGATTTAGTTGAGACTTCAGCAGGAAATTTTTTGACAATTGTGGACTATAAGTCTGGTAAGCGGGTATTTGACTATACGAATGCTTTTGCGGGACTTGAATTACAATTGATGACGTACTGGACAGCGATGTTAGCTAATGCTGATGTCTTGCCATCAAATGAGATGGGCGGTGCATTTTTTTGGTCACTCCAGAATCCTTGGATTAAAGCATCGGAATTAACCAGTCACAAGATAGTTGATTTACAAAAAGAAGCGGTACAAGCAGCTAATGAACACGGGAGTTACCGTGGGGTTATTCGTGAAAATGAAGATTACATTGATCGCTTAGAAGGGGTCGAAGATATTAAAACACCGTTTGCCATTAAGCGAAATAAGAATGGTACATTTTCTAAGTTATCGGATGTCATTACGGCAGACGATTTGGAGACATTGCTGTCCTTTAATGCTGCTAAAATTCGTGACATTGCAGCAAATATTGTAGTTGGTGATTTTCCATTGTGGCCTTACCGAAGTGGGACACAAGATAGTGGTATGAACTATACGCCGTTTAAAGCAGTCATGATGTTTGATGCTATGATGGGAAATCAATATCGCGATATTCAAAAACTAAATGCGGCGGATGCTTTGCAAGCTATGCAACAGTTTATTGCTGATAGTGAGGAGGAAAATTGATGGATTTTACAACATCACAAGAAGCGGCGATTATGACAAAGGGGCAAAACGTTTTAGTTTCAGCATCGGCAGGATCGGGAAAGACGCGTGTATTGGTTGAACGTGTTATTCGGCGACTATTAGCTGGTGAAAACGTTAATGAGTTTTTGATTGTTACATTTACTGAAGCCGCCGCGGCTGAAATGAAAGAACGTTTAGAAGGTGCGATTCGGCATGCAGTTGAAGCAGCATCGGGTACCGAACGACAACATTTGTTAAAACAGTTACGGTTATTAAATGTTGCTAATATCTCAACATTGCACGCCTTTGCGTTACGTTTAATTGAACAGTATCATTACACAATTGATTTAGACCCGCAATTTAGACTATCTGATGATGCAGAGCGAACATTGTTAATGATGGCTGTCTATGATGATTTACTTGAAGTTGAATATATGAATGATGAAGAAGGTGATTTTTCAGATTTTGCAGCGCAATTTGTACAAGGTTCTGGTGATGACCGTTCTTTACAGGATGCTGTGTTTACACTGTTTAATTTTGCTATGGCGCGACCGGATACAACAACGTGGCTAAACGGGTTGGTACAGCCTTATCAAATGGCGGACGGATTAATGGCAAGTACTTTTTATCAAGAAAAGTTGCAGCCAATGATTCAAAAAGAATTGCAGGCGCTGGCATTACAATCAGAGCAATTGCTTAATCAAGCACCGGATACACAAGATGTTGCGCCAGCAATTAATCGCTTGTGGAATTTGCAGGATGATGCAGATAATTATCAACGCTTGTCTGCAATTTTTAATCAATTTACGGGTACATGGGATGATTTATGTCAGTTAATGCTAAGTTTTCAAGCAAGTGGTTGGGGAATGGATGCAGATGGTAAACGCAAGAATTTTACAGCTAAGCATGACCCAGAATTAAAGCAAGCATGGGAAGCTGTTAAAGAGCAACGTGCAACGCTAAAGGAGCGCTTTGATGCACTACAGGAAACGTATTTTAGCTTAGATGATGCCGGAATGAAGTTAGCGATGACGGGAGCTGCAAATGTGCTAGCACGCTTAGTTGCGTTCACACAACGTTTTCGTGAAGCGTTTTTAACTGAAAAATTACAACGTAAGGTGCTGGACTTTAACGATTTAGAACACTTTGCATTGGCAATTGTTAATCAACCGGCGGTGCAAGCTGAGTTGCAACATAACTATGTTGAAGTAATGGTTGACGAGTATCAAGATACCAATCAGTTACAAGAAGCTATTTTAAGTCAAATTGCTACGGGTGATAATACGTTCCAAGTAGGTGATATTAAGCAATCAATTTATAAATTCCGTCAAGCTGATCCGACATTATTTGGGTCCAAGCTAACAAGTTATCCGCAGACGGATGGCAACACTGTTATTACATTACAGGAAAATTTCCGGTCACAACCCAATGTTACGAATTTTATTAATTTTATGTTTGCACAAATGATGAGTGAAAAATTGGGTGATGTAGAATATGTTGATGAAGCTGAATTGGTTGCGGGGGCAACATATTATCCAGAAGATTTGCCGAAAAAAGCAGAGTTATTAGTTTATTTAAACGACATTGAAAAAACAGCTGATGACTTCAATGGTAGCAAGGAATCAGATGAAGATGGCGATACAGAATTGCAAGATGCTGCAGGATTTACAACCACTACTGGCCAAATTAATCTGATGGCATTAAAAATAAGAGAGTTGATGGATCAGAAATTTCAAATTTATGATCGTAAAAAAGCGCAGCAGCGTGCGGTTGAGTATGGTGATATTACTGTGTTGGTACCAACCAAGCAATACAATCTAGCTGTCATTGACGCCTTTAAAGCACTGGATATTCCGATTGTTGTGAACGGTGCCGAAAATTATTTTCAAACGACAGAGATTTCCGTCATGATGAGTTTATTGCAGATTATTGATAATCCGCATCAAGACATTCCGTTAGCGGCAGTATTACGATCACCTTTGTATGGATTAGCTGAAAATGCTTTGGCACTAATTCGAGCGCAAAGTATGTCGGAAGATTACTATACGGCGGTCAAAAACTTTTCTACTATGACAGAATCAGAACGGTTAGCGGTGCCGCAATCGTTGGTGACAGAAACATTAGTGGTCGTCCAACGCTTCTTGCAGGATCTCAATCGCTTTCGTGCGCTGGCTGTTCAGAATCAAATTGTTGACTTGATTTGGGAAATTTATAACACGACCGGCTGGTTAGACTATGTTGGTGGGCTACCATCAGGTCCACAACGTCAAGCAAACTTGCATGCTTTGTATGAGCGAGCAGCCATGTATCAAAAAAGTAGTTTTGTTGGCTTGTATCAATTTATTAGTTACGTCTCGCAATTGCAAAAACAAGATAAAGATTTGGGCGAAGCCGATGCCAATGTTGCCAGCGATAGTGTATCTTTGATGACGATTCACCACTCCAAGGGACTTGAATTTCCAATTGTATTCATGTTAAATGCAACGCGTAAGATGATTAGTGCTAAAGAAACGCAGGGTGCTATCTTATTAGATGCTGAGGCTGGCGCGGGTATGAACTATATTGATATTAGTCACCATTTACAGCTACCAACTTTGCAACGAGCTGTTGTAAAAGACGCCTTAATTAAAGGCGCCTTTGCGGAACAATTGCGGGTGTTATATGTTGCATTAACCCGCGCAGAACAGCAGTTATTTGTGGTGGGTTCGTATAAGAATGTTGACAGTCTATGGCAAAAATGGTCATTATCACAAGCGGGTACTGATTGGATGTTACCAGAGTGGGTGCGCCTTGAAGGTAAATCATTTATGGATTTGATGGGGATGACGTTGATGCGCCATCCTAAGGCAGCCGAACAGATGTCATCATTACTGAAATATGATGATAAGGATGTGATTGATTTTAGTGAGATGCGTGCTAAAGCACCTAAACAAGCGTTTGCGTTTGGGATAGATGCGATTAATGGCTCGGATTTACAAATGCGATTACATCAAATAGATGTGGCAACTGAAGTGGATAGCACAGCAGCGACACCAGTAGAATCAAACCTGGTACAGGATTGGTCACAGGTGCTATCGTTTGAATATGAGTTTGATACTGCAATGCGTGCGACATCGTACCAATCAGTTTCTGAAATTAAACGATTATTTGAGGACCCCGATTTAGGGGCCGGTCGGACTATGGTTGATAACCGTCTGCAAGCGAATGGCTTAGCTGGGTTAAGATTTACGAATGATACATTACCAGAGCCAAAATTTATGGCAATGGCGCAAGCGCAGGTGTCGCCAGCGTCTGTTGGAACGGCAACACATTTGGTGTTGCAACGAATAGATTTAAGTAACGGCGCGCCAACGCTAAATGACTTACAGGCGTTAGTCACTGAATTGGTTACGCAAGAATTAATTGAGGAACGGTTGGTACCTGCGATTGCTCTTGATAAAATCGTGCAATTCTTTAGTGAATCAACGTTAGGTACACAAATGGTAGCTAACGCGGATTCGTTGGAACGAGAAGTGCCCTTTGCATTGTTGTTAGATGCGGATCAATTATACAAAGATTTCAATGGCACTGATAAAGTATTGGTGCACGGAATTATTGATGGCTATTTTAAAGTTGGTGATGACGTGTGGTTGTTTGATTATAAAACAGATCATGTTGATGCAAATTCAGCAAAAACATTATTAACGCAAAGATACGCTGGCCAGTTGAATTTGTACGCGCAAGCTTTAGTAGCGATGGGAAAGCCGGTAACGCATAAAATTATTTATTCACTAGCAGCTGAACAGGAAATTGAATTAGCTTAAGTTGTTTTGTGCGTAAGCGTGTTCTAACAATATAAAAACCACAGCCATTACTATTCCAGGAATGCGGTACACCGCAGAGTGAAGCGTAATGGCTGTGGTTTTTAATTACTGTGCAATCTTTTTACGTCTTTTGATATTATCTAGACTAAAGGTAATTAAGACAAATATCATCATAATAATAAAAATGGAGGCGAATAATGAACGATATGATCCGCTATCAATCATTAATCCACCATATAGAGGGCCGACTGCGCGGCCCAATGAGATTGTCATTGACAAAAATCCTTGCGCACGACCTTTGGCGTTGGGGTCGCTAATTTCATCAATCCAAGCTGGCATTTGTGGACTAGCAAACATTTCACCGATTGTTAAAATGACAAAAGTCATAATAAACATTGGATAAGATTTGGCTTGCATTAAAAATAAGAATGATACAGCAAAGAGTATCGTGCCACCTAGTACCGAAGCTCGGAAAGGCAGTTTAGCAATGAATCGATCTAAGAGACCTTGTCCAAAGATAATGATGATGCCGTTCAAGGTCCATAGGAATGAATAGTCGGTTGTGGTCATCCCCAAGTCAGTCATGTGTGTCGCAATGACGGTTTCCCACAAAATGTAACCCATGTATAGTGAGAAGGCGAGACCTAATAACGCATAGAAGAGGGTAGGCGTTTTAAAGTGGCTGTGCGCGGCTTTGGCAGCAGCTTGGGTTGCTTGGCGAGCCAAGCCAGGAATATTGAAGTGCCGCACAACTAAAATAGTAAAGACGGTATACATTAATGCAGCGCCACCAAATACGTAAGTGATGCCATGACTAAATAAGAATCCAACCATTGCAGTGCCGATAACAACCCCAATATTCATGAAGAGGTATTGTAAATTGAACACCCGGCGCGAATCCATTGATTGAATAGTAGCCGCATAGGCATTTAATAATGTGTAGAGGAAGCCGTCAGCAAGCCCCAAGATTAGCATAAAGCCGGCAAATAAGGGCCAATTATGCCAAAACGTAAGTACAATTAACATAGCGGTTGCTAAAATAACTGCACTCACTACAGTTTTATATGGTTGCCACTTATCAAATAACTGACCACCAAGCCAACTGCCCAACATCATCATGAGGGACATCCCCATCAGGACAATGCCGGCAGTGGTCATCGACTCATGCAAAGTATTGTGCATATATAACGTCGTGATTGGCCAAATTAATGAGGCGCCAGTTGATTGAAATAGGGTTGTGATATATAAAATGACGGGTTTAATTTCAACGTGTTGCGGTTTATTAGACACGTCGCTGTCTTGAGCTGACAAAGTTGGCATAAAATCCTCCGATATTGACTGAATTTTTGTTTAGAATATGCAGAAAAGTTTAGCACATTCTGACAAATTGATATACTAGTAACAGAATTGAATTTGTTTATTTAAATAAAATGATAATTGGGGAATGAAACATGGGTATTAAACGACCAGAATATGTTTTAGCAATTGACCAGGGCACGACGAGTACGCGCGCGGTGGTGTTTAATCACAATGCGCGTCGGGTGACATCGACGGCCATACCGATGACATCTATTGTGCCACAGACTGGGTGGCTGGAACAACGGCCAATGGATATTTGGCGCACAACACAAACGGCCGTTGCTGATGTTTTGATTAATGCTGGTATTCGTGGCGATGAGATTAAGGCGATTGGTATTGCTAATCAACGAGAAACGACCATTATTTGGAATCGCCATACCGGCCAACCAATTTATAATGCGATTGGGTGGTCATCAATGCAGTCGCAGAAAATCGCGGATGCATTGAATGATGCAGGTCATGCAGCGACTATTCGTGCAAAAACCGGCTTGCCATTGAGTGCGTATTTTTCAGCGACTAAAATTCGCTGGATTTTAGATTATGTACCTGGGGCCCAAGCTCAGGCTGAAGCGGGTGACTTATTATTTGGCACGGTTGATACATGGTTAGTGTGGCAACTCACTGATGGACAGGTCCATGCAACTGACGCTTCCAATGCAGCTCGGACAATGTTATATAACATTCATACGCAGACTTGGGACGATGAACTATTAGCGCTATTTAATGTACCAGCAAGTATGTTGCCAAAAGTTCATACTAGTAGTGAAGTGATTGCGCAAACGCATCCGATGCAATTTTTTGGTGGACAAGTGCCAATTGCCAGCATCATCGGTGATCAGAACGCGTCTTTAGTGGGGCAGTTAGCAGTTCATCCGGGCGATGTTAAAAACACGTATGGTGCGGGAGCATTCCTGTTGATGAATACGGGACAAGAACCAGTTTCATCAGAAGCGGGATTGGTTTCAACCATTGCTTATCAAGTTGGTGATAAGCCAACTTATGCGTTGGAAGGATCAATTTTTACAGCAGGATCCGCTGTTCAATGGTTACATGATCGTTTAGGACTGATTGAAACGCCTTTAGAAGCATGGCATGCAGCTGAAGCATCAACAAATGATGACGAAGTTTATATGGTGCCGGCCTTTAATGGATTAGGGGCTCCTTATTGGGATCCACAGGCACGTGGGGCGGTGTTTGGGATGACCCGCGGTACCGATAAAAATGATTTTATAAAAGCAACCGTGCAAGCGATTGCTTATCAAACAGCTGATATTTTGACAGTTATGAAACGAGAGTCAAAATACGAGTTAATTAAGATGATGGCTGATGGATCAGTATCCCGTAATCCGTATTTGATGCAATTTCAAGCTGATGTAGCAGGAATTGAGGTGGCGCGATCAGTTGATGAAGATGCTACACCATTGGGAGCTGCCTTTTTGGCGGGGTTAACGGTTGGCTACTGGCAGGACTTGTCTGATTTAGCGAAGTACGTGCCCAATGGTCGTGAATTTACCCCAACAATCAGTACTGATAACCAAAAAAGTTTGTTAAGGGGGTGGCATAATGCCATTGCCGCGGCACGTTTTTTTTCAAGTGAAGAAGGTATGTAAGCCTTTTACACCTATCTAGCAAAGCGTTGTAAAAAAGTTTATAATAATAGATAACCCATATCAGAAATGATGTGCAGTTTTTATAAGAATAAAGCTATTTTTTTAAAAGAAAAGGAGCATTCATCGTGCCTGCAGAAATTACAACATTGTTGACATTCTTCGGTGGAACTGGAGATTTGGCTAAGCGTAAGTTGTACCCATCAACGTACAACTTGTTTAAGAAGGGCTTCTTGCAAGAACACTTCGCAGTTATTGGAACAGCGCGTCAAGAATTGACGACTGAAGAATTCCATGCCATGGTTCGCGAATCAATTGCTGATTTCGTAGAAGATGAAGCCAATGCCGAGGCATTTATTTCACACTTCTCATACATTCAACAAGATATCACGGATGCTTCTGGTTACGCCAAGATGTTGGAATTGAATAACGAATTGGACGCTAAGTATGACTTGAAGGGGAACCGTATCTTCTACATGTCAGTGGCACCACGTTTCTTTGGAACGGTGGCTAAGTACTTGAAGTCAGAAGGTTTGATTACTGAAAATGGTGAATACAACCGTTTGATGATTGAAAAGCCATTTGGGTCTTCATTTGGAACGGCTGAAGAATTGCAAAACGAATTGTCAGAAGCGTTTGATGATGCACAAATCTTCCGTATCGACCACTACCTTGGTAAGGAAATGGTGCAAAACATTGCAGCGGTTCGTTTTGGTAACCCATTGTTTGATGCTGCTTGGAACAAGGATTACATTGAAAACGTGCAAGTAACGTTATCAGAGGTCTTGGGTGTTGAAGAACGTGCTGGTTACTATGATACAGCGGGTGCTTTGCGTGACATGATTCAAAATCACACGATGCAAATTATCGGTTGGTTAGCAATGGAAAAGCCAGCGTCATTTAAGGATACGGATATCCGTGCTGCTAAGAACGCTGCCTTTAACGCTTTGAAGATTTATGACGCTGCCGAAGTTGCTGAAAACTTTGTGCGTGGTCAATATGGTGAATCAGCTGATGGTTCACAAAAGAAGTACTTGGACGAAATGGATGTGCCAGCTGACTCACAAAACAACACATACGTTGCGGGTAAGTTGCAATTTGATATGCCACGTTGGGCAGGTGTGCCATTCTACATTCGTTCAGGGAAGCGTTTGGCTGCCAAGTCTACACGTGTTGACATCGTCTTCAAGAAGGCGGCTAACATCTTTGGTGGTGACGTAACTTTGGGTAACCCAGTTTTGTCAATTTTGATTGATCCAACTGGTGGTATTGAATTCAAGATGAACGCTAAGGATGTAACATCAAGCTTCTTGACGCGTATGATCAACTTGGATTGGACGGTTTCAGCTGAAGATAAGGCTGTTACACCAGAACCATATGAACGTATGATTCACGATGCTATGAACGGTGACGGCTCAAACTTTGCTGACTGGAACGGTGTAGCAATTGCTTGGAAGTTCGTTGATGCTGTGCAAGAAGCATGGGATGCAACGCGTGAACAATTCCCTAACTATGTTTCAGGATCAATGGGACCAGCTGCAGCTGACGAATTGTTGGCTAAAGATGGTAACGAATGGATTTTTAAGGGTTAATTTGTTAGTTTAAAAATTATTTAGAAGTTCACATCGTTAATGATGTGAACTTTTTTATTAGGAGCATAAAGATGGATCGATATACCAAAGTTGAATTAACGAATATGATTATGATTGAAAATCCAGTCACAAAAGAAATATTAGTTGAAGATCGGCAAAACCCAAAATGGCCGGGGGTGACATTTCCAGGTGGTCACATTGAGGCTGGTGAAACAGTCACGGAATCTGTGATTCGTGAAGCGTTTGAAGAAACAGGGTTACAGATTAGTAGCCCGCAATTAGTGGGGTTAAAAGAATGGCCTTTATCAGATGGCGCGCGATATATTGTCTTTTTATACAAAGCAACGCAATACACTGGTACGGTAGTTTCGGGCCGTGAAGGAGATATCTTTTGGACAACGCGAGAAGCCTTGCAATCTGATAAATATGTCTTGCCGAATACATTTGCGGAGATGCTACCGGTCTTTGATCAACAGACGCTTAATGAACTGGCATTGGGTGCTCAAAATACAGCTGGACAACGTGACATAAGATGGCAATAGTGGTTTAAACGTTTAACTTAAAAAGACGAACGTCCGAAAAACGGTGTAACAAATACGCAAAAATGAGATTCTCTTCGGATTTAAAGGTGTTTTTAATTTTTTATATGAACATACGTGATATACTTGAGTCAGAAATATAAAAATTACCGAACGTTCGAGGTTTATAAAATATGAAAACACGTCGTAGTGATCGATTGGTCGACATGACTCGCTATTTGTTAGAGCGCCCACGTACATTAGTTTCATTAACGCAATTTGCTGAGTTATATGAAAGTGCCAAGTCATCAATTTCAGAAGATTTAACAATTTTGAAGCGTACTTTCCAAGAACGCGGCATTGGTTTGTTAGAAACGATTCCTGGTGCTGCTGGTGGGGCGCGCTTTACACCTTACATGGTTGCGTCAGAAGCGGAAGAATTTGTGGCGTCATTAGTTAATGACATTAATGATGAGACACGTGTCTTACCTGGAGGATATGTTTACCTGTCTGATATCTTGGGGCAACCATGGTTCTTACAACGCATTGGTCGTCTGATTGCCACGCAATACTTGCGTGAACCAATTGATGCGGTTATGACAGCGGCAACAAAGGGTGTGCCGGTTGCGCAAGCTGTTGCTGAACAATTAAACGTTCCATTTGTAATTGTCCGCAATGATACGAAAGTTACTGAAGGACCAACGATGTCTGTTAATTATGTGACTGGACAATCACAACGTCTTGAAAAGATGGAATTGTCACGTCGCTCATTGCCGATGGGTTCACGGGTTTTGATTGTGGATGATTTCATGAAGGCTGGTGGTACGATTCGTGGAATGGCTTCTTTGGTCAAGGAATTTGAAGGGCAAGTTGTAGGGGTTGCTGTGGTCGCTGAAGGGCGAGTTGAGCATCGCGTGATTGATAAGTACACATCATTAGTCCACGTTGACACAAATAAAGATGATGGTGTTATTAAGGTTAAGCCTGGAAATTATGTAACAGAAATTTATGGTGAAGGTTCACCGGCTGAACTTTCAACCAATGACTAAGTGATTTAGGAAGTAAAAAACATGCAACGTTTTGTGATTATTTTAGCTGCTGGTAAAGGAACCCGAATGAAGTCGGACTTACCAAAGGTACTACATGAAGTTGGTGGCAAGCCAATGGTTGAGTTGGTTTTGGAGACTTCTAAAGCGGCCGGTGTAGAAAAAATTGTGACAGTGGTTGGGCATGGTGCGCAAAAGGTCGAAGCAGCCCTAGCAGGTCGTTCGGAATTTGTATTGCAAGCTGAGCAACTGGGAACAGGTCATGCAATTCAGATGGCAGAAACTCAATTGGGTACTGAACACGGGATGACTTTGATTGGTTCAGGGGATGCACCACTGTTTACAGTTGATACATTTAATAAGTTATTTGCATTCCATGAACAATCAGGTAATGCAGTGACTGTATTAACAGCCAAAGCACCTAACCCAACAGGATATGGTCGGATTATCCGTGATGAAGCGGATAATGTGATTCGTATTGTTGAACAAAAGGATGCCACAGCAGCTGAAGCAGCCGTTGATGAAATTAATACTGGGGTCTATGTTTTTGATAACCAATTGTTGTTTAGTAGTCTAAAGCAAGTTACTAATGATAATGCACAAGGTGAGTACTACTTACCAGATACATTGGAAATTTTGCGTCAGGCTGGGCACACGGTTGGTGCCTATGTCATGGCAGACTTTGATGAATCAATGGGGGTTAATGACCGAGTAGCTTTGGCCCGAGCAAATCAAGTATTACGTAATCGTGTTAATGAGATGCATATGCGCAATGGTGTGACATTGATTGATCCAGCCAATACGTACATTGATGTCGATGTGCAAATTGGTCAAGATACGATTATTGAACCAAATGTTTATTTGCAGGGTAAGACTGTTATTGGTACAAATGTGTTGATTACGTCAGGCTCTCGTTTGGTAGATTCAATTGTGGCTGACGGTGCTCAAGTGGATGCTTCACATTTTGAAGAGGCTGAAATTCGTGAACGCGCAACAGTCGGACCGTTTGCTCATTTGCGTCCAGCGGCCTATTTAGATGTCGAGGCTCACGCAGGTAACTTTACTGAGGTTAAGAAAGCTGCGCTAGGTAAGCGTTCTAAGATGGGGCATCTATCATACTTAGGTGATGCGACGGTTGGTGAAGACGTTAATATTGGTGCGGGAACAATCTTTGTTAATTACGATGGTAAGAATAAGTGGCACTCAACGGTAGGTGACCGCGCCTTTATTGGCTCGAATTCTAAGATTATTGGGCCGGTTAACATCGGCGATGAAGCTTTTGTAGCCGCTAGTTCAACGATTACGGATGATGTGCCTACTCATGCAATGGGAATTGCGCGTTCTCGTCAAACGACCAAGTTAGATTTCTGGCGTAAAACACCACTATTTGAAAAATTTGCAAAGGCAGCACCATCCGCTAAGGATACAGCTGAAGAAGCATTGCAAGATTTTATGAATAAACAATAGATATTTATGAAAAGCAATGGGTATACCCATTGCTTTTTGTTTTTAAAGACGGTGTAATGATTTGTTGGTAGTTTGCCTTGGGATATTCGTTGAAGAATAACCCAAAAAACGGTACAATATAATTATTGAACACTTGAGGAACACAGTGATGTGTCTATGGAGGGCAACATGGCGACCTATGCGGATCCGCATTTGAAGATTTTTTCATTGAGTAGCAATCAACCTCTTGCAGAGAAGATTGCGGCTTCAATTGGCGTAGAATTATCACAAATTAACATTGCACGTTTTAGTGATGGTGAAATTCAAATTAACATTGAAGAGTCAGTACGTGGGGATAATGTATACATTATCCAACCTACGTCTGCACCGGTTAATGATAGTTTGATGGAATTAATGATTATGATTGATGCATTGCGTCGTGCAAGCGCAAAGTCAATCAACGTGGTGATGCCTTATTACGGCTACGCCCGTCAAGATCGTAAGGCCCGCTCACGTGAACCGATTTCAGCAAAGTTAGTAGCTAACATGCTTGAAATGGTTGGCGCAACGCGTGTTTTGGTGCTTGATTTGCACGCAGCGCAAATTCAAGGATTCTTTGATATCCCAGTTGATCATATGACTGGTGCGCCTTTGTTGGCTGATTACTTATTAACATCAGGTATTGCTGACGAGAACACTGTTGTTGTCTCACCTGACCACGGTGGGGTAACGCGTGCGCGTGCTTTGGCTGAATTGTTGGGTTCACACGAACCAATTGCAATTATTGATAAGCGTCGTCCGAAGGCGAATGTGGCACAAATCATGAACATCATTGGTGATGTAAAAGGCAAACGTGCTATCATGATTGACGATATGATTGATACTGGTGGTACAATTTCACAAGGTGCGCAAAAGTTGAAGGATGAAGGCGCGGCTGAAGTTTACGTTGTTGCAACGCATGCGGTCTTCTCAGGTAAGGCGGTTGACACCTTGCAAAATTCAGTTTTTGAGAAAGTTATTGTAACAGACTCAATTAATTTGCCAGAGGAGAAGAAATTCCCTAAGTTAGTGCAAGTAACCACAGCTGAATTAATTGGTGAAGCAATTAAGCGAATTAACGAAAATCAAGCAGTGTCACCACTGTTTAAGAATCGTTTCCACCGTACAGTTGATTAATTAAATGAGTAGTATAATAGCATTGTTCTATAGTTGATGTAGGGCGATGCTTTTTTTATAAAAATAGAGGAATACAATCATGGCAAAAAAGAAGATGATTTTGGATTTGGATACAGGTGTTGATGATGCGCTGGCGTTAGCGTATGCGTTGGCGACACCGGATGCTGATTTGATTGGGGTTGTGACATCTTTTGGTAATACCCAAGTGACAACGGCTGGGGAAAACACATTGAAGTTATTAGAGTTGTTGGATCGTTCTGACGTACCAGTGTTTAACGGGGCCGGTCACTCATCAACTACAACTGACTTTGAAACGATGCAAATTTCGATGGATATTCATGGTAAGAATGGAATTGGTGATGTTGAACTGCCAACGCCAACGACGCAAATTGCTGAACAAGGTGCTGTTGATTTTATTATTGCATCGGCGCATAAGTATGCTGATGATTTGATTATTGTGCCAACGGGACCAATGACTAACTTGGCGGCGGCATACCAAAAGGATCCTGAAGTTGCACGATTAATCGGTAATGTGACGTTGATGGGTGGCGCTTTGGTGGTTCCTGGAAATGTGACCCCTTATACTGAAGCTAACATTAATCAAGACCCTGAGGCGGCGGATTATGTATTTAAGCATGCTAAGCACTTGGTCATGGTTGGCTTGGATGTCACATTACAAACTTTATTGACCAAAAAGGAAACGCAAGTGTGGCGCGATTTGGGTACTGAAAAGGGGCGTGTCTTTGCTGATATCTTTGATTATTATATTGATGCTTACTATAATTTAGATATCAACAAAGCTGGGGCTGCCTTGCATGATCCGTTGGCGGTTGGTGTAGCGGTTGATCCGAATTTGGTAACGTTGTTGCCATTGAATATGATGGTTACGCATGAGGATGGTCGTACAATTGGTGATCCAGCTCGTTTGCGTGATCCGCACAAGAATAATTTTGCGGCCGTTGCCGTTGATGAGCCGTTCTACTTAGAGCGCTTTATGAACTATACAACAGCTTTGTTGGGTTAAACAGAAGTTACGAGTCAGGTTATCATTTTGTAAAGCGCTTTTGCTTGCAAAATGATTATGACCCGTGTAAACTTAATTTTTGTGAGTTATGTTGAATTTTTAGTTCAACAGCTCTCCTTGCCGGCAGGAAGTCGGCCATAGACCAAAAGGAGGAAGTTATTATGGCATACGAATTAACGTACATCATTCGCCCTGACATGGACGCCGATGCTAAGAAGGCATTGGTTGAACGTTTCGACAAGATCTTGGCGGACAACGGTGCAACGGTGGCAGAGTCTAAGGACTGGTCATCACGTCGCTTTGCTTACGAAATTGCAGGATACCACGAAGGTACTTACCGCGTGGTTAACTTTACTGCAGAAGATGACGCTGCTATCAACGAATTTGATCGTTTAGCAAAGATCTCACAAGACATCTTGCGTCACATGATCGTAAAGCGTGACTTTGCATCAGCTAAGTAATTGTTGGCTTTATAGCCTAACAGTCATTATTGACTGGTTTGGTAGTCGAACTATTGAAAGGAGACTTTCCCTATGATTAATCGTGTTGTTCTGGTTGGTCGCTTGACGCGTGACGTTGAATTGCGTTACACAACATCAGGTGCTGCTGTCGGAACTTTCTCGCTAGCTGTTAACCGTCAGTTTACTAACGCTAATGGTGAACGTGAGGCCGACTTTATTAATGCCGTTATTTGGCGTAAGTCGGCTGAAAACTTTGCAAACTTTACCTCTAAAGGGTCATTGGTTGCGGTTGAAGGTCGCTTGCAAACTCGTAATTACGAGAATCAACAAGGTCAACGTGTTTATGTTACGGAAGTTGTTGTTGACAACTTCTCATTGTTGGAAAGTCGCTCTGAAAGTGAGCAACGCCGTTCACAAAACGGTTCTGCAAACAATAATTTTGGTGGTCAACCTGCTGGGAATGCAAATCAAGGTAGCTTCAACGCTGCGCCAGCACAAAACCCATTTGGAGCACCTGCTTCAAATGGTAATGTGTTTGGTGGTGCGCAAACGCCAGCACAATCATCAAATGATCCTTTCGGTGGTGGTCAAGAGGTTGATATCTCTGACGATGATCTACCATTCTAAGTTGATAACAAATTTTGTCTAACGACATAAGTCTATCAGGAGGAATTAATCATGGCACAACAACGTCGTGGTGGCGGCCCTCGCCGTCGTCGTAAGGTTGACTTTATCGCAGCCAACCACATCGAGTACGTGGATTACAAGGACACTGAATTGTTGGAGCGTTTCATCTCAGAACGCGGTAAGATCTTGCCTCGTCGTGTGACGGGTACGTCTGCTAAGAACCAACGTAAGGTGACGACTGCTATTAAGCGTGCACGTGTTATGGGTCTTTTGCCATTCGTTGCAGAAGACTAATAGCATTCGCTTTTAGTAACAACCTTGAAAGAGCGCATCAGTTTAGCTGATGTGCTCTTTTTTTAGTGTATAGGGGTGAGGAGGGGGGGGAATGGGTAAGGTGATGATGTGATGTTGAGGTGTCACAGAAGATACAGAGGTTGGATGGTTAATAATGAATAAAAGAAAAACCACTTAATCAGCTGATTAAGTGGTTTAAATGATGGACAGACTGGGGCTCGAACCCAGGACCCACGGATTAAGAGTCCGTTGCTCTACCAACTGAGCTATCTGTCCAAAATAATATGTCGTTGCCTCAACAACATATATTATAATATCAAATATTATAATAGAATGCAAGTGTTTTTTTAAAATTAAGATTGCTTGTTTGAAATGCTAATAGCAACAAAAGAAAAACCACTTAATCAGTTGATTAAGTGGTTTAAATGATGGACAGACTGGGGCTCGAACCCAGGACCCACGGATTAAGAGTCCGTTGCTCTACCAACTGAGCTATCTGTCCAATATGATATGTCGTTGCCTTAACAACAAATAATAATATACCATGTATAAAAAATGAATGCAAGTGTTTTTTGTGATTTATTTTAAAAAGGTGGGAAAAGTAGTGGTAAGTGATCGTTATAAATGATAATAGTAATAAAAAACCACCTAATCAGTTGATTAGGTGGTTTAAATGATGGACAGACTGGGGCTCGAACCCAGGACCCACGGATTAAGAGTCCGTTGCTCTACCAACTGAGCTATCTGTCCAAAATAATATGTTGTTGCCTTAACAACATATAATAATATACCATATATAAAAATTGAACGCAAGTATTTTTCGTAATTTATTTTAAAAAGATGGGAAAAGTAGTAACAACGTGCTATTATGAATGATAATAGTAATAAAAAACCACCCAATCAGTTGATTAGGTGGTTTAAATGATGGACAGACTGGGGCTCGAACCCAGGACCCACGGATTAAGAGTCCGTTGCTCTACCAACTGAGCTATCTGTCCAAAATAATATGTCGTTGTTTCAACAACAGATAATAATATATCATGTGGTTGAAATGAATGCAAGTACTTTTTTAAATTAGTGCTATTTATTGTTAGAAAAGTTACGAGGTTGGCGGAACATGGTATAATCATTACTGGAAACCCGCCACTGGGAGGATGAAAAATAATGAGCAAAATTTTAGTCGTAGATGACGAAAAACCAATTTCAGATATTATTAAATTTAATCTAGTTAAAGAAGGTTACGATGTCGTAGTTGCGATGGATGGCCGGGAAGCGTTGGATTTATTCGAGAGTGAAGATCCTGATTTGGTCTTGTTGGATCAAATGTTACCTGAGTTAGAAGGAACAGAAGTTTTACGTCAAATTCGTACAAAGTCACAAACGCCGGTTATTATGGTAACGGCAAAGGACTCCGAGATTGATAAAGTTTTGGGACTTGAAATGGGCGCGGACGATTATGTTACAAAGCCATTTTCTAATCGTGAACTACTTGCTCGTATTAAGGCAAACTTACGGCGTCAAACACCAGCAACTGGTCAAAGTGTTATGGATGATAGTGGGGATATCAAAATTGGCGCACTGACCATCCATCCAGATGCGTATATGGTATCTAAGAATGGACAGGATATTGAGTTAACACACCGTGAATTTGAACTACTACATCATTTATCAAAGCATATTGGCCAAGTCATGACTCGTGATGACTTATTGCAAACAGTTTGGGGCTATGATTACTTTGGTGATGTGCGAACAGTTGATGTAACGGTACGTCGTATTCGTGAAAAAATCGAAGAAACACCAAGTCATCCCCAAATTTTGATGACGCGTCGTGGTGTGGGGTACTATTTAAAGGTATCTGAAGAGTAACATAATCAAACTTGATTAGGCTGATGCCTTGCCGCATGGCATGGTGTCAGCTTTTTTACTTGGAGTGGGAGAAATATATGAAGAATACGCGGGAACCAAGAGGTTGGCGGCGCTTTTTCTCATCTATTCATTTTAAAATTGCGTTAGTTTTTACACTGACGTTATTGGTAACGCTTGAATTAGTTGGGGCCTTTTTTGTGAAGCGCTTAGAGCGGCAGAATTTAACAAGTTTTCGCACGCAAATTGCGTTGCCAGCATATGTAAATGATTCATTGACACAACAACTTACTAGTACGGATCAAACAAAAGTAAATTCAGATATTCATACTATCTTGATGTCAGTGAATAATGAGGCTGTTTCAGAAATTGTGGTTGTTGACAATAATGGCGTGGTACGCGGCACGAGTGATTTAAACAATCAAGATGAAGTTGGGCAGAAGGTCACGGATGCCAATGTTAAAGCAGCGTTAGTGGGCGACAAGTATGTGAAGACACCTGTGGAACAACGTGGTAATACACGCTATCAAATTATTGTAAAACCATTGATTAGTTCTAGTAATGGTGAAAGTCGGGTGGTTGGCGCAGTCCAGATACGGGCCAGTCTTGAAACGGTTTATGATAATTTGAACCATATTTCAGTGATTTATTTTTCAGCTTCGTTATTAGCGGTTGTGTTAGGGATTATCATGGCGATTATTATTTCGCGTAGCTTAACAAAACCAATTGCAGAAATTAATAATCGAACAACTCGCATTGCACAAGGTGATTATTCTGGTAGCATCGAAGTTCGATCAAATGATGAGATTGGTCAGTTAGCTGATAAAGTTAACGCATTGGCGCTTCGCATTGAGGAAACTACGAATTCGACTGAATTCGAACGCCGTCGGCTTGATTCGGTACTTGAACACATGACTGATGGTGTTATTGCAACCGATCGCCGCGGTAGCATTAATATTATTAATACATCCGCACTACATATGACCGGGATTGAAGATAGCACGGTTGCGATGGGACAATCCATTTTGGAAGTTTTGCGGATCTCGGGAACGTACAGTTTGCGTGAATTATTGGATAACCAAGAAGAATTATTGCTAGATTTTAGTACAGATGAGCGACAATTAATTATTCGGGCGTATTTTAGTTTAATTCAACGAGCATCCGGGTTTATTTCTGGATTAGTGATTGTGCTGCATGACGTTACTGAGCAGCAACGAATTGAATTAGAACGTCGGCAATTCGTGTCAAATGTGTCGCATGAGTTAAGGACGCCGTTAACGTCCGTGAAGTCCTATGTGGATGCCCTGCAAGATGGCGCGATTGATGATCCAGAAGTTGCCCGGAACTTTTTAGCGGTGGCACAAGACGAAACGACGCGCATGATTCATATGATTAATGATCTACTAGAATTATCCCGAATGGATTCAGGCACAATGAAGCTTGAAAAAGAGTATGTCAATGTGAGTGAGCTGTTTAATTATATTTTGAATCGATTTGATATGATTATTGCAAACGATGATAATCCGAAGAAACAATATACAATTAAGCGTCATATTCCAAAAAGTCAAATTTGGGTTGATTTAGACACTTCTAAATTTACGCAAGTGATTGATAATATTATGAATAATGCGATTAAATATTCACCTGATGGCGGGGTAGTGACAGCTGAGCTATTAGATAAACAATCTGAGGTTGTGTTACGTATTAGTGATCAGGGACTAGGGATTCCCAAGAAAGATTTAAATCATGTCTTTGATCGATTTTTCCGAGTTGATAAGGCGCGTTCACGAGCGCAAGGTGGGACCGGCCTTGGTTTGGCGATTTCACGTGAAATTATTGAACAATTAGGGGGTCGTATTTGGGTTGAATCTACGGAAGGAAAAGGATCGACGTTCTCAATTGCGTTACCGTATGAACTGTACGACCCAGATGATGATTTATGGGATGATGGTGACTGGGATGCTTAGAAGGTTGTATTATCGGTTGCAAATATTAGTGCGTCGGTTTGGATTAGGCGCGCTCCTTGTTCTAGCGATTATCGTTAGTTTGATTTTATCGATTGGGCTATGGCAAGCGCCAGAACGGAATATTAAATCCGTGACCCGGGTAGATGCCACGAAGCAATTGGTAGCAGCTAAACCTTTGACGGATTTATATAATTTTAATCAATTAATGATTAATGAGGCTGATGGGCAACAATACATGGTAATTGATTATCGGCCAATGGTTGATAAAATGACGAAGCGTTTACGTGATTGGCAACTAGCATTTACGGATCAGAAAGTATTGTCAAAAAAAGCGTATGTGGCGTCGTTGAAAACTAAAAATATGTTTGTATTAGCGTTGCCTGATGCCGTGCCTGGAGCTGTGCTTCGTGAGATGTTGCATAATCATGCTGATTTACCCACAAATGCACAAATTAATCGAGTGCGCATTCCGCGTGATAAACCAACTTCTGTTTGGTTCTACGATGATCAGCAACAACGTGTTTATCATTATGCAGTCAAGCATGCTGGCCAAACGATGAGGGTATTTAAACGGCCAAGCACAGCTGTTTTGGCCACTTATCGGATGAATACAGCTCACCAGATTGTGACAGATACGTTAGCGTCAGTGTCACTGCGGACGTATAGTTACTTAATGGAAGCCCAGCCAACAAATAATTACCTATCCGTTCTATTTCGTGGTCGTGAAACACCAGCGGCTACGCGAATTGATAATGAAGTAACTTATAGTGATGGATCAACACGGCAATTAAAATTAAATACCATGACTGGTGTGGCGAGTTTTAATGATTATGGTGTGGTTGGTGCACATAAAACATTTAACCAACGGATTCAGCAAGGGTATAAATGGCTACTTCATGCGCGCCAATTACCGAATAATGTGTATTACTTTGAGAACCAGGCGCAAGGACGCCAATTGACGTATCGTTTGTATGTAGATGGTCTGCCTATTTTTAATCAAACTACTTATGGGACAGTACAAATTAAGCAGTATGATAATCGGCACCAGCAAATCGATTTTTCACAATATACCTTGCAAGTGCCTTTGCCATCAGATGATAAGGCGAAGGTTGATTTGGTACCATCAGCAACTGCTTATAAGCAATTAGCGGCGGTTGGTGTGTCAGCGGATAAAATTGAAAATATATCATACGGCTATCGCTGGGTATCAGATACGACTGAAAATGTGGTGACCTTAAGTCCAGAATGGTATGTTGAAATTAACAAATCATGGAATGCGGTTAGCGACGTGATTGCAATGCGGCAAGGAGGTTACTGATGGATTTTAAAAAAATCTTAGCCACTTTTTTGTTTGTGTTTGTGATTATTGATGCGTTTTTAGTTATGCAATGGGTCCAATTGAAGCCTTCTTTTTTGAATCCAACGTCAAACGATAGCGTATTGAATGAGATGCGTAATGATGGTATTCAAGTGATGAAATTAGATAATAGTGAGCGTACAGGGGTTTACTTAGCTGGTCGTGATGGTAGTGCTTACTTACGCCGCCATGTACGTGAGCTATCGAACCGGTGGACATCACGTTTTGCTGATAATCAAATGACAGTGACACTGGATGAACCAATTGCGTTGGCGAAAAAAAAGACTGATGCCCAACGTGAATTAGAGCGGATATTGGCAGATGATACGAAAGTGATTGCGGGAAATCAATATCGGTTTAATCAAAAATTAACAGACTATGCCAATCAAGCGACGGATGATGTACAGGTAATGGTTTTTACGCAACGTATTTCGCAAAAACGGACTTTTATTACACCGCAAGCGCAAATTCGCTTTGTGATTTCACATGACCATCATTTGCTGAGTTATACACAAACGTATATTGCTAACCCGCGGGTATTACGAGATGCAACAACGTTATTATCAGAAAAAAAGGCGCTGTTAGCAGCTTATCAATATAATGAAATTCCGAATAATAGTCATGTTAAGTGGGGGCAATTAGGCTATGTTGTGTTAACAACAGTTGAAGAAGATGTTATCTTTGTACCAGCTTGGACATTCTCTATTATGAATGCGGCAGGTGAAGTTTCGATTGTGCATATCAATGCCTTGAATGGTGCTTTAATGCCCTGATATCGTGTTAAAATATTAAAAGACGAAACGCCGCATGACATTTGTCATGTGGCGTTTTTTAACTAATAGATAAAATCATAAAGAGAGGTTGGACGTGATGACAAGTGAGTTTAGCGTATCAATGTTAGCCTCAGGTAGTAAGGGGAACGTCACTTATATTGAGACGCCTGAACACAAGGTGCTGGTAGATGCTGGTCTATCAGGGAAGAAAATTGCTGATTTGATGGGACAAATTAATCGTTCGCTAACGGATGTTGATAGTTTATTTGTGACCCACGAACATAGTGATCATATTGCGGGTGTTGGCGTATTGGCGCGTAAGTATGGCATGAATGTCTATGCCAATGAAAAAACGTGGGCAGCCATGGCAGATAAAGTAGGGGCGATTCCAGTAGCGCAAAAGTATGTATTTGAACCAGGTGAGACGCGTTTATTTGGTGATTTAGATGTCGAAAGCTTTGCGGTTTCGCATGATGCGATTGCACCGCAATTCTATGCATTTCATCATGATAATAAAACCTTTGGCATGTTGACGGATACGGGGTATGTGAATAGTCGGATTGTTGGGATGCTCAAAAATGCCGATGCTATTCTTATGGAAGCCAATCATGACTATGAAATGTTACGGATGGGCAGTTATGCTTGGGCGTTGAAACAGCGTATCTTGGGGGATCAAGGTCACTTGTCAAATGAAGATGGCGCGTTAGCTTTAACAGGAATATTAGGTAACCGGACGAAACATGTTTACTTGGGTCATTTAAGCCAAGAAAATAATCAGAAAGCATTAGCACACCTAACCGTAGCGTCAGTATTAGCAGAGCATGACTTTGCAGTTGATCATGATTTTAAGTTGCTGGATACGGATCCTGCTGAAGCAACTAAATTGATAATGTTATAGGTGGAATGGGGCTTAAGCCGTTTTAAAGGGAGGTTTTCTATAATAACCTTACAATTACTGATTCTAAACAAGGAGACAAGCAAATGAAAACATCAACTGGAAAAGTAGTCGTAACGGGGCTAGTGGCCGGGTTAATTGGTGGTGGCGTTGCAGCGGGGGGTGTCACCTATTTTAATAACAATCAGGCGACTGTTATGACAACGACAGGGAAAACGCAACCAGTTAAGGTGAGCCACTCTAATATTCAAGGGACATCAGATGCCACGAAGGCATTTAATACAGTGTCTGGGGCGGTTGTATCCGTGCTGAACTTGCAAAAACAAGGGTCTTTGTCGGATGGCAATGGATTTGGTAACTTATTTGGTGGATCAACAAATGATCAGCAAACGAATCAGAGTGGCAGCTTAGAAACGGCCTCTGAAGGTTCTGGGGTGATTTACAAAAAGGCTGGGAATACGGCTTACATTGTGACAAATAATCACGTGGTAGCGGATTCTAACGCATTGCAGGTCTTGTTGAGTGATGGTACAAAGCTGACGGCGACGCTAGTAGGAACCGATGAACAAACTGATTTAGCAGTTTTGAAAATCAAAGCAGATCAAGTTAAAGAAATTGCCGATTTTGCGGATTCAACGAAAATTGAACCGGGCCAATCTGTCTTGGCAATTGGGTCACCGTTGGGATCTGACTATGCTACATCGGTAACGGAGGGGATTATCTCGGCGACGAAACGAGAAGTGGACGCCACTAATGAAAGCGGTGCTTCGCTAGGTAAGGCAACTGTTATTCAAACTGATGCTGCCATTAATCCGGGTAATTCTGGGGGGCCGCTTGTTAATTTAGCGGGTCGAGTTGTGGGAATTAATTCGATGAAGCTAGCTTCATCAGTTGATGGTACTTCAGTTGAAGGAATGGGATTTGCGATTCCAGCCGATACGGTTGTTGATATTATTAATCAATTAGAGGCACATGGTAAGGTGGAACGGCCGGCTTTGGGTGTTTCAATGGTTGATTTAAGTAATGTATCAACGACTGACCAGTCCACTATCTTGAAGTTGCCAACAGATGTTTCAGATGGGGCGGTGGTTATGAGCGTTACCAACGGTTCGCCATCAAAGACAGCTGGCTTAAAGCGTTATGATGTCATTACGAAGGTGGATGGTGTTGCGATTACGGGGTCGGGTGACCTGCGGGATGCGCTTTATCAACATAAAATCGGTGATACGATTAAGCTGACTTACTATCGTGCTGGTAAGGAAGCGACAGTTTCGGTTAATTTAACTGAGAAAACGAGTCAATTAGAAACGAATCAAGATAAAAATGTCGAAAATTAATTAAATAATTACGGGAAACCAAATCCCGTCACAGCAGGTGTTTAGTCCTTTTTATAGGAATGAACACCTGTTTTTTCTCATAATACAATGAAAATGAAATGTTTTTGAAATTTTATTGTAAAACAGATTGGTTATATTATATATATCCGCTGTTCCTAGTGGATTTCATTACTCCCCAAAGTACATGAAATGTTACGTGGTTCCCCAAACCACGTAATTCCCCCCCCTTCGCTGGTTGCGATAGTAGCCGGCGGCGGACCATCGTTGCGTTCCCCCTCTTGCACGATGGTCTTTTTTTGTGCAAAAAATTAGTGTTATAGCAAATTGCTGTAACTGAAAAGCCGATAAGCTGCGATGCATTCGTAGTTTATCGGCTTTTTAATGTGTCAGAGGCTAACAAATAGTTAATTAGCTTGAAAATGTAATTGCACAGTATACTCACCTAGATGAGTTGGGCCAGCTAATAATTCATAAGAAATTGTTGCAGTGCCAGTTGTTTGATTGGGCATAACATCAGTTGTTAATTGTGTTGTATGCACGTCGAGTAACATTGACCCTTGACCAGTTGCATAGCGGGTGGGGATGCTTTGATCAGTCTTAAAACGTAGATGTGATTGACTTTGGCCACTACGCTTTAGCGAAACTTCGCCATCGGGGAGAAATTTAAAGACGACCGGTGTGGCATATTCACCTTGGTGTTCTGTATAACGTAAGTAGAGCGTGTCGCCCATTTGAATGAGTGATCCAGTTTCGGTAAAAGAAAAAGTTTCTAAATCACCTTCTTGGCGAATTGAAGTTTTTAGATTGACAGTTACTGATAAGTCGTTAGTCATGTAAGAATCCTCCTGGTTTGACTAGTTGATACTATTATACAGGGGTTTGTGAGGTATAATATAAGCAATACTAGCACAAAAATAGCTGAAAGGGCATGAGATGTAGCATGGCAGAATTCAAAGAAAAAGTCTTTCGTGATCCAGTACATAATCTTATTCGTATTCAAGACCAACTAATCTTAGACTTAATTGGGACTTCTGAGTTTCAAAGGCTACGCCGCATCAAACAATTAGGTGTGGCGAGCTATGTTTTCCATGGCGCGGAACATTCACGTTTTTCACATTCATTAGGTGTCTATGAAATTGCTCGTCAGTTTGCGGATCACTTAGAAGAATTCTATGCTACGCAGACGCCAGAGGATCATTTATGGAATCCGAGTGAACGTTTGGTACTGTTAAGTGCAGCTTTGTTGCATGATGTCGGGCATGGACCGTATTCACATACTTTTGAACACATTTTTAGTACCGATCATGAACAATACACACAAGATATTATTTTATCGCCAGAAACACAAATTCATCAGGTGTTGTTGCAAGTGGCACCTGATTTTCCAGAAAAAGTGGCGAATGTTATCAACAAAACATATCCTAATCCGCAGGTGGTACAATTAATTTCTAGTCAAATTGATGCAGACCGCATGGATTATCTACTACGGGATGCCTATTATTCAGGGGCAACTTATGGTGAATTTGACTTATCACGCATTATTCATGTTATGCGACCATATGAAGGGGGGATTGCGTATGATCAAAAGGGCATGTATGCCATTGAAGATTATGTTGTATCCCGCTATCAAATGTATGTTCAAGTATATTTCCATCCGGTATCACGATCGTTTGAAGTGTTGTTACAACACCTACTTGAGCGTGCAAAACGGTTGTACGATAAAAGTAAAGAAGACGCGCTGATTTCGGCTGATTTTATTTCACCAACCTTGCGACCTTTATTTGCAGGTGATATTTCATTAGCAGAATATTTAATGCTAGATGATTCTGTCATGCTAGCTAATATCAGTGCATGGCGGTTAGCCGAAGATGGTATTTTGGCCGATTTGGCTACACGTTTTTTGGATCGCAAGCCATTGAAGTCAATTTTATTAGAAGCCGACGCGCGTCCATTTTTACCAGCAATTACGCAGTTGATTGCTTCGGCGGGATTTGACGAACGGTACTATACGGCTGAAAATGATAGTTTTGATTTGCCATATGATGCTTATAATCCCACGGATAAAAAACCGCGGACGCAAATTGAGATTATGCAACCAGCGGGCGAGTTAGTTGAATTATCAACACAAAGTGCGTTGGTTAAAGCGTTGATGGGACGTGTGTTTGGTGATGCACGCTTCTTTTTCCCGCGTGAGATGCTATTAGAGCATGCCGTAGGAGATGTGATGGCGCCGTTATATAAAGAATTCCAGCGTTATGTGCATAATGAAACCTTGATTAATCCAGTTAATAAATAGCGGAGGAAGTTAGTATGATTAAACTGATTACAATTGATATTGATGACACACTAGTTAATACGGCAAAAGAGATTACACCACGTGTTAAGGCGGCTTTGAATGCGGCGACTGCGCAAGGGGTGAAAGTGGTTTTGGCGACTGGTCGACCATTACCAGGTGTTCAAGCGTATTTAGATGAGCTGGGTTTGAATAATCAAGCGGATCAATATGTCGTGACGTATAACGGTGGGGTTGTGCAAACAACAGCTGGCCAACCATTAGGGGGCAAAGAACTCTCATTGGCAGACTATACAGATTTGCGGCATGTTGCAGATGAGTTGGGGGCCTACATGCAAGTTGAAACGCTTCGTACGGTTTACACAACAAATCGGACGATTAATACGTATGCTAGTGGTGAAAATGCTTTAATTCGGATGCCCCTCCAAGTGATGGACTTAGCAGACATGGATCCTAATGAACACTATGTTAAGTTTATGTTCATTGGTGAGGAAGCAGAAGTTAATGGTTGGCGTGATGCTTTGCCACAACGGATTAAAGATGCCTACTATATTGTTAAATCAACACCTAATTTCTTGGAGTTTATGCATAAAGATGCAACCAAGGGAAATGGGTTGTTAGCATTAGCGACAGCGTTAGAAATTGATCCATCTGAGACAATGGCCCTTGGTGATCAACAAAATGATGTCACAATGATTAAAGCGGCTGGATTAGGTGTTGCAATGGGAAATGCGGTTGCTGAAGTCCGTGAAAACGCTGATGTTATCACAACGACGCAAAATCAAGACGGAGTGGGGCTTGCTGTTGAAAAGTGGGTTTTGGGTCGTGAAGTACCCGAATTAGCAGATTAAGTAAGATTAACGTTTGCTCAAATGCCAGAAATATTGTAATATAAGACATTGAGTAAGACCGCGAAAGGACGTGCAGTGATTTGGCATTAACACAATTTGACGGCCAAAATAAGGCTGAGCTTTCAATGATTGAAGTTGCTCGTGCGATTTTGTCTGACCGTCATGACACCATGGCATTTAATGACTTGTTGAATGAGGTACAATCATTCACAGGTAAGTCAGACGAGGAAATTCGTGCGCGCTTGGCACAATTTTACACTGATTTGAATATTGACGGTTCATTCATTTCATTGGGTGATAACATGTGGGGACTACGTTCATGGTACCCTATTGACTCAATCGATGAAGCCGTTCACTTGGATCTTGAAGAAGAAGAAGGTCAACCGAAGAAGAAGAAGCGTAAGAAGATCAATGCCTTTTTGGCTGACGTTGCAGACGATGATGATGTTATTGACTACAACGATGACGATCCTGAAGACGATGACTTTGGCGAAGTTGAAGAAGAGACAGTTGCCGCTGCAGGCGATGACGATGATGCAGACGATGACGACGATGATACAGACGATGACTTCGGTAACGATGAAGTTGCTGGTGGTATCGGCGAAGAAATTGGTGGCATTGCACCGGTCGATGACGATTATGGTTCAGGTGACATTGAACGCTAATTTAATTTAGTGAAAAAACACGCTCTTGGGCGTGTTTTTTATTTTGCTTTGTTAAACGTTTTAAAGTAAACTAGTAAAGTTGTTTTTTTACAATCGCGAGAAATCCCTCGCGTAATAAAGTAAAGCGTGCGCGGTTAACCGCACGTCGTCGTTGACGCTATCTAATCTGAATTTAGGTAGAAATAGAGAACCGAAAGTGAGGTATGCATCTTGAATGCACCAGAATCAACGCCTAAGTTTAATTGGGCGAACGTCATGAACATCTTTAAACCAGCATGGTACGTTGAACAAATGTCAGGTTGGGCCATGCCGTCCTACTTGCTATTAATGTTTGGGTGGGGTTTTATCCTAAGCCAGACATTAGCAACACCGTTAACTAGTTTGTCAATTTGGACACTAATTGCTGCCTTGCTTGGTTTTACGACAGTATTGGCGATTACGAATGCGCGCGCGGTTAATGGTGTGTTTGGCTTGGTATCAGCGGCCATTTACATTGGTATCGCGATTCAAGCACATAATCCAGCGGATGCTATTTTGCAATTAGTTTATATTATTTTGTTGGATCTACCCGTGATTTTATTGCCATCATGGGCCAATGATGCCGGTATGCATGTACGTAAGTTAAGCGAAGTTAAAGAACGCGGTGAAAAAATGACATTTGCCAAGACAAAAACATTTTTTGTATTGGTATTCGTTGTGTCATTCGTTGCGCTGTATTTCTTTGAGATTTACATCACGCATTCACCACGACCTTTGATTGATGCTGGTGCCGCTGCCATTGGGATTACCGGAGCAGTTTTGACGACATTGCGTTTCTCAGAAGCCTATTACATGTGGTTCTTGCAAGGGATTGCCCAAGTGGTTTTGTGGGGAATGACCGCCGCCCAAGGGGATGCATCATTAGTTTTGTTCTTCACATATATGTTGTACATGGGGAATGATGTGATTGCATTCTTTGCTTCACCATGGTTTAAGAAGAGTCTTCGAACGGCAGATAAAAAATAATTAACAGTTTCTGTTGACACATTGCAAAAAGATGTGTATTATTAAGTTCCGGGCTCATGTATTTTTTAAATATGTGACGTAATCGAAGTAGATTAACGCTCCCAAGGCTATAATTAGCATTGGGAGCTTTTTATTTTTTAAGCGCCTGCACAGAGAACTCGGAGGAATTTTTTATGACAGCAAAGTACGTTTTTGTTACCGGTGGTGTGGTTTCGTCATTGGGTAAAGGGATTGTGGCTGCATCATTGGGCCGTTTGTTGAAGAACCGCGGTTTTAAGATTGCCGTACAAAAGTTTGATCCATACATCAACGTGGACCCAGGAACAATGTCACCATACCAACACGGTGAAACATTTGTTACTGAAGACGGTTTGGAAACTGACTTGGATTTGGGTCACTACGAACGTTTTATTGATATCAATTTGAACAAGTATTCAAATGTGACATCAGGTCGTGTGTACTCTGAAGTTCTTGCTAAGGAACGTCGTGGTGATTATGATGGGGCAACGGTACAAGTTATCCCACATATTACGAACGCTTTGAAGGAAAAGATGATGCGCGCCGCTGATACAACGGATGCTGACATCGTGATTACTGAAGTTGGTGGAACGGTGGGTGATATTGAATCACTACCATTCGTTGAAGCTTTGCGTCAAATGAAGCGTGAAGTTGGTGAAGAAAACGTTGCCTACATTCACACATCATTGATTCCTTACTTGCGTGCAGCTGGTGAAATGAAGACGAAGCCAACCCAACACTCTGTTTCAGAACTGCGTTCACTTGGTATTCAACCAGACATGTTGGTTGTTCGTACGGAACAACCAATTACGCCTGATATGCGTGAAAAGTTGGCCTTGTTTACTGACGTGGCACCAGAAGCAGTTATTGAATCATTAGACGTTGACATTTTGTATGAAATTGCCTTGAACATGCAAAAGCAAGGCATGGATGATGTGATTTTGAAGCGTTTGGGCTTAGAAGCAGCCCCTGCTGATATGACAGAATGGCGCGCGATGATTGATAAGATTCGCAACTTGAAGAAGACGTTAGATATCACATTGGTTGGAAAGTACGCGGATTTGCAAGATGCATACATTTCAGTTAATGAAGCTTTGCGTTCAGGTGGTTATGCTGTTGATGCTGAAGTTAATATTAATGTTGTTAATTCAGAACATGTGACCGAAGAAAATGTGGCTGAAATTTTGGCTAACACTGATGGTGTGATGGTACCAGGTGGCTTTGGTGCGCGTGGTACAGAAGGTAAGATTGCGGCTATCCACTACGCTCGTGAAAACAATGTACCTTTCTTAGGGGTTTGTTTGGGAATGCAATTGGCTTCAGTTGAATTTGCTCGTAATGTTTTGGGATATGAGAACGCCAATTCAATCGAATTGGACCCAGAAACGGCTGCGCCAATTATTGCTTTGATGAATGATCAAAAGGAAGTTACGGATCGTGGTGGTACATTGCGTCTAGGGTTGTACCCAGCGGCTTTGAAGGAAGGTTCTTTGACGAAGAAGCTTTACAATGATGAAGATGTTGTCGAAGTGCGTCACCGTCACCGTTACGAATTTAACACGGACTTCCGTAAAGAATTCGAAGATGCTGGTATGGTTTTTGCGGGAACTTCACCTGACGATCGTTTGATGGAAATTATTGAATTGCCAAGTAACGACTTCTTCGTAGCGGCGCAATATCACCCAGAATTTATGTCACGTCCAAATCGTCCAGAACCATTGTATGCTGGCTTTATCGCGGCGGCATTGAATCACAAAGAAGGTTAATCTATATATATAGTATGTAGGTTATATTTATATAAATAATAATCATTAAGGGGTTATCCATGTGGATAACCCCTTTTTTTAAAGGTTTTACTTATTTTTGTTAAGTGGAATTGGGCAATTTATCAATAAAACAGAAATCAGGTAATAAAACGGCGAGTTGCCTTGTTATTGTTGAGCTTCTACTGTAAAATTTATTGAGTATGATATCTTGCATTTTCAACGAAAATGCGGTTAAGCTGAGTTGTGTTAGTTAACATATCATACATATAAAATAAAAAATGAATGGGCCTGCAGAAGGCATAGAGATGAAACTCTACAGGGGAAAAATATGACAAAGTTGGTTATTCATGGTGGCCGCCGACTAAGTGGTGAGGTAACAATTGGAGGAGCAAAAAATTCAACAGTTGCGCTTATCCCGGCTGCAATTTTAGCAGATACACCAGTTAAATTTGACAGTGTGCCAGATATTTTAGATGTGTATAATCTACAAGTCATCTTAGAGTCTATGAACGTCACATCGACATTTAAAAATGGCGAATTGATGATTGATCCAACACAAATCGTGGAAGCTGAATTGCCATCGACAGCCATCAAGTCTTTGCGCGCATCATACTATTTCATGGGATCATTGTTGGGACGCTTTGGTCGGGCCACAGTGACTTTCCCAGGTGGTGATAATATTGGACCACGTCCAATTGATCAACACATTAAGGGGTTTGAAGCTTTAGGAGCCAAGGTTCGCGAAGAAAATGATACAGTGTACATCACCGCTGAAGATGGTTTGAAGGGGGCCCGTATTTTCTTGGATATGGTCTCTGTTGGGGCAACCATGAACATTATTTTAGCTGCCGTGCATGCTGAAGGCACTACAATTCTAGAAAATGCGGCTCGAGAACCAGAAATTATTGATTTAGCAACGTTCTTAAATAACATGGGTGCGCAAATTCGTGGTGCTGGAACGGATGTTATTCGTATTACGGGAGTTGATAAGCTAGAATCAAGGAACACCCATACGATTATTCCTGACCGGATTGAAGCAGGAACTTATTTGGCGTTGGCTGCGGCTTACGGTGACGGTGTGCTTGTTAAGAATGTTATTCCAGAGCATTTAGAGTCGTTTACCGCTAAGATGGTTGAAATGGGTGTGCAATTAGAAGTGCGTGAGGACAGTATTTTTGTACCTAAGTCAGAAAACTTATCACCAATTCAAATTAAAACATCACCATTTCCAGGTTTTGCGACAGATTTGCAACAACCGATGACGCCATTACTAACGCAAGCAACAGGTGAATCTACGATTACTGAAACAATATATCCTGAGCGAACACGCCACATTCCCGAACTACAGAAGTTTGGCGTGCAAATTGACAATCCAGAATACGGTAAAATTGTTGTTTCACCAAGTCATGATTTTAAAGGTGCGACAGTTGCAGCGGCTGAGATTCGTGCCGGTGCTGCATTGGTAGCAACTGGATTGATGTCTGAAGGGGTAACCGAAGTTTTGGAAGCAGGTCACGTTCTACGTGGTTATGATCACATTATCAATAAGTTAACCAATCTGAATGCAGATATTGAAATTGTTGAAGATTAATTTTCAGTTAAATGAAACCGGTGTCATGTTTATCGTGGCACTGGTTTTTATGTTTATTTGTGTTCATACGGGGGCGGTGAATAAATACTATTGCTTGCTAATTACCCCTTAAAGCGATAAGATAGATAAGTTACAAAAAGGACTGTTGCCAAAATCAAACGCTGTATGGACGCCGGATTGTGTCTAGTTTGAATTTTGTTCGTAGTTCGCGATATATAGAGCGCGATTGACTCCGCAATCGCAACTGGAGGAAATATTTTGAAGTTTTCAGAGTTGGGTCTTACAGAAGACCTATTGACGGCCATTGAAAAGCATGGCTATGTAGAGGCAACGCCAATCCAAGAACAAACGATTCCGTTGACCTTGGCTGGTAAGGACGTTATTGGACAAGCCCAAACGGGTACTGGTAAGACGGCCGCCTTTGGGTTGCCAATCCTAAACATGATTGACACAAACAGCAATCAAGTACAAGCACTTGTTGTCTCACCAACGCGTGAATTGGCAATTCAAACACAAGAAGAGCTATTCAAGTTGGGACGCGATAAGCACGTTAAGGTACAAGCTGTCTTTGGTGGTGCTGATATTCGTCGTCAAATTAATAGTTTGAACCACGGTGCTCACATTGTTGTGGGAACACCTGGTCGTTTGATTGACCACATTCGTCGTGGCACAATCAACCTATCAAACGTTAAGACATTGGTTTTGGATGAAGCCGATGAAATGTTGAACATGGGATTCTTGGAAGACATTGAGTCTATCTTGAAGGCTGTGCCTGATGAACGTCAAACATTGTTGTTCTCAGCTACGATGCCACCTGCTATCAAGCGTATTGGTGTGCAATTCATGACTGAACCAGAACACATTCAAATCGCTGCTAAGGAATTGACAACTGATTTGGTTGAACAATTCTACGTACGTGTACGTGATTTTGAAAAGTTTGACACGTTGACACACATCTTGGATGTACAACAACCAAAGTTGGCCATCATGTTTGGTCGTACGAAGCGACGTGTTGACGAATTGACGCGTGGACTTGAACTACGTGGCTTTAACGCTGCCGGTATCCACGGTGATTTGACGCAACAAAAGCGTTCACAAGTTTTGAAGCAATTCAAGAATGGTGAAATCAAGATTTTGGTTGCAACTGACGTGGCTGCTCGTGGTCTTGACGTTTCTGGTGTTGACTACGTTTATAACTTTGATATTCCACAAGATTCAGAATCATACGTTCACCGTATCGGTCGTACTGGTCGTGCCGGTGCTCACGGAACTTCTGTTACATTCATTTCAAATGCTGAAATGGACTACTTGAAGGATATCGAAAAGCTAACAAAGAAGCGTATGCAAGCATTGAAGCCTTACACACGCGAAGAAGCTTTGGCTGGTCGTATGTCAGTAGCTGCTGACTCAGTTGAAAAGGTAATTGCTGCAACTGCATCAAATGTTGACTCAGCTGCAATTGATGCCTTGGCTGAAAAGTACGATGCTAAGACTTTGGCAACGGCCTTGCTAGGTGCAGTTGCTAACGTTTCAGAGATGGATGCCGAATTTACGTTGTCACATGAACGTCCATTGCCACGCAAGCGTTCAGGCTTCGGTGGTGGTGATCGTCGCGGTGGTGGTTACCGTGGTGGTAATCGTCGTGAAGGCGGACGTCGTGAGGGTGGTTACCGTGGTGGTGATCGCCGTGGCGGAAGCCGTAGTGAAGGTGGTCGTGATGGTGAACGCGGACAACGCGAACGTCGTTCATTCGATCGTGGTTCACGTACTGGTTCAGGTGATCGTTCACAACGTGGTCGTTCAGGTGCACCTCGTCGTCAATCACGTGATTTCGTTATCAAGAACAACGACTAATTATCAACAAATGAAAAACGCTGATTACTTAGGTAATCGGCGTTTTTTTATGATTGGGAAAAAGGCGTTAGTGTAGCTTTTTTAACCTGCTTAAACAGAGTATAATTAGACCATAATTCAAGGAGGTAGCGACAATGATTATTGGACAAGGAATTGATGCGCAAGTCATTAGTGAAGTTGCAAAAATTGCTGAACGTCGCCCAAAATTTATTGATGTTGTCTTAACCCCTGCTGAACGAGCTGTCTTTGATGCACGTAAGGGGAAACGACAAATGGAATTCTTAGCTGGACGCTTTTCGATAAAAGAAGCTTACAGTAAAGCGCTTGGTACAGGAATTGGCTCACAAGCACAATGGCATGATATGGAAATTTTACCAGGACCGAAGGGCAAGCCCATGATGATTAAACACCCCAAATTAGATACGGCGGTGGCACATATTTCAATTTCGCATACAGGTGATACCGTACATAGTTCCGTCATTTTAGAAGCTTTGACGTCTTTATCGCAACCGGTCAGTGAACGTCGGCCAGCATGGTTAGAAATTTCAGCTAGTGCTTTAGCTCATAACGTCGCTTATTTACGCCAATTAACACAAACTGACCGTTTTTTTGCGGTGGTTAAGGCCAATGCTTATGGTCATGGATTACCACAAATTGTTACCGCTGCATTGGCGGCACAAGTTGATGGTTTTGCAGTGGCAACAATTGACGAAGGCATTTGGCTCCGTCAATTTGGCGTGACAACACCCATTATGATTTTAGGTGTAACGCCGGTTGATTACGTGGCTGATTTAGCAGCGTTTGATTTAATGCCAGTTGTTGCTAGTGAAGCTTGGCTGGATGATGCCTTGATGCACTTAAACCAAACACAAACGTTGCGTGTATCAGTGGCAGTCGATACTGGTATGGGCCGCATTGGTATTCGTAATCGTGCGGAATTAGAACGCGTGATAGCTAAGTTAGCGGTCCGCGACAATGTTATTTTTCAAGCAATTGGGATGCACTTTGCAACAGCTGATGGCCCTAATGAAGATTACTTTACCCAACAATTACAAATGTGGCATCAATTAACTGATGGCGTAGCGTTACCAGATGGCGTTTGGCGGCATTTGGCTAACTCAGGGACGGCCTTGTGGCATGATCAACCAAGTACTGATGCGATTCGCGTTGGCGCAGCTATGTATGGCTTTGATGCCTCACAAGGTGCCTTGGATTACCGTGATTTACAACCTGTTTTGTCATTAAAAGCAGCATTAGTGCATGTTAAACAAGTAGCAGCTGGTACATCAATCTCCTATGGGGCCACTTATACGACCACAACTGATGAATGGATTGGAACATTACCAATTGGCTATGCAGATGGTTATACACGTAGTCTACAAGGGGGGCATGTCCTACTGCCAGATGGGCGGACTGCAGAAATTATTGGCCGAGTGGCCATGGATCAATTGATGATTCGCTTGCCCGAAGCATTACCCATTGGTACAGAAATCACATTGATTGGGTCAGTTAAAGATCAAGCCGTTACGTTGGTTGATTTAGCAAATCGGGCCCAAACGATTCCGTATGAAATTGCAACCGGCTTATCAGCCCGCTTGCCGCGCAAATTAGTGGAATAGAGAGACGTTATGCCAATTCGACATGATATTAAACGTGGTGATATTTTCTTTGCGGATCTATCACCAGTAGTAGGGTCTGAACAAGGTGGTCAACGACCAGTCGTGATCATTCAAAACGATGTAGGGAATCAATATGCCCCTACGGTTATTGTTGCACCGATTACCGCGCAAATTGCCAAGCCTAAACTACCCACGCACGTTGGACTCCCGGCAAAGTTAACGGGTACCGGTGTGCCCCGAGATTCGGTTATTTTATTAGAACAAGTCCGCACGATTGATAAGCGGCGTTTGCAGGATAAAATTGGTTTGGTACCAAACCAATTAATCCCTAAATTAGACCAAGCGCTTGTGATTAGTCTGGGTTTGGTTTAATCGAAGCCAATCTTAAACAAATTCGGATGCGAAAGGATGGATAACCATGATGAATTATGATGTTGGCATTATTGGTGCTGGGCCAGCCGGGTTAACGGCAGCATTTGCCCTGCAAGCAGCTGGTCAACGAGTTATCATCGTTGAAGATTACTTGTGGGGTGGTACTTGCCCAAATTATGGCTGTGATCCTAAGAAAATTTTATTAGCTGCGGTGCAAGCCAAAGAACAGGTCGGCTGGCTCCAAGATAGTGGGTTGGTTGGTGAGCCAACGATTGATTGGCCACAGTTAATGACGCATAAAATGGCCTATACTGACCCAGTGCCGGCACGTAAGATTGCCAATTTAGATGAAGCTGGCGTAACGCATAAATATGGCCATGCTAAATTTATTGATGACACGACAGTTACCTTGGGTAGCGAACAGGTTACGGCTAATAAATGGATTATTGCGACTGGTACGCAACCGGCGCGTTTGGCAGTACCCGGTGACGAGTATCTGCAAGATAATGAAGATTTTTTGAACTTGCCAATTTTACCAGCTGAAATAGCTTTTATTGGCACGGGCTTTATTGCGATTGAATTTGCAAATATTGCTGCCGCAGCGGGGGCCAAGGTGCATATTATTGCCCGCCAGCATCGTATTTTACGTGAGTTTGATCAAGAATTAACGCAAGATATTATTGATCAAATGACCGCGCGAGGCATTATTTTCCATTGGGACTTTGAGACCGCCGAAGTCACAAAGACGGTGGATAATCAACTTGTTATTACAGCGACTAATCAAGAAACCGTGATTGTTGAACAGGCATTTGTTGCGACAGGGCGTATTGGTAATACAGCAATGCTTAACTTAGCTGCTGCCAAAATTGCTGTTATAGCAACGGAAGTCCAAGTTAACGAGTATTTGCAGACTACTAATCCCAATGTGTATGCCATTGGTGATGTGAATAATACTAATGTTGCTAAATTAACACCGACAGCTTCGTTTGAGGCCCGGTATGTGGCGCAACATATCCTTGGACAAATTAGCACGCCAATTAGTTATCCAGCAGTACCTACCATGGTTTATGGGTCACCACAACTTGGACAGGTAGGGTTAACAGCTGATGAAGCCTATCGGCAAGGCATTACGGTACAAGCATTTGATATGACACCATGGTTAGCTTACTGGCGTGCGAAAGAACCGGTGGCAAAGGCAAAGGTTATGTTAAATGCAGATGGTGTAATTGTGGGTGCAACGGTATTAAGCAGTCATGCAGATGAATTAATTAACTACTTTATGTTAGCAATTAATCATCGCTATGATAAACAAGCGTTACAGCAAAATATTTATGCCTATCCATCGCTAGGCTCTGATTTAGGCTTCTTTTTTTAAAGGGTTACGAGCATGATGTTCACAAATTGTTCATACTTGTTCATTAATTTGTTCAAATAATCAATGTATTATGAAATATGTGCAAGAGCATTGGGTGATGCCAATGCGTTGAGGGAGCGCAGCAGTAAAGTTGTTTTCAGATAGCTAGCGGCTACGTTAGAGAATGTGAATAATGGTTGTGAAGAAGCATCGAGCGGAGAGACTCGATGCTTTTTTCGTGTGATTAAGCGGTATAATAAGGGCAATAGATAATGGAAAGAGAGGGGTGCGTACATGCATGCAGAACAGCCTATTGAGCAGGCGCGCCTAGATAAAGTTGTGGTTGAAATCGACCATCAACTGGATCAAGCAAAGGTCGCCTATACACAGGCACATTCAGAAACACGCGCGGTTGAAGGAAACTACATTGCTAACACATCAATCAATACAGCCGAAGTTGATGATGCAATGGAAACAAACGCGGAAATTCAGCAACAACGTAATATTGTGGCGCGCGTAACCGAAACCGAAAATATTATGCGTAAGGCGGTTGAAACATTGACAATGCTGCGCCCGAGTCCGTACTTTGGGCGTGTCGATATTATTGAAGATGGTGATGCTGAAACGTTGTATATTGGTTTAGCCTCCGTCAAAGATAAAATGAACGATTTCTTAGTGTATGATTGGCGTGCACCCATTAGTGGGATTTATTATAACGGTACGTTGGGTGCTGTAACATACCCCACGCCAATGGGCGAGCAAAAAGCCGAATTGACGAAAAAACGCCAATTTACCATTACCGATACGCAAATTGTCAATATGTTTGATACTAACGAGACCGTTGGTGATGAAATGTTGCAATATGCATTAGGCCAACAAAACGATGTGAGTATGCGGAATATTGTGGCCACTATCCAGCAAGAGCAAAATCAAATTATTCGTGACACGACTAGTGATTTATTGGTCGTACAAGGCGTTGCCGGATCAGGGAAAACATCCGCGATTTTACAACGAATTGCTTTTTTGTTGTTTCACGCACGCGAGAATTTAAATTCGGATCAAATCGTACTATTCTCACCTAATCGGCTATTCTCAAGTTATATCGCGGACGTCTTACCGTCGTTAGGTGAACGTAATATGCGCCAAGTAACGTTAGCTGAATTTTTTAGTGCCCGGTTACAGGGACTACAAGTCCAGACATTATTTGATCGTTATGAAATGGGAGTTACGTCAGCAGCAACACCACATTTGTTGATTCGCCAGCGCTTAGAAGCGGCCGATATTGTCACGACCATCACAAATTATGTCGCACAGCTAACGACAACGACATTGCGCTTTGATCATATCTATTATGAAGATGAAATCTTCTTCAGTAAGGCTTTGATGCAAGAAATTTTTGCTAGTTTTTCAACCCGTTATACTGTTAAAGAACGGGTGTTAATGACCCAAAAACGGTTGTTTGAATTATTAGCAGAGCGCATTACCCAGTTAGGGCAAGAAGATTGGGTGCTAGAGGAATTAAACACCTTGGATGATCAGCAATATCGTGAGTTGCTAGGGGATGAATTAGCTAATCAAATTGCCGAAGAAGAAGACATGGCTGATATTATGGATATTGCGGCCAAACGGTATTTAGAACGGGCTTTCCAGGTAGTTGATGATGCGATTTATAATCTGCATTTCTTTGATATCTACCAACAATACAGTGATTTTTTGGCCTATTTAGCTGCTGCCGAAACCACAACAACAGACTGGTGGCTAGCTAAACAAGAGCGCTTTTTGCGGGAGATTGAATATCATCGGATTGATTTGGAGGATGTCGCACCACTACTCTTTTTGCGGGATACCATCACGAGTGGGGGCACGAATCACGCTATGTATTATGTCTTTGTGGATGAAATGCAAGACTATTCAATGGCCCAGCTTCTGTATTTAAAGCATGCCTTTCCAGCTGCTAAATTTACGGTACTAGGGGATGCTGAGCAGGCCTTATTCCGCGCTGTTGAAACACCGCAAGCCTTACTAAGTAAATATACAGCTGCATTTAAAGCGAACCGACCAACCTTGATTACCCTGAATAAGGCCTATCGCTCAACGCAAGAAATTATGAACTTTGCCAAAGCATTATTACCAGATGGCGATAATATTATGGCTTTCACGCGCCCCGGCCCTAAGCCATCTTTAACCGTAATAGACGCCCCACAGGTAGCAGAAGTGGTCCGTCAGCGCGTTATGAAATTAAAAGCGAACCATCATACAGTGGCGATTTTAACTAAGACACAACCAGACGCAGCAAAGGTTCATCAAATGCTCCGTCATTTAGCGGAACCCGTTCAGTTACTTGAAGCAGAGGATCGTACACGGACGGCAGCAATTGTGATTATGCCAATTTACTTAGCCAAGGGATTAGAATTTGATGCCGTGATTGGTTATGATGTCTCACAAAGTAACTATCCTGATGATCAAGCAACGGGGTTGTTATATACATTAGCATCCCGTGCCATGCATGAGTTACATTTAATTAGTGTGGGGCCAGTGGCCAATTTAATTCGTGATGTGCAAGCAACATTAACGATTCAATTGCCAGGTGAATAAACAAGGCAAGTGGGCGCTTGTTATCTATCACTAAAACTTGTTACAATTAACAGTATTAAAATTGAACAGTGAAATAATCTGCAGAAGATAAAAGGAAGAATAAAAAATATGTCAGACAAGCAAGTTTTGCTAACTGGTGATCGTCCAACTGGAAAGTTGCACATTGGCCACTATGTTGGCTCTTTGAAGAATCGTGTTGCAATGCAAAATTCAGGTGATTATGAACCTTATATTATGATTGCAGATAAGCAAGCCTTTACAGATAATGCTCGCGATCCAGAGAAGATTCGTAACTCATTGTTTGAAGTGGCATTGGACTACTTGGCAGTGGGGATTGATCCAACAAAGACAACTATTTTCGTCCAATCTGCTGTGCCTGAATTATCGGAATTAACTGAATATTTCTTGAATTTAGTGTCAATTGCGCGGTTGCAACGTAATCCAACGGTGAAAACTGAAATTCAACAAAAAGGTTTTGGTGAAAGCATTCCGGCAGGGTTCTTCATTTACCCTGTATCACAAGCAGCTGATATTGCCTTGTTTAAGGGGCAAGTTGTGCCGGTCGGCGATGACCAAGAGCCAATGTTGGAACAAACACGTGAATTAGTGCGAACATTTAACAACTACTACGGTGAAGATATTTTGGTTGAGCCACAAGGTGTCTTTCCACCTAAGGGACAAGGGCGTATTCCCGGCTTAGATGGTAATGCTAAGATGTCAAAGTCGCTGAACAATGCAATTTACTTAAGTGATGACGAGGAAACTTTGTGGACTAAGGTTAAATCAATGTACACAGATCCCGAGCACATTCGAGTGGAAGATCCTGGTCACGTTGAGGGTAACATGGTCTTCACTTATTTGGATATCTTCGACAAAGATACTGAAAAAGTTGCGGAATTAAAGGCTCAATACCAAGCTGGTGGTTTGGGTGATATGAAGATTAAAAAGTACTTGTTTGAAGTGCTGAATGCAGAGTTAGCCCCAATGCGTGAGCGTCGTGCTAAGTTTGCCGAAGACAAGGAGGCCGTTTTGGCGATGTTACGCGATGGTTCTAACCAGGCGCGTGCTAAGGCGCAGGTAACAATGGCCCAAGTTCGTCAAGCGATGGGAATTCAATATTGGGACTAATCTACTGAGTGATTAGTGGTAGCCTGGGAGGGCAAAGTAATGAGCTATTTAGCAGTCATTGATTTGGGTTCAAATTCAACACGCGTCGTTGTTGAAGAATTACAAGGTGATGGCACGTTTGTAGAGTTAAAACGTCATAAAATTGATACACGATTAGCTGAGGGGATGGCCCAAAATAATCAAGCACTAACTGAAGCCGCTATGGACCGGGTTGTGGCCGCGTTGGTCAGTTTTAAGGCTGATTATGACGCGTATGAAGATATCACTGTTGTTGGAATTGCCACGGCTGCTGTGCGTGAAGCAACGAATCAAGCAGAATTTTTGAATCGTGTTTATCGAGCAGTCGGTGTTGAGATCCGCGTTTTGAGTGGTGATCAAGAAGCTTATTATGATTATTTAGGCGCAGCATCGGCTTTAGATATTGATGATGCTTGGTTGCTAGATACTGGTGGCGCTAGTGTTGAGTTAGTGGGCATTGAGGATCGAATGGCCGCTAATTTCATCAGTTTACCATTTGGTGCAGTCAACTTAGCTGAAAATTTTGCGCTTAATTGTACTGGGCTAGTGGAAACGCAGGCTGTTCAAGCGGCCACGGCGTACGTAGCAAGTCAGTATGATGCCTTGCCATGGTTAGCAGATACCGATACGTTACCAATTATTTTACTGGGTGGCGCTAATCGTTCATTGGCGCGCTTAGATCGATTACGGCACGGGTTACCAGCGGAAGCGTCATTCCACGGTTATGAAATGACGGCTACTGCTGTTTTGAGTACGTTTGATGAAATGATTCAAATGACGCAAGAAGAACGTGCTGCTATTTTAGGTGCGGAAGCTAATCGGGCAGATATTATTATTAGCGGATTACTACCACTAATTGAACTTCTCCATCGGACAGGTGCTGACCGAGTTATTTTTTCAGCATCGGGTGTTCGTGAAGGGTTACTGCAAGAATATCGTATGACCTTATAAATAAACTAAGCGTTATGATAACCTGACTAGTGAGTCGGGTTATCATAACGCTTTTTAATAGGACAAATGAGGATACAAAAAACCGCCGGCACGTTGGCCCGCGGCAGTATTTAGTTACGCCTTGCGACACGTAACAAGGATAGCGCTATTTCGCATCCTATATTCAATTGTAAGGAGATGGCACTAGAGGTTTAATCTGCAGTTTTAAACATCTGTCGCTAGTGGCATCTAACCAACATTATCATCTTTATCATACTACTGCATCCAACGTCTATTTGTTTAAAAAGCAAACCGTGTCGGGAGCAGCGTTGGAATCGCCATACATATTTCTATTACTAAATTAGTAATAATTGTACGTTGTCCAACAACTGATGCTAATGATCGCAAGAGACTTTTTTCATAAGTTTAATGTTTATCTCTTTAAAAACGATACGTTATTTTATCTTGCGACATTACTATGACACGCCCGCATTGTATGAAGTAGGAAAAGTGATAAGTTTGGTTGCATGTGATAATTCATCCAAATCACTTACCTGCCTTTCTTTTTGTACCCTTATCTTTGGTACAACTATATAATAACACTTGTTGTAAGCGGTTACAAATATAAACGCTTAGTATTTTTAATTTGAAAAGCGAACTGTGTGAGGTCCAGTATCACTAACACCGGCTGCCAGAATTTGCATGACAGCTAAGATGTGGTCATCTGAAATTAACTTCGGTGTGCCATTAACTAATGTGTCATAAATAGTATCGTAGACACCACCGTAATCACCTTGGATTGAGGGAATAGTTTTTTCAATACGATCGCCACTTTGGTTAAAGTAGGTAACGATTCCGTAATCCTGAGGAGCGTCATCACCAAAACCAGGTGTACCAGGCATAATACCAGCCTTTAAATCATATTCTTGTTGATCGATGTTGTGTTTGATGTATGTTCCCTGAGTACCATGCAAAATCCATTTCGGATAAGCAACGGTGGCTAATTCAGTAGCCTGAACAGTTGCTTTGAATGCATCTTCATAAAATAGACTCACTTCAAATTGATCATCGATATTAGCTGTCAGTTCACGGGTTGCGCGTAAATCATAGTTGGCAGCCGTAGGTAGGCCGAAAAGGGACACCATTTGATCAACGAGATGCACACCGTGGCCGTACCATGCCCCATCAATTGGTGTTCCTTGAAGCTGGCCGTCATTAGGGCGATAGTGATCCATGTGGACTTCAAGTTCAACTGGGCGGCCGACATAACCCGTTGCTAAGACATGCTTGAGGGTTAGGAAGTCACTATCAAAACGTCGATTTTGGAAAGGCATGAAGAAGAGTTGCTTCGCTTTAGCTAAATCAGTTAATTCTTGTGCTTCGGCTAAAGTTTGCACCATTGGCTTGTCAATGAGCACATTTTTACCAGCCATTAGTAGTTGTTTAGCCAAAGCAAAGTGACTAGTGGCAGGTGTAACAACGACAACTAAATCTAATGCGTCATCAGTTAGAATATCATTAATGTCTGTTGAAAAGACGGTTCCCGTTGCTTCAAGGGCAGCTTGTTCAGCTGGATGCTTTCCGAGTGTTGGCGTCACAATGCGAGTCACCTTGAATTTATCGCGACGTACCGCTAAATAAGGTAAGTGATATCGATTCGTACTTTTACCGAATCCAACATAAGCAATCTTTAACATAAATTTATTCCTCCATACGTTAATATTACTGGAATAAAATGAAAGCGCAAACAATAATGAAAAGTGTGCTGAGAAAATCCCGCAATTAATGACTCGCGGGGTATAATGAAAGTAATATTAAAAATTCGGAGAAATGGTATGATTAGCGAACTAAAATCAGCAATTCTACACGAAGTTATTTTGCGACGACCTGATGACAGTCACAAAGGTCATTACGGGCGTGTCTTATTAATTGGGGGCAGTATCCAGTACGGTGGGGCCATTCTAATGGCTGCACAAGCAACGGTGGGTGCGGGTGCGGGCTTAACCACTGTTGCAACGGACTTAATGAACTTAACGGCATTACGGTCACGGACACCAGAGGCCATGTTTATTGATTGGCGGAATGAAACACAATTGTTAGCAACGATAGCACAGAGTGATGTTATTTTATTAGGACCTGGCCTGGGAACCGATGAATTTGCGGTTAAACTAGTGAAGCAAGTCTTGCACGCTGTTTCCGCCCAGCAAATTTTAATTGTGGATGGGTCAGCGTTGACGGTAATGGCGCAAGAACACCTAACTTTCCCGCGGGACACATTCTCGGTTGCAACGCCGCATCAAATGGAATGGACCCGTCTAAGTGGGGTACAGCTTAATTATCAAGATAATCACCAATTAAATGAAGTGCAACGCCAAATTCTTAACTTGGATGTATTGGTTTTAAAGCAACACCACACATTGATTTATGCAGAAGCGGAACAAAAACAACTCCTAATTGGTGGTGCTTATCAAGCCACAGGGGGGATGGGCGATGTGTTAGCGGGTATTATTGCGGGCTTTACCGCGCAGTTTAAGCAAAATAAATTGAAGGCCGTTCAAGCAGCGGTGTATGCCCATTCGGCCATTGCACAAGATATGGCAATGCATAGTTATGTGGTGAAACCTTCTTTTGTGGCTGATGCAATGCCTAACTATATGGCACGCATTCAATCTAATTTGTAAAACATCAGTAATGATGTAAGATGTAGTTAATAATGTTCGTAATAATTGAGATTACAAATGTTTAGAAAAAGCGTATAATAATCAGCAATATATGACAGTGGAGGTCAGTGAGATATGACAACGCAATGGCGTGCAGAAGCATTGAAGTATGAAGATGCCTTGTTGGCAGATTTGAAGACAATGTTGGCAATTCAATCAGTTCGTGATGATGAGGCGGCAACGCCTGAAGCACCTTTGGGACCTGGTCCCCAAGAAGCTTTGGCTAAGTTTGAAGAAATTGCTAAGCGTGATGGCTTCCAAGTAGGTAACTACAAGAATTTGGTTGCTTACGCTGAATTGGGACCTGCAGATGCAACAGAAACAGTTGCAATCATTGGTCACTTGGATGTTATGCCAGCTGGTGATGGTTGGACGAAAGATCCTTGGACACCAACGATTGAAGATGGTCGTCTATACGCACGTGGGGCAACGGATGACAAGGGGCCATCATTCATGGCTTACTACGCCATGAAGATGATTAAGGACTTGAACTTGCCATTGAAGCGTAAGTTAGTTTTGGTAATGGGAATTGACGAAGAATCAGACTGGACTGGTATGGATGAATTCTTCGAAGATTACGGTATGCCAACGATGGGGTTCTCACCCGATGCTGAATTCCCAATCATTAATGGTGAAAAGGGAAATGTCTCAATCGTAACGCGCTTTGCTGGCACACAAGATGGTGCAGTAAAGTTGATCTCATTTACAGCTGGTTCACGGCCAAACATGGTGCCTGGAACTGCCGTTGCTGTCGTTGAATTAACTGATGCACAAGCCTTGGTTGCCGCAATGGATGCGTACCTAGCTGCCGAAACACGCGTTAAGGGTGAGGCAGTTGTAGCAGGTAACCAAGTCACGATTACTTTCTATGGTAAGCAAGTGCACGGTGCAATGCCAGAAATTGGTGAAAACGCAGGAACTTACCTAGCTAATTTCTTGCAAGAACAAGCCTTTGGTGGCAATGCAAAGGGCTTCTTGACATTCCTTGGTACACAATTGCATGATGATACCGTTGCTGAAAAGATTGGTGCAAAGACACATGATGATTTGATGCATGATTTGTCTATGAACGTAGGAATCCAACGCTTTACAGATGGTGAAGATGGGTTTGTAAATACCAACTTCCGTTACCCACAAAACACAACGGCTGATGAAATTGAAGGTCATGTTGCGGCTGCTTTGCCAGCTGGCTTTGAAGCTACCGCTAAACAAGAAGGGCATGCTCAAGTACCACACTACGTGCCTGGTGATGATCCACTAGTTAAGACGTTGTTGCAAGTTTACCGTGATCAAACCGGTATGCCAGCCGCTGAACAAGTTATTGGTGGGGGGACATTTGGTCGTTTGTTGACACGTGGTGTTGCCTTTGGGGCAATGTTTGAAGGGGTTCCTGATACAATGCACCAAGCTGATGAATTCTACCCAGTTTCTGATTTGACACGTGCAATGGCTATCTTTGCCCAAGCAATGTTTGAATTGGCCAATGTTGAAGACTAAATAACTAATCGACGATTTTAGTTGTACGCATAGTTCGTAATAAGACACCTAAATTTGCCATGCTACAGGCTGGCGAGTTTGGGTGTTTTTTCGGGCTAAAAACAGCTGAGGTGACTAGTTTTTTGTGACCGGCCAATGTATGATTAAACGAAGAGTGAGAACGGAGGTCATAGATGGATCAAGCACGTTTAAATCAATTGGTCACAATGCCGATTCGACATTATCCCACCATTGATTCCACCAATTTAGCTGCTAAACGGCTAATTAATAATGAAAAAATTACAGCCCCCTTGGCATTAGTAGCGGATGAGCAAACCGCTGGTTATGGTCGGCATGGTCGGCAATATTTTTCACCTAAACAAGTGGGCATCTACTTGACTTTGATTTGGCCGATTAATAATTTGGCCAAATTAAATCCTGGGCAAGTCACCACCAGTATGGCAGTTGCGGCTACGGAAGCTTTATCAACTACCTTGGCGATTCAAGTCGGGATTAAATGGGTCAATGACTTGTATTATAAACATAAAAAAGTGGCGGGTATTTTAGTAGAATTAGTACCAGATGCCCAACAACCACAGCAAGGGCATTTGGTGATAGGAATTGGTTTAAATATTAATCCAACTGACTATCCACAAACTATTCAAGATAAAGCAGGGGCTTTAACGCAGCAAGTTGTTGATCAGGAATTACTAGTGGCTACGTTACTAGCACGTTTTCAAGCTGTCTTTACACAAGATAGTGTGCTTACGATGGCGGCTTATCGGTCTTATTCATTAGTGCTTAATCAAGCTGTGGAGTTAGTGGTCGGTAAAGAAATTGTGACCGGTCAAGTATTAGATGTATTAGATGATGGTGGTTTGTTGGTTCAAACAACGGCTGGACAACGCGCATTTTATTCAGGTGAAATTACAAAGCTTAATATGACAGGATGGACTATTTCATGAAGACACGGGAATTAGTATTAGCGGCTGTTTTTGCGGCATTGATTGCAGTAATTGCACCAGTATCAATACCATTAGGCGTCGTGCCAATTACTTTGCAAACCGTGATTGTACCTCTGATTGCGTCAATCACCACCTGGCGGATTGGTTTAGCGGCTGTTGTCGTTTATTTGCTGTTAGGCTTGATTGGTATGCCTGTTTTTGCCGGTTGGGCATCAGGCATTGGTGTACTACTAGGGCCTACGGGTGGCTATTTGCTGGGATTAGTTTTATTTCCACTAATTATTAGCACCGGGTTGCGTTGGCAACATAATTGGTTATCGATTATTTTTTGGAATGCGATTGCAGCGGTTATTCAGTTGGTAATTGGGTCATTATGGCTATCGGTGGCGCTGCATATTTCCGTAACGAGCGCCTTGCTTACTGGGACGGTTGCTTTTGCATTGCCAACGCTAGTCAAGGTTGTCATGATTACGATTTTGGCCGTTGCGGTTAGTAAGGCAATGCGATTGCCGATTGGTAAATAAACCTGATAAGTCATTACATGATGACCCTGAACTTAAGAAAAATTAAGTTCGGGGTTTTATAATAGAAAGTAATTAAGTAAAAAGAGAGTAGGAAACATGGAGCGGAAAGTATTTGTATTGACGGGCAATACCGGAACGGGGAAAACAACCGTGGCTAATTATCTTAATGAATTTTTTGAGATGCCAAAGGTTATTACGCATACGACTCGGCCACCACGTGAAGGGGAGGTTAATCAAGTTGATTATTATTTTGAAACGGCGGAGAGTTTTGCCCAAAATCATTACTTAGAGACTGTTAGCTACTCTCATTACCAATATGGTTCATCATATGAAGGGTTAGAACGAGCTTGGGAAAAAAATCCATTAATTAGTATTGTTCTCGATACTGCTGGTGCTGTAACGTATGCGCATGAATTGGGCGACAAGGCAGTGATTATCTATTTGACAGTCAGCCAGGAAGATGAATTATTAGATCGTTTAGCACAACGTGGTGATGATGTTGACGTTGTGAAAGCTCGTATGGCTAGTCCAGAATACCATCGTGATTTTGCGTTACCTGCGGCATTACAAGGTGTTGCGCATGTTGTTGTGAACGATGATTTAAACCAAACCAAGCAACGAATTGATGAAATTGTACGCGCAGCTGTGACAGCTGAATCATAAATAACAATAGATAGAGAAGGGAAGGAAAATAACATGGCTTATCGGACACCACCAGTTATTACACCTGTTGCTTTAGTGTCGATTATTTTAGCGTTAAGTGCGGCTAACGCATTAGTTAATGTTTCGACAAACACATCCAATGGTGCACCACGCCAAGCAGCTCAAGTGGTATCTTCAGGACAAGTATCAAATCAAGCTGCAACATCACATACGAGTAGTGAATCAATGAAAGGTGCTAGCCGGGCAACTAGTGAAGCATCATCGAGTCGTGTAGTTAGTTCACAAAGTAGTCAATCAAGTGCGGTCAGTGATCATGCAGCGAGTGATAGCAATCGCGAGGCTGCTAATCAATCGAGTCCAGTTAGCTCATCAACGGCGAGCTCGTCATCAACGGTAAGCAGTCAACCAGCCTCAAGTCAGGCGCCTGCTGCAAGTTCAACGAGCCAACCGGCCGCTAATCAACCGGCTGCTCAAAATTCGGCAACTGATCAATCAGCTGTGAATACCCCAAATAAACCGGAAGGAGCGACCAGCTAATGTTTACGATTTTAGATTTATTAAATCATTATCTCGGTTTTTTTAACGTTAATTCCAAGTGGAAGGGACGGGTCTATTCACTACTAGCTGGGGTTGGCGATTTTTATATTTTGTATTTGGCGATTATGCACATTCAAAATGGTGCATACTTGCGGGGCTTTGCATTAACTTTAGCTTTTATCGTCATTGCCTATTTTGCGATTTTAAATTTGGTGTATTATTTTACCGAAAAAACGTTAAAGTGGGATGTTTCACCAAAAATTGAAAAGGTCTTGGGTGGTAAACCTACGGAAGTAAATGCTGAACAGACCAACATACCTTTTACACCAGCCACTGGTTTGTACGCTAAGGATAATGTCTTACCGGGGACTGCGATTTCAGATTCGGACATGCTGGCCGAGCTAACTAAGGTGGCTGAACAACTCCAAGTTAATGGCATGATGCCTCAAAATTACAACGGTTTATCTGAAAAAGAACAATTGGCTTATCTAACAAGCGGTCAACCAGTCATTTATGCCAATCATCCTGGCACACCGCTACCCTACTATCGTTTAGAAAAAGAACGGGGTGGCTTAGCTGTTTATGGTGGTATGAATGAGATGTTTGCGCAACGATTAGCGCGTATTGAGACAGTTGGGCTACAACCGACAGCGTTGGCGATGGATAGTTACGATTTGTTTATTGCTTCAGCAGTTATTACTGGGGGAGTTGGTCATGAACGCGGCCGACAAAATGTCCAAGAAGTAAAACATGCTTATCGTTTATCAGTTGAATTAGCCTATCGTCCTAAAGATAAGTAAATACTTAGTTGTTGTTAACAAACCTGACAATAGGTTTGACATCAAGTTAACTTTAAGATTATTATTAATCATAGCGACCCGTCACGAAATTTCGCGACGGGTCATTTTATTTTTGAGTATAATTCTAGAAGCGTTATTGCTAAGGAGGAACCCATTATGTCGATGATCGAATTTAAGAACGTCGAAAAGTACTACGGTGATTTTCACGCATTGAAGAATATCAATTTAAATGTTGATGCTGGTGAGACTGTTGTATTGCTTGGACCATCTGGTTCAGGAAAGTCAACGTTGATTCGCACGGTAAATGGTTTAGAGCCTGTTCAAGACGGACAACTAATTGTTAACGGACAAGATTTGGCTGATTCAAAGACGGATATGAATCGTACTCGCAAGAACGTGGGGATGGTTTTCCAACACTTTAATCTATATGCAAATAAGTCTGTTATCGAAAATATTATGTTAGCGCCACGTTTAGTTTTGAAGCGTGATGAGGCTGAAAATAAGAAAATCGCGATGGCGTTGTTAGAACGAGTTGGCTTAGCTGATAAGGCTGACAAAATGCCATCAACCTTATCTGGTGGGCAACAACAACGTATTGCCATTGCACGCTCATTGGCAATGAAACCTAAAGCGCTTTTGTTTGATGAACCAACTTCAGCATTAGACCCTGAAATGGTTAACGATGTTTTGAAGATTATGCGTGAGATTGCGGCTGATTCAGACATGACCATGCTAGTCGTAACACACGAAATGGGCTTTGCAAAGCAAGTGGCTGACCGTGTTATATTTATGGCCGATGGTGAAATCTTAGAAGATTCCCCAACTGAAGAATTCTTTGCTAATCCAAAGGAGCCGCGCGCACGTCAATTCTTATCACAAATCATTCGTTAGGAGGTGCGAAGATGAGTCGCAAGTTTAAGCGTACTTGGCGAGTAGTCCTAGCGACTGCCGCTGGAGCATTGATTGCTGGTTCTGTAGCGACAATTAATGTCGCTGCTAGCCAAAAGAATGAAGCTTATCACCGTATTCAAACGTCACATAAGATGGTTTGGGGTGTTAAAGGTGATACCAAGTTAATGGGGTTGATGAACGTTAAGACTGGTAAGTTAGAAGGTTTTGACGTTGACATGGCAAAAGAAATCACCAAGCGTGTTGATCCTAAGGCCAAGACAGAATTGACCCAAATTACTTCGGGAACTCGCATTCCCATGTTGTTAAATGGTAATATCGATGCCATTATTGCCACAATGTCGATTACTCCTGATCGCGCTAAGGTTGTTGATTTTTCAAACCGTTATTTTAATGCTGGTCAAGCTATCTTAGTTAAGAAGGGCAGTGGCATTAAAAATATTCGCGACTTGAATAAGGCAGGTGCACGTATTTTGGCGGTAACCGGATCAACGTCTGGTATCACGGTTAAGAAATTTGCACCGAAAGCGACGGTTGTTTCGCTGTCAGATTATGCGACAGCGTTGACGGCGCTTAAGGCAGGTCAAGGAGATGCTTTGACGACTGATAATGGTATTTTGTACGGAATGGCAGCTGGTTCAAAGACGGTTGAAGTAGTTGGTGGACCGTTTACTAAGGAGCCATATGGGGTTGCCATGGCTAAAAATAATCCTAAGTTAGTTAAGTCTGTTAATAAAGCCATTGCAGATATTAAAGTTGATGGTACATACGCTAAGTTAGCTCATAAGTGGTTTGCTGGCGTTGATGGTATGGATTGGAAGGAGTTGGCAAAGTAATGATTTCACTATTTCAATCACACGCTAGCGATTTCCTAGCGGGCTTTGGCTGGACCATTGCATCATCTGTTTTAGCGTTAATTGGATCATTGATTCTTGGCACGCTATTTGCCTTAATGGAAGTTGTGCCAAATAAGGCGGCAAACATTATTGGGCGCATTTATATTGAAGTTATGCGTAACATTCCCTTGTTGGTCATTACGATGTTTTTCTATGTTGTTATCGCAAATGTTGTTAAAATCAGTGGATTTGCGGCAGGGACGATTGGATTAACATTGTATACATCAGCCTTTATTGCTGAAACGGTACGTGCGGGAATTAACGCCGTGCCAAAGGGGCAACTTGAAGGAGCAATGTCAAATGGGCTATCATGGTGGACAAGTATGCGGTATGTAGTATTACCACAAGCCTTTAAATTAGTTATCCCACCACTTGGTAACCAGTTTATTAACTTGATTAAGAATTCATCAGTGCTTGCTTTCGTAGCCGGCATGGATTTGATGTACCAAGCAAATATGATTTCACAAGAAACCTTTGACACATTTGGACCATTTATCATTGTGGCGGTATTCTACCTCATTTTGACGATGCCGATGAGTTACTACATGCGTTACTTGGAAAACAAGTTGAGTAAGGAGGGATAATGATGAGTGAATTTTTATCTGCATTCTCATGGATTAACGTCCGATTCTTGTTGATGGGACTTTGGGTTACCATCGAAGTCGCCGTAGTCGCAGTGATTTTAAGCTTTATCATTGGATCATTGTTAGGGGTTATTCGTTACGTCAAATTGCCTTATATTTCAAAGATTGTGGGCTTTATCATTGATTTAATTCGTAACTTACCGTTGCTATTGATTATCTTCTTTACCTATTTTGCTTTGCCAAAGGTTGGCATCCACTTAGGTGTTATGACATCAACTATTTTTGCCTTGACGATTTTTGAATCGGCAATGTTAGCTGAAATCATTCGTTCAGGAATTGTGGCGGTACCTAAGGGACAATTAGAAGGCGCATTATCAAATGGATTGAACTTTAAGCAAGCTTTGTGGCACATTATTTTGCCACAAGCCTACAAGAAGATGATTCCACCAATTGTGTCACAATTCGTATCACTAATTAAGGATACGTCATTGGCAACGATTATTATGCTGCCGGAAGTAACTTATCGTGCCCAAATAATTTATGCACAGGAACCAAATGCCATTATTCCAATGTTTTTGGCGTTGGCTGTTTTGTACTTTGTGTTAAATTATGTCATTTCAAAAATTGGTCGCGTACTAGATCGTCGTATGGCGGCATAATCTCTACCTATATAAGAAAGAACTGTCATTATTTATTTAATGGCAGTTTTTTTATACCAACTGTCTGAATTGGTGTTATGCGTGCTTAAAATAATCATTAAACATTAAGAAAATGAGATTATGATGTGATATTACCTAACAAACGCTTTTATATTCCGGTGACGTCTGGTAAAATTAAAAACATCTAATAAAAACTACCTAAATTGTTAGAAAATAAGCATTTCTTTTCATGTGAAGTGTTAATTCTTTCATTTGTTATGAGTAGAAGCAAACTAGTAGGGGAAGGTCATCGCTATGATCAAATATATTATTAAGCGTCTAGCTATTATTTTGCTGACGTTGGTGTTGGTTATTTCAGCAACTTTTTTCTTGATGAAATTGATGCCTGGATCACCTTTGGCAAATGCGGAGCGCTTATCAGCTGCGCAACAACGTTTAATTGAAGCGCAGTATGGTTTGGATAAACCAGTCTTTATTCAATACGTAACATACTTGTGGGATGCGTTACATTTTGATTTTGGTGTGTCATTCCAATTTGCCAACCAAGAAGTATCAACTTTGATTGCGCAACGTATGGGACCTTCAGCACAATTAGGTATCCAAGCCTTAATTTTTGGTGTCATTGTGGGAATTGGTTTGGGCGCCGCCTCAGCGGTTCGTCGTAATACGAAGACGGATACGTTCCTATCAATTTTGGCCGTTTTGGGAATTTCAATTCCATCTTTCGTTTTCGCAGCCTTGTTGCAATACTGGGTTGGGTTGAAGTTGGGATGGTTGCCGATTGCGGGTTGGAAGGGCTTTGCAGCCACAATTCTACCAACCATTGCCTTGGGAATGAGTCCATTAGCCGTTTCAGCACGTTTCATCCGAACAGAAATGGTAGATGTACTTGGCTCTGACTACATTGAATTAGCCCGCGCTAAGGGATTGTCAAAGGGTGAAATCATTTGGAAGCACGCATTGCGTAATTCATTGATTCCGTTGGTTACGTTGATTGGACCAATGGCGGTTAACTTGATGACTGGTTCAATTGTTATTGAACAAATTTTTTCAATTCCTGGAATCGGAAGTCAGTTTGTTAGCTCAATTTTGACGAATGATTACCAAATCATTATGGGAACGACAATTGTCTATGCCATGATGTTGATGGTTGTGTTGTTGATTACGGATATCTTATACGGTTTGATTGACCCACGTATCCGATTGTCTAAGTAAGGAGAGGCGCATGGCTGAACGAGTAAATCTGACAGCAGACGATTTCAAGTTGTTACCAACTGATCGTCATGCTGATAATGAAAAAATTATGAAGCCTTCAATGAGCTTCTTACAGGACGCTTGGCGTCGACTAAAGAAGAACAAGGGAGCTTTTATTTCACTTTGGGCATTGATTGCTGTCTTAGTGATTGCGTTTGGTTCAACACCAATTGCTAATTCAAAAGCCACGTCACAGCAAGATGTGACATTACAAAACCTACCACCTCGACTACCTGGTGTTCTGGGTGATATTCCTGGCTTTAATGGTGAATCAAAGTTGGACGGGGTTAAGATTAACGCCTACGAATCAGCAGGTGTACCAGCAAAGAAAAATTTCTGGTTTGGAACTGACCAATTTGGTCGTGATATTTTCAAGCGTGTCCTATACGGCACACGGATTTCATTAGAAGTGGCTTTGATTGCCGCACTGATGGATTTGGTGTTTGGTGTCACTTACGGTATTATCTCTGGTTGGCGTGGTGGTAAGACGGATGTGGTTATGCAACGTATTATTGAAATCATCTCATCAATTCCTAATTTGGTTGTCTTTGTGTTGTTGATTTTGATCTTGCACCCAGGGATGTTCTCAATCGCTTTGGGAATTGCGATGACTTCATGGACATCGATGGCCCGGTTGATTCGAGCCCAAGTCTTAACGATTAAGGAACAAGATTATATCTTAGCGGCTCGTACGTTAGGATCATCTGCATGGCGCATTGGCTTGCGTCACTTGGTGCCAAACCTAAGTTCAACAATTATCGTGCAATTGATGTTTACCATTCCATCAGCAATCTTCTTTGAGGCATTGCTATCATTTATTGGATTGGGAATTCCAGTGCCAATGGCTTCATTGGGAACGTTGTTGAATGATGGGCAAAAGGCATTGCAATTCTATCCTTACCAATTGGTGATTCCAGCAGTTATTTTGGCAGTTATTATGATTGCCTTTAACTTGCTTGGTGACGGGTTGCGTGATGCCTTTGACCCACGTACAAAGGATTAATGAAAGAGAGTTAGCACATGGCAGAGAAAATTCTGGAAGTTAAGGATTTAAAGATTAATTTCAGAACTTACAACGGTAAGGTGCAAGCCATCCGCGACATCTCATTTGATTTGTATAAGGGTGAAACGCTTGCCATTGTTGGTGAGTCTGGTTCAGGTAAGTCAGTAACAACGCGTTCATTGATGGGGTTGTTAGCTAAGAATGCTGAAATTGAACACGGATCAATCACGTATAAAGGTGATGAGATTATTGGTAAGTCTGAAAATGAGATGCAAAAGTTGCGTGGTGCTGAAATTGCCATGATCTTCCAAGATCCAATGACTTCATTGGATCCAACAATGAAGATTGGTCAACAAATTGCCGAGCCATTAATTAAGCACAAGAAGATGTCTAAGAAGGACGCTTGGGCAAAGGCTTTGGAAATGATGAAGTTAGTGGGAATTCCTAATTCAGAATCGCACATTAACGATTATCCACATCAATTTTCAGGTGGTATGCGGCAACGTATCGTCATTGCAATTGCGATGATTAATAATCCTGAAATTCTAATTGCCGACGAACCAACGACGGCATTGGACGTGACGATTCAAGCCCAAATTTTGGACTTGATGAAGAAAATTCAAAGTGAAATTGAATCATCAATTATTTTTATTACGCACGATTTGGGGGTTGTCGCCGGCATGGCTGATCGTGTGGCCGTTATGTATGCAGGTCAAATTATCGAAGTGGGAACAGTTGATGAAGTCTTTAACTTCCCACAACACCCATACACATGGGGCTTGTTGAATTCGATGCCAACAACGGAAACAGCACGTGGTGAATTGGAAGCAATTCCAGGGACACCACCTGATTTGTTGAACCCACCGGTTGGTGACGCATTTGCAGCCCGTAATAAGTATGCGTTGGCTGTTGATGAAACGACTAAACCACCATTCTTCCAATTGTCACCAACTCATTTTGCTGCGACTTGGCTACTTGATGAGCGGGCACCGGAAGTTGAACCACCATTAGAGGTTCAAAAGCGTTGGGAGCGCTATCAAGCAGCACACCCAGAGGCTGACCGACGTAAGGCAGTCGCCGTCGACGCAACGGCAGTTCTTGGAACGGAGGATCACGACTAATGACAGAAGAACGTAAAAAGTTAGTTGAAATTAAAGGGATTGATATTACCTTTAATAAGGGTCGTAGTAATGAAACCAAAGCTGTTCAAAATGCCACGTTTGACATCTATGAAGGTGAAACATTTGGTTTGGTAGGTGAATCTGGTTCCGGTAAGACGACAATTGGTCGTACGATTATGAAGTTGTATGATCCATCTGCTGGGAACATCTTATTTGATGGCAAGGATATTGCTAAGCTTAAGAAGAAAGCTGACTTAGCGACATTCCGCCAAGCGGTCCAAATGATTTTCCAAGATCCGCAAGCATCTTTGAATCTCCGGATGAAGGTGAAGGATATTGTGGCTGAGGGAATTGATGTGAATAAGTTGGCAAAGAATGATGCTGAACGTTCACAACGTGTTGAAGATTTGCTGGAAATTGTTGGTTTGAATCGTGATCACTCTAGTCGATACCCACACGAATTTTCTGGTGGACAACGGCAACGAATTGGGATTGCACGTGCTTTAGCAGTCCAACCGAAGTTTATCATCGCTGATGAACCAATTTCAGCCTTGGATGTTTCAATTCAAGCGCAAGTCGTTAACTTGATGAAGCAATTGCAAAAAGATCAAGGATTAACATACTTGTTTATTGCCCATGATTTATCAATGGTTAAGTATATTTCTGATCGAATTGGGGTTATGCACTGGGGGAAGATGGTTGAAATCGGTCCCGCTGATGAAGTTTATAATCAACCATTGCACGACTACACGCGTTCATTGTTGAGTGCGATTCCAGTACCTGATCCAACAGTTGAAACACAACGTGAACCAATTGTTTATGATCCAACTGATGAAATGGATGGACGTGAGCGAACGATGGTTGAGATTTCACCAAAGCACTTCGTTTGGGCTGCCGAGGATGAAATTGACATGTATCGTGAACGTGCTCGCGAACATGGCTTGTTGTAAACTAAATAGTTGATATAGCATATTTTAAACAAAACTTCCTCTATTCGGTTTTCGAATATAGGAAGTTTTTTTAATTGCCTGAATTTTTGTAAGATATGGCAGAGGCTTTTTGTCGTTTCTGGAATCATGTTATACTTAAAAGAGTTTTAAATTAAATGGAGTTAGGCTAGGTGAATCACGTGAAAGAATTAAGTGCTTTGCCGGCATTTTTCCAAAATAAACGGTTGGCATGGATCGCCGTTTTAGTTTCAATAATGGCATTGTTAGGCGCTATCTTGGCATTCATGGTTAATTGGGTTGTGGGAGTAATCTGGTTAGGTTTAGTGATAGTTGCTTTGATTATTGTGTTTAAGACATTGCAAATTATTGGGGAAGATACCGCGCACTATATTGAAAGCTTGTCATACCGCGTTAATCGTGGTGAGCAAGAAGCGATTATCCAAATGCCTCTTGGGGTCATTTTGTTTAATGACAAAAATGAAATTGATTGGGTTAATCCATATTTGCAAAATCATTTAGGTGATGAAATTATTGTGGGGCAAGCATTAACTGATGTGTCAGAAAAATTGGCAGATTTGATTAAGCGTTGGCCTGATGAAGATAAGCGCGTAACGCGTTTATCATGGCTTGAACGAACATTTGATGTTCAAGTACAACCAGAATTACAGGCAGCCTATCTAATGGATGTGACTAATTCAGTGGCTTTATCATCTGATTATGAAGCGCATCGGTTGTTTATTGGTATTGTATCGCTTGATAATTATGATGAAGTGACAGAAGGAATGAGTGACTCAGATTCTTCAGCATTACGTGCATTTGTTACCAAATCACTATCTGATTGGATGAATGAACATGATATTTATGTCCGTCGATTAGCAGCTGATCGTTTTATGTTAATTGGTTACCGTAGTGGATTGCGTGCTGCAGAGGCTGATAAGTTTAATGTATTGACTGCTGTGCGTGAGACAACATCCATGCAAAATTCACCAATTACGTTAAGTATTGGTATTGCTTATCGCGAGACATCAATTAATGCCTTGGCTGAAAATGCGCAAGCTAATTTAGACCTTGCCTTAGGACGTGGTGGTGATCAAGTTGTTGTTAAATCACCAACTGGCGATGCCCGCTTCTATGGCGGGAATACCAATCCGATGGCGAAGCGGACACGTGTTCGTGCGCGTGTCATCTCACAGGCGTTAGCTGACTTGATGGCGCAAGCAGACCAGATTTTTATTATGGGACATCAACGCTCAGATATGGATTCATTTGGTTCCGCCCTTGGTGTACGCCGGTTGGCAAAAATGCTTGGTAAACCAGCGTGGGTGGTTTATGAACCGACGGGGCGTGAACATTCTGACGTGCAGTTATTATTGCAAGATCTTGAATCTGTGAGTGAAGATGAAGCAATTCTAATGGCGCCTAATCAGGTCATGATTAAGGCTACGGCGCAAAGTTTGTTAGTGATGGTGGACCATTCTAAGCCATCAATTAGTGAATCGCGAGATGTTTATGAAACCTTGGCTGAACGAGTGGTGATTATTGATCATCATCGTCGCAGCGAAGAATTTCCGGCGGAACCACAGTTGGTATACATTGAATCGTATGCTTCATCAACATCTGAATTAGTAACAGAATTATTTGAATACCAACCGCGACGCGCCAAAGGGTTATCAAAAATTGAAGCCACAGCGATGTTGGCAGGAATTCAAATTGATACAAAATCATTTACGTTACGTTCTGGGACGCGAACATTTGATGCGGCAAGTTATCTACGATCAGTGGGGGCTGATGGTAATAAACTGCAAGATTTCATGAAGGAAACAGTTAGTTCTTATCGTGAACGTGCGCATTTGATTGAACGCGCGGAAATTCGTGATACGGCAGCGATTGTCGTCGGTGAAGATGATGTTCAATATGATTCAGTCGTGGCAGCGCAGGCCGCCGATGCCTTGTTGCAAATGATTGGGGTTGCAGCCTCATTTGTGATTACGCGCCGTGATGATAAAACAATTGCGGTTTCCGCGCGTTCAACGGGTACATTTAATGTACAATTGATTATGGAAGCGATGGGCGGTGGTGGTCACTTGAGTAATGCGGCCACGCAAGTTGTTGATATGACAACGACAGATGTCTATACGCAATTATTAGCAACACTGGCGGGTGCTAATGAAGACAATCAAGAAAATTAATGAAAAAGAGGATTAATGATCATGAAGGTTATTTTCTTAGAAGACGTTAAAGGTCGTGGTAAGAAGGGTGAAGTAAAGGAAGTACCAGATGGGTACGCCAATAACTTCTTAATTAAGAATAAGAAGGCTGAACCAGCAACAAATGCTAATGTGTCAGCTTTGCGTGGGCAAAAGAAGGCGGCTGATCGTGAGGCGGCTGAAGAAAAGGCTGCGGCTGAAGCGTTGAAGGTTAAGTTAGAAGATGACAAGGCCGTTGTTGAATTGAAGGCCAAGGCAGGCAAAGATGGTCGGTTATTCGGGGCTATCTCATCAAAGCAAGTAGTTGAAGCTGTACAAAAGCAATTTGGTTTAAAAATTGATAAGCGTAAGATGGATATGAAGGAGCCGATTCGTGCGTTAGGCTACCGTAATATCAAGGTAAAGCTACACCATGATGTAGAAGCGACCATTCGCGTTCACACAGATGAGCAATAAGTTAGTATGAAAAGAGGTTAGGATGCACTAGGCCCCGTCAAGTGGACGGTCGAAATATTATAAAATTGAATTAGGCGTACACGCCGTCATAAATGGCTTCATTCCGGTATTCATACGGAGTGAGGCCATTTCTTGTTTCTGAACGTCGCATGTAGTTAAAATAATCGATTCCTGCTTCGACTGCTTCAACTGCGTCCTTCATTGTTA
>Ga0157368_1000010_pt1 | contig 75368 bp, 85 predicted proteins | sample AttbisABBM3_FD_113146 | JGI IMG/M metagenome (GOLD analysis project Ga0157368, IMG submission 113146) | Fungus gardens microbial communities from leaf cutter ant in Botucatu, State of São Paulo, Brazil - Atta bisphaerica ABBM3 | ecosystem: Host-associated > Fungi > Mycelium > Unclassified ... | reverse complement strand
GTACTCACATCCACTTGGACTTTCTTTCTTTCATCTGAAGTTGCGACCACATGGCAGACAGACGGCGCAGCACATAAGCTGAAGCCAAGGTTGTTCCACAAGTCCGCTCATCTCTGAGTCCATCCTGTGGACTTCCACCCCAGTGTGAACCACGCCTGACAAATTTTGACTTTCTCCATGATTTACTTCTTATTACAATTCACTTTCTAAATATGACTATCATGACATGTAGAGATGCAGAACATCTGCTAAAGCCAAGATCATTCTAGATTTGCATTCATCAGATAATGTTCCCATACTCTTCTGACATCTTCTGCAATTTTCCTGTGAATAGTTTCTTCTTCCAGGCTATTGAAGTATAAGCTGTGCTCATTCACTTCTTTTTCATTTCTATCTTGTCATCATTTCTTATTTGTTTCTTGTTTTATATTCCTTCATTCTATATCTCTATTATTTTTTCTTTTTATAGTTTTTATAGTTACATCTAACTTTTTTCATTATCATGTAAATGGATATATACTTAATATCTCTTGTTGTTCTATCTACTTAGTTCTTTTCTCCTAGTCATTGTGACTCTTAAATACATTTACTCATTTATCTTAAATTACTGTGTTTCTATCTCATTACAGGGCATGTTCCTTATCTAACAAAACTACTAGAAGGACTTAGTTATAACTTTAGGGTAGGTTAGATATACATAAAATAACTCCTAGAGATATATAAAGTAGACCACTCTGTAATAGAAACTCTATTAAGTTTTCTTATGTTACTCAATACATGAGTATACTTTTGCCTTAACATCTAGGTCTAAGTCATAACAAAGAGTCTCTCCTTTTAAATTACAACCATGTAACAATTTAGCTAGACACAACACTCAAAGTTGAAGCCAGAGTCATTATCCACATTACACATAATTCCCAGATAAGTTTCTTCCTGCTTCCACTAAGCCTCTTACATTAATCCATCTTCTGTGCAATATCTGCAGATCCACTTGACAAGTGTGAATTGCCTCCTAACAATTGCAGACCTTAAAAACTCTTACAGCTAGATCCATGGGCAACTCTACTAACATGCCCACCATTTCTCTAGAGTACCATAAATTTGCTGATGTATCCAGAAAAGACCAATGCTCTCACTCTTTACCATCTTTACATCAATCTAGAAGATACCTAACTGCCTGTTGGTACTTTCTGCCACCTGCTTGTGGGCATTACCAAGCGGGCATTTCCTAAATAGGACAGAACATAGGTAAGCAAGTGTAAGGACTCCAAGAAGGAGCGCATCCCACTGGATATAGTGATTATCGAATATCTTCGCTTGATGAAACAATACTGAACCAGTACTGTTTTGGATCTGACTGGCGTGAAATTTCTCGAACGCTAATACAGCCAGTAAAGATGTCTCACTGTGTGTCGATGATTAGCCTTTGCCATGCAGGTCCATGTAGCTTGCTACCAACTTGCAAGCATAGTGCGATGGTTGGAGGATGGCTGGAGCCTTAGACAGAGCATTCAATGGCTCTGTCAAGGATGAGAAACTTGGTATGGTACTACACAAGCACAAATGTAGTGTTAGGGTGGGAGTGTATATTGATGACATTACAGATCTAATCTAATCTCTTAATTCTTACATGTACTCTCATACACCTATGATATTATACCATCAAGATCCTCGCTCTCCCCCTTGATGAGCCATCTGTATTACAATGTGGTATTAAAGGTAGCCAATGCACAAGTCATGACAAATCCAAACTCAAAACCAGAAGCCAACAGCCCATGCAATAATTTACACATTTTTGGCCAAGCCTGATCCTTTCTTGTCTCGGGCTTTGATCCGGAAATCGGGTTCTTTTTCTCCTCGCTGTTCCGATTGATTATTTGTCATAGTAAAATTCCAAATGGTTTAATTAAAGGCAATCACCGGAATTGCTTGACGCAATCGTACTAACATGAATACCGTTTGCTTCTGATGCGTCTTTAATGTACAGAGCATCTGAGGTTTGGAGACAATTGGAAATCAAGAAAGCCATCCACTGGGCTATAATTACACCAAACAATGAACAGACAGACGGTAGAGAACTGGGAGAAAAGAAAAACAGCACAGAGAGGGCGGGAATACGATCTCAAACAGGAACACAGACAACATCAATTTCAGTGATTGATTCTCATCTCTGGGTTCATGTTGTCAACGCCCGGATGTGCTATTTGCTCTTCAGAAACGACCAATGAGTTCATTGTCTCAACGAGGGGAGCAACAACGCCTTCATTCTGAGCTGATGATAACATAGGTTGGATCGGGAGCTCATTGGTCAAGGTTTGACGAGCAAATGCATCAATCATAGCATCTTGATCCTTACGACGTCGATGTCGTTTTCGGCGGTCATCTTTGATGATGCGTTCAACCAGACGACGTGCCTTGAAGTGTAGGCGTGGGTCCATTAGCGCCTGTTTGCAGCGATAACATGCAAGTTCAATGCTCGCCAACAGACGGAGAGTATCTGAGTTGTTCATTGCCTGAAGTAAATCCGAGTTCATATCAGAAAAGGGATTTGTATGTGAGGAGAACATACATTTAGAGACCAGGATATGACACGGCTGGCTTCAACACACATGATAATAATGAAGTTGCCTCGTTTTTCGACCTGCAAGTCTGAACACTACATAGGAAATTGGTGTGATCGATAAAGCATGAGAATCCAAGATCGTATCTCTCCACAAGGATAATGTAACATACTTCACTGAAGACAGCAATTATCTTCCCTGTTGAATTGTTGCGAACAACTAGAAAAATCACAGTAGAACATCAATGCCTGAGAGTATCATGACAGAGGAAGGGGACTCTGAGCAGCAGTGATTAAGATAGATACGAACCGACACGGGACGAGTGTCCATTAATCTCTTGCGATACTGTTCCTCGACCAAGGTATACCCAGGAGTCCTTTTCAGGACGCCGAATGTGCACCTTCACCTGGATTTCCCGGAGATGCTCGCGGTCACGGGAGCTAGGACCTGCAAAATTTTCGCACACACACGGCGTAAAGCACAAGACATTCGTTGAGAATTGATTACGATACAAGTGAAATGACCATGCTTCGCACTCCTCCCTCATTCATAATCCAGAGCAGAGGATATGCAGTCGATCAGTGGCGATTTCAGAAGCGTACCTTGGAGTAACATCGGATGAACATCTTTTATCTGGGGGTTTGAGAGGGGTATGTCCTGTTGACCAATGGCATCAATGTTCATGCCAGATGCGTTCGACTGGTATTGCCACCCAAGAGGGATATCAAAAGTCAGCGAACGGTACGAGACTTGTGCTGTTGAATAATTGATGCATACCATCTTCAAGCTATGGATTGAGTTGATAAATGAGAGCGTTGGAAATGACGAAGACAAGAGCAGTAAGCCCGCGAACCTCAATTAACCATCACGTGAATGCGGATTGAATGTGCAGAACAGTTTCTTCTGTTCCAGTTCTTGTTCTTAATGTACTCATTTCTACCTCAAATTCAAGCACTGGCCCGAGAAATACCGTCCAAGGCCTTTAGTGGAGCATTTAAGCCTCGTTCTACATTTTTGTGCCCATAGCACTGCGATTGAATGATACGATGCTAGGCTGTGCATCAGATGCACCAATGACTAACTAATTGAAAGTAGCTATACCGGTCCAAGAGGTCCCAAATTTCTGGGAACGTTACATATATCACCGAGTTTCTGGTGCCTGATATACTCCGCCTACCAAGCATAGATTTCGGGGTGTAAACTGTACATCAATGACGGGTGTCCTCTTTGTAGGAAAAGTGGCCAATAGATCAATCCTGTGATCTGCTGTAAGCGAAGAAATGCCGATCAAAAATTGAGAAACATACGTCTCAGTCGCTTCATCCTCATCGTAATCAGTTACTCCGTTCTCCTGCGTACTGAATATCCCATTTTCCTTAGGCTTGTCATTCCCCGTCCCACCAGCGCTCTTCACATCCCAGCATCTTACGGTCCAATCCGCACCACCACTCACAAGTAAAGACGATTCCGCACTGAAGGCCAATGAATATATGGACGCATTGTGCCCAATCATCTTTTTGATTCGTTTTCCTGAGCCCAAGTCCCAGAGATTGATCGCAAGATCTTCACCTGTAGATAATGAGCCCTTTCGCATCTGATCAATTGGAAAAACTGCTGACCTGTTGTTGCTAGATACCGCCCATCTGGACTCAGAGCAAGTGCAGACACGGCTCCTTGGTGGCCGATGAACACACGTACACAGTTGCCGCGTTGGACGTCCCATAGGCGCGCTGTCCGATCACTCGATCCCGTAGCGAGGTACAACGAGTTCGGGTGGAATTGCACACACTATACAATAAAACTGTATCAAAGTGAAGTAATAAAACTCTCAAAGGGCACTTACATCAACATCACTGAGATGCCCTGCGTACACTCTGAGGCACGATGTCCTGTCGGTCGACCAAAGTCTTGCTGTACGATCCCGGCTCCCAGTTGCAAAATAAATCCCCTTTGGACTCCATTTAACGTCCCACACCGGATTCTCGTGTCCTCGAAATGCAACAATATTAGTCATTGTATCCATCGACCATAATCTTGTCGTTGCATCTGCTGAAGCTGAAAGCAAGTATTTGGGGGGAGCAGCTGATCCAGAGACTGGGTCAAACGAGACTGAATAGACAGGACCGCTATGGCCGATAAGTTTGCGTGTTGTACTGGCTTTCTTTTCACGAAGACGGGCGAGGGATGCATCTGAAATGGAAATCTAGTTGATTTATTACGAAATTTGATAGTTATCACTCACTATCTCTGATGTTGGTTGCTGAGAAATCATTTCTCAAGGCCCGCAACTTTTCCCCTTTGAGACTCCATAGGCGGATGTAGCTCTCAGCGAAACCAACGGCCATTAGCGACGTATCCATGGAAAATGTACAACATGGTGCCCTTGTCCTAATGTTAATGTCTTTGAGCTTTGCACATCAATTGGTCAAACGTACCCTTCAGCAACATCATGTAAAGTATATGCGCAGATACTAGGCAATGCGCGTGCCTTGAGAGAGGCAGCCTGCAGTGAGTTTGGATCGACGCCACTTAGTGCTGAGGGATCTAGCCTGATCCTTTTTCTGGCATCTCTGATTGCATTGACCTCTCTGTCAACGTCCACTGTCATGAACATGGGTGGGAGTGGTAACATCTCAGCCTCTGCAGGTGCTGTCACCCCAACGAATGGTTGCGGTCGCAGCAGTTGAAGGTCTAGATGAACATTAGGATCTCGCTCGACCATTGCTTGTTCTCGTAACACTCGTTCAGCTTCAGTGCGAAGGTCCTCAGACATGGGAGCTGGACCGAGTTTGAGATCAGTTTTGAGAGCATTGAAGGCAGATGGGTTCGTCGCGGTTGTCGTAGACATCGAACCGTTCGTCTTGGGTATAAGTTGGGAAAGGAGACCAGTGGATTCCTCCCATGCATGGGGTGGTGTTGCGGTAGGGTTAGTAGAGGTCACTGCCATGATATTGGATTCATTCAAACCACGGGTAAAATTTGAAAGCCTTACCATCAAATCGAAGATGGTTATTGACCACACGCATAACGGCAGCACGTCCTCGTTTTCCTTTCTCACCTGTAAATCCGCCACCTGAGCCGAAGGATTCACCACCAAAGCCCTCTGTCAGCCATCCAAGAAGAAGGCTGAAACCTGAACGACTCATCCGGACAATATACTTTTCATTCCGAAATCGCTGTGCGATGTCGTCACTTTGCACATGTGCAGGTAGAAGAAGAGTTGAAAGATGGAGGAGAGTAGTGTGGTGTGAAGAGGGTAATGAAGGAGAGAATGTTGAGAAGAAGCGGAGAGCTGTTGAACAGACGTTTCAAGAACGGTATCCTGACGTATTGACGAAGAGACGAACCGGCGTCTTGGAAACCGTGTTGAATAAGGTCCAAGTAAAAATGACAAAATATGGGAAATAGTATTGGCCTGAACTCAGGCTACAGGATGACTTCCATGGGCATAGGACCACACGAATGACAGAGGACCGACGAACCCGATACATATCCAATGATCCATCCACCCATGCCTCAAGTTCCCTAAACCCTTCCTGTTTATCAGTCGGATCCAGAGACAATATCTCCTCTGCACCGACGGAACCGATACTTGCGAGTAATGATTGGATATTTTGTGAATTTCCCAGAGACGAGACTTCACTCAGTACGGTAGACGAGTCTTTAAGCACATTGTCAGTTGCACGTGCCGGCTTCTGAGCGAAGACAGCGAGAGATTTGACCAATTCGTCCGGGGGAATGATTTCTGGCTGTTTACCCTTGTCGGATGGAGAGCTGGCATCTATTTCGTCTTTGAATGCCTTTTCAGCAGAAGCATATCCTCGAGAGTGAAGATACTCCAGAACAATACGGTCGGCAATATTAGAGACATTTGTGGGTTCTTGAGAGATGTTGGCTGGGGTTGCTGCTGCAGGCGACTGTGAGGAAGCTGGAGGAGTTGCTGTCGACATTGTGAGGAAATAAATCTTGTCGAGACCTGCGAGGCCGTTGGGCCAAGGGCACGTGATCGCGTGTTTCGTTATAAAGTCGCGTCGCTACAGTGAACAGTTGCAGGACCATGGCCTCAAAACAGGCTAAACGACAAGCGATCACCCTCAAAGGTTCCTGTGCTCTGGTTACTGAGTTCTTCAAATACGCCGTTAACACGTTCGTCTTGCAACAATGGTCGGCCTGCATCCTCTCACATAACGTAGTATCCTTTTCCAGAGAGAAGTATATCCGTCAGATGACTTTCATATGGTCAAAAAATACGGTCAAACAGTACTCGTAACTCAAGACCTTGCGTTAGAAAATTACCTTGAACGGTACGAATTCATATCAACGGCGTCTTAACATAGATGGACTTAGGAACAATGTAGCATTCTTGCACAAGTGCAAAGTGTGTCATACAGCATCTGCTGCTTTTCCAAGTCACTTATAATTTTCTCGGATCAGAGTGGCTTTCAACCAGCTCTGTTACTCAACTTGTCCTCGCGATTATCTCTAAGGATACTCGTACACCTCTAGAACGTTGGGTGTTTGACATTAAACTCGTAGAACCTCCCACAGATGGATCAGGGTCGTAAGTGCATATCCCATGTCAGTCTGTAGTGTTTACACCAAGTCAATTGTCGATGCATTTTCCTAGAAAAGGGCCCAAACCAGAAGCTGAGATACAATCGGAAATCCGTGCCATCCTCAAACAAATTATATCGATGGTCACATATCTCCCCGTGATTCAGGAGCCAACCGTTTTCAATATTCTAGCATATACTAGCGAGTCAGCTGAGGTGCCCGCAGGTGAATGGGTTGACACTGATCCGCTCGCTATTGAGGCAAGCAAGAGCCAGCAAGTTAAGATGCGTAGTTTCAGCACCGACGTTCACAGGATTGAGGCCATGGTCGCTTATCGCTATGAGGAGTAATTCAAGCAGTGCATTTATAACTGATGGTATCACTAGTCAAGTTGTAACTGTAACATTGTAACCTCGAAACGTGTGATAATAATAACACTCATCATCCGGATGTCAAAACAATCACCATGACCACAACAAAAAGCGACCAAAAAGCAACCAGCTTTTTCCCATCTTCCTATCCTATCCTACCCTCTTTTTGCTCCGCCTTCCTTTTCTCTTCTTCCTTTTCTCTTCTTCTTCCCTCAAGTCTGGCTGGCCCCGACGTTCATTGTTTAGAATCAGAGCAAAATGGGCGAAACTTGGTTCCACAGAGAGTTCTTGGTCCCCAGAAGGCTGGCCTTCAATGCTTTCTTTTACGGTTCCCACTTAGCACTCTTTTCGTATGGCTGGTATAGCCAGGTGTGCATTAATGGCTCACAGGAGGCTTTATCTTAATACATGTATCATAGGCAACAAACTTACGGCTGGCTGCACTCAATAGTCTTACATGGTCGGTTTGGGCTTCGCGTGGGGCTGGTCTTGTCCTCGCATACGATGGTGGTCTTATCCTCCTTCCAATGCTTCGCAACATCATTCGGGTTATCCGTCCTCACTTGACTTGGCTCTTCCCCGCCGATGAGAATATCTGGTTCCACCGTCAGGTCGCATACTCCATGGCCTTCTGGGCAATGGTTCATACCACTGCACACTACGTAAACTTCATTAATGTTGAAAGATCGCGTATGTAGCATTTCCTCAACTGAGTGCTGCATCATATACTCATGGATATCAGAGGTCCGAAAGCAGTTCGCATTGCAGATTCACTATACTCAAGCAGGAGGAATTACTGGTCATTTCATGCTCCTCATCATGGTGCTCATGTATTCCACCGCTCATCAAAAGATTCGCAAGCAATGTTTTGAGGCTTTCTGGTACACTCATCATCTTGCGTTCTTCTTCATGATAGGTCTTTACACCCATGCCACCGGGTGCTTTGTTCGCGACTCTGTTGACCCTGACTACTCCGCAACCTTCCCATTCTACAGGGTAGGGCACTGCCTTGGTTACGAAAGCTGGAGGTTCATAATCTGGCCTGGCATCCTCTATTTCGGTGAACGTGTTTGGAGGGAAATCCGTGCTCGCTGGCCCACTCGTTTATCGAAGGTTTTGGTCCACCCTAGTGGTATGTCGTTTTTTCCTTTAGCTCACAACATTACGATGTGATGTAAAAAATTGACATCCCGGATCTGCTGTTGCCATTGTTATCGTCACCAGGTGCTATGGAGCTGCGTATCATCAAACCCAGCTTCAAATATGTTGCCGGCCAGTGGCTCTTTGTACAGATTCCGGAGCTCTCTAAATTCCAGTGGCATCCCGTAAGTGACCGTACTTAACTCGCCCAAGTAAAAATTTCGAACATTGGGCACTAGTTTACCATCACCTCGGCACCTGAAGATCCTTACGTCTCAATTCATATTCGTCAAGTTGGTGACTGGACTGAGTCATTGGGCGAACGTCTCGGTGTCGGTCCTGCTGCCGTCACGGCCATGACGCGAGCTGCAATGAATGGCAAAGAGAAGAACTTGAGCCAAGGCGATTTTGTGGAGATTGATACATCATCATTGGCAGTCACATTACCTGCAATTCGTATCGATGGTCCCTACGGTGCCCCTGCTGAGGATGTTTTCAAAGCCGAAGTTGCTATGCTCATTGGCGCGGGAATTGGTGAGTGATTCTACGTCATTACGGCTGAGTGGATGCTGACGATAATGTCTTTTTTACAATATGTATTATAGGTGTTACACCTTTTGCTTCTATTCTGAAACACATTTGGTATAGACAGAAGCGTGGTACGCTTGGAAGTCTCCGTCGTGTTGAGTTCTTCTGGATCTGCCGCGACTCTCCCTCCTTCGGCTGGTTCCAAAGCTTATTGCAAGAGGTCGAGGCTGCCCAAGCCGATCGTAAGTGTCCGCTTGCAAACCTGTGATTCTTGGTGCCGAAATCTTCCCCCTTTTCTAGCCAATTTCCTTCGCATCAATATTTATCTGACCCAAAAGATTGGTGAGGACATGCTTTGGAACATAGCTGTCAACGATGCAGGGGCGGATTACGATCCTCTGACCCTTCTTCGCACTCGTACCATGTTTGGAAGGCCTGACTGGGACTCGATCTACTCTCGTATGAGGTCGGCTATCGAAGGTGGCAGTTATCTTCCTGGTAGCAAGTCGCAACTCAAGACCAAAGTTTGCGTTCGTCCGCTTAGGTTTTCTTGACTGATGATGATGTATTGATGGTGCTTTATTAGACTTATTTCTGTGGCCCTCCTGTCATAGCCAAGGCTCTCAAGGAAGCAACTAATAAGTATTCAAGCACGACCATTGACTTTACATTTGCGAAGGAACACTTCTAGGTGTTTATTGTATTAAGTTGATAGGTTAGGTCGATTGGCACGGACTCTGACTATGGTGTTCATTTCCTCGTCTATGAATTTGAGAATGAAGGTGAACATCACTGAGGAGCATCAAAACATATATATTAGATTCTTGTACAGTGTAATATTTGTAGATAGGCTTGATTATATACATAGGAGCGGCCGGTTGAGATGTGAAATGCGATGCACTTCAGGGTGAAAAACATTAATAATGGGTTCGGACAGGAAACCCTGGATGATCTACAACGTGAACCGGACAAGGGTAAAGATAAAGAGACAAGAGACAAGATGTTGCAAGGAAGGAAGAAAATGAAATCAACAGGAGGACTTCAATAGTAGAGATGTTGATATTTCAACACCAAATCACGCCGTGATTGACAAAAAACTAGAATTTATTGATAGCTCAGAGATTCTGTCGTTCAAAATTACCATCATAATCCGAATGACGCCGCTCGCCAGGAGACAAATCCAACCGTCAATTCTTGGCCTGTGAAAGGTTTCTGAAAAATCACTGTATGCAGAACCATGTGGGTGGTGAATTGAAGCATACAGTCCCTAGTTGACATCTTACAAAGCATGTCTATGGGCTTTATCCGGATTGAACTGCCATTCTTCAGCAAGCTGGCGGATACTCTTGGTTCTTTCGGGTCTATCGACATTGCGATGGAGAGCCGCTGCTGCAATATCTCCCCGTTGATGATCATACAGATGGCTACTGGCGCGAAGATTGCCAGAATCAACAAGTCTCTCCCTTCTTACAGTGGTGCGGGGAAGAGAAAATTGTTCGTCGATGAGTCTGTGTTGATAAGGAGTTGAAGGACCGGGAGCAGTCTCATTGTCCGCTGCAGAGGCAAGATCACCGTACCGACAGGGAGTGGTAGGCCTTTCCGTGAGATGTATTGAAGGCGAAGGTACGATGACTAGTTGATCCAAATCATGGTCAGGAAAATAAGTACCCAAGTTTCGAACGACATCATCGACATTCGGACGTCCTAGTGCCAATTGTGTTGGCAGTCCCTCCATCATACCAGGAACACTAGGAGAAGGCTGTGCACAAGGAACCCTAGTGGAGAGTGTGGGTGGAGGTACATCAGACAGTGGCGGCATCTGTAGTTGGGTTGGCTGGCGATGATATCCACGGAAAGGGGAGCTACTATTTTGCTTGTGACTAAAACTCGAAGATAAAGTTGCATTGGAACTATGAGGGCGTGCAACAACAGGCAGCCGTTTCCAAGTTGAGTCGTCCATTCCACTAGGTGGCTGAAGAAGCGAGGAGGAAGAGGACAATGAGACATTGGAAGGGTGGAAATATGGAACGTCGCTTGATGCTGGAGGAGTAGGAGCAAGATGTGGAGTCGAATGAGACGGATTCGTTTGTGTCACGCTGTCAGGCATGCAGTTTGCATTATGTTTGGATGAGGGTGCCAGGAAAGCAGAATAGGACGGGGCTTGTGGAAGAGGAGAGGGAACAAATTGGTAATTAGGTGTACCAACAGCTGGTACACCGTCGTCTTCTGGATTGGACACGTGATATTCGTATCTACGTCTACCCGGCGATGATTTCTGTCGGGAAGATGTTGAAGAACCAGATGTCGTGCGGTCTTGTCCCGAGAATTCAACGGATGAGGGTGATGGAGCACGTGGTGGGATAGGTTTAATGACTACAATTGGCGGACTCGGACCTCTCGGAATCTTGGGAACTGGAGCTGAGTTGTCAGTTTTTTGATGATCATTCTGTGGCCGCAAGGTAGAGTCCCGGTTATTTCCACTGGGTCTGAGGGTAGTTTCATCGTCGTAGTTATCTTGTTTACAACTACTCAAGCCGATTCGTTTCTCTCCAGATGGATGGGAAATACGGTTTGTGTCGAAATTCCAGTAGTGCGGGAGTCTGAGGTACGAATGGTTTTTTAATTCGACAGCTGATGGTCGTTGGATAGGGTCTCTATGGTCATTCAATCAAGGTCCTGGTCCAAGGTTGACAGATCTCACTCACATACAGAAACAGGATTCCCTGAAGTTATGAGCATCTGGTGACAACTCCTCCACCAACTTCGCGGCCAGGGGCGGGGATGCCTGCACCAACAGCTATCAAGGGAGTGTCCTCAACAATAGAAAATTCAATAGTAAAATGTAGTCGTACCTTCTGCATGACTTTCCAGATCGTGTCTGGCCCCCATGGCTTCTCACCTGACCACATTTCCATGATCATGCATCCTACACTCCAGATATCGATCTTCCCATCGTAACTGCTTCCGATCGACCCCAGTATTTCTGGTGCCATGTAGTGGACAGTTCCCTTCATAAGAGTATGTTTTCCGGCCTTGTACATATCCCCGACGTGTTTCGAAATTCCAAAGTCCGAAATTTTGCAGACACCGGTGGGGTCTACGAGGATGTTATCAGGTTTTAGGTCCTAGAAAAGACCAATCGCATCTAGTAGACTGCAGATGATGCATAGGTGGCTTACCCTGTGGAGGATACCACGCGAGTGAAGATATCCAAGGCCATCAAGAATCTGCTTCGTAAAGAATTTTGTGACTTCCTCACGAAATCGGCCGTGTTGGTTGAGTAATGCTGCAATTGTTCCTCCAGGAACATACTCCAGGAAGCTATCAAAGGTGCTTGTAAGAGCAGGGGGCATCATGAATAGATATATAAGATCGACACACAGGCTAAGAGTTTCAGAGGAAGCTTCGTAGCCAAGATACTTCACGACATTTGGATGGTCGAGCTCTCTCAAGGTCTCATTCTCAAAAGCGAGGAACCTGAGAGCGTCCTGATGGGCTGGCCTATGATTTTCCTTTATCCCAACTTGCTTCACAGCCATGAGCTCTCCAGTATTGGCATTCAAAGCTATGAACACCCGGCCGTAACTGCCCTCACCCAACAAGTGGCCACGTACCCATAGAAATTTTGTTGTATAAGTCTGATTCGACCGGACTCGTTGAGAATTTCTTTTGGTGTGTGAGGAGAGATCGGCCTCAGGTCCTTGCCTCGAGGTTTCACGCAAATCGTTGAACGAAAGGGGTCTGCAAAGATTTGTCGTGGATGGCTGCCTGGCCCATGTACTGCTTGAGAGAGAGGACTGCCTGATCATGGTTAGCGCTGAGATGTCGTGAATGCGGCGGAAGATCTGAGGGGAGATAAGCAGGATGGGAAATAGTAAATTGACAAGTCTATGGCTACATCTTAATCTCAATTTTTGGATGGTCCCAGCTCAAACAGTTCAAATCAAGGGATCCGACAATCGGTTTTCGGGGTGAACGACCTAATTGTTGCACATGGTAAGTAGCTGTCTTCGCGATGCCTTGCACCTTTGGGCGCTGATATAATAGATCACTAGACGACAAATACTTCCTTATTCAACAACAAATGGATCATCTCTCGTTCCCTTGCCCGATGACTGACGTGGGCTTTGTGCCACTGTGGCCACCGATCAGCACTGATCTTGGAAAGGACTCCAACTGTCACCTACATAGGTATCTCCTTCGGCTTTCAACACTCATCTGTATCTCTTTGTGCGGAATATAGTATCCTCGGAATACGTATCTCCGCCTTTGGACAAGGTATGTCATAAGGCGATATCCGGTATTTGAAACGAATTGCATCGACATACTGCAGTTCATCCCAGACCTCCCATGCCGCAAAAACAATGGGCCCAAAATATTCCCATGCCCAATCTTCAACCCCTTGTGCGCCTCGCTCCCTCTTGAACAGACCAATAACAGTTTCAAAGGCATCTGCGGCTTCTTTAGTACTATTATTGTGCTTGGCAACACCATATCTGAACATTAGCTGCGCGAAGAAGGCATTGCATGTAAGGATTTGCTTGACTTGCTTTAAGAGGTTTAGGTCACTCCAAAGCCGTTACTTCATAATCACAGGACGCTATCTCACCGTATAGATGTGCGGGCTGCCATCGGGACGTAGCTGTGTTACGATGTCCCCGACTGAGTCTCCGATGGCCCCATCACCTAGAAACTCGAGCTTTTCTACCTCGGCGTTGTCACCAATGCAAGTACCCCATCCTGATCGGCTTATCCTTGGCAGGTGAAAGCGAAATGTTGGATGGTAAAAAGCTATTACAAGTTGATAAAAAACCTTGGTCTTATTGTCAGCTGGACCCCAGGGAGAACGATGTATCCTTAGTGCCTCAGCGAGAGTTGGTATGTGTTGTGTGGTCATCGAGAAATGACGGGTGGTCGTGGAATTGTTGCGAGAAGAGTGAAACCCCGTTCGGCATTACCCTGAGCGGAAGAAATAATACGTTAGGGAGTCAGAGAATTGAAAGTTTCATGAAACTAGAACAATGCCATTGTGTTAACAATAGTTGATCCCAGGTTTCCCACGCGTTCCCAACACGTGTTGAAATCGAACGCGTTTGGAACAGCTCCGCTATATCCATGGCTTCCTCCGCCTCTGGAGCCTATGATTTCTCGGCTGTGTCGAGGCTGCCCCATTCATCAAAACAAAAACATGTCAACTTGCCTGCTTTGCAGAACGCCAGCAGAGTAATCCATGACCAGTTCGTGAAAGATTCACAAGTAATTCCAGATCTCGGAGAAGCCTTGACTGCCTGTAAGTGTATCTTGAATTAACACGTCCCCTTCTATCTGAGTGCAGCCAGCTGGGGGTCAAGCATCGGCATCCTATAGCATATTCCCCGATGACACTCGAGTCCCTTACCAGAAACGAAGATTCATACCCATTCCTGAGGATCTCCTTTCGTGTTATGAAAGTGAGTGGCAAGGATTCTTTTAATGAGGCTCAATTATCTCAAACCTATGTAAAGCTACTGGAGTCACATGTCATATGGGCTTGTTGCCAGAAGTCGAACTAGCATGGATCACCATTGACCATATGTTATTTCTATGGGATTACAATGAGGGGTGGGTATCATTCTACACTATATCGCTATATCGCTATATACTCATCCTTTTGCAGGAAAGAGCTGAGCTCTTTCACTGACCAACCCGAGAATATCACCTTTGTTGCCCTTGTCCGTCCCAAAGCAGCGGTTTTCGTTGAAGAGATATCCCACTTGCTTGTCTTATGTACCTCCAGTTCCATATCCCTGCTCGGACTTTCGTTAACGCCTGGATCTGATGATCGACCTCGAAAGGGGGTTCAGTTTTTCGTCACAGGCATCAAGGCCTTGACGCAAGTTGGGGTAGTCTCCATTGCTGGGATGCCAGATGGGCGAATCTTCATGGCAGGTGCTCAGGATGGGTGTTTGTACGAATTTTTCTATCAGCGACAGGATGCTTGGTTTGGCAAGAGGATTCAACTCATCAATCATTCTGTTGGTCATGTCCAAAGCTTGCTCCCTCGCTTTGCAGCAGCGAACAACGATGGTAAGCAAGTTTCCAATGTTTCACGATATAGCACTCTAGCTCTGGTGCAGATAGGATAGTGATTGTTACCGCTGACACCTCAAGAGACTGTCTTTATACTCTCAGCGAGAATAATGTCTTATCAGTCTATAAGCCGAACGGAGCAAAAACTCTTCAACACCTCCAGACGCTTTCGAATATCTACAAAATTGCACAAGACAAAGCAGCTGGGTTTCCTACTTTGACACCACAGTCCTTCCAGATTGTCTCTCTCCACGTTGTGGCACCCCAGGATTCGCGTTCGGGTATTCAATTGCTGGCTGTCACTACCCATGGTGTCAGGTTGTATTTTGGACCTGCACCAACTTACGGTTTTACCCATACCCCAACAACCAACACTATTCGATCGTTGCAGCTCTCCCATGTCAGATTCCCCCCTCCTAACCTCCTTCATCCTGACGAACAGGCAAACTTACAATCCACTACGTCTTTTGGGCAGCCTCCCCACAAACCGGCGCATGGTTTTGTAATGTCTAATATTGAGAGTGCTTGCTACTGTGATGGTCTTCTCGCCGCTGCACAGCAGTGTGACTCGGACGGAAGAGATTATATTATATGTGCTTCTCCCGATTTGACACGAATCGGCTCGCTCGGGCAGTTGAATGCAACACAACAAGGTCAACAGCCACATCAACCCTATGGAACATATGGTGGTGGTGGTTATGCTGCTTCACCTTCACAACCTCCTCTAACAGAGAACGCTTCATTGCTATCAATCCCATGTAGAACGTGGGCAATAGCATCTCTACCCAGGGATGTGACGACTGTACCACCGAACACGCCAAGCCCATCAGTGATCAACGAGCTGGGAAGACAATTCACTGAGCCCTCCCAGCAATTCATGGTTTTGACCAACATTGGCCTGTCCTTTTTGGGCAAACGGCGGGCCGTGGACTATCTCAAGGCTGTGGTGGAGGAGCTGCAAAGCGGAAACAACGTACAACCAATCATAGATTTCAGAGACAGGTATGTGATTTTCTTGTTTTGCGTTGTATACAACATAGACTTTTTTGATCTTCAGCTTCGGACGTGATCAGACGTGTTCTATGCTTCTTGCGCTTTCAGCTGGTAACACGTTCTTGGATGGAACGATGTCACCAGACGGATTGGTCACCCATGCATCCCCAGAAATAGTTGCCGCCGCTAAACAGGCATTTTACGACTTCGGAGAGCGCCCAGTCTGGTCTGAAAGAGCCACATATGGAACCGGTGTGCACCCATTCCATATGAGCTGAATACTGGACAGGGCTGATCCTTTCTCTGGATAATCCAGCTGATACACAGGGCTCGACATTTTTTAGTGGCCGTCGTGAAGGTTTCGTTCTTTACTTCGCGCGTCTTGTCCGTCCGGCGTGGAAAGCCAAGTTAACGAAAATAGGGTGCGATCATACCTTCTGTCATCATGGTCTTCAAGCCTTCCTGATTTTCTTTGCAGGCCAGAGGAAAAGCAACAGCTGAACGTTCCAGAGCATACCCTTGCCATGATCCAGAAAAACCTCTTCGCGCTCAAGGAATTCCTGGATCGAAACCCTCATATCTTTCATGCTTCCCCCGGTGATACGACCCTAAACCAGGAGGCTTTGAAGGTCAATAAACGAACCTTCGACTACTTTTGAATCGCTGACTGTGAAATAGGCTGAGCAGCTTTCTATAATGGAGCTCACAAATCTTCTCACTCGAACCATTGAAGGGCTGTCCTTTGTCCTCCTCTTGAATGACTACCGTATCAATGAGCTTATTTCCAGGTCAGTGTTCTTGCAGATACTGAAATCCGCATATTGATCAGGAATTTCACATACAGCTGCGATAAGGAGACACAGAAGATAATCGCTGGCCTGACCTTGGAAGATCTTATCACGACACAGAATGGTATGACAATATCGAGGGCTTTAGTTAATGTCGTCATAGATCAGCAGAGTGGGCAGCAAATTAGTGTAGGAGTTCTTGCACAAGATGTATACCTACATCTGACCCTGTTGATATTCTAGGTTGATACCATCAGTGAAGTCATCCAGCGAAGATGCGGTTCATTCTGCAGCACGGATGATGTGATGCTATACAAAGTCTGTCATCGTTGGCGCTTTGAAACTCACATAACGTCTGATTTTGGTGTAATAGGCACGGGAAAACATCCAGAAGGCCGTCGAGACGATGAGTTCAATTGAGGGACAAAAGTGGCTTACTGAATCCTTGCAGTAAGACTACCTTCAAATTGGTGTCAGCATATGTACTCATACCCGACACTAAGGCTATTCACCAGAGGCTCCCGAATTCTTGATTTCGAAAAATTGCGTGAAATAATTGGAGACTATCAACAGCTGGACTATGTGGAAGGTCCGATTGTTTCAATTATGAGTGTCTGTCGTTCATTGATCACTGAATGTCAGGCGCTATACGTCTGCCTTTGATCTGTGCACACGTCTTTGACCTCAATAATATTGGGTTGGAGCATTGGTTCGCGGGATCTCCTGCGAATGACCCTCGCCAAGAACAGGCCAATCTACGCATGCGATGCTATGGTCTCGTCATGGACTCGCTCTCGGTGTTCGAGAAGAAGTGTAATATCAAGAAGCAAGCACAGAGTTTTTCTGGACCGGACGACCCTGAGACTGTGCGCGATAGTGCCTATGAACTAGCATTGGCGAGCGAGGACGAAATGTTCCATTCTATATTATACGATTGGTTGATCGGTCGAGGTCTTGCCGATGATTTGCTGCAGGTGCGCGCATTCTATCTTTCGTTCCTCTTCGAGTCAAGACATCTCTCATAATAAGATGCGACCGAAATACCTTGAGGCTCATCTTAAACGGGAGCCTGTCACCGTGAAAAATTATCAGCTGCTCTGGCAATTTTATGTCAAGAATGGTCAACCGCTATACGCTGCTGAGATATTGCTCGTTCTAGCGGACTCTAAGCAGTGAGTCAAGCAGAAATGAGTCCCTCTATTTACATGTAGATAGTCTCACTTACTCGTGTTTGTTCCAGATTCGATCTCGATTTGAATTCGCGCTTGGAATATTTGACTCTTGCAATGGCAAATGCGAAATCCCATTCCGGTTCCCCTAGTAACCGTCAAGAAACTTCTGTCGGGATATTGACGATTCTAGAAGAGAAAATGGAAGTTTACCGAGTTCAATCAGAGATATACAGCATACTTCTCCCACATGTCAGCGATTCTCCCGCGGTCGAACAAAAGATCCGAGTGCTATCGAAACAACTGATGACTATGACCGAGGTTAGCTCGCAAAATATCAGTTCGGCTAGTCCTCATGTGACCTAACGTGTTGTAGTTATACCAAGGTTTTGCTATACCTTTCCGGTTACTGGACTTTCAACTTCTTTGCCTTCACATTTCGGGCCATGACGACGAAAGTGTAATCCGGTCTATTTGGACGAAGATCTTTGACGAAAGTGGGTCACTGGCTGTCACAGTGAACTGTATCATACTGACAGATTATTCTAGTCCTCGCCGATAAGCTTGAAGCAACCGCAGCAGCTGACTCAATCCAGTCGCGGATCGCCTCATTGGCTCAAAGACTTAACCATTCAAGCCTTACATTCCCTCTCCGTGCGTTATCGAATGTAGCTCGGATACTCCCCTCTCATAGTCTCATGAATTGTAGCATGTATTGCGCCACTGCTGCTTCGTTTTATGCTAGCACATAAGACTGAGTTACCCGATGGTTGGGCACCTCGATTACTAACCCAATGCGGCTTTTCCTTGGAGACAATATTAGACTCATTCACTGATATCTATGATTCCCAGGTATGAGTGATTTTCTAGATCCTTGCCGTCTCTATTTGCTCAGAGGCCCATAGGTTCCACCCTTTGACGATCCGGCCAATGCGGAGGTCATTTTGTCTAATATAGCTGTGGTCCTGAGTGATTGGCTCGAAGAGGTTTCTCGGCTTCAATCCTCGATCACTACAAAAGCACTCGTTCTTGAAAAGATTGATTCTGTGGTCAATCGACACCTTGCGCAATCGAAACCTGGCCAAGAGGAGACCATGAAGGTCTACGAAGACATTCAACACCGATTGCAACTAGAGATTGATGCAAACGATAAACTACTCCTGTAAATGATCTGTTGGCCTTTTGGTTCCGGTCTGTATCCTGTGTATGCTATGATGCTAATAAGTATTTACATATTTTGAGTTAAAACGCCCGTCGTAAAATCTCATGAATAGATAGATGTTTGCTAATTGACTTCAAGGATGGCATCCTCTGCACGGAGAAGAAGGCGTTGGGTCATAGTGTGTGTGAGTTGATACACCTTAAGCAAAGCTCTAAGTTCTGATCAGGATAGTGATTCGTGAGATGAAGAACATGATACTCCCACCTTATGGCGCCCACAGCCAGAAGGGCAACAACAATGAGCGCTGCGACGTCTCTAGAGTTGTCACGACGATTGCGGTTACCTCTGTAACGGGCCAGCCATTGTACAGGAAGTAGATACCCAACAGAAAGTAACATGTGGACGAGGGACCCCGCACCGACCAATGGCAGTCCCAGCAGAAATCGTTTGACGAATCGTTTGATGAAGCCTGGGTTAGAGGTTGAACGGGACAAACGGTCTGGGCGGCGGGTGTGGAGATTATTTCTCCCTGTGGGAATGGCTTCATCGAATAGACTGTCGATTCCTCCTTCCTTCAGAATTCGTAGCGCAGCAACTACCAGATCCTGAGCCACTTCAAAGGGGGAAACGTAGAAGAACGACCAGGCATAGTGGGATGTGGTTGACTCTTCGAACGCAGACATGAAGTATGTGGTGATGTAGGAAGCGAGCATTACGATAGCTGTGAAAAAGAGACCCGATAAGCCGCCCACAAGAACTACGAGAGAGTGTGGGTGTGGGTGTGATTTAGTGTCATCTGGACCATCTGGTGGGAGGGTAAACGAATTACCAGGATTCGAAGCCAGTCCGACGATTCTTGTTCGAGCAAAGTGGTATTGGTAGTGACACTGGGGGCATGAGAAGAAAGCACTCCTGGATGAAGAGGTATTTCTCCACTTCTGAAGACATTTCACATGGACATACTTTGCTCCAAAAAATCAGATTTTGAAGAAAGAGACATTGTCAGTGCATGGGAACGTACGCTAATTGAACCTTTACAAAGACAAGGACGAATGAGTCTGCCCATTTCATGTTCAGCCTCGCTACCGTCTAGACATATACGACATTGTTTCTCCTCTTGATAGCTATTTCCACCAGCAGAATCTGACATATAGCAAGAAGTGGACAGAGAGAAGTCGGAGCTAGAGTAGCCGGCAATACGTGTGTACTTGAGTGCCCGGGTTGTCCACGTGGTCTAAATTAATTAGCAAGGCGACTATCACATACATTAAGCTCAGCCTCTTTTAACATATGGAAGAGAATATATCATCCAGTCACATTAGGACTATCGGAGCTTTTGCTGGCCTTGGAAGTGGTGCGAGGGGTCTTCTGCAATAAAACCCGCGGTCATGACCCTTTTTTTTCTCATTCTATCGTTTTCGTTTCTCCAGGATTTATCAAAGTCACTTCAACTATTCTTCTGAAAAAAAAATCACAAGCTGAATTTTTTTCAGGTAGCGATTGGTCACAGGTGAATAGATTTGAATTCCAAAAAGTCGGGCTTTTCAAAATGAAAAAAAAGCAAAACACTACTCTTCTGAGTCTTATTTTTAATCAGGTAAAAAAGTAAAAGCAAGTCTCAATAATGTTGAACAGTTTCGACACCGTGAAAACTCGATTGCAATGCTCTCCCTCGGGGTCTCATCGCGGTGCCCTTGATGTACTCCGTAAGATTGTTCGGAACGAGGTGTGCTACTGAACTTGGCTAGGAGACAGTTTCGACTTACCTTTTGCCCTTATCCAGGGTATTCTTGCGCTCTATAAAGGAGCAACGCCCCAGGTGGTTGGTTGGGGCCTTATTGACTCAGTGCTCATGGGGTCTCTTCATAACTACCGGCTATTCTTTCTTCGACAAGGCATGAGTGAAGATCATCCCATAAGCGGGCGCCAACGCTTAACTCTCCTCGGTCATGGCGTCGCTGGGCTATTTGCAGGTCTGACAAGGTCTGTTCACAGCAGTGGTGGTTTACTGTCGTTTACATGCTTCCTTATCGCGATAGTGCAGTGATCGCCACACCGTTTGAATCACTCAAGGGTGTGTGTCTCCCGGTGTTTTGCGCCCATCTTTCGGGATGAAAAAACTCATTTGGTAGTCAAGCTTCAACTCCAGTCCCAAAAGGCAATTGAGGATCGACAGTTTAAAGGACCCATTGACTGTGCACGACAGATAATTCGTCAGCAAGGTGTCTTTGGCATTTGGTCAGGGTTCACTGGCAGTCTTATCTTTCGAGCCAATTTTTTTTGGATGTTTCTATCAGTTGAGGTAACTTCATATTACAACCTAGTTGTTGAACCGATAGTATTGATTTAAAAAAAAAAATTCAAGGCACTCATGCGTGGTTTTTCTCATCTAGAGGTAACCTCATACTCTGTGAGATCTTACCCCAGAACCTCGCTCACCAATGTCATTGTTTTCCTCCATGATAGATATCAACTGGAACCGCGAATTTCTTGTCAGGGGGTTTTGCATCTTTCGTCTATTGGGGAATGGCTATCCCTGCAGACAACATCAAAAAGTGAGCCAACGAATAATTTGGAAATACTTGCATGGACTTAGCCCACATTCACCGCCTTAGCCGAATGTTGGCTTACCCTTATCCAAGACCTTATCCTACACCCTCTACTCGTCTAGATTATACCTTTTCGCGACCATCCTTCATCGCCGTAGCTCGTCTAACGTACTCAGTTGATGGTGTAGCTGGATTTTACCGAGGTCTGGCGCCGACACTACTTCGAGCGTTCCCTATGAACGCTTCTGCTCTTTTTGCTTATGAAGGAATCATGCGACTGTTGGGTGCTGAAGAGGCAAGAAATCTACGGTTTTCCCACATTTTATTGTATCCACTCACGAGTATGTTGTTTTGTAGACCCGCCATTGATTGATCCGCTCTCAATTGGAATTTCCATATACAGAAAGGATTCGGATATCTAGTCACCTTCTATGAATTAATAACAAGTTATGGACATAACATCCTGGTAACGCGCTTCTAAGACTCAAATTCGTAGCCTTTACGGCATGGACGATTCGATCATCCGAGAGTATATCAACCACTTTCTGAGCAATGGCTACTAAATGAGAACACAAATTCATGCTCCCATTTCAAACAGAGTACCATGCCTGAATCCCAGTCTCTGACATACATTTGACATATTAAAGATACAAAGCCCGCGCAAGTACATATGTAGAAAAACTAGAGCATTACAGCAAATTTGATAGCTAGATGATGAATAACAGTCCAACCATTAACTCACAGTTACAACAGGTGTCAGAGGAGGTCGTGATCGCCAGAGTCAGGTATAGCATCTCGAGAAAGTGCTCGGAGGGATGGTACAAGGCCAATGTCCCTTTTCAATGGTAGCCTCCCATGGTTCGTTGTATGACCTATATAGATCCATGACAGCTCGAGCATTTTCGACCTGGAATGTAGCCATGCTCAGTTAGATGGGTCAGAACAAGACAATAATTACGTACTGGATGGATGTGTTCTCCGGCCAGTTGAATTTCACGGGCCATCAAGTTCCACATCAGGGTCGGGAGGCCAACTGTCTGCTGTGCTTTCAAGCTGTTGCGGAATGGCTATGATACTATTATCAGCATTTACCTTGTCCAGCCAAAAAAAATAATCTCTACCATATAGAGAGCAACATCACGCGTGTTAACGGCAGGGTGAGGTATACCGAGTACTGGATTACATATAGTCAGTTCCAGGGAAACCGTGCGCTACGCATCAAACGAAACCTGAGAGATCGTTCCATAGGCAATGGCCTATGAGAACCTTGCCTTTGATAAGTTCGGCAACTTGATGTTGCACGGTGCTAAAGGGTAAAGCCTCAGCTATGCAGGAGTATGAGCACAAGAAGACAAAACAAGAGGGAAAAAAGTACGGGAATTGAGATGCTGTTCTGTGATACCTGTCGTAGAGGTTCTATAGTCCGTTACGATCTGAAATCAACTATAGTCATGACTAGGTCAGAGGGAGAAGAGAGAATGGATCTAATACGTGAGTGCCAGGCAAGACGAATGCTTCAAACTGGATAGCGCCAAACCAGGAGACCACGGCAACGCGACTGTCATCTCTTTACATCAAGGCTAATTATTCTGAGAACCAAAACATACGCGAGCATTGAGGTGGTACCGCCTGGACCAACGCCGACACATACACAGGAAAGGGATACATAGTCCTGGTCAGTACGGGACATTATTCTGAAATCGAGGACGTGCAATAGGGAATGATCGATGAACATGACTGCTTTTAAAGAAAGAGCATCGAGATCGTGAACTAGCTAGACAGATAGCGTTTGCGGAGCTCAGACGTCCCGTTGAAGATGACCGACAATTCATTAAAAAAAGGATAGGACGATGCAGGACGCAACCCAAAAGAAGGAAAGAACGAGATCGAGCGATCGAATACACGGTCGAAGAAACCGGTGCAATCGTACGTAGGGCACTGCGAATACGAGATGTGGGCTCCAGGCTCTTGGATCTCGCTGCGTCAACCGTAGATCACTGAATGCCTTGCCTGCCAAACAGAATCCTCTCGATCAAGCCCAATTGCATGGAATTTGTTCGTCCTTGTCATGCATATTCCAGGCAATGCTCATGACAGTCCGACGATCCGCCTTTGTGATATACTCTGCAACGCCCACATTGAAGGACCTGCCAATCAATGCGTCGACTGGCCAAACCTTCGGCAAGAAGCTTGAGGGGCGTCAAAAAGGAAGAGCAGATCAATCAGCACTACTACTCCTGACTCGCCAGATGCCAGTGTATGAAGAGTCAGAAAATTATCCAACTCAGTCCGGTTCCAACGGCGAGATAAGCCAGGACGCTCGAAGAAGTGGTCATGTTGACGTCAGTCCTCAAAAATGGACCCGGGAAATGGCGAGTATTGTAAGCTGGGAAGAGAGACTTCGATAGCAGTAAAGCCAGGCGGAATCCCGTAACACGCAGCCTTATCGCAAAGTGAAATAGACTGTCCTCCCAACCGGTAGCCACAAAATCGTTAAACATGAGAGTGCAAAATGTCACAGTACCCGTAGGTCGATCACACTCATGAAAGGAGTTTCGGCTTCTTCCTCAGAGTCTGCATTAAACGTATAGTATAGGAGCCCCTCTGAGTGTCATATGAACAATACGCGGTGGCGATTGAAATGCACAGGTCACGTCTTTGAGAAAGTACTCTACTTCGGTATACACTCCTGAACATCTCTACGCTGCTTCTGACGGACCCGCTTTTCGACTCTTCTCCACCGATTCATCTCAAAAGACGGGTGAGCGAACAGCTCGCGATCAGGAGGTCGACGCAATCCTCGGGTATCTTCAACTTTCTGGATCAGCGGAGACTCAGTAACAACCCCGTGAGCCGCTCGGCGGGCTTTCTTATCTTCTTGCAACATCCTCCTCGGAATGTCCCTCGATCCCTGTTTCTCTGCCAAATCAGCGACTTTCATTCGTACTGAACTATCAACGATTTGGTCTCCCCATCGCTTTTGAAAGTCTTTCATCACACCGAGCGCTACCACACCACATTTGGTGAACTTCTTCAATGGTGCAAGGATCAGACGAAGCGTCGTCGGGGAAGGTTTCAAAAAGGGATGCGCCTTCACCAGTTGCAAGAGAAGCTTACGATTGGCATTAAAATCGGGACTCTTACTCAATAGCGTGTGGATGATATCCATGCATTGGGCGGCAGTTTCTTCTCGGAGGTAGGGAGGCAACTGGGACAGATATAACTTGACCAGTGCTATAGCCTCAGTCTGCTTTCCACCCGATAACATCCATGAGACGACGTATTTCACCAACTGCGGGCGGACTGACTTGATACCTGAACCAAAGGTAGGGTGAATGCAGCTAAGAAGTGCCTGCCGCCTCAAATAGGTTTTTGTCCCAGGAACAGCTGGATCATCGACTATTTCAAGAGGAGGTAGAAGAATTTTGTTCCCAGCTTTGTCTACACCCCACCGAGTATCCCTCGTGCGTCGAAGAACACCCTGTTTTCCCATGCAAAGAAGTTCTTTCCACATTTCCGCAGGCATTTCTGTCCGAATGGGTGGCCGACCATTTTGCAACGGTTTATCATACGCGTCTCGAGGAATGAGTCCCGTCGCCCGCGACCAAGCGCTTTCCCACTTTCCTGTTCGTACCAAAAATCGCACTTCGAGAATCCGGGTAGTGAAATTCCGAAGAATTTTGTCATGCACCATAGCACTAAACAACCACTCTGTGGTGCCAAACTGAGAATGTCGTATGGAGAGTTCGATCAAAAGGTTATAAGAATGCCTTGATCGATATTTTGGGTATGCATCGTGGTAGTCAACAAGAGCTGGGAGTGTAGGCAGTGGCCTGAGATTCAATGAAAGGCGCAGATTCTGGTATAAATCTCTCCAGGAATCGGGTTGAGGAAAGTGGCGAGAAATCGGGGTTCCGGGCGTTGAGGTCATAATGAAAGCCTGTGGGGTATTGCTGTGTGCCTCGGGATTAGACTTCTCATTCGTCGCTATGTCGTTTTTGTCAGACGGAACTGCTGGCCATGTCTGAGCTCTTTCAGTGCCATGGCCTAATGTTCCATCATCCCTATGGGAAAAAGGCAAAATCGACGTCCGTGTATTTAGAGAGACTACTGTCGATTTCAAAGTGGAAGATGCATGCGCGCTTGGTGTTTGTCGTTCCTCCATTTCTGGCTCTGTCACCAATACGTCTCGTGCCCTTCCACCCGATCGTTCAATATATCAGGAAGTCAAGAGCATGAGTACACCACTCACTTGATAAAATTCCGCTTCGAGAACCCATGAGAAAAAGACGTACGGGTAGATCCTGAGCTATCGTATCCTTTGAGATGCCAACAGCACGGTAGAATGGGGTGTTTTCCAGGGTATGGAGAGGCCTTGGTGAGTGACGAAACTCGTCGAACCCATGCTTGACCGGCAGCTACCTGAAGGGCCTGTGTAAAGGAGGGAGTATTGCCAGAAATCCACTGACATATTGCGACTGGGAGAGGGCGTAGAGCACAGTGGTGCATGCATGGGACAATGTTGAACGTCAACTATTTTATCATCACGTGTTCTACTTTACTTGTTAATTGGACTTTCAACAGATGGTTAGTGATATATGTGACCTACAAAACATCTACAATGAATAATCCCGATGTTTGTCTGTATAGCTAGGTTCCTTCGATCTCATCACCCGTATATGTGTATCAGGATGTCATTAAAAGAATCGGTGGAATCCAATGAAGCGTCGTAACTGTTCATGAACAGGCAAGGACAAAGAAAAAGACAGGGAACGTGTGCGGGACAATAAGCAGGTCCAAAAGTCTATGCAATGAGTACTTATGGATTACACATCCATTGAAACTTGATACACCCGGTTCACCAACCAACCAACCTTGAGCACCCATTTATCACGGATACCCTTCATCATTGTCGATCCCTCAAACTCTTTTGCATCTGCAAAACCGTCCAGAGCGTTCTCCCATGTCCGCACTTGCTCAATCCCAAACATTCCACCCTGGCGATTAACAATTTCGTCGACCTTATCCACCCACGCATTCCATTCATCACCCAAACGAGAAAACAAAAGGGGTGCGATAGAAGCTTGTGTCAACGGGGGTTGATTCATAACATGTTGTGTGATGGCTGATAGATAGATGAAAGACTCTGGTGGGTGAGATTTTTCCTTGCTGAACTGTGCAAAATTGGGAGGAGGAGGAGGAACTTGTTGCTGTTGCATCGTAGCTGAGGGTTGCTTGGAAGTTGGTATACACGAAAAATAAGGTAGGTATGATGTACAGGCAGCGACGAATTCAGTTATGCGTGGTCGGAGGCGAGATATTACATAGGCGTCTCGCATCCCTCCATTGTGGTAAGATGACGTTGATGTGCTTTGAGACCTGTTTCCAAGTCCGAAAGTAGGCTGTGAAAATGACGAGGTGTTGGAATATGGATAGGCATCACGCAGCTTTCTTGAGGCCTGTGCAAGAGCCTGAACTGCAGTGTTTAGGGTCGGTCGGGGTATGAGCGGCAACAATGCTGATTTCAATGATGGATGTGTTTTAAGCAGCGAGGTTAACAGAGGTAAAAGCGCTTGTGTAGGTAGACTCGCTGTCCAATTCAAAATGTACATCAGAAGTGTTTTCCAACGAGAATGGCAGCCGAAACATGCCTAAAAGGACTCCAACGTCCATCTCATCCTCTTCTGATGGCAATGACTTATTTTCCTTTGTAGCGGATTGCTCCTTTGCACCAGGCGCAATCCTTGCCCGTTTCTGCTGAACTCGCTTTAGCCGTTCTGGCGTTGGGCTCCGATCCATAGACTCGTCACGATTTACTGAAGCTTTCACAGAAACTGGAGAATCCTCATCGTCCACCTCTAGCCGCCGCTTGTTCGATTTATGGGAAGGAGATGCTGTCGGATGTCCTTGATTTAACGAGGAAGCCAGCTGATGAAAGACAAGGGGGTTTGTACGACTTGCTATGGGCGTTGCCTGCCACCCAGAAGCTGCTGAGGAAGAGCTTTGGCCGAGGCCGAAACCAAAACTGAATGGCGAAGGGGCATGAGCAACTGGCAAAGGAGCAAATTCAATGTGATGATGCATAACATTCGCCATTGCGGTGGCAAAATGCAAATGACGGAAAAACGAAAGGAGTCAGTAGACGCAAGTCCCTATAATTATGCAATTTTGTCACGCGCCCCTTGACCAGCCCTAAACCCTGATTTTAAGAAATCGATTTTTTTCTTTATGAACGGTTCTCGTCCGTCTTTCTTCTTGTCGGAGAGGTAAGCATGTTGTTGAATTTGTGCACATATGAAGAGTTATCAGAATCGCTATTTCGAAGCTGAAGCTAATGAATCTATTGATATACCCAAATTTCTGACTTCTGTTGTTTTAATTCGGTAATGATTATGATTACTCACTTTGTCTGCAGATTTTCCTGCGTTTTGGGTTTTTGTGGCTCGGTGAGCATAATTTCTTCTCTTTCGCTAGAACAGGATGCATACATCTAGAAGTCAAGCCCTGACGTTGTCTCAAGGACACTCGTTGATGAGCAATACCATGCTAATACTGATGCATATATGTTGAATTTTTACATTCCTTCATGCTGACTTTGTTTCCGTAGTTCCTACAGAAGTGCTTGGCAACAATTACACAACGGCAACAATTACACAACGCTCCCACTGAACATCGCCCTCTGGATGTTCATTAAGGGAATTTCAGAGTAAAATAATCTACATCATCATGTTGTATATCAGATGCCAGGCCCCACAAGAGGAAGAAAGTGTTTGGTATATATGTGATTGCACCTGAATGTCTACTCCGGATAAGTCCAGAACACGTTCAGAATCCACAAACAAGACAAGAGAATGAATGTTCTACCCCCCAAACCCGGCATCCAGTCTATTATACGATGGAAACGCACAGAGCCTGAATTTCGTGATGCCGACCGCCCATCTACCAGTCTATCTATCCACCTCCTCCCTGAAGTAGACGACATGGGTAAACCTGATTCAATATTTCCATCTATACCCTTCCTCCTCGAATCTGCGGGGAGACCGCCAGACGGTGATGATGAACGTGAACGAGAGGACAAAGGTACCTCATTGATCTGTGTGATCGGCAATCCCTGAGACTCCGCACAAACGATCCTCGTTACTTCCCCTATCGCATTTGCAACTCTGTGGGAGAGGTACAGAAAGACGAAACTCGTCAACACAAGGTTGACAGGCCTCCATTTCGCCCCGGGAATGACCAATAACACACCCTTCGTATCACCCGCCAACCAAAAGTGAAATTGTATAATGAACAACTCCAAGGAACACTTGCCCACAAATACGAACCCTGTCGACGCTGTTGATCGTAGAGTCGCATTGGCGTTCCTCAGTACAACGAACGCCAAAACCGGTAGAGGCGAAATGTACGGGTGTCGAACGTTGTAAGTGAATTTGCTTTCTTGCATCAACTCGAATCCGAAAAACCAGATGAGAACAAGTCCAGAAACGACGACAGCAACTTTCACTGTCAAAGGCCACATAGATTGATCCGTCAGTTTAAACTCGCGAATTTTGATGACCAGAACTGCGACCAGCATCCCAATGTAGGTTATCCACAAGTCCAATGTCACTCGGAATGTCCACTCGTGAGCGGCCCATTGAATGTTAAAGACATCCTTCAAAAACCCAAATAGGACTTCAAGTGGCCATTCACATTTAAAAAACCATGTGACGATAGATGCAGAAAGGAAAATTTTGCATAGGAGGAAACTCGTGTGCTCATTGTACCGCGAAGCGACCAAGAGAGTGATGTAAATGATGATGTACCACATCGACACGAGAGGTGCGAAGTAGTAGAACATGTAATCGGTATTCATCGTGTATGCAAGAAGCACTGTGAGTAGATTTAGGCGGACCATGATCTACGTTTGTCGGGTTAGCAAACCGGAAAGAAGATTTAATGGTAAATGAAGGGTCAGGAACCTCTCTTGACACGTACCTGAGCAACCCGCACGAAGGAGAAGTCAGCTTTCCGAAGATAGAAAGTGGTGTGCCCATAGCCAGTCATGAACAGATAAGATGCAACCAACACACGAATAGGGTTGTAGATGCCTGAAATCTTGGAGGCACCGAAATAATGGTATACAAGAATCGCAACTGTCAGAGAGAGAGAGAGATTAGAAGTTAGATTATTGAGATTTCAAAATCTACAAACGTTGCATCCACCCCTTCCACTCATCTGTTTGATCCCGATTTAAGAACCCCAAATCTTTTTCTCCTTTTTTGAGCGTCAGGATGCCAAACGCCAACGAACAAAGAGAAAGGAAGGTAAAAGACCAAAAATTGAATTGTTTCTGTTCTTTCAGCCAGAGACCTGTCCGGTCGGCGACGTAAATCAGAAATGCAGCAGCGCTCAACACAAGCGCAGGAAGTTCGTTTTCTCCCAAGGACGCAATGGCTTCTCGGACTCCTGAACCTGATCAACATGACCTTGACTTCAAATGCCTCTTTGTCCAAGATAAAGCCAAACCCATACCTGACTTGCGCATCCTAATCCAACTATATGGTCCCCATGCCAGGACCAATAGTAACACGAACACGTGTATCAGAGAAGGGGTCGGATAACGGCTGCAGCACGTCTTGTTGAGTGGGTATTTCTTCGGTAGCGCATCGTTACATCTAAGGTTCAACAAGATATTCGCCTGTGCTCGTATAACTTTATCGTTGTAATGCAATCCATCTTCCGTTTGAGACGCATCTAACATTTCGTTGAACACCTTCGGTAGCACGATAGGCATTCGTCCAGATCTTCCACCTTCTGACAAGGTCCTACCAAGCCCATTGCCACCAGGATACACGCGGTGGTACAAGTCGGTGTTCATAGCATCAATGTCAGATGGGCGCATTGTAATCGTACGTTCAGGTGTAAGCTTCAGTGGAAACACTCGTTCCACCGGGAGCATAACAATCAAGTCAGCTGGCCAAACTGATTGCTGCTTGATCGTTGAGACATGGCGAGCGATATTGGCTTGCCACGCAGACACTCCATCAGACTCGTTCGCATAATGCAGATACCAGAGACCTGATCCCAACACAAGAAGCGCAGGGCGATTTAAGTCTATAGGTGTGTCGTAAGATGCTGTCGTAAGGAGATCAGTAGTACGGCTGTGATTGAGAAATGGGTCCCAGAAGAAAGTGATATCTCCTCCAATCGAGGAATGGAATGTGTGATCGGAGTGTTTTTGGTTATCATTTGGAGGAGCAAGCGGGAGTTTGGCATCAAGAATGTTAGCGAATTGGAAAAATAGCTTGCGGGTGACAGAATCGCCTACAAACACAATACTTCGTGTATTCAAACACTTTGCAGAGTCTTGCGGTGTATATGTATAGAGCATGCAACCTGAATGATTCCCAATGAGATCGGTGAGGGGAACCAAGTTTGTGCTTTTGAGATACATTCACCTACCGTCAGGCTGCCAGTTTTTCCACCCATTGTCCAACCATGTTCCAGTATTCAGCAGGGCGTGACAATGCACTGGGTCCAGCCAATCTATATGGCAGGTGACTTGTCAGCAACCCTTGTCATGGTGGACGGGATCACAAACCAAGTAACGTTGAACGTAGTAGCCCGAGGATGGTCGCAAGACAAAGTGCAAGTACTCCGAGGTAATGAAACCATGATGGGTTTAACACAAAATTTGGTGGTCGAAGGGCTGGCATTGTGGACGGTATCACTGGTTACCCGGAATTGGTCGAGAGTGCGGTATACTAATACTAATAAGAATTTCAAACTTGACGACGTGTTGTAAAGAGAGATAGATCCAGCGGTGAAGGAACAATCATAGAAAATAAGCAACTAGGATGTTGTGGAGACACTAACAAGCGCCAGCCAGCGCTAGTGTTTTTGGAGTCACAGGACCTGCACTCGCGACGCGACTTGCTCTTAGGCATGCTTGAAACATGACCTTAAGCCCCTTCTAAATAAATGATTATGTTTACTATGTTCTTGTCTACAATATTGCATAAGGCCCAAAAGGGATAGAAATATGAATTACTGGAAATCAGTCTGTGACATTTGTGTCATCAACCCTTCCTAGGTATCTCTATCTATCCATTTTCCAGTCTATGTGTCCTGAGGCTACTGTCTGTAACCTCTTAAGCCTAAGATCCAGCTGTAAGTGTGACTAATTTGACTATACACCAAGGATAAATAGAAAGTAGATGTCAGAATGGTTTACACCAGAGAGTGAAAGTCTATGAGGTTCACTCAGAGTTTGTACCAAGTATGGAAACCTGTACAAAGAGCACAGGGTTATGGACTTCCCTAAGCAACCTTGGCTTTAGCTTATGTGCTGTACTGTCTGTCCACTATGGGATCACAACTTTAGAAAAGAAACAGAGTCTAAAGGAGGTGAGTTCTGATAAGAAGTATATCACCAAAGAATACTAGAGTTGATGTTAAACAATGTTTGTTGTATTCATCATCAATTATCAGACCAGAGAATATAATATATCTACTAGTCCTTATATCCAAGTAAAATTAAAGAAGAATTCAGGAGTTTTGGAGTATAGTCTCAAGCAGAGGTTTTAGTTTTGAAACACTGATAGTGAATGAATAGGAGAACTCTACTGTAAAAGGCTGAGCTGGAAAGGAGAATTCCACTGTAGAAGACTGAGTTGAATAGGAGTAAACTCTGCCATGGAAAACAAGTACTTGCAAGATTTCGACAAAAGTGAACATTGCCACAGAGAATAAGTCATAGAATAACACTATCACATTAAGACCAGATGTTGAAATGAAATAACACTGCTATAAAAGATAAGCTGTTGTTGAAGTTAAACTTAACATATGATAGTAGAGAAAAATAGTAAGATTTTTGGACTAGAAGGTTATTAGAAGAGTTATTGAGTTCTACTATTATAACAATACTCAAGTAAGATTTACAAAAGATTTTGATAAGAAATTCTTGTTATATTTCTATCTTATTGTCAAGTATAGTTTACACTTAAGAGCAAAAGTCTATAGGATTGAATCAGAGTTTGTATCAAGTATAGAGTTATAGACTTGACAAAATGACTTTGGCTTTAGCTTATATGACTGTTAACTCTAATCTCCAGTAATTAAAACATGAAGTTCATTATATAATCTTTACTGTCTCTACCTGCTAATTCTGATTCTCATCTACATTCATATCTTTACTTTCTTGTGTTTCTAGTTACTATCAGGTGAGCTCTTTTTAATTCCAAACATTGTTCTCAATATTTCTATCAGTGTTTCTGACTACCTAGTACAATTATTCTAGCCCTATATTAGCATTGTTCTACTTAATTGTTATGAACTGGTAGAATACTTAGGGTAGCTGTTGTCTCTAGAGAATCTTACTCTGTTTTCTTAAATTTTCATAGAGATAAGTCATATATTAGGTATTACTCATCAATAGACTTAGATTTTCCTAAAGTTATAATCTTTACTGAATTATTACAGTTTTGACCCAATTGTTCTAATAGTAGAACAGAATTTCCACTTCAGAAACCTCAAAATATTCTTAAATCTTGTAGTCTAGAATTATCTACTCTTATGTCTCAACCTCTCTTACTCTTTCTTATTTTTCATACAATATCATTTGCAGAACAATACTATAATCCCATTAACACAGATAAAGCTTTGAGCCTTCTGCAATGTCATTTACAAAAAGTAGCTAAACATCAGTACATCTTAGAGATTTTAACCAACAATATTCTCATAAATTTTGTAACTTAACTTCATAACTTATAGACTTTAGTATTTAATCTTGCTCTTGTAAGAAGACTTGCTCTTTTGAGTTTTTTAGCTGATTTGTGTTATATAACCTTTTTCAGCATCTGTACTCATCCACTCATCTACTTTTCTGCACTCTAGAAGCACTTGCTAAACACTCTAGCTCTCTTTCAATTCAGTCTCTCTATTCTAAACTATTCCTGATTACTTGAGTATTATCATTTCTTGTTTATGTAGATAGAATTCTGATATATTAGAATAGACCTATTATTATATAGAGTAGTTGCTATCTTCAGAAATCTTCATCTTGTTTTCTTAAGATTTCCTAAAGATGAGTATAGTTAGTATTTCTTAAATAATGAACTTAAGATTTTCTAGAGGTTTGAAGTGTTCTACTCTTCCACCCAGTCACTCTAATAGCTCCTATATCTACAAATATACCTTCTCTTGTATTTTCTAGACTCCTTTCTCTAGATAACTCTCCTTACCAAAGAACTTATCATATTATTCATAACCTAATATACTCTTACTCATAGACTTCAGTAGAGATTGCCAAATAAATTGAGCCTTCCTAAGTGCCTGCTCTCTGTATATTCAGTTGTCTACAGACTAATTTAACAGAGATTAAGATAAGATTCTTTAGATACTGTTCTTCTTCAGAAGTAGCTGAGCCACCAAGTGGTCTAAGAATCTATTTAGAGAGAAGTCAAACACTAGAGTCTTTTCTATTACAATCTAGCTTGAGTTTGAGCAGCTCTTTTATATACATTTCTTTTCTATTAGTGTTGAAGCTGAAGCTATTAACAAACTTGAGAAAACTTCTTATTATTAAGACAGCTGTTTAGTAAAAGACTATTTAAATGAATTCCAGACTCTGATATTTAAGGCTAGATATATGGATCTCTATACTATTATTGTCAAGTTCAGACAGTGTTTCTATATTAATATTCAAAGTCAGATAGCTACTCTGCTAGTAGAATGACTAGAAGATACTAACCTAAGTGTATAGTTCAAAGCTGTCAGATGTATAGACCAAGTAAGACAAGCCAATAAGGTCTTTCAGTCAAATCAGTGGATACTATTTGCCTTCAATACTAATCTTTAATCTTTGCTCAACTGGAGTTTATTCTCTGCTCTCCTTCCTTAATAATTAGTATCTTCTGCCACCTTAACATTCCAATACCAACAAGCACTGATACTCTCCCCAGGTATTTCCATGAATATAAACATTGTACACAAACTCCTATAATAAACCTATTTACAAGCAACCAAAGCATATAAATCACTAGCTGCTTTATACAAACTCCATTCTCTACCTGGCAAAGAATTTTACTACTGTGGAGGTCTAAAAGATTAAATATGCAGTAATTAAGATTTCCTAGCAGTTAGAACTTATAAACTCAGATAATAATAGCTCAATTCAGACATAAGATTTTGTGTAAAGCAGCCAGCAATTTATGTGCTCTAGTTACTTATAAGTAGGATTGTTATACTTCAAGTAGAAAAATATACTGATGTCATATGTCAAGTCTACTCATTCCAAAGATACATTCCCATAGCAATGTTATCATTATAATATCTCTGAGACAAGCCTGTCTTCTATAACAGTTATTCTTTTTACAACATGTCTCTGTAGTGGTGATACAACAACTTAGATATCTAGTCTTTCATAACAGGAATACTTTTATTAAACTTAGTCTTCCATGGCAGAGTTTTCCTATCCAACCTCTGTTAGTGTTTCACTATCTCCACTTGGGGCTGTACACTAAAACCTCTGAGTATCTCCTAACTATCTGACTTGTATATAAGACTAGTAGTTATACTGCAATTTGCTAGTCTAATAATCTACAAAGAAAACTTCTATTGAACTTGATTCCTGCTATTCAAACAGTGATATACCAATATCAGTATTCACTTCCATTTCAGACTTCATTATCTTATCTAAAGTTACAACCTTGTAGCAGACAGATGGCATAGTACATAAGCTAAAGCTAAGGTCATTTTAACAAGTTCACATTACCAAGCTCATCACATGGAGTTTCTATACTCTATGTATTTCCAAGCCAATCACATGAACTTTCACCTTCTAGTGTGAACTATACCTAATAACTGAAGATAATGACTTTTCTGGTATACTTATATATCTACTTTATATAAAAACTCTGCAAATTACTCAATATTCTAAGTATGAGAAGAAACTTTCTTAGTGACCTACAATTAGTGCTCTCAATATCTAAAGAACACTTTGTTATACTTGTCTATCTCCTTTGGAGACTACCAATATATCAAAACTTTTATCTATATATACACTAGTAGACTTCAGAGTTACAGGAACCTTCATCAACTGGAGTTTTGTAAAAAAAAAAAGCATAACATGAATACTTGAAAGCTTTCTTAGTTTGTATTAGTATATAATATTAATAGCACTCTAAACAAGAGTAGTCAGATCTCAGAAGTAATAAATATCATAATTTACTACAAAACACACTTAGAGTGGAGTTTGCTTGCTATCTCTAAATTAGGCAAGCAAAACTTAATTCTTTTGATTTTACCTAGTTTAAAACTCATAACTTGGAAGTTGATTGGTAGAAAAGAAAAGTTGTTATAATCCACTACCTAACTTATTGTTAAGATATCTAGAGATTAGATAAACAATGAATAAAAGTATTGAATATCTGTTATTCTAGTTTATTTCTTACTTTGGTTAATGATTTTAATGATATACTTTTTAGCTCTGCTATACTTGATAAATATATAGAAGAGTTAGAAGACTGAATTTACATAATCTCTTTGCTTCTTGAATTGTCAGACTTAGATCTCCATTGTCAAAATCAAAAATAGTAGACTTGTTTCTTTTTATTTTTAGTTTCTTATTCAAAGTCTCTTCTATTTTTTACTTGGATTTTTTAATTTCTTTTCTCTTTTCTTCTACCTTTCATTTTAAACTTAAGAAGGAACAAGGTAATGTGACAAGGTGTGACAACTGCTACCAGTGCATCATGCTAGTCACAAGTTACAGTTACACTATTATGTGATACAACAGAAGGGTGATGTTATACATTATAAATGATATAGTGACTTCTATTTACATAAACTCATAATAAGAACCTTACTAAGTTCTTTTGTGCTAAACAATAATAGTTTCTTCTTTTGACCAAACTCTTAGGCTTAAGTTGTAATATTCATGCTATAGCTATAATATTTCTTAGAAGTGTTTTAACAAAATCAGACCATGGAAAAAAACACCTTAGTGTTTTCTTCTTATATTTAGTATTTTAAGTTAATATTTACAAAATAAGACTTTGATATACTTTTGAACTACTGCAGATAAAGCTATGCTATTAAATTGATACTCAGAGCTGAGCTCAAATTATCTAAGATATATCTGTTGTAACTTGCAGAACAGTCAGAGCTTGATGTTTTTTCTGGCTGAAAATCTTTATACTGAAAAGATATGCCCTTTCAAGTTCTTTATAGCTGCACTAATATTTTTTATCAAGAAAAAGATAATTCTCTCCAGTTGGTACAAGACTATAGAACACTTAATGTTTCAATGTCTACATCAAGCTTGAAAATCAGTAAAAGCTTTTTGAGCTCTTAATAATGTTCTTTAGCATAACTAATAGCCTAGCAACATTCTAGACAATAATAAATGATATTTTATGACCTCATAGCAAAAGGTATTATAATTGTCTATTTGGATGATATCTTGATTTTCATTCAGATGTTGAAAGAACACTACAAAGTAGTCTTTAGAGTCTTAGAAGTACTAGTAAAGTATAAGCTATATTTCTAGCCTAAAAAATGCAAATTTGACAGGCAACAGATAGAGTATCTAGGTCTAGTCATATCAAAGGATCAAGTAGAGTTCATGACTGGCCAATTCTCAGAAACTTTTATTGGAGGTTTATTTATGAATTCTCAGATATAATATATTCTCTCTTTGATCTTACTAAAGGTAACAGCACTTAGACATGGACTGTTAGCCAACAAGATACTTTCAATTCACTAAAAACAGCAGTCACTTCTGCACCTATCTTGACTTTCTCTAATACCTCTGTACTATACTAACTTGGATAAAAACAGATAGTTTGAACTTTGCAACCAGAGCTGTGTTATCTCAAGAGTTCAAGACAGATAGTAAGTAGCATCCAGTAGCATTTTTCAGAAAGTCTCTCTTACTGGCTAAATACAATTACAAGATCCATAATAAGAAGATGTTAGCAATTATTTATACTCTTGAAGAATGGTGGTATTTCCTTGAAGAGGCAGTAAACTCTGTGGAAATCTGGATAGATCACTGGAATTTGGAATACTTTATGACAGCCAAGAAGCTCAACCAAAGACAAGCTCACTGGTTCCTATATTTAGCAAGATTTGATTTTGTACTGCATTACTGCCTAAGTAAGTGTATGAGCAAATCAAATATACTTTCCTGTTAACCAAATCATAAAGATGGGTCATATAACAATAAAAATGTGGTCTTGCTCAAGCCAGAGTTCCTAGCAGCTCAAGTGATAAAAGAGATAGCATTTGAAGATGAAAAATAAAGTCTTTTGATAGATATCTAGTATAGCAATTGACTTAGTCACCAAGAGGAATCTGTAGCTAGAGTAGCAAAAGAACTCTGACAGGCTTTTGTAAAGTCTGTGTGCTCTTTAAAGTGGTCAAAAGTTGATGGTTTGCTCTTAAAAAATTCAAGTGTGCAATGGAGTATATAGTATTCTGGTACAAAAGTTATATCGTCCAGAATGCTGCATATTTTTCTTATGGAAGTATACATGTCAAAAAATAGCTACATAGTATTTCAGCCCAAAATGAGCAAGAAATGGCTAGCTGTGCAAAGGAGTGGTGTTGTGCGGAGGAGTACCTAATGGCTGTAACGCACATTCGCAAACAATAAAGCCCATCGGATTCTAATATCCATGACATATTACAGTATACAAAAGAGACGAGATCTTTGGGAGCAAACATCCATTTACTCCGAGTTTAGTTATCATTAGTTTGGAAAGTGGTTAGGCCTGGATGAGTGTTAGAATGTAGCCTCGGCTATCGATAGCTTTAGATGAACATACCAGTTCTATAAGCAAATTATCAGTTAGAAACATACAAATAGAGTAAAAAAAAGGACATACCCTTGACAATGATTGTTTTCAGCAGTTGGGAAGCACGATAGATATCGACAACCGGAACAGGCTACAGAGAACTTGAGACGATCGACGACAAAAGACCGATGAATACGACATACCTGCATAAGGGTCCGAGGTGTAGAAGTTCCTGATGAGTACCACATAGAGTATGATGGCCACGGGTATGGCAGCAACTTTGAAGGTCCAGGCAATCAACCTGTGGCGTTTTGTCTCGCTAATCATCGGATAGAATACAGTTCCAACGAAGAGACCCATAACAAAGCCGCCAATGTGAGCTGAAAATTGACAGATCGACGACTTGCAGATGCATCTAGAAAGAGGAAAACGAACCGAAGTTATCAACATCTATCGAACACATTGAGCAAGTTTACACGCAGAAGAGATGACACAGCTAACTCACATGGGATATAGCCGATGGCAATACCAATCAAAAGCTCTATAGTTTGAAAGATAAGCTAGGAAATTTTGAGCAATCGAGTACGCTACAAAAATAAGCACTGCACACCCTGTAAACAGGCCGATAGTGGTACTTCCAGTGAGCGAGCAGGTCGACCCAAGTTATCTTACCAGCAACGTCAGATCTCTGATGTTAACAATATAAGTAAAGGTCGTACCGCAACAGAGCTGAAGATGGCTCCACTGGCACCCACAGACGGAACGCCGACCAGTGAGAAGTTTCCACCTAGAACATTTCTACCGACAAAGTCAACGTTTCGGAAATAGCATGACTTTCAAGATGCACATACCCAAAAATACCTGCAGCAAGATAGGTAATCAAGAAACCGGTCGAGCCCATTTCGCGCTCAATGTGAGCAGACAGTGTCATCTGAGCAATCATGTTAAGCATAATGTGAATAATTCCTGCATGCAGGAAGATAGGCGTGATAAATCTGAAGACATATCAGTTGTCCCGAACAATAACAGGGTGTAGAATATCAAACACGCACCGAAACCATTGATTAGGATCATGGCCATGGAAGCCTCCAAATCCACAGACTTCTTCCAGGGTGCAAACTTGATCTGGCGGGTTCGCGGTGTCATTCAGACCTACGTACATTGGGTTCAAACACTAGCCAACTGATTAAATAGTCTGAACGTCTTACTGACATGGCAGATTCGTGGATGGTGGCACACTTTCAACTAACTTCATGCAGGCTGGGAATCGTGCACCAAGGTTGATCAGGGCAGAGGATGATGGTCCTAACATTGAGTTCACAACAGGCTATTGTTTGCCCAATGACATCGAATTATCTCTTGTCAGACGAGGGTGGCACATACCTTCAATGAGATGGGACTTCCCTGCTCTCTAGCATTCAAAACCAACTCCCAGATGAACACGCCAATCATTATAAGCGTCAATGTCCACACTGCACACTTCCTCGTTAGTATGATCTTAAGTATAGCTCTGGAGAAACGCACCAACGAAGGGGTATTTTTGCCTTCCAATGCCGCGCTTCTTGTCCTCTATCCTCTGCTCCAATGGATATCTTCCACTTGCCAAAAACTTGGTGAAAGCATTCCCTTTATCCTTAGGAAAGTCCTTATTCGTAGGTTCCGCATACTCTGATCATCATCACTATCAATAACGACTGCGACTACAGAGTCTTTATACTATAGCTCACCTAGGTCGCTAAAGCCAGGCCGCTCAGAACCAGCCGCGTTCTTCATCAACGACACATTCAGCGCCTCATCAGGAGTATCGTATGCCTTCGCTTTCATGTTCCCATCTAAACCCGCTCCATAACTCGGATTCGCATATTTCTGACTAAACTCATCCTCATCCTCTTCGGTCAACTGACTCAATTTCGAACTGTCTATACCTCCAGTGCCGGCGCTCAAATTTTGAAATTCAGAGTCATAAAACGCACTGCCTCCTGCTGCGTTGCCAGTCCTGTCCATAGAAAACTTTTTTGAATGTGTGCTACGATCGCTATTTGACTGCCTCCTTTGCACATGGTCGCTTTGGTGTGTCAATACGAGGTCTCCATCAGTTCTCGTTGTGAACATAGAGGGAGAATAATAAGAGGTTGCGTCGATGTCAGAGTAGGGAGCGCCGGAACTGGAATGCCCATTAATATTGTTTTGATGCCCAGGATGGTCGGTAAAAGGGTCTGAATATTGATTTGGATTATAGGCCATTGATGCAACTAGGCTCCTGGTGGTCAATACCGATGTAACGAACGCGAAAAATTAGGATGTTGGAACAAAAAAACAAAAGTTGGTGATGGTGAGATGGTGAGACGTGTACAAGAGGTGTGTTGTGGAGTTATGGACATAGCTAGCCTTAAGTAACTTTGAATGATTAATCCGCAGCGACACCCCAGGCAACCTAGTTATCCCACTTTTGCACAATCTGTTCTCAAATCGAGTCTCCCAAACCTTTCTGTACATCTACACACATGAGCAACAGCTTTTTTTGATATCACTCTAACAACCTTATGTAGCAAGTTTATAACCCCAGAATTCCAGTTGATTATATCCGTACCCTAAAATATTACAGATCAGAAACTTATAGAATACACTGTACAAACACTGTACAAACCAGTAGATAGGTCAATGATGACAGCAGCAACAATTTTGAAACAACTCAGAAACAGCAACAATCCAATAGCTTGGCCGATCTCTTTCCTAGAGTTCTCTTTCCTAGAGTTCACTAGGCTGTCTCCTTTCCACCGGCGTGACAGCATTGCCATCACTCTGCCTTCCCCTTCTACTCCCTTGTCCGTGCATACCATTTGTATGTTGAGATGGTTTCCTCGTAAATGGTGTCAACTGCGTAGCGACACTAATTTTGACCGTCTCGTCCTCTCCTGTAATCTTGTGCAAATCATCCACCGAATGGGATGGATGCAGAATTCCGCCACTACCAGCAGAAGCCCCATTTACCGCTCCACCGTTATCAACTTTGTTGATAATCCCCTCACCATCATCGTCCATAAACCGAGGATCCACTATTTTCCCCCACCTAGCAGCCGAAACAGTGCCGTCAATCTTCTGCAGGGTATTCATCCCCACTTCCCTAATCTTCTTGTTCCGCCATCTACAGGACATGATTCCATCTGCCATGTCCTGACTCCGTCCACTGCGTGAACTTCGCTGACTTTCAAAGCTCTGCCTTGAAGACGCGGTATCATCAGAATGTGTCTTGGATCCATTTCCATTTCCAATCTGGGTTGAGCCAAGGTGCTTTGGAAATGCACCTAGCATCCTAGGATCCGTCGGAAAGAGCAGTGGAATCATATATCGCGAGTCAAGAAGCTCGCCCAGAGGCTGTGGCGGCTTGATTGGCTCCCACAAAGATTTGTCTTTCAATTTGTCAAAGAGGATGTCGATACTCTGGCGAGGATTCTGCGTTTCGGGTGAATTAGTCGAAGAGGCTGATGAAGAGAAAGACCGGTCATTTTGGAAGGAGGAGACGCTCTCCATGTCACGATCGCGTTCGTTGATCTGTGTGATTCATAATTCAATCCACGAATGATTAGATGGAGAGGATAAACATAAGCAGTCGAGTTATCACCTACCTCTTTGCGCATCGCTTCTACTCCCATTTTTACACGATGCCTCTCCCAATCCTTTTGCAGTTGTGTTAGGTATTGGATACATTCTTCCGTCATGCGACCTTCATTAACTTCATACTTGTAGTCACGGACAGCTCGCCGCATCTTGATGAACACGAATGAGCATGAAAAGGAGACAACAGAACTTATTTCACCTGGAGAGGATTAATCCCTCTCATGGACTGAATCGTACCCACGAGGTCAGGAAATTTAGTGATCGACGACAAACACTGACCCCACATTTGTCAACAAACACGCAAAACAGACAGAACAAGGTCGAGAAACTCACGCACCTGGAGCCAATTCAACAAATCTCTGACGGGTACGAAATGGCTTTGAACTCCTTTCGGTAACCCGACTTGCATGATCCACTCCTCCAGTTCCGACAGATTCCGGCTAATCTGCACAGCTCTCGACCGACATAGCAATTTCTTGCGAGTGATTAGCCTGTTAAATGTCTCGCCTGCTTGAAATATTAGCATCACCACGTTCGGAAACTCAGGGGTGGGTTAAATCACGTACAGCCAGTCCAATAGAATACTTGCGACCACAACTGTGTAATCAACGCCGGATTTATATCGCTCATGACCAGAAACGAGTGGAGAGCGGTCAAAAATGACGTTAAATCCGCAGGAGAAGCAGCACCGTCTGAGAATGACGCGTTCAGCGATGTACCTGGTTGTCTCTTGGATGGTGCAAAAGTTTGTTTCAAAGACGAGAACTTCCGAGAAGATTGGCTCTGTGATGTTGTGGGGCTTGTTGGTGAGCGCACGCTCACATTTGAGGTAGAATGTGAAATGGGTGGTGTTGGAGCAGAGGTCGTTTTGCGACCAGTGAGAGAACGGAGGAAGGACCATTCAGATTCGAACTGGACTGGATCGAGAGAAGGAGGTGTATAATCGAGGATAGTACTACCAAGGAGCTGATCAATCCGTCGCTCGGCGAATCTGATGATGAACACTACAAGATTCTCTTGAGCCTCGCCACTCTGGGTGTTGAAAGAGACACACCGAAAACAGAATTAATGACCTCCTCAATGAGCTCAAAAGAACCCATAAATTGACAGGTTCTGTTGATAGCAGTATCGCACTGAATGAAGTGTAGCCATAAGGTCGTGTTATACAACCAGAAAACGAGCGAAGTTAGGTCCTCTGCACGGTTCTGAGAAGCTGATGAATGAAAGAAGAGTTAATGGGCAAGAATGAGGTCCTCACGAAGAAGGCTTCTTCAATTACGTCAGTAGCAGAAAAGATCAGCTCTTCTATCCATGTATGGTCGCAAGCTAAACAAGCGAAACGGGTTAACATGTATAGTGAGTTAGCTGGAGTGGCATCTCGTAGCGAAGGGGGATAGTCTGTAACGAGTGATTCAAGCATTTGTGGCAGCGTAGTCGGGGAAAAAACAAGCATGGAGGAATAGTCTGGTGGTGGTGTCTGAGTATAGGAATCAGATGGTCATGTATTCATGACAAGATAGGGACACGCACGTATATATTGTCCTTGTCGGGGTCATCATTTTCATCATCAGAGGTATCTAAGTCAGATCCAGGGAGTTCGGGTTCTGGCCCCCACCAACCAGGGTGAACACCAAGAACCTGTGTGACTTGTGCGCGCAATTTCTTCTGCCTTCCTCGACGTTTCTGTTGTTGTTCAACCAGCCTTCGTCTTTGATTCACTCTACTTCCTTCCCAGCCTTCACTCCTCATCGCCTCTTCGAGCAGAAAGGCGACATCCTCCCGACCTGGCACGATTGAGTGAGCCGTGACGAGGTCCAGTGGTGTCAGATTTCGTTTCGTTAGCGCAAATGGAGAACAGCCGTGCATCATTAAATATGAAACCAATGTTGGTGGAGAGAGTAATGCCGCATGATGCAGAGGGGTCCATCCGGCTATCATTTTGAAGATTAATAGGGCCCACAGACAAATTGGAAGGCCAACATACCATTGTCAGGCTGCATATCGGCTCCATGAGTGACCAACAGCCTGACACACTCCTCTCTCTCGACATCCCTATCGTTATCTCCGCCAAACCCATGAATAGCAAGACTGATTAGTCCCAGACCATCTTCGTCACGAATGCCTAGATCTAGATGCACTCGTGCATGGGGTTCCGTCATAAGATGCAGTAACAGTGAGAGATCTCCGAATGTGGATGCGCGTGAAGCACAGTGCGTGACGAGCTCACACTTGTCTGCAGAGGAGAGGCCGGTCAGGAGTTCTGAAATCTGCACAGGGGTTGGATAAAGAGGGTGAAGATCTGGTGGAGAAACGATGTCTATTGGGACGAACTTGAGAGGCTCTGTAGCTGTCATGGGTGGGATGAGAGCCAAAGCCAAAGCCATCCAGTGGGTAAGGCTGAGAAGAAGAAGAAACGTGATACAGAGTTCAATTCAACCTGCATTGCCTTATTCGGTCTTCATGTCTCCCCCAAAGTACCACGACGACGACGACGACGACAGCGTCCTTTCCGACCATCACGATGCTTCAGAGAGCCCGTCGTCTGAACCAGACACCGATGAAGCCATTGTTGATTTCAAAAAGGCAAAATCAAAGAACACGTCCCGACGCAAAATTAGGGCAACAGCTCCCTCAAATTTTGGCGCCACATTGCAGTCCCTCCTGAACACAGATGCACCAACTACACTACCACTATCCCTACAACCGTCAGTCGCACAGAGACACAACCATGAAAGGCTAGAGAAACGTGCGAGAAACGTGCTACAAGTGAAGAAAAAGGAACAGGAGGACAGAGGCCGGATACGAGACGTAATAGGTGGTTGGGGAGCCGAGGGTGAACGAGGGCTGAGAAAAGTCGCTCAGCGTGGTGGTGTGTGCCTCTGTTGCTCTCCATGAGCGCATCTTGCTCACAGCTTTCCCAGTCGTGAAACTGTTTAATGCTATTCAACAATCACATACAGCAGCAGCAGCAGAGGAGGAGGAAACAAAGGCAGGACGCGGTTCGGGAAAGCCTACGTTAGCCGCCCCATCTTTTGAGAAGAGAGGGAAATCAAAAGGAAAGAACAAGGATAATATAATCGGGAGGGAGAAAGAGCGTACGTTAATCATACTCCTCTGTCTCTCTGCAAGTTGAGAACCATTTTTACAGCGGCAGTAGGAAAAGATGACTTTTTCAATATGATCAAATCTGGTGGCATTGTGTCCAAAGTATAAACACCACTCGGCCTCTAAGGATCCTGTGGAATATTGTATTTCCAATCTCAATTTCCCAGCATCCTGGTCAGCACGCGCTCCTAGTGCTTGGCCCTACGCCAGCAAAGTCGACGAACCAAGGGATGGATTGATTAATTGTTCAGCGAGAGACGCACTCTTCCCTTGCTCTGGTTGTCATCGTTAACCGCTTAATATGTTCATGGGAGCTACAAAGAATTGGTAACCTATGATGATTCATTGAATCATCTCCGTCTTGGTCAACATATGTGCTCAACGTCAGCTGCTAGCTCGCGCTCTGCCAGGAGCGACTCGTAAATATTTCATGACAGGCAACTTGCCTGAATATAATGCTATCAACAGGTTCGACAATTCCACATGGCGGCAGATGAGATTCACACCAGTGATAGTGAGATTGATTTCCTTCAAAGTGATGTCATTGACATCGCTATTATCCTGGTGTTCATTCTCATTTCCAAATTGTGAGACAAGAACATTATTATTCTGGAGGGCATAAATGAGGTGGAACTCGATAACAGAGGATTGTAATGTTGGAAGACCCTCCCCACGAGAAACAAGAATCTGAAATTTAGAATAGCAAGAAAGTAAGCGTAAGCTTCCTGTTTGATCGGCACTTGGGTTACTCCATTGCTAAGCCAAGTTTCCATTGGCTAAAACAATCTTATGGTCGGAGGTCCTGAAGGATACCCTGCTGATAAAGTTGTGGATGTGAATTCCAACGAGCAGCATCTGACTCTGGTAGATCTTATCTGGATGAAAGTTGGAGGGATCATGAGAGTGAGTGACACTTTCTACGGCTGGGGTTGTATTTAGTAAAAACAGTGTGCTATAGTGCTTGAGATTTCAGAGTTGTAACATTCTTTCCAACTTGATGAACATGAAAGTAGCTTTCGGCAGGAAAATGAAATTCATCTCAACTGAGATCGCACAAGGCCTGCCCTAAATAGCGACCGTTGATGCCTTATATTTCGAGTCCCACCCGTGATTTTTTTTGCTTCTATGGTTGGTCTTCGTTTCTCTCCTGCCCCGTGGTTATCGCTCATGTTTTGTATAGCCACCGAGTTCAAAGCTTTCGATTAGGAAAGATGAATGGGAGAAGCGCTTACGAGAGGTCAAGGTGACGAAAGGGTAAGTGGTGGCCTTTTTTTATTGCGATGAAACCAAGTATTGGGAATCTCTCTGAGAAACAAATGCTTCTCTGAAGAGCTAAAAATTGCATGTATTATCTGATCTATCCTTTTCCTCTCGTGTTCTCTGCTCGTGATTCAGCTGACTATGTTCCCATGGTCACCAGGGACATGAATCGGCTGGTCATGGATTACCTCGTCATCGAGGGGTACAAGTCGGCTGCAGAGGAGTTTAGTCAAGAAGCAAACTTGTCGCCGCCAGTGGATTTTGAGAGCATTGAGAGCCGCATGGATATACGCGAGGCTCTACAACGCGGTGATGTTGAAGATGCGATAACGCGTGTCAATGATCTTAACCCGGAGGTGAGTCACTATTTCAGTCCAGTCACTGTCCCATGGGAACACAGAAGAAGGAAAGGATTAAAATTATTCATGCACCACTCATAAACCTCTTCGGTGGTTGTTGATGAGAATTCCAAAATCTTCAGTCTTCAACATGATCCTCTCAACGTGATTTCCCTAGAACTATTTGTTTAGAAGGGGGTACTTGGATACAAAAAGAATTGACATTAAATCTGGTCTGACAGATACTTGATACCAATCCGGCGCTTTATTTCCGCCTACAACAGCAAAAACTGATTGAGTATATACGGCACGGGAGGGTGAGTGAGGCGTTGCGGTTTGCGCAAGATGAATTGGCTCCTCGAGGGGAGGAGAATCCAGAGCTTCTTGTCGAGTTGGAACGGACGATGGCGTTGCTGGCATTTGACACAGTTGTCAGTCCACCGGGGGTGATTGGTGATCTGTTGTCACCTGCACAGCGGCTTAAGACTGCAGGGGAGGTGAATGCAGCGATTCTGGAGAGCCTGAGCCAGGGAAAGGAAGCAAAGCTGGTGGAGCTTTTGAAATTACTCTGCTGGGGCGACTCGTTGCTAGAAGAAAAAGCTGATTTTCCAAAGGTGCGTGTGGCGCCGAGTTGGAAGCATGGCCTGAACGTGTTTCCAGCTCAATGTGCAGGAGGGGACGCTAGAGGGGAAATAGTTAATTTAGGATACTTGGATAATAATGAAAATGTAATATATGGATAAGTGCCTCATGGCCCCTTAGCTAAGGCTTAGCAAAGCAGTTCCTTCCAGCTTCCCCTGTTGCCATTGCCTCAGGTTCTGTCTTCCTCCCTGGTAACTCATTTGTGTGTTGCGCCTCCGGCCTGCGCCATCATGCATGATGACCACCGCCATAAGCGGGGCAGGATACTCGTCATTACCAACCCGGACTCAGAGTCCGACGGCGGCAGCGACGATGTCCGAAGAGACCAGGATGGACGATATGTCCCTCGTAGAGATCTACGGCAGCCTTTGCCCTCGAGTGTTGCCCCTCGCAACCTCTTCAGCGGCCCCTTGCCCCCTCCCCTTTCACCCACCACAACTTTCCCCAACGGCTCGCAGTCCCAGAACCCACATCCTTCGCTCTCGTCCTCCTCTACCGTCAGTTCGCCAGCCCAGGAATCCACCCCACCTCCGAGTACCCCTGTCCAAGTTCCCCCGGTCAACCTCACAGGGACTAGCAGTACCACTTCACCGGAAATGGCCATATCGTCGTCGGTCGATCGCGGCATAACAGATATTCCGCAGCCGTCAAATCCCCGCATGGGGAAACATCTGCCCCCTGCCAAGCCCGCTTTTGGCTCCCGGGGGCCTCGACAGCTCGACGGTGCCACAAGGAGGCCTAGAAATGTGCGTCTTCCATCCACGATTTCATCGCCTTTTATTAATTTTGAAGTGTCTGGCAAAGTCTCCCACAGCGCCATTGAGCAATGATTTACGCACACCCATCGGAGACCGAGTCCTCATCGTCGTCACTTCGGACTCGGAAAGATTCGTTACAGTAGACGTCAGCAATGCTCAGGATCCGGCATTTATCAGAGAGTGTATTTTCACCAAGGTGAGTGAATTCTGATTCTCCAGTTGCAATCGATTTACCCACGCCTTCTGTGCAGTTGCACATCTATACGGAGGAAGAGCAGGCTCAGTTTTCGATCTCCCAGACTGAGATTGGGCGGATTGAGAGCGAGGACTATCATCTGGGTAAAGCTTTGACTGACGAAAAGCTTTTCACTATCTGTCGCGATCACGGCGATTCAAAAGGCTCACTCAAGTTTTTTATCAGACATGCAACTCCCGAAACCGAAACCTCCCCTTGTCCCCTGCCTCAGTTCCCGCATCAAGCATCCACCCACCTCCGGCCGAAACGCAGATCTGGTAGTATTTCCTCCAATGCAAGCGAACAGCTCAACGAGTCAGCGACCGGATATGAGGCTGATATTGATAACGAGAAGGAATCTCACCGCACAACTTTGCGGCCGCAACACCCTATGAACGTTCCCAATCCTCCTCCCTCGTCACCTCAATATCGGAGACCTAACAACTCTGTCGTTTCATCCCTGCCTTCTCAGTTGCCGTCCCATCCGCTTCATCCACTTTCGTCATTGGCACAGTCTCCTTCCCTTGCAACACACTCAACCCCAACTTTCACAAACAAGTTCGGGCAAGTTCTACCCACTCCGCCACCGCCACCTCCTCTTTCACGACCTAAATTTCCTATAAACGATGATTCCACATTTCTCCCTCCTCCCCTTCCTTCCACCCATGAAAATGGCCGATCGGGGTCCGATGCTGCCGCCGAAGGCGAGGAGGCTATAATCACTCCTGAGCACCAGGTCGAAGAGGCTGCAAGACGGAAAGTAGCCGCGCAACAACCGCTTCCTTCAAGCTCACGATCTGACATCCGTTCAAGAGATGCTTTGAATCAAGTGGAGCACAATCGGCAGCGGAAAAGAATCCCTATTGAAAGTGATGATTGGTATCACGTTTCTCTGCCAGGTCGAGAATACGATCCTTCGTCAACAATATCGTCCAAAGACCCTGGCACAAATAGTCGAAAATCTCCCCCCAACAACCGAAAACCAATCAATCAGACTTCTCCCCGCTCACGCGCAGCTTCGCCTTATCAACCGCTCATTCCTCCTTCTCCTCGAACACAGCCACCACCTGTGCCATCGTCACATTCTACCGAAACACGCCCTACACAGCGTACGGCAGGAAATCCTGTACCTGGTAATTTTCTTGTTCGATGGAAAGGGGAATCCAAAGTCGCACACCAACCTCCAAACTCTACGAAACTTTCTCGGGTGAGCACGAAGAGCATGGATAGCCTCCGAAATCATTTATCAGCGCGGACGGGACAACCGAACCCGTTGTCTGTCAATCGAGGACCAAGAGATCATCTCGCTTTTTCACCCAGCTGTCTTTCCGGTACGCCCAAGTCGTACGAGAGTTTTCCTCGGTTGCCCATCAACAGTACACGACCTCCTGCAAGTCAGTACAATGTCCCTGAGAGCAATACCTCACTACAGATGTCATACCCGCGAAAAAATATGTCGCACTCAAAATCAAACGCGAACTTTGGTACAAATATGAGTCCTTATCATAGACCGCCATCTGCTACGGGGGATCACGTTGTCTCGCCCGTAAAATACAGTGGAAGACAGGTGCACTCGCCAACATATGGATCAACATTGTTGCCAGAAGCCTACGATTCTGTCAAATCACCCCGCGCTACTTCCCCGAATCGATCATTCCATCATCCCCCTGGCCCGAGACCGAGATCTAGTCGTAATGTGGACTCTTCGAACAGTGGTTTTGAGACATCACACTCAACACCACCTCATTCTCCCGCAACTCCTCGGAGCCCCAGGCCAAGTAGTGATGAACGTAATTTCAAAGTTGTCGACGACATGTCACCTTCCTCACATGTACCTGGACGGTCTTCTCATGATACTCTGAAACAAGAGGATTGGAGCATATACCTGCAAGGTCGTGAGACCGGGGAGGAGGGAACAATTGTGATGCCTCATATTCTGGCCACTCCCTTGGACAATAGATCAAATTCAATATCAATTACGACTACAGCGGCATCGCAGCCTCCCTCTCGTACAGCTTCACCGCCATTGGTCCTAAATTCGTATCACAATGAATCCTCCGATGACGGAGGTAACGGGACATGGATAGTAAAGCCACAGCCACAGTTGTCGCCTGAGGAGAAACCCAAGTTGAAGGTACAAATTGAGACACCGACAACCGCGAGACTGTCTCCTCCGTCTACAGGATCCACCGCTACACTTATAGTGCCTTCGGCAGCAGGATTAAATTTCAAGGGGAATAGTACCTTGGGCTCAATTAATGAAGTTGGAAGTTCTAAGCACGTAGGTATCTTAACAGAGATGATGATGCATGAGAAGGAGAGGGAAAGAGGCAGGGAACAGGAAAAGGAAAAGGAAAAGGAAAGGAAAAGAAGAGAGACGGAGAAAGCATTGGAGAAGGAACATGACCGACCGCCGCAGAAAATGTTCGCTGATGATGAGGATGGCTGGGCAATGCGTCCTCCGCCGGAAGCTGTTTATGAGAAGCTAGAGCTTTATTTCCGCAACCATGATTTAGATAAACCTGTCATTGAGGCCAATTCAGGTGGAACGTCTCCAACGTCAATCGAGCCCGCCATCTCACCTCAGGCTGCTGCCGCGTCGACCAGCAATCGTGACAAGGATAAGGAACGAGAACACTCCTCCAAGATACGCAGTAAGAAGTCCATCAGATATGTAGCGGAGGATGCGAAGAGGAGGATAGATAGGACATCCAAGGCGGATTCGAGCTTTGCAGATATCGCCTTGAGGAAGAGAAATACCAAGTTTTGGGGAGGGAAGTTGGAGGAGGTTACGACGCATCAGGTTAAGTCTTCAAGTGCCAGCTCGACAACTTCTACGTCACCCAGTGGGAGTAAGTTGCAGCATTTCTCCAAATTGAATGATTTGTTGACACACTTGCAGCCACATTTAAATGGGTCCGTGGTGAGTTGATCGGAAAGGGGACGTATGGTCGTGTGTATCTTGCCATGAACGCAACGACAGGAGAGATGATTGCCGTTAAGCAAGTGGAACTTCCCCAGACCACGAGTGATAGATACGATTCGCGTCAGCACACAGTTGTGAATGCGTTAAAATCAGAATCGGAGACGTTGAAGGATCTCGATCATCCGAACATCGTGCAGTACCTTGGTTATGAAGAGACTATGGACAACTTGAGCATGTGAGTTCAATTTTCTGAGAGCTTCTGTGGCAGTGAATGATATAATTTTTTTCTCCTCCACAGCTTCTTGGAATATGTGCCTGGTGGTTCTATTGGTAGTTGCCTGCACAAGCATGGACGATTCCCCGAAGACGTGACCAAGTCGTTCACGTCTCAGATTTTGAGCGGTCTTGAGTACCTCCACGACCGAGGTATTCTACATCGAGTAGGTGGGAGAGGCTGGATATAAGACTTCATAGCTCACATTCTGCTCAGGATCTCAAAGCGGATAATATTCTGGTGGAAACGTCTGGTATTTGCAAAATATCCGACTTTGGAATCTCGAAGAGGACAGATGACGAAGCAGGCGGTGCCTTCACAGCCATGCAGGGCACGGTATTCTGGATGGCACCTGAAGTTATCAATACCCAGAAGAAAGGGTACACCTTCAAGATCGATATTTGGAGTGTTGGATGTGTCGTATTGGAAATGTGGGCGGGAAAGAGGCCGTGGATAGGTCAGGAAATGGTCGCAGTCATGTTCAAGGTGTGATGTGTACATTGCCTCGCTATGTCCGCAGTGATGTGACCCATGTCTGTTTTTCTCGAACATCTAGCTCTACAAAAATAAATTGCCACCCGTCCCAGAAGAGGTGCATCTGTCACCTCTTGCCGACGATTTCAGGAAGAAATGTTTTGCCATGTGGGTTGTTTCCCCTTGTCGTCGCAATGCGTTTACTCTCTTGGTTGTATTTACTCTCTTATTTCAGAAACCCTGAGGAGCGTCCAACTGCGGCGGCACTTAGACAGCATGAATATCTAAATTTACCACTAGGATGGCAGTTCAGCGGATTTACATAGGATTTTTTCTCAGTTTCCCAATGCACGTTGTCTTTCATGAATGTACTTCCACTCCTTTGTTTCGTTGTTCTTCGTGGCATTGTTCTTTTTTAATCTTTGAATTTTTCCAATCATTTTTCTTTGTCTTTGGCATCCAAGTTCGAACTCACTCATTACGCAGGTTGTCCATTTATAAACTAGTACCAGCATTTTTTCCTATCCTGATTCACTTTTTTGCCTTATAACCCCAAGTACGATATATCCGTTATGTAGGAATTAATGCCTTTGTTCATGACCTTTGGTTTTGAGCAAGAGCTGCTGGATATAATTTGGAGAAGTGGTCAGGTCAGGGTGACTTTTGAATAAATTTTTATGTCAAATTCACATTGATAGGACGGGACGGTCACATGGAGTCGACTGGAAACTTGTGCCTGCCAGAGCACTCCCTTGATGAGATTAATGGAATGATTGTCTGGCGTTTAAACGTTTACAGTGGTCAAGCAACAGTATTAAATCAGTATACACATTGTTACGTGCGAGGCCCTTGGATGCATACGAAGTAGTATGTGTGGGAGGAGAATATTGAGCTTACCAAAAGCCTATTGTTTCTGTGAGCCTACATCCAAAGTTTTTGGTTTGGATACAGATCACATATATAGGATCATCACATTTATGTATGTGTCAGCTTTAAAAAGTAGAGATGGCGCGGAGGTGGCACAGGGACGACCGCACAAACACAAAATCAACCCTCTTAGCTCCATTTTTTTTCTTCGCTCCGTGATGTCGTTCATGTAGCAAACCGAGGCAACATAGTATCGGGAATATGAAGAGAGATGCGTGGATTCTTCGTAACCGGTTCGCCACATCACCCTGCACATTGACATCAGGGGTTGTGTAGTCGCGACATCATTCGTATCCAAGGCGAGAACACCGGTAGGCTTTGATCGCGCATGGTCAGAGGAAAGTAGTACCTTCCAGCCACTTCTTCTTGTGGTATTGTAATGTCAGCAAGGCTCATAACCGTCGGGCAAGGTCATTTTTTGGTCATTACAACGCATCAATTTTTGATCGATGTACGGTGGAGAAGCGTAATGGCTGAAGCTGTTGATGTGGTACTTTCACAAATTGATCCAGGTACTCCGCGAGTGGGCAAAGTAGGAGCAAGGTCATATAGGCAAGGCGAAGGCTAAGTGTTGCAGATCCAGTTGGAGACCGAAATACGACGTAGAAAATGCCGACGAGAGGACTTGGAAAAAGATGAAAATTATTGATTTCAACTGAGGTTTAAATGACCTAAGCAGGGTAGAGATGGATAACTATATTTTTCTTGGATCAACCGTAATGGCATTTTAAGGTATATTTCCAACTCTTGCATCTTTACGTACCAGTACGAATTGTCATTGTTTACGGGAACACAAGGAGGGTAAAAATCATGATGCCCGGGACCATTGACTCTCAAGGGCCGATATCCCAACAGGCAGGGCAGTCTTGACATCTGTGAATAAGATCCATTCAAATAGCATCTAAGCTTACCTTTTCGTCGTAATCAGACCATTCGCCTTCTCCAAGATCGATGTCGGTGAACACAGTTCCTTTCAATCCAACACATTTCCAAAGCCCCTGAATCGAGTTCACAATCCAGTTAGAGACTCGTAAACAGAGAAAACTTCACTTTGAATTCGAAACCAATAAACTCGAGCCCTCTACACTCAATGACAAGGATGGATTGGGGTTGAGCGTTCTCTGAAGTATAGGGCCTCACTTTATACGAAGTGTCGAACTTTGCCGAGCTTTCTCGCCTGCCTGCAAAGTAAAAGTAAAAGTTTCAGATGACATCACACTACAAAAAACAGAGATGCTTACAGAAACCACATCTCCAGACGAAATTTGCTGTCGCGCGTTTACCACCTGATACTTCGTGCTCCTCCTAGAGATGGTAAATGTGGGTTAGTCGTCTCACAGATGTCATTGAAAACAAGGCTAACAATGCGGTTCATAGAGACGGTGTTTGGATGTTTTTCATTGCAGCTGGAGCATTTAACCTGGTCACCATTCATTGTGAGTGAATGTATATGGCCACACGAAAATGCAGTCGCCACCAACTTTGAAGAAGTATTCGAAGTCTTCGGAAGCAGGTTGCAGCTCGGTAACATTCTCCAGTTCAGCTTGAATCGAGAGTTGAAGACGCTATTGAAGAACAAATAAGAGAATATTTATTTCAAAATACAGACTCTCAGTCAGACGTACGACCATCTCGTGTTGTTATCAGAGATCACAAAAACAACCCCTATTTCACTGCCAAAGCATAGTCACACACGTGACTTGACACAAAAGCGTCGGCAACGGCTGGCCAAGTGTATATATACAATAGCGTCCATGTTTTTTGGGTTTGCCCGGCGTACTCTGCTTAGCTATGCTGCTACCTCTTCTTCCTCACCTTCATCTTCTGTCGCCGCTTCAAAGTTCTTCAGCACGTCCTCCCCGGCCTTTGTACGTACGCCCAGAACCAAGTCCGTTTTGGACGAGGAAGTAACTCCAGACGATCTCGAGGAAATGTTAGATGAAGTTGAAGATGTAGAGGATATGCCTACCGCTTCACACCTTTTGCTCCAGGAGAAGCGTATCATAAGGCAGTACCTCAGGCTGATTGAACTAGAAATACCAAAACTTGTTGGTGTGTAGCAAACTTGTCTGCTCATACATATTCACTGACTTTGTTGCCTGTATAGCTCTGAGAAAACCGTTTGTGCCGCCCACATCAAAAGAACCTCTGATTGTACGGTCAACTGATTATTTGGGTGATCATCCAGCGCAGAGGAAAAGGAGTGTTGTCGTCGCGGTGGATGACTTACCGTTGGTGGATAACATGGCGAAAAAGAGGTTGATGTTGCTGGCTGGACCTCGGTGGACGCCGAATCCTCCTGTAGATGCTGGAATCAACAAGTCCGCGGATTGGGGAAGTGGTTTTGTGAAGATCGCTTGTGAGGATTTCCCTGAGCCTGCACAGAATCTCAAGTGGATAAGTGACACTCTGGACAAATTGATTGAAAAAGCGAATGTGGGTATTTTTTTTGGGTGATTTGAGTGGCGTGGATTCATGGTGCATCGTGCATTTTATTTCTGCGCATTAGGTACCCGGTGAGAATTGGGAAGATTTGCCAGTGGATTTGCGCCATGTGTACGCTAAATCACTAAAAGCGAAGAAGGGTGAACACCTGCGTGGCCGAGTTCTGAATAAACCCACTCTTCGTGACTTCCCTCAGGAGTGGCTGCCGAAACCTAAAGAGGATGAAGAGTTTACAATGTCCTCATCGTAAATGTTAATTTAGATGACAAGTCACCGACAATTCTTTCAAATGTTACGGTGCCACTCAAACGTTGCGCCTGTTTGTTTCGGGTGTGCATGTAAGCTGATTGTGATTTGTAGTTTGAATGCAGTCACACAATGTGTGGTCAAACACAGGTTATATAAAAAGCGAGGGCGCGGGCGAGAGGACTAAGAATTCAACCCTACTATGAACTCACACAACAAAACCCTCGAGTCAGCTGATGCTCTTGTTGCCATCCGTGCTGCTCACTACTCACGTTTGGCAGAACTCAGCTACTCGACAATGCAGCATCATGCCAGGTCACATCTGATTGGGGAGAATTCAGGAGTTGCTGAAAACGGCTATGAACAAGTTGTCGACAACAAATGTATTGGAAGACAGGCTTTTCTTCTAGACGAACCATGCTATGCAGATGATGGGAAACTACTTCGTCTGCCCCTGGACGACATCAAATGTCAAAGTAACTCACGAGAGGAGAGCATGCCTCGGAATGCTCTGGACGACGGAAGACTATCTACGTGCGGCTGGGGACTCCCAGAATGGAAGGACTTGGAAGATTGGCCTAAACCCCGAGCAGGTCAAGGCGCATGGCTAGAACTAATGCCAGTATCTAGATTGACGGCAATGGGGAATGACGAAGCTATGAATACGCAAGCGGTGGCTTCACAGGAGCAAACACTCGTGGGAGAACCAGAAGCACTATTAGAGGAGATGTATCAACAGTACATCAATGAAGCACAGTGCTGTTAGCTAGGAGAATAGAGTCAGAGTCAATGGTAGATAGCCTAGGAGTCTTGGCTCCTTTCGTCAAGTACTTGTAGATATATATATATATTTGCATTAGGGTGACGACCGTGCGTAAGCCGCATGGTCCAGACATAAAAGTCGAGACCTGCGGACAGAAGGGGGGTCACAATGGCGATACCGAAGCGCAAAAACCGCAGCCGGAGCCAGTTGTCCTGGGTGGATTATGATTCTCAAAATTCGGGTTGTCTGCTGATGCCGAATTATGTAGTCCCTGTTGTTGCCCAAGCCTAAATTGGACATAGTGTATGCTACAGCTGCAGCCAAACAGGACCAACGCATCAATCAGCCGACTTCTTTCCTGCCCCCCATTGACCTCAACTTAAAAGTATTTTTTTTGCCGTCCCTCTTTTCTCCCTCCCTTACGTTCCTCTAGATGTCGGATCCATACGTCTCTGCCCAGGACGTCAATGTAAACCACAATGGCTTTCCTCATGGCTCAGATGTTTCTTTCGGCCAGGCGCCCACCGTCCCCATAATCCGCAAAAAGCTCATGGGCTATGTTGGCTTTGCCAACCTCCCCAACCAGGTTCACCGTAAGAGTGTCCGCAAAGGCTTCCAATTCACTGCCATGGTCGTTGGTCCGTGTTTTTTCCCTTTGTTTTGAGGGTCTTACGTCTTAGCAACAAGCCATTTCCGCGCGTTGCCACGCGTACTAGGCGAGTCTGGCCTCGGCAAATCTACCCTTATCAACACACTTTTCAGTACTACTTTATATCCACCCAAGGTGCCTCTGGCCCCAGCCGAAGAGAGGCCCAAAACAGTCGCTATCGAGAGTATTGGTGCTGGTACGTCTATATTTATCCATCCAGTTCATGGCCACGTATCCTCAATTTACGTATAGATATCGAGGAAAGCGGTGTTCGTTTGCACTTGACCGTTGTCGATACCCCTGGATTCGGTGACTTCGTCAACAATGATGACAGGTGACGTGGTCGTTTTACCCTTGTTCTTCTACCTACCATCTTGACACATGTTTCTGCGTATCCCAGCTGGAGGCCCATTGTGGAGAATATTGAGTCCCGTTTTGACTCATATCTAGAACAAGAGAACCGCGTTAATAGGAGCAAGATCGCTGACAACCGTATCCACGCGTGCTTGTACTTCATTCAAGCTACTGGCCATTCGTAAGTGCTGTTCTTTTTCCAGGCGATCTGTTTACATGACCTTATGGAACGTAGTTTAAAGCAGCTTGACATTGAAGTTATGCGCCGGTTACACACCAAGGTCAACCTGATTCCTATAATCGCAAAGGCCGATACTCTCACGGATGTTGAAGTACTTCAATTCAAGCAACGTGTTCGTGATGAGTTCATTTACCTTCATTTATCACACTATTTATACTTTGCACAGGTCCTTTCCGATATTGCTTATCACAACATCCAAATTTTCCAAGCGCCCACTTATGAAAATGAAGATGAGGAAACTATCGCTGAAGCCGAGGAAATTGCCGGCAAAATTCCATTTGCCGTTGTTGGTTCTGATCGTTTTATTGATACTGCTGATGGTCGTTCTGTCCGTGGTCGTGCGTACCCGTGGGGTATTGTCGAGGTTGACAACGAGGAGCACTGTGATTTTGTCAAGCTCCGCCAGATGCTTGTCAGGACCTACATGGAGGAATTGCGTGAGTATACTAATGATGTGCTCTATGAGAACTGGAGAACAGAGAAACTTTTGAGTATGGGCGTTGCTCAGGATTCTTCCGTGTTCAAAGAGATCAAGTATGTCTTCATTGTATCAGCCACACGAATTCTTATGCTGCTTTACTTTTAGCCCTGCTGCTAGACTACAGGAAGAGCGCGTCATGCATGAAGCCAAGCTTTCCAAGATGGAAGCTGAGATGAAAATGGTATTCCAGCAGAAGGTGCAGGAGAAGGAAGCCAAGCTTAAGCAATCCGAGGAGGAGCTCTATGCTCGTCATAAAGAGATGAGGGATGCTCTTGAGAAGCAGCGTGCTGATCTTGAGGAAAAGAAGAGGAGGCTCGAAAGCGGCCGGCCATTGACGCCCGAGAAGGGATCCGTAAGCCTCCTAATCTTCATCTTCACCTTGACGATTACCGATAATTTGTCCGACAGACTCAAAGGAAGAAGGGCTTCCTCCGCACGTGAAATGATAGCCGCTTGACCTGCGCCTCGTCCTTTTCTTCGCCGTGGACCTTTAGTGTTGACATTTCCTGTGCACCTATTTCGCAAGGCTGTTGTCTTCATTGTATATCATTGGCTATATTATCTTTTCTGTCCACCTCGTCTTGATTCCCCGTGAACAATATCACGCTCATTATTATGGATATCCCTCTTCTTTGCTATCCCACTTTTTAGTACTTTCTCCCAATTATCTTTTTGTTATTGGAGTTGTCATAGGTTGGGTCCTCCTAGTGATAACAATATACCTTGGTCTATAGCGCCTGGAAGGAATCTTGATGAGATCGATTAGCGTGGCCCAACAGATGTACACAACAGTGGTTTTGTGTTTTGTATATCTCATTTGAATCCTTTCAACCTTTCAACCTTTCAACTCCACTTTTGTCATGGCCGATGTTCAAGCAGTGATATCCGCTCTACAAGTCTTCAATGGTGCACCTGACAAAGCCTCACTGGAAGCGGCAAGCACCTGGCTCCAGGATTTCCAGCATTCTGTAAATTATCTCTCGCCTTGGACAAATCACGACCAGCACGTCTGACTGTCTCAATACGCTCTCTCTGTGCCAGTCTGAGGCATGGGCGACCTGCAATGTCCTCCTCCTCTCGCCTGACACTCCAGAACCAGCGAAGTTATTTGCTGCTCAAACCTTTCGCGCTAAGGTTCGTCGTTGGCGCTTTCGTTAAGGGGAGCTACAGATTTTGATATATGATGTTCTGATTGGCCGTTTAAATCTAACAGGTGACTTACGACCTTGACCAAGTTGCTTCAACGGAACTATCTGTATTGCGTGATACGCTTGTACACGCTTTGCAGACGTACCATACTGGGCCCCGTACTGTTATTGTGCAATTGTGCTTGAGCCTCGCTTGTTTGGCATTGCAGCTTCCGACTTGGGAAAATCCTGTGCAAGATATGATCGACTCGTTTGGAAGTAATCCAGCAGCAGTGCCAGCACTACTGCAGTTTCTGACGTTGCTCCCGGAGGAAATAGATTCAAATACGAGAATCCCTGTTACGGTGAGCTATTTCACACGGGTTGTTCCTAAAATTGAGATCTGCAACTACGACTATCTGTTAAAAGGATGAGGAATATCGTGACAGAGCTGGAGTAATTCTGACACGGAATGTATTGAAAGTAATGGGCACATTGTCAATGTATATCGAGGCTACTGGTATGTCACTTATACTACATACCTGCATACTACTACATTAACAATGTAACGCCCAGGGGTGACAAATGCCATCAGAAAACAGATACTCGACTGCGTCAAAAGCTGGTTAAGTGCGGGAGAGTTTCCTCCACATACTCTTGTCAATACCCCCCTCGTCAAATCAGCCTTCGAAGCACTAGATGTCGAAGAACTATTTGATTCCGGCATTGAGGTTTTGTGCGAGCTCGTTCATGAAACTCAGGAGATTCATGAGAACATCGAAACTATTGGGGTCGTTTTGCCCCAAATCATCAATCTCAAGCCAAGAATCAAAAGGGACTGGGGTGACGAGGACACAATTAGAGGATATGCGCGTTTATTCTCGGAGGCGGGTGAAACGTATAGGACATTACTTGTGGACGACCCGAAGACGTATTACCCTCTTATCGATGCGATTGGAGAATGCTCGGGGTACCCTGACCTCGACGTTGTCCCAATCACATTTCCGTTTTGGATGCGTTTGGCAGGCATATTAGGGAAGAAGGCCACGATCTTGCCCCTCTTTCAGACCACTTTCGAAACTTTGATGGGTGTCATCATAAAGCATCTCCATTTCCCCACCGATATGTCAACATTCACAGGACAAGAGGCAGATAACTTCCGCTCATTTCGACATGTCATGGGCGATACACTGAAAGACTGCTGTGCTGTTTTACGAACAAACAACTGTTTATTGGCGGCGTATGAGATGATAACCTCTGCGCTTGCAAAGGGGCCCAATTTCGTGACTTGGCAAGAAATCGAAGCTCCTCTCTTTGCTATGCGCTCCATGGGGGCAGAGATTGACAATGGAGATGAAGTTGCGGTGCCAAAGATTTTAGATCTAATCCCGCAACTTCCGAGCCATCCACGAGTACAGTATGCCGCGCTGCTTATCATTGCGCGATACACTGAGTGGATCAATTTTCATCCAAATTATATACAACCACAGTTGCAATATGTCTCCGCTGGGTTTGACAACTCTGATGTTGAGGTGAATGCCGCTGCTGGACAAGCGCTCAAATATCTTTGCCAAGACTGCAAGCAGGTGGGTGATCTGTTCTCGTAATGCACAGTCAGCTCATTTTCGCCAATTGGTAGCATCTCAGGAATTTCTTGCCTACCCTACACGATTTCATCAAGACTACTGGCCCAAAGTTGATCCCGGACGATCTCCGTCAAGTTTACGAAGCTATCGCACATGTTATTTCTGCAATGCCCATAGAGCAAGCAGCGGAATCATTGCGCACATTCTCATTCGATATCCTATCGTTTATTCATGGTGTAACCGTGAAATCAAACCCCTCGAAGGAGGAGATCGATAAAGCAGGCAGTGAGCAACATCTTCAATGACCCAAATTTTGATGCTAAAATTGCTTAGATGCTCTTGAAAACCTGGAGACGATGTTATTTGTTATTCGAAGCTTTGGAGAAGAGATGCCAACAGCGTGCCATAGCAGCTGTGCAGATGCCTGGCTAGTCTTTGATAACTTCCTTCTCAAATACGGGTCGAATTATGACCTTGCGGAGCGAACTACGCGGGTGATCAGACATGGTATCACATTGTTCGGGATTACAGGACTATCTATGGCTCCTTCAATAGCAACAAGGATGTCACAGGCTTTTGATGCGACTGGTATTCCTGCCTACGTTTGGATCGGTGGAAAAATTGTAGCGAGGTACGGAGAAGAGAAGCAGAATGTGGAATTGCAGACGGCAATCCGTGGAATGTATGAACATGTATCGAAAAAGGCCGTTACCTTGTTATCGTTGAAGTCACCAGGAGAGATACCAGACGGTGAGCGTGATATTTGACTTCTCCCAACATCACTGCTCACTAGAATCCAGTCATTCAGGATTTTGTACAGATGCTTCTACAGATGATTGATGTGAACCCCGAAATTTTCTTCAATCCCAACATCTTCCCTTCGGTCTTTGGCACGTCTCTAGCTGGTTTGATCGTCGTTCATAGCGACGTCGTGTTTGCCACCCTAGAGTTGTTCCGTGCCATTGTGATGCATGATTGCTTACGCCCAAATGCTCAAGGGGAAGAATACACACAATGGGCGAATGTCATTCAAGGAGTGGTCCGTGAGCAAGGATATTCTCTTACAGGATATCTTTTGAGTGGGATGATTGGAGATTTCCCAGAAGATGCCATCACAAATGTGGTGTCGATTTTCCGTGTCTTGACGACAATGTTCCCAAACGATATGCTCGCATGGCTCCCAGGTGTTCTGCAGCAACTACCCGCTACGTCTGCTCCCACTGTAGCAAAATCTCAGTTTCTTGTGAACCTCACTAGGTACGCTGTCTTGTTCTCCCGTGATTGTGGATACCTAATACGCGTATTACAGTGCCGTCAACGAGAGAAACTATGATCAAGTTAAATATGCCATAACCAATTTTAACAGGGTGTCACGAAAAGTCCGTGACAGAAGACGTATGGATACTAGTATTGCTCTTTAGGAGTATGGTATGTACACTCATTAATGAACAAGATGAGAATTCATGTCTTGTTACTCAGAAGGATCGGGGAGAACAGCCTATATAGGTACATAGCTGGTTATCCCTTCGTTAGATTGTGAATAAGAACAGGTTTCGCATCTTGGCGGAGCGTGGAGAAAATCATGTGAGGGATTTTGACAAATGGGTGATGTTAGGACGTTTGCAAACGTTCCTCGGTAATTGTGACAAAGATTCTTTGGTCGCGTTTCGTCTCTACTATGCTCCGCCATGCTGGCCAGTCCTTTGTATATACCGGTATCTATGGCCATTGGCGTTGTTTATTATTTCTCCATAAACCCGTCACCTCATTTCTATAAACAGGACGCCGGGCGTTCTCCTCGTCCACTTCGAGAAGAAGCTACGAGGATACCATTAAGAACCTGCTAATTCACAAGGATACCAAGGTCCTATGCCAAGGTCTCACCGGAAAAACGGTGCGTGCCCATTTGTATGTAACCCTTCAGACCGAGCTCAAATGCTCTTTGTTGGGTTCTGTGCGAGTAGGGGACTTTTCATGTTAAGGAAGCTCTGGCGTATGGTACCAAAATGGTCGGAGGTGTCTCACCAAGGAAGGCTGGCCAGACGCATTTAGGTCTCCCAATTTTTGGCAGTGTTCGTGAGGTATGTTGGTCCTGCATTCTTCTGTATAGATGTTAGGAAGTTGAGGTCCTCGGTTACTTGGTTATAGGCTGTGAAAGAGACGCAACCTGACGCGTCCATCCTTTACGTACCGCCGCCTACTGCTGGGGATGCTATTATTGAAGCTATCGAAAATGAAATTCCATTGATCGTTTGCATTACGGAAGGTATTCCGCAGTCCGACGAGATTCGGGTAGGTCCCGACCTAATTCAGCTTTTTTATGAATTCTGATTGTATTGGGATATCTTTGTAGATCATGAACGCTCTCAAAAGTCAATCGAAATCTAGGCTAGTTGGACCCAACTGTCCGGGAAGTGAGTATAGATATAACAGTTGATAGTTTTGCTCCTGCAACTTTTCCTCTTCAGTCATTAACCCTCTTGGTTGCAAGATGGGCATTCAGCCTGGTCACATCCACAGACCCGGAAAAATTGGTGCGTTATCTTTATCCAACCCGTTCTGTTCCGACTGGAATCTGTGGCACTCCAGGTATCGTATCTCGCTCTGGAACTCTAACCTACGAAGCTGTCGCTCAAACAACTGGTGTCGGGCTTGGTCAGTCCTTGTGTATTGGCATCGGTGGTGACCCGTTCCCTGGCACTCAGCATATCGATGTCATCAAGGTCTTCCTTGAAGATCCCAATACTGAGGGTGGGTTGTCAGATCGTTCGAAATCATACCGGTTTTGATGCATCAAGGACAGGTATCGTCATCATCGGTGAGATTGGTGGCTCTATGGAGGAGGAAGCTGCCGAATATATTGCGGAACACAACAAGAAACTCGCGAAGCCCAAACCTATCGTAGGTTTCATTGCCGGCCGTACTGCTCCCCCGGGACGTCGCATGGGACATGCCGGTGCTATCATTGCCGGTGGAAAGGGAGGTGCAGGAGATAAAGTCAAGGCCCTTGAAATTGCTGGAGTACACGTCACGGATAGCCCCGCCAAGATTGGTTCGGAGATGCTAGAGGTATATTTTTCAACATGATCTGGTAACTTGACACGTTGATCTGATATGTTGTTTAACCCAGTTGATGCGGGCCGCCCGTCTGGTATAGAGAGTTTTTGGTTTCATTGGATTTGGTTATCTCTACCTCATCCTTGGATGTATAATCATAATATAGACTTTGGCAGTGAGTATCTGGTGATACAGTCGGCTGTCCGCCTTGATAGATCTCCGTCATGGTTTCTCCGTCATGGTTTAGACTGCCGTAGTCTGGAGCTATTAGTAATCAGTTTTGAACTGGACCATTGTACTATGTTATTCAGCATGAATGGTCTAGTTGATGAGCTTATTGTAGCAAGAATGCAATGTGTTCGAATGTTTATCTTTGTGATTTACTGGTTACTCCTACCCATTTTCAAGATGCCATCTTCAACTTTCGATGCAGCAGTAACATATCTTTCGAATGCTTCATCTTTGAACAAGATATCGAATACCTTGAAACTTGAGGTTGATTAACACTCATTGATCCATGGCTTGAACCTGATCAAATCTTTATTTTGCTTGCTTGTCTTCTGGACCGTGGATCCCTCATTCATTCATTCATTTAGTTGTACGGACTCTTCAAGACTGTGAGTGTTGGATTGAGTCCAACCACGTCTCGGCCATCGATATTCGACATAACTGGAAGAGCAAAGTGGGATGCTTGGAGTAGAATTGGAAAGGAGTACTCGGATGTTGAATGTGCTGAAGCCCGCTATCTAGAACTAGCCAAGGAGCTCGGTTGGGATGGGACTGAGCAATCAAGTGTACCCGAGACCAATAAAGGCAAAGGGAAAGCCAGTGAAGGGGACGATGAGGCTATCTGGGATTCAGAAGAAAGCTCTTCAAAAGTCAGTGGAGGGCTCGGGTTCTCTGTGAGCACGTTGGCATACACTAAAGAAGCTAGTGAAAGATCAGTACATGGATTTGCAGTGGAAGATAAGAGGAGAGAAATCGAGGAACTGCTGGCCGGAGCTCCTGATCTTGATTTAAATGGATTGGATGAACATGTGGGCATTTCCTGTCCTAAAAATTGATTCTTCTTAACAAAGAGCCTTTCAAGGGATACACTCCCCTCCATTTGGCAGCGGATAGAGGACATTTGGAAGTTGTCAAGTTGCTACTCAGCAAGGGTGTTGACAAATCGATCAAGGTGAATGCTCTCCGATTCTCAGCAAGGCATTGAACCCAAGTTATGTTGCAGGACCCCGACGATATGACTGCTATTGATTTAGCACGTGTAGTGGGTCATAAGGAAATTGTTTCAGCTCTTTCCATATAAAATGTATGAACTTTGGTATTAGAAAGAAGCACATAGTACATTCATTACAACCCACCATCGTCGATCTTCATCGAACGACGACGGACTCTTTGGCCGACAGTGGTTCAGCGCATGTATTGCGGCGGAATGGGTGCTCAGTATATATGCATGAAACACGGGTATAGCACCTCATTTCGAGTGCGGTTTCGCTTTGGGAGCAGTGTCGTGTCGTCTTGTTTTCGGTATGGACTTGCGCCGACTTTCTGCCTGCACCGGCTTAGTGGACTCTGAAACAACTGGTTGGCCCAACTTGCTAGCTTGTGAATATGGTGATTCAAGTTTTAAGATGCCTCCCTATTTTACCCATACCCAATAGTTAATCTTGAATACCAGTCGCTCAGGATACATACCTGTTTCAGCAAACCAGTTACGGACTTTGAGGGTGATGCACCTCTATCTAACCAATATTTAATCCTAGACACACTCCACTCCAGTGTCTTGCTCCCTTCTGCGCCTTCAATACGTGGCTTGTAGATACCGAGAAGTTCTGTGGGTTTGGCGTTGCGAGCTTTCCTATGGTCTATTGCGACTATGTGGAAGAATCGGTTGTTTCGCAACCCATGAATGGCGAATCTGAGCCGTATCGCCATAGCAAGAATCGAGGGAGCAGGTCACCAAAATTGTGGGCACGTGATCATACATACAATATGTTCAAGACATTATCTCACGTGAAATGAGATTCTAGACATATAACTGTGCAAATCAGAGACGGTAGAACTAAGCAGACCATGATCTAGGTCGAGTTGGGTACGGTATGAACGGTTCTATGTCTTCTCCTAGGCAAACATCAGCTTAGGCATTCTCCATGTCCTTGTTAACCTATTGATATATGCAATGGGATTGAGCTCATGGCTTCAAAGAGAAAACGCACTTGGGGGTTGAAGAAAAGGGAGTTCGGACCCCAGGGGAACGACGCACTTCTCCTGTTAAGGTAGTCATAAGCGGGAGTCTCTGGGAGTTCACCACCATTCTCATGCTTGATATGCTCAATATGAGCAGCATGTTCGGCTTCAACATTGTAGACCCATGCACAGCAAACAGCGACTGACAAGTGCAATCAATGCATACCCACATGAAATACACAGGAGGACCCACTGGCAGGAATGCAAACGTAGTAACTGGAATTTGATCTCATGGGTCAGACCGAGGCTGCAAGAGGGTGACAGTATACGGACCTGATCTTCCTCCAGAGATCAGAGGTATCTACAAAGTTTGGATAGTCTCATCAGCACCATTGACTGTCATGCACCATGACAGGAGCACTCACGAGCAGCGTGGCTTGCAAGAGCCTGGTCCTCAGCAAGGTAATTTTTGAGTGCAGGAGACTCAGACTCGGCGACTGCTTGAGTCAAACAGCGAACACGACGGGGTACAGTCCGAGCGGCGGTGCGGAGGGCGGTTCGTGCAAGGATATTGGACATCGGATAAACAGATTATTTGCAGCCTCGTAGGGTTATTTCGGATGGGCTATGTTATTTGTCTCTATTATCAACAGAGGCCCATCTGATTTGGAACCCATACAACACAAAGGACGCGTCACCTTTCCGTGAAGACTGACTATTTCAACCATGGTTCGGCAACAATCTTCTGCTGCTGGTGTCCTTGCCCTGTTACAGGAACCAGATGTCGCCTTCAAATGCCACGCTCTAAAAGCTCTCAATCCTCTTGTGCCTCAGTTTTGGGCAGAGATATCTGAACGCATTGCCCTAATGTCGGTGTTCCAGTACACATCTTTATTGCTCCTTGAAATCTGACCGTCCGTGTCTAGCGAATCTCTGTACGAGAATGAAGGCATTCCGAGGGATGCTCGCGACCAGGCTGCTTTGTTGGCGAGCAAATTGTATTACTACCTTGGTGAATATGATGACGCCCTTTCCTTTGCGCTTGGAGCTGGGAACACATTTAACGAGGAGTCACATACACATGGCTCAGAAGAGTACGTCGAGACAATGACCTGTGAGTCTCAGATTCTCTTCGATACGAGAGTCCGTTCGATAACATTTTGGCCGCTCAGCCAAGGCGATTGATCGTTATATTGAGCTTCGCACTGAAGAGCAATCTCGGTTGAGTAAAGGGAAGATAGACCAGCGACTGCTAACGATAATTGAGGGAATTTTCGAGCGATGCATCTCTGAGGGCGAGTTTAAACAAGTGCGTCCTCACATATCACGCTTCTATTGGTTCTCAGGATGACCTTCTTTCGTTGGTGATCGCATCAGGCTATTGGTATTGCTCTTGAGTCTCACAGATTAGACGTTGTTTCTGCAATTTACAAGCGAACAAACGATGTCTCCCTGCTCGTCTACGCCATGGAAGCTGTTATAGATTCTGGGTCTTCTCTATCATATCGGGACCACGTCCTGCGGTCTTTATTTCCCCTCTTCCCACAACTAGCAATCGGGCAAGGTTCCGAACATATTCATGTCCTGACCAGACTTCTTGTCACGCTCAGTGACGTGTCGCTGACCGTTCCTCTTCTGTCATCATTGATAGAGAAGGAGAAACTACTCGCTTATCAGCTCGCATTTGATCTAGTGGAAGGTGGATCGCAAGATTATTTGGAGAGTATTCGAAATGAGCTGCCTATAGGTGATGAGGTATGTCTGAACGTTTTTGGTCAGTCCCCAAGTTGACTCATGCCCTCTCCCTCGTTTGATCAGAAAACAAAGGAAGCATATGATAAGCTTCGTGCTATACTAACCGGAAAAGAATCTGTGAAGTTTTATCTGGAATTCCTTAAACGAAACAATCAGACAGATCCTCTGATCTTGAAAAATTCAAAGGTGAAATTTCGATCCGATTTTCGTGGCCCAATTTGCTCATTGTATTACAGGATGCATTAGATCCTCGTTCCTCCGTTTATCACGTCGCCCTGACGCTCCAGAATGCTTTTATGCATGCAGGGACGACGTCGGACGTCTTCCTGCGCGATAACTTGGAATGGCTCGGTCTTGCTAATAATTGGTCCAAATTTTCTGCAACGGCGGGTCTTGGTGTCATTCACAAAGGTTTCTTTGAACAGGGCATGACCATCCTCACACCGTATCTGCCCTCAAATGATGGAGAGAGTAACATCCAAGGTGCCAGCTATTCTGAGGGTGGTGCGCTTTATGCTCTCGGTCTCATTAACGCAGGATGCGGAAGCAACGTTACTGGTTATCTACAGGAGACTCTCAAAAGCGTAAGTGATGAGGTTGTACAGCATGGTGCTGCACTCGGTCTAGGTGTGGCCGGCATGGGTTCGAAGAGCAATGAAATATTCGACAGTTTGAAGGAAATTTTGTTCAATGATTCAGCAGTAGCTGGGGAGGCCTCTGGTTATGCCATGGGCCTGGTCATGTTAGGCACGGCAGCTGCAGAACCTGTCCACGAAATGTTGCAGTATGCTCACGAAACTCAACATGAAAAGATCATCCGTGGCCTTGCTATGGGCATCGCATTCATCTACTATGGACGCCAAGAGGAGGCGGATGAGATGATTCAGATTCTTTTGGCCGAAAAGGTAAGAAACGTTGAATCCTGACCTATATGGAGTATTAACTGTGCCGTCACAGGATCCTATCCTGCGGTACGGGGGTGTTTATACCCTTGCACTTGCCTATGCTGGTACTTCGAATAACAAAGCTGTTCGTCGACTGCTGCATATTGCCGTATCAGACGTATCGGACGATGTTAGACGAGCTGCTGTAACATCACTCGCTTTCCTCCTCTTTAAGAACCCTAGCCAGGTACCACGAATTGTACAACTTCTGAGTGAAAGTTACAACGCCCATGTTCGTTGTGGTGCAACTCTGGCTCTGGGTATTGCTTGTGCGGGCACAGGTTTACAAGATGCAGTAGAGATTCTCGAGCCCATGACAAAAGACAGCGTCGACTTCGTACGCCAGGGAGCATTGATGGCTACCGGTATGGTCCTCGTTGAACAGTCTGAAGTTTCCTGCGCTTCATTCACCACTACCCGCAATCGTTACCAGAAGATCATTGGTGACAAGCATGAGGATCCCATGGCGCGTTTCGGGGCTGCCATTGGCCAGGGTTTCATTGATGCTGGTGGTCGTAATGTGACAATCAGCCTGCAAAGCCGAGCAGGTAGCTCAAATATCAGTGCTATAGTCGGTATGGTATTGTTCTGCCAATTCTGGTATTGGTACCCTCTTGCCTTGTCTGCTTGCCTGGCCTTCTCGCCCACTGGTATTATCGGTCTCAACGGAGATTTGAAGGTATGGTCATACGGTTGTGTAGGTTGTATGAAAATACTGACATAATTTGATTAGGCACCTCAATTCCAATACATCTCCAACGCCAATCCCAGCTTGTTTGCATATCCTGCTTCAACGAAGCCACCCAAGAAGGAGACGATTACGAAGGCTGTTACTGCTGTCCTTTCAACAGCTGCTCGAGTCAAAGCCAGAGAGAAGAAAAGGGCCGCCACCGAGGGAGAGGCAATGGACGTGGTCAGTCCTCTATCTGAAACAAGCTTTTATCCAGGTTTTACAACATGTCTGGAAATAGGACGATAAGCCTGGGGTAAAGACAACTGAAGGTGACGTAGAAATGAAAACTGAAGACGCAGCTTCGCCAAAGGACGGCGATGTTTCTCCCATCAATAAATCAATATCAAACCTCATAGATGAACCTAAATCCTCGACCTCAGGATCTGCCTCAAAAAAGAAAGCCGAACCGTCTTATGAACTTCGACCCAATTTTTCCCGTGCGACACCAGCACAGCTGCAGCACATATCGTTCCCTCCTGGTCGTTACCTCCCTGTGCGGCCCGTATCCTCGTCTACCTCTACGCCTGGCGCAAAAATTGCTAGTAGGACAGGATCGGCGGAGAAGTATGCTGGTGGTGGCGGTATCATCCTATTGACGGACTTGAGACCAGATGAAGAGGCCGAGTTCATCGACCTTGAACCCCCACCACCTCTCCAGCTGCCGGACCCAGCTGTAATTGGTGCTGTTGGTGTCATGGCTCTCGATGACGAAGTGATCGGTACGCAATCTGGCTCTTCAAGACCAAGACCCCATCTTGCGTTGGACGAGAATGAACCTGAGGCTGAGCCCCCCGCTCCATTCGAGGTGCGTGAGGATTCCCAGTGCAGAAATCAATTGATTGATTGTGATTCCTCCCAGTATCCGTTTGATGAAGAATCGTAGGTTCTCCTGCTTTCCAGTCATCCATTGTGCAATCGGACATCTCTTGTAGAGTAGCATGGTTATCGTAGCTTTTGATTTGGAATTCGTTGGCTGAGCGAAGAGAACGTCCCCACTCTTCATAATAACCTGAGTATTCATACTTCTCTTGATCAGGGAAGCCATTGTAAAGCATGTAAAGTATTGTTTGATGCAAGACCGGAATCCGGTGTGTATCTGGAGCATACTTGAGAGTGAACTGCCTGCACCCGTGATCATAGGTAGGCTTCATATGTCATGGGACAGGTAACCTTCTTGATTTTTACATCCTATTGTATTGTAAGCCATATATTGGAAACCCCTAGAATCATCAATGATTTTTGTAGCCTAAACTTAGCAGACCTCTTTTTTGTTTATAACTAGGGGTCCTGGTCAGTGTTGGATCCCTCACGAAGAGCACCAGAGTCCAGTCCCCATTGTTAAAGAAATGAATAGTATGAGCCAGGGCAGGCAAGCTGTTTAAGGAATACACATGAAGAATTACAAGAATGTTCAGACCGGTAGGTCTCAGTCTATGTCAGCACTTTCCCCCCTCCCCTCTCCAATGTGAACCTTCATTTGAACCAGTCCGGTCAAGACAGAGGCGAAGATGCCAAGAGAATTCGAGTGTGTAGTGTTGGTGGTCTGTATCCATAAACACATTGTTGGCGAAAACAAAGAGAATCTACCAGTGATAAATTCTATGTCAGGGGGCGGACTGGAAGAAGCACATCTACATCTGACCACCTTTCGGCTCGTCTTAAAAATCGCTATGGAGGCATTTACTATCTATCTGTACAGCTATCACGACTGCTCACCCTCAACCTGACGAAGGTGAAATTTGCCACTCTATTGCTCTGGTCCAGAGCTTCCGGGTATCAACTGTGATAGAGAGACCAGAGAGAGTGGCAAAAAGCAATGAATAAAACAAGCAGCACCATCCTCAGCAAGTGGACACACCATGCATATATTATTTCCATTCAGTAGCGTCTGCGAAAGTTTTGTTTGCTTCCTTCCTTCTGGAGTTATCTCACTTGGGAAGTAGGATATCAAGGCGAAAACACGATCCACAAGGGGGCGGGGCCAAACAAAAAGTGGAGTAATCAGCGACTCGGATAGGCTGTGAACGTGAAATGTCAGACTCACTACTCAGTGACTTCCTCGAGGACCATGTCTGGAATCATACACAATCAGAAAGTATACTCGTGTGATGTTCTCACCAGTGAGACTCACTGACGAAGTCGTCAAAACCGAGCAATGTCCCAGAGAATTCACGATCATTCTTCATGACGACCCAAATCTTCGAGCCGATACATCTGTCAATCAGTTCTGCTAATATTTGAGTCTAGGACTATAGCTGGATTGAACATCGATGACACACCCAAAGGAAGAATTTGTGAAGCCATAGTATACGACCAACAGTTGCTCGCGCATCGTGACAAGTAGTTAGGTAAACTCTCGCGGTTTCTGATTTGAGCTCTTTTTTATGTAGGAAGAATATTGTTGTGTACAGTTCGTTTGTTAAGCACTGGAATAGGGGTGAAGAAAGAAAAAACAAATTGAGATGCACAGTCGAAAAAACTAAGTTGATCGGGGAAAAAGAACACAAGCTAGTCGCCATAATGATTCCCATGTGAGGTTTTCAAAGAATGATAAGAGAAGAAAGTACGGATAACATGTGGGATGGATCATAGGCAGTAACGCTCATTTACATAAAGGAACCATCTACTGCGGGCTGAAGCTGAATCCACCTTGAGGTGCTTGAACATCCGAGTGGAACTGAAGTAATTTAGATCATAACATGTCACAAATGAATTGCCACTCACAACAAAGACGCCAGTCTCATGAGCTGCTCGGGCACTAATATTGGTATCAACTTCGTCTTCGTCAGGGAAATATTTATCCATGATGTTAAAGGCTTTCTTGTAGATCTCCAAGTTATCATGCTGTTGGAGGTTGTGTATGGTAACCATTCCTCCAGCTTCCTCAACAAATTGGGCAAACTGGTTAGTCGTACCAGGGCCGGCTGCCATCCTGTCCATCTCACCCACTTTCAAGATATTATCCAAACCATCAAGGGCGACCTGGATGATCTTGATGTCCATCATTGTCAATAAGTCACACAGTGGTTTGATGCATCCCTGAGCTACCAGATACCGGATCTGAGAGGGTTCTTGCAATCCCCCGGATGTTGCGTTGGAGATCGCCCAGCAAGCTTCCTTTCGAGTTTTGAAGTCTGCATTTGAGAGGATGTTGATCAAAGGTGGGATGATGTTTGCATCAATAACCGATTGGATTTGCGGAGAAGAGCCAGCCGTAACATTGGAGATTGTCCAACATGCCTCCTTCCTTATCCCATCCTTTGGCGAGGAGAGGAGAGAAAGGAGGGCAGGGAGTGCCCCAGATGCAATGACAACCTGTGTCTGCAGGTCATCACCAGTGACGATATTGCCAACTGAACGAAGGGCAGGGGTTTGAACAGCAGTAGATGGATGCATGAGCAGATCAACAAGACGCCTGCACACCCCGGACTCGATGACAGCTTGAATCTTGTCGTTCGAGCCATCTGAGAGGTACGAGATAGCCCAGCAGGCATCAATGAGGATTTCATCATCGAGGGAATAGATTAGTTTGGTCAAGACAGTAAGAGCAGGGGATATCTGGCAATATTATACTTGAATGAAGAGGTGAAACCAGTGCAGTGAAACTTACGAGCTCCCAGTCAGGCTGCGGCGACTTTCCGCGACAGAAGTTGCTCAGAGTCCAAGTAGCGTTTCTCAGCATGCTCAGCTTGTGTTGCTCGCTCAATAGGACTAAAAGGGGTTTCAGAGCGCCTGCACGAAGAACGTAATCTCGGCACTGAGGGCTGTCGCCAGCAATATTGCCCAATGCCCAAACGGCCTGTTCACGAACATCCAGGACGAGAGATGAAAGTAAATTAATGAATTCTGGAACGGCCCCTGCATTGATCACAACTTGAGTGTGTTGAGCAGTACCAGAAGCGATGTTGGTTAGAGCCCAAGCAGCCTCAAACTAAAAGAGATGTGAATGAACATCGAAAGTCGCACCTCAAAGCCTACCTGCAGCATGGACTGCCCAATCCTCAAAAACTCCACGAAACGAACAACAACACCACACTCAATGACGCGTTCGATAGGAGGATTCTTCTCTTTGGAAAGAAGTTTACGAAACTTGGTGGTCGCATCCAGTTGGCGCTCCGGATCGTCCGAGAAAACGCCAGCAATCATCTCTTCCGCAAGCTAAAAGATTAAAAAAACATCAGTAGACATACATAGCCTGAAGAGAAAGGTAGAAATTACAGGAAGATCCCAAGAGCCGCCAGTACTCTCTTCATCGGAATCAGCACCAGAGGCGGGCAGGAAATTGCGCCTCTTAGAAATGTTTTCTTCCCGCTTCTGGCGGCGGATCTCGACCTGTTGTTCCTCTCTGCGACGTCTGAGCTCATCAGTTTTAAGGCCAGCCTTACCTTTGTAGGCTGTCATTGGTGCATGTGTTATTACTATTATGATGAGCGAGTGAAATGGCATACCTTCTCTCCTGGCCTTTGTAGTTCGTATGTCTGCGACAGGATCCATCATTCTCCCTTATCTGATTGTGAAAATGAGTTCGAGACTTGGATCGAAGTAGGGAAGAAAACACAATGTGACAAAATGAATGTGACAAATTATCAAAACCTAGATCGTGACATCGTCACGCGATAAGTTTCACGTAGTCCAACAGTTAGCGGGCCCCTTCAGTTACACAGATTTACACAGGTCGTTCCGCCTATCTATGAGCTGAAAGTGTGCCTTGGGTATATTTTGAAGCTCCCAGCCGTTCGAGTCTGGGGGTTTCTTGATAAGAATACTTTCCGTCCTCTGTACGCGTAGATTTGGGATCCTCGAAACACATAGCTGCTGGTTAGGTATTTACCACATCTAGCTTGTGGACCTGCGCATTGAATCGGCGGAGAAATACGCAATGAGGAACAAGATTTGCTTCTATGCTAGTTGCGACTCATTGACTACATGTCGTTGCTGATTTTAGATGGAAACAGAGCTAATCGAGTGTGGAAGACCAAAAACATTCTTGAAATTTCTTGAGACCGTAGATCCCATAGTCTATTTTGTTAACACTTTGCTTGCATATTGAAGCACTTATCTCCAGGAGAATCCTAAGAGAACAGAATGAGGTCTCCTGAAGGTGGTAACTATTCTAAATACTCTAGAGTATATTCTAATCTGGCAGAACAGTATTAACATAACCAAGGAATGATTGTGTTCAGATAATCAAGAACTTTGATAGAAGTATCTAGTGTTAAAATTGGTGCACAGGAGACAATTACAAGGTCTTAGAAGCCTTAGATATCACTCAGATAGCTTAGGGATTACCCAATAAACTGTGGACAACTGTAAATAACTAGAAGTCAAGAACACATCCACAGGGAGTAGTACTTGCAATCATGTGATAGACTAACTAAAAGAAACACTATCCTAAAATTAAGTTCACAGCAACTATGATGCAACTGAAAAGATCAATTCTAACATACTCCCTTTGTCAGAATTGCTGAAGGTGGACTTAATTTTTATTCCTCCTTTTCATTTTTTATTTTATTTTCTCTTTCATTTTCGATCTATTTTCTATTTTTAGAACTAGGGTTAGGGTTAGAGTGACAAG
>Ga0157368_1000008_pt1 | contig 86884 bp, 117 predicted proteins | sample AttbisABBM3_FD_113146 | JGI IMG/M metagenome (GOLD analysis project Ga0157368, IMG submission 113146) | Fungus gardens microbial communities from leaf cutter ant in Botucatu, State of São Paulo, Brazil - Atta bisphaerica ABBM3 | ecosystem: Host-associated > Fungi > Mycelium > Unclassified ... | reverse complement strand
ATCCACTCCTAGACAAGTATCCCCACTTTATCTGATCACTTTCATGCAACTAATTACAGATTTCTGCTCAAAGCAAGAACTGTGCTTAATATCTTGGATAAATACTCAGTGCTTGATCTGCTCTGTTCTATATGACTAACTACAGACTTCTGCTTGAAGTGAGAACTGTGCTTAACAACCCAGGATCCATTTTGTTTTGTGTGACTAATCACAGACTTATACTTGAAGCAAGAACTATGCTTGACACCAAACGCCAAACCAACTTGATCTGTCTGTCTGGTAACTATTTGGTGATTATTTCTGATTGCTTCAATTCTGAGCCTCTGTGGGCACATGTGTAAGATAGCCACATAACTGATCAGGACTAGAGAGAGTCATAGTGTATCACTCAGTCGGATTGATGAAAAAACTGTTGGCATTCACATTGGTCCGATAACGTCACACGATTCATCTTGTGGTATATATTTGATAGCATATTGGGGAAGCACCATGCGAAACAAGACAAAAACAATAATATAAGTACATAGCTTCAAAATCCATGGGTATGAGCAAGATTCAAGGAGATGGAGTCTGGATGGAAAAGTAGATGTGACGAACCAAGAAAGCGACTTTCACTAAGATGATGATGAACTAAAATGCATTCAAATGCAGTCTTGACGACGTTGTTTTGGAAGTTTGATGACCATGTAGTCGTAGAACCTTTTAAGGACCGGCTTAACCTCATCCCCAGACTTGATACAACAAAGAACACGGAACGCAACATTCCACGGAAACCGCGAAGCTTTGCCATTATTCGAGTCGTAGGCGTAGGCGTAGGATGCCTTGATTCTGTCAGATGTGACCTTTGTCATAATATTGAATTCCGACGGCTCTGAATGAAATTTCTGGGATAGTCTGCGAAGGATATCTTGACGCTTTTGGATGGGGAGGCTTGTGAAGTGAACTCCATTCGACTGCGATGCTTGTCGGAGATGCTCCTTGTGCTGGTGATAGACCTTCTCCACATGGGTCTTGATCCGCTGATAATCTTCCTCCAATACCGCCGCAGCTTCCTCCTTTCCGTTGTTCTTCAGCTGGCTAATGATACTCTCAACCTCTTGAAGGGGCTCAAGCAACCGTGGATCGGGTTTATGAACATAACTACTCCTCCACCTCTCTATTTCGGCCTTCTTTTCTTTTTCTAAGATCTTCCCGTACTCTACCAGACTCTCCATTATAAACGGTGTTCTTCCCTGTGCCCTGCCCATTGGCTTGACATTGCTTTGATCGGCAAACTTGTCTCCTCCAAATTTCCTCTTGAGGGATTCCTTCCAATGAAGCTTTTTCGCCCCAAATTCCTGTTGGTGCTTTCTGAAAACATCTTCTCGAATGGTCTTCCCAGTTTTGCGACCATCAAGAACAGTGGTGAAACTATACATGATCCTTAGATACAAGAATCAAAAAAGTCCTCAGACTCACATATAGGCGAGGAGTTTCGTACTCGGATCTTTGTAGTCTCTAATGCAAGATGAGTATTCATGGAAATTGGAGTAAAGCCCAACGACTCCTTGACCCGCCATCGTACCCAGAAGATACTTTTGTATCTCAAAAACTTGATTTTCTTGAGATAGATGGTCAACGCGTTCAAGAAACTCCGTTACCCGTTCATTACGTGTTTCAAAATAGGTATCGAGGTCGGGAGGAGGGTCAGCATATCCAGGGTCAGCATTTTTGAAATCTCTGACGAGCTCTGGTTGCCAGATTAACTTAGCCTTATCGCCATCGTAGTCGCCTATCCAAATATCTTAGTCTGGATGTCATAGAAAACCAAAAGGGACTCACCGCCTGCCAGCCAATCTGCGGCTCGTCGAGGACCTTTGACAGATAAAATGATGACATCTCGGAGGTAATGCAGCTGGAACACGTCCGTAGCCTGCCACTGAGCCTTCGTTAAGTGACTGACGAGAGCAGTGGGAGAGCAGTGGGAGGTGACCTCACCTTTTGAACATCGGTTGGCAGACGGCATGGATCCCTGGTAATGAGAACATCACCCGTAATAATATCCGATTCTACGCCATCCAGAGTGATTAGATTGGAATGTGAACTCCTGAAGAAGAGCTGATTTGGCTCTAAAATACCCACAGGATCTGCAGTGGTACGTTTATTAAGCTGGGGAGGTTGACTCGGACATACAGGACTCACCAGGAATGATCCAAGCACTTGCAGAGAGCGGTATATCAATGTGACAATTTTCAATGACGCGGGTTATGGTTGCTGCTACCACTCTGGAAATTTTCTCCCGGAGTATTGCACAGTTTGACGGATGGAACCCTGAGTCAAGGAAAGCCATAATAGTCTCCTCAAGCGAAGATGGGCAACCACTGACATCGTCCGGCCACCACTCCACAGAATGCTCAGTCGCATCTTCAAATACTTGGGCATCTTCATCATCGTCCTGCACTTCTTCTGTGATATCACGTTCGGTATAACCACTAACACGCGCAAATGCTAACTCTTCCCTAGCACGTCGTGATGTCACGACAGAACCGCTACGCTCAAAATTAACCCATAATTGCTGTAAGCCGATGCGCTCATCGAAGTCCCACCCTAGAAGAGGCTTTACGATCTCCTCTACTGTCTTCTTCATAAATTCTTGCAGTATTTCGACGCCGACGCCGTTCTCGTTAAGGTTGATGATGACATCGGCAGAAATCCGTGTTGGACTTCTTGAGTGCGAAGTTCGGAGAATATCAATTGTGCGCTGGGTTGGGTCTAACTTTCTAGGATAGTGAATTTTGATAAGAGAAGGGCGGAGTACAATCTTTTCACCCTCTAGTTCAGGGTGTTCGACGAGAAGTCCCTAAGCTTTTTGATCAGTGGAGGAACCAAGCCATTTGAAATATTACGCACCTTAGATCCTCGTACTCGAACCTGGATGGCGGACGGCCGAGTAGACCAATTGTACTTATGTGTCAGCTTTTGCAACAGATCGCGCGTGATGAAGCCTGCACCGTCGGTCATATCTGAGCCGACTTCACTCTCTGGATGATGGCTCGTTAGATCAGATGCTTATCCATGAGCTCAGAGAGCTGACTGACTAATGTCTTCAATGATATTGATGTCGCGTTCGTCCAGCGTGATTCCATGCACAGAACTCGACAGTCCCAGAGCAAAGCGAGCTGCCCACTTTGCCATTGTCTGGAAAAAGTGACAAACTGAGTCCAGTATATCTATGAATTCAATTACCTGTCTGATATTCTTGCCAATCATTGGATTGTGCCAGTCCAGGAACTCCTTGAGTCCTAATCCAAGAGAGGTCTCGTCTTGCCGTATGACAGCTTTTGCGGCATCCCAGCGTTCATTGGTTTTGAAAAAGAACACTGTCTGTTCCTTGCCATAGAATGCTCGATAGACCGAATTGCATAGGATGATCGGTTTGCGAAGGAAGTCAAGTAGGATATAAGCGTCTGCTTGGATTAGTCCCCTGTTGAGCTTAAGACGAAGAAAGCTCCTGGAGCCATAACGACGAGCGAAGCTGCAGCTCGTGCCGAGTTCAACTGGGTTAAGTTCTATCTTGTAATCGGCAAGAGACGATTTTTTCCGATTGGCGGAAATTTGCTTGAGTGCTGCAGAGAAATGGATCTTCCCTCCTGTCTCGTTGATTCGTTCATGATTGGGGTCTTCAGCATTAAATTCTTCTTCCCTCATGAATTCTCCCCATGGGTCCTGAGCGACGTTAAAATGCATTTATGTGAAGGGAAGAATGGCGTCTTACTGTTGCAATCCTTTCGTCACTACCCCTGCTAGCGAAAGAAGTATCTTAGGAAATAGAGATAAGATAATTTGAAGGAATTACTTCCGAAGGCGATGACCTTACTTCCATTGTCTCCGCTGAGAAATATATCATGTACTTTTTTCAAGCACTCTGAGTGCGGATTTTTGGAATCATCTGAAGGTCGGAGTGAGTCAATCTCTTCAAACTTGATTGCCCTTCCACCAATGCTAGTATCCCAGTGTAGAATGCCTTTGGAGACCAGACGAGCAAGCTCCCATTGGACGCTGTACGGCAACCTTTTATTCTCCATCAGTCGTTGGATGAAGTGAGGAGGCGACTTGAAGTCTGTCAAACATAAATATCCAAAGGAACCAGGGGGAGGTCTTACCAGATTTATATAAGGAACAGTTCCTTCTGGAACGATACGGGATTTCTTGGTGAATTGAGGATCTTCGTAATTTACAATAGATGCCTGTTCAGCTTTGCGCTTCAAACCTTCGTCAGATTGCGAGCCAAAATCAGATGCGCTAGAAAATGATGTAGGGGGGGTGTCGGGTTGAGTGTCGTCTTGATTCGTGCCGATATCTAGGTATTGTTAATGGCAAAAAATGTATTTTGACAAACCTGCTGGGAACACCCACTTGCAGCCTCAATCCAGAAACCAGGTGCAGTATCAAAACACTGTTTTGTTAATGGCGCTGTTACAAGAGTGACAGGGGATAAAGTACCTTAGATAGGGGAGTCAAGGGGGCCTGGTTTCCTGGCAAAAAGGACACTTTCAGACGTGGTTGGGAGGAAAACACGAGGAAATCCGTTACCTGATGCATCCTCCCCGATGCCTGCAGGTATATCGATTTTCAGGTTTGCTCCATTTGCCATCATTCGAGGTCAAATTTTGCTGGTGATAGTGATGATGGGGATGGATAACAGTGTTGCGCTGTCAGAAAAACAAGTAGAAATAGTGGCAGTCTAATTGAACATGTTGAGAGAGTGAGGAAGTCGTGATTCAAAGGGCTGGATTCTCATTTGGAACCTCATTTGGAACACGTGAGTACAATGGTGCATTAGAACCTACTTTTAACGATCGATTGATGATCGACAAACATATCATTCGTTGATCTCCGAAGATGTTAATGTTCAGCGGCAATAGACTAAATAAAGCAGTCTGTGTGACTGAAAAAAAGTCTACAGCTGGCATAAACGTCCCAAGTACAGCCCGAAAACGTAGTGGAATTGGACGATGAAATGATGGAAATTGGTTTAAAGGATAGAAAGTTCAGGGAAGGAAAAGTAGAGTGAGGTTGCAGAGAGTGGCAGAGTTGATGTTCTGGTTGTACAATACGTACAATTAACAGATTAGATTCGGCATATAGAATGAGAGGAGTAAAGCATAACATGTCGTGAAGTCCAAATGAAAGAGTACTGCAACCTATGTGCTTTATGGTGGTGAACAGTTCATGTGTGAAGAAAGGAGTGATACATGGCAGCAGCCGATCCGTGAGTCCCGAAAGTCCGGTAAACGCAGAGTCTAAATCATGAGCTGGTCAATCTCTTTGCCTCAATCTTTCCCTATGAGATCTCCTCGAAACCGAACTCTTGATGGATGAATTTAAGTCTGTTGAGTGCGTGTATGGCGACATAGGCATTGCCGTGGGCAAATGGCCCCGTTGGGTTGGCAATGCAGTCCAAGGATTTGGCGATTGAGTTTGCTGAATATCTTGTACACTCTGTGAGTGTGGCGTTAAAGCGCGGCCGCGAGGTAAAGAACCAGGCTGTGAGTGGGGAGCAGAACCACGATTTGTAGAACCACGATTTGTACCAGGTGCCGGCATGCTGGCACGTCGCATATCCGGGCTATATGACCTCATATGTGTTGATCCCGAGTTAATAGAGTTGAGTGAGGTGCTGGGTGAAAGAGAAGCAGAATCTTTGAGTCGTCCTGACGGTTGTCGGGAGTGAATGATACGATCGCTGCTCGAATTGGGTGAAATGCCACGCAGAGAACCAAGGGAGGTGGAGCGACCTGGAGAAGAGTTTCGGGAATATCGGCCGTGTTGATACTTCATAAACGGGGCAGAAGGTGGGAGCAGAACAAAATTGTTCATCATCTCCTGCATCGGAAAATTAGGAGCCTGAGGGATTAGTGCAGGAGAATTGCTGTGAAAGCTCTGGTTACTACTGGATCGTATTGGATACAGGTTGGTTCGATCAGGGAATGGTCGAGTAAAGTTGTTGGATAAGACTGAGTGGCGTTTGTTGTTAAGCCAGCCGTCCTCAGACGAACTAGAGTACATGGAGCCAGGGCGGGATTGATGATCATGACCACTGGTACTACCACCAGGAGAATAGCCACCGCTACGGTAACTGGAGGTTTCAGGAGAATAAAGATGAGAGGGAGAAAGAGCGGAATCCGACGCATCTCTCCGCGGAATTGAGGTCGATGAACTAGTGTGGTGAGGCATCAGAGGGTTTCTTTGTGGCTCGCGAGGCCAATCACGTTCCGATTCCCGCAGAGATGCGGTTGGATGCGAGGGTGCTAAATGGTTGCCATTACTGTCCAGCTTCAATCCCGGTATGATCCCTGCTCGCTGATTCTCTCTCCTGAACCGAGTTGAGGCAACGAGCTCGGCATATTGTCGCTGCTCCATTGTTTTCTTTTCTTTCTCCTTTGCCAATCTTCTCTGCTCCTGTGCCAAAGCCTCTGTTTCTAGTCTACACCTCTCTTGTTCTTGCTCCATCAACCTCTTTCGCTGTTCTGTTCTGAGGAACTTTGCCTTTTCTTCCTGTTTCTTCTTCTGCCGAACAAGATACAATGGTGCTTTGTCCTCTGTGTCTTCCTCTACAAAACGTACCACGCGTTTTACTGGAGCAGTAACGGGAGTTCGAGTGGTTGCAAGTGCACCTGGGAGCAGATTCTTATTGTTGTTCTGCAAAGACATCGAAGGAACCACACTGAAAACAGGAGGGAGGATAGTAGACTGCGACGTTGAATCAGACAATGATACATCTGACTTGTGTTGATTACGCAGTGGTGACGGTGATGGCAAGTAAGAGGATCGAGGGTGCGCGGGGGCTAATGAAAGTGGTCAAAGGACGTCAAAAAAGAGACGGTAGTACTAACGAGGATGGAAAGCGAGATCGGTACTAGTCTCAAGGGGCGGTGATTGATTTGGCAATAGATCTTGCAACAGCGACATCCACTGAACATCCTGTGACGGTTCAGACGGTGGCAACGAGGGGTCAAAGCCGGGATCGACCATTGTGTCCAAGAACTCGGAATATTCGAGGGCGGCGACCGCTAATGTGCCAACCACGGGATTTTGCCTGACGCCATCCCGGGAAGGGAGGAAGACAGAGAACCGATCCTCGAAACATGGTCGAGATATCCACTGTCGTACTCCAGGGCTGGCGGAAGAAATCTTTGCTGACTTTGGAGGACGTATGACTTCGTGACTCGGGAGTTTGAGAGCAGGAAGCGGTACTGGCGCATCTCTCAAGGAGAACGGCAATATTTCCTTTTCATCTTCAGGAGATAAGTCTTGCAATCGCTTGAGTAACCGCCGTTTGAACATGTGGTGCCGCATGTCGAACACTGGAGTCGGTCGTGGCCGATTGCATGAACGAGGAAAGAGGTAGGAGGGGGAGTGTTGAAGGAAGGGAGTTGCAGGTAGGAGGGGATTGATGCCGTTGTTGATCAAGATCTCGAGGTTGTGACGAGCCCTTTCTGGAGAGGCCACAAACCTGAGCCTGCTAATCGAAGAACGACGGTCATCCTCTGAGTCCTCTAAAGGCTCGTCTTCCGTGTCATCTGATTCCTTGCGCGCTCTACGTGTAGTTCTGGGACCCTGTAACTGCAACGTGGGCGGGCGCTCGTCCTGTGTCGGCATTTGTCGATTCCGGTCTGGAGGCTTTGAAAAGCCGGAAAGCGGAAGAAAATCTGACTCTGAGCGCTTTCCAGTAAGCCAGTTCTTCCATGATCGCCTGGTGTGTTTCCCAGCCAAGGAAGTGGGCCGAGAGTCTTCCTCGGGAGTGGGCAGACTAAGACTTGCGGAGCCGCTGGACGAGCTTGAAGACTGTGCATGGTCGCTGGCGGAACTGAGCTGAGGAGTGGAGAGGGTAGAAGATGGTGTGTGGAGAGTGAGAGGAAGTTGCAGGTTGGAAGACTGTGACGGGTTGGATCTATCACGCTTTGAGGAGAAGACGGCAGCGAGGCGACGCATTGGATTGGCGGAAAGAAAATCAGAGGGACATGCAGTCGGCTGGGGCGCTTCCAGGCAGATATGGCCTGCGCGTTGGACGCCAAACGGGAATCTGAGAAAAAAAAAGGGGCAAAACCACGGTGGATCACGTGCTCGGCAAGTTGTATCTCTATTGCACTGACTGACTGACTGACTATGATTCCTTCTCTCGCCGCTTCTCTTCCTCCCACCACCGCACAATCCGCCTCTCGTAGTATTCCACAACCACACCTAGATAGCCTTCTCCTGTCCGAATACACTTAGCCGCCCGTTTGATTACAGTTCTTAACTCCTCCGCCAGTGTTCCAAGTACATCTCGCGATCTCCATATGGCATATTCCTCGGAAGGACGGAGACATTTCGGCTCGCACTCATCGGCCCATGCTCCAGCTGACATCGCCCCCCGCGATGGTCTTGCCTCCAACGCTCGGTGACACGAGGTATTACCATCAACGGGGAAGTGGCTCGTCGCAATGATGTCATCCGATCCTTAACGGATAGAACCCATCAGCCACAACCCATTTGTGCTTTAAGAATAAACTTACTCTTCTCTGTGCCTAAAAGGGCATGCTCACAGAAGTCCAGATAATCATCCACGAGACTTCCACCCAGATCGCCGACCGCCCTACTCCTCTTCTGAACCCCAGCATCCTATTACGGTTACAATCACTTACAAATCATTCTCTGAGCTAAATAGAACATCTTTCGTGGCCGCATCAAGTCCGTCTTGCTCCTTCAGCCTTGTAATCCATTCGTCAGCCTGCGGAAGTGCCAGCGCCGGGTCTCCCGCATTTCTGGGGTATCTGCACGGCAAAAATTATACTCGAGCCAATGTATAGAGTATTAAACTCGCCAGTACCTCGGTTTCCCATCTAATCCATAGGTCATCTTAAGTACTATAATTATAGAAGCCATCAGCGCTACTTCTGGAGGAACGTTGTCATATTTATGATGTTCAGGGTCTCTTGACCTGACACGCCTCAATCCAGGTGCAAGAGAGGGGTGAAGAGTGAGCGGTAGCTTGAGAATGTGTGCAATCCGTTTCACAAGGATATATAAAGTAGCTGGATCTTTTTTTGTAAATCCTTTTTTTAAAAAAGCAAGTGGTAGGAAACGCACGCGTTCCATTCATGTCTTGCGTCAGACGCCAGAGAAGAGGGGCTGCATTACATTCGGGGGTGAAAATACCGTAAGTAGCATATAATCGCTTAACTAGGCGGCTCGCCAATTTGTGAACTAGCAATGTACCAGGAGCATGCTGTTTGACAAATATCAGTGCCAAAGGCTAGTGGCGCGAAGCTTGAAAGACATACGTGGGGAGATAGTGCCTGGATATTGTGCTTCGTGAGATGGATCACCATATTTGAGGGAAGCAAGCGAACAGGGTCCAGATAAGGGAGCTCATATGATTCAATGATTCTACAACCAGATAAACAGATCATAACAGGCTGTTGGTTTGGGAACAAACCTAGCAAAGTCTTTATACATGACTGGGATGCGTAACTGCCAGAGTCCAACCATAATCACAGCGAGAGCACTTGCTGGTCCTGCAGCCATCCTTGTCCATCTCCGCTCATCCATATGTATTCTTTCTGAAATCAGAGCTGGATCATCTGGATCATCTTCGTCAGATGAACTCGAAATCTCAGAGTTCTGGCGAAGGAGCTCTTCCATCTCGGGATTGTCATCAGTCTCGGATTTCCCCTCTTCTGTTGCATCTTCTTGATCCCCACCGTTGTCGACTGAGGATTCAAGTGGTTCGGTAGTATTATCGGGAGTGTTGGCGTTGGCCGCCTGGTGCATCAGATTACCTTGAGATTGATTTCGATCACTGTTCTCCTGTTCTTGCAGATGCAACCAAGGTTCTGGAGGGGGGGTGTCCCTCATTAAAGAAAGGTGTAAGCTCCAAATGTCACGGCAAACGGTCTGCTTTTTCCATTAGAGAAGTAGGAGTGTGATGATATGTTGAATTTTGTACCTCAAACTCAGGAGGTAGATTCCAGAGCTTTGTGATGGCTTCCACCTGCATGCGGAGTAGGTGCTGTTGACATAGAAAATAGTGATAGCGACCCCGGGCGCCATGATACACTTGTTTTCGATAAATAACGCTGGTCTGTGCGAATCAAAAGGGCTGAAACGTACATTGCGGGTTTGCATTACTCCTTTGCTCATTTTTTTTGAGCGCACTCTTCATCTTGCGTTTATGCATGACATGTCCGACATTGTAGTCGACTTCATTCGTCTCACTTCTGTAATTCTAAATCTACAAATTAACAACAGCGTTTGTGATGGGAGCGAAATCTCATCTCGTAAACGAAATGTCTTTTCACCTGTAAGACATGCCCTTCACTACACACAACCAGCCCACTTGAGGATTTATGCCATTGTCTCGAACTACAAGTGGGACATCGTCGCCTCGGGGCCATGTTTCAGATATGCACCGAGCACCAAGATAATATAAGATTCCAGTAAAAAAAATAAACTAGTCGGCAAGTCAAGCCTCAAGACAAATCAACAGCGATGGGTTAGAAGGCGAAACCAAATGCGGTCCACTTTCTTTATATTCCCACGGACAACTAAAATCAAAATTATTGATGCCAGCTCGACTCAGCAGAGACTCTGCGCTAGTAACTTCACTCCTTAAGAATCTGTAAACTTCAGCCTTGCTCTCGGAAGGAGGACGGCATTAAAATGAGACTCTATTTCCTATTTTCACTCTTGACTGTTCTAGCAACAGTTGCCCTCGCGTGAGTCACCAAAAGCCTGACATCATACATCTGTGCTTTAATACTTTACAGGTGGGAAAAGGTCCATTCGAAAACACCCTTGTAATCCATCTTAACGAGATTTACCTTCATCTGCAGGAGGACCATGAGATTTTTGATCTTGTCAGCGCTCTAGAAAATGCAGAAGGCAAAGGAACAACGTTCTATTCCTGGCTAGGCGTAACACCTACGGCGACTACCCCTGAAGTCGCGAAGGCCTACCGGAAGCTCAGTATCAAGTTACAGTAAGCGTCAAGACTAAGATACATCTGTAAATACAGCTTAGGCTTCCTCTTTGTAGCCCTGATAAAAACCCTGGCGTCAAGGGTGCTCATGAACGTTTCGCGCGTCTAGGTGTCATCTCCAATATTCTGAGAAACAAGGAAAGCCGAAGAAGGTTTGTACTCCACTTGCTTATCTCCCTTATTCCTCTTCACATTCTGTCAGGTATGATTTCTTCTATAAAAATGGCGTCCCAAGATGGCGGGGCACGGGATATTACTACTCGCGTTTCAGACCCGGACTTGGGGTGAGTATCGGCCATGTACCCCAATTCTAGCTACTCTAACAGAGATATCTAGACCGTCCTCGTATTTCTGACATTGTTTACCTCGGCGCTGCAGCTGCTGGTCCAGAGGATCAACTATAAGAAAGATCTCGCAAGAATTGAACTCATTACAGGACGAGCACGACGTGCTGCCTGGGGACCAAAAATGATTCCTATCACAGGTCAACGTAAAGTCCGTGTTAATCTTGGAGAACAATTCGATGAGGCTGGCTTTGTTGAAAACAATAAGTGGATAGAGATGGTTGTTGAGGGTCAAGATGTGTACCTTGTGAGTCTTTTATCTTGTCATTTTGTTCGTCCTCAGGAATATTCTTCAGCTTGCCGATGACGGAATACTACATCCTGTAGATAGCTCTACTGCTGCACAACCTTCCATCGACAACACGTGGTTTATCGCGCTTGTGAGATGCCTTTTTACTAAACTGGCTTCTAAGCAAGAAAAGGCTAAGGAAGGTACTAAACCATATGTTGTCGACGAGTCCGAATCAGATGATACCTCGTCCATTGCGACCTCTGGAGGCACGGGAAGTGGAGAGAATACTCCCCATGAGAATGATGGTAAAGGTAATTCTCTAGCTACGCGGAGTCTGCCAGTAGAGAAATTCGGAGGAAGAAGAAGGAAAACGACCAAGAGACGTTAGCCTACATTCATTTACCTCCTATCGACCTGTTACATACCATTGCGCCGAAAAAATTACGCTGTCTAGTGAATTGAGATTGTGGTTTCGGGCAGACACATATTGCTTCCTTAAAGCGTAGCAAATCGCCTTAACCAATGCCTATCCTGTTTCTCGAAACATGGTTTCCTCAATAGACTAGATTATGCTTTCATGATCTTTCCTACTTGTTTTTAAGTGTGTTGCAGGAGGCAACGTATTCCGGCATTCCAAGTCTCTTGTCTCCCTGGACTATACACGAGGTAGTCAACTCCTTTCGAGGTAGAAATTTGAGCTACTGATTCGTCAGTGAGACTCAAATTTCGTTAGTCCAACGGTCTTGCTTCCCTCGCTTGAGCTGCAAAGACAGAGAAAAAAATCTAACCCGCAGAATTGTGTAAGTTTCCAGACGCGAGCTCTGTCTACAATAATTTTGGGAATTTAGGAAAATGCTGCCACCGTCCATTCGGCTACAACCTCTCCCTGCTTCCTCTCCCCTGCTTCCTTGAAACCCGTCAGTTTCAAGACCTGAACGACATGAAACCAAGACGACCTAGATCCATGAATCATTCCATAGTCTAATTACGGCATCGAAGATGGTCTTGAAATAGTATGGAGTTGATTAGATTACATGCTCTAGGAGAAGTTATCACTTGGGTCGGCTATCGAATAATAACGCTCGTCGCTAGCGGTACAGAGCCTTTTAAGTTAAGCGCAGGTATTCGGGAAGATAAAGAGAGCAAGCAACCCCACCAAAGATTGATCTACAGCCTAGATAGAAGCAGTGACCCAGGTTTACAATACGATGTAGTAAATATAACCTGGTCGAGGCTATAACCTTGAGGCAACCATCATAGTCTGGCATGCCCTGAGAGGAAAAGTAAACCAGACGGTTGATACTTGAGCGCACTCCCACCAATATCTCGAATTGAGGTATCTAGTTTGAGAATATCTGAGTCCTGTGCAAAATATCAACGGTCCTCGCGCGAGCAACTCGGATATTTAATGTAAACTTAATGTGGACAAGCACTTCATCACTTCATGAGACGTACCCCAGATATACAATCTTCCAATATGGACAGCGTGTGGTGGCTGCGCAGCCACCTTCAAAACGTCGGCACCTATCCGAATTTCCGAAACCAAAGATGGTGGACATTTCTAAAGCGGACAAATCAGACTGGAACTGTTGGTACCAATACTCACTATCACCGACAGCACCAACGACCCCCGATAAGATCTCCAAGCTCCCAAATGCACCATCAACCTGTCGGCCAGCTATACCATCACAACCAGCTCTTTGGCATCCTCAACATTCTGTACAACCCTTCGAAACAAACGGAGAGATTCTTTCCCACTAACTGGCGTGAATGAAAGTCCTTTTACGATGCCTCTACCTCGCTCACCCTTTTGATAAGCCGCGGCATTTTCTCCCAAATATATGCCTTGTCATACACAGCTGTCGATCCATATCCCGGAATCGGATTTTTTGATTTTTTGAACTCTTTGTCGTGCTCCCTTGTGAACACAGGGTCAGAGATCCCCATCTCATTACCAACCTACGCATTATGTCAACAGAATGGGATAAAAGGAAGCGATCCAACTACCGTGCCGTCGTAATAGAATCTAACTGAGGCTTTGGGATGACGTTTTGCTGTGGGGCAGGTTGAGCACTCATGCACAGTTGAGGATGTTGATACTAAGAGACCACAGTCAACATGCAGACATCGGAACCATTCTTCTAACTAGCTAACTTTCTACGACGGCAATTTTAAGTTGATCAGGTCATAAGCAGGCGCATAGACTTACTCAAAGCCATGAAAACCCTAGGGTATTGACGCCGTTTCGAGTCATTGTACGCACGAATAGTCACTACCCGTTCTATTTGAGGCAACCCTGTCGTTAGCCTTCACCACATCTTCGATAGACTGTGACGCAGTCGTTGGTAGGTAATGCTGGGATGAGGATGATCCGCATAATCTATTCAACAGGGTACAGGGGTTGACATATGAGTTGATGCATCGGCAATCCAAGCTCTCCTGCCACCTTCCCTGGGACAAGCTTTCTCAACGGAGTGTAGAGTTTGTTGATATACCGATAGGGTCGAAGAGTATTGGAGCAGGTATGCGACGTCCGAATAGTTCAGTTTGGAAAGACAATCAGGATCTCCTCTATACGGCTTCATATTACCTACTTGTTAGATCTCGGACATTGGTGTCCATCGGCATGCGAAGGATGATTCTCTCTACAGGTCGAAAGCCTCCCTGTTCGTTTGAGATACCTCCTTGTCCCTCAGCTTCTTTTTCGTGGATTCGGCGAGCTATCCTGGATGTATGGAGAAACCTGGAACTAGTGATACAGAGACATCAACCGAGAACCAGAACCCCTGCCTATGAAGGCCATAATGCGCGCTGTCCTTGTTCACCTCTACGGCGGAAGATTTATTCTAGCTGATAAAGAGAACAGTGTGGCGAGGGTCTTCTTGCTTTATTGGTTGAATCCATAGCAAAACTGGACGTTGGCACTCAAGCACAGGGAAAACCTTGCTTCTGAAGGGATGGCTTGGAACCATGCTAAGAATACGGGTAGCACTAACATTATGAACAAGATGCCATGCATCGAAAGCTCGCGTCCAATTCGACACCTATTCTTCTAAAGGTGTATACCCTCTCCTTCATAGTCCACGATGCGTCTGTTGTCCTGGCTCGTAGTTACCGTCGGGGTCTCGTCAAGATGAATGGTCTGGACTGTATTTGTACTCGAGGGTACATTTGGTGCATGATGATCGCTATCGACGACACCTTTCTCCAGCAACGCCAGCCTGAGGATGGATATTCGTTCAGTCTGTGATCCACTATGCATGTTAACCAAGGTGCATGGAGAGGGGAAATGGCATTTACATCACAACTTCGTTTTCATCTAGCACCTTCTGAATTTCCAGATCAGCTGTTTCTGGCATTTCTGTGGATTGATAGTCTCGCAACATTTCCTGGGTCTCCCGCAGATGCTTCAGGGAGTTGAGAAGACGCGCAATTTCTGAATAAGACTATAAGCTCTCAGGTGGATGATACGACCGTCACTCGACTTTACCCTCAGTAATTACAGACACGTCAAGACCGATGGCCTCTATGAGGGTGAACGGTTGAGCATAATGAGGTTGATAGTCCATTGTCAAGGCTACGTGCGTAATCTAATCTAAATTTGGTTTGCTACATGTCGGGCCAAGTTCATTGCTTAAAGATCTCTGGCCAGACGTCGCGGAGCTGTTCTAGTGTGCTGACCTCGAATATGCTGTCATTGTCCTTCGCAGAGTCAAGTGGCTCACTTCCAATCTGCTTTGTAACACCTCCTTCCATCACCTCGAGTCCTTTCTCTCGAAAATGGACACATTTACGCCAGCCCTGAGCAATAGCACCATTGACGTTTCCCCGATTGTCATCAATGAAATAGCACTTGGAAGGATCGGTGATACCGGCTTGTTTCATTGCCTGAGCTCTCGGTTAGAAACAGATTCATCCAGAACCTGGGACACATAGCCTACTAGCTGATAAAATTCTGCCTCTGGCTTGCATGAAAAATCATCGATGGTGTAATCGCAGTACACAATTCCCTCAATAAGATCCATCAGTTTCAAGATCCGCAGGACCCTCTCCGCGTGCTAGTAAAGATGAGAGAAGCATGACAGCCAAGGACCAAGTTCACATACCGGCTTATATGCATTTGTTAATGCCCAAATCCGAGCCTTGGAGCAGTCAATGTCCTCAAAAACTTTGCGTACAGCCGGATTATATGAAATCATGTCTTCGAGGGGCAACGAACCATCGCACTTGCGATCGAAATCCAATGCATCTAGAAGTCATATTTCACTTAGCCCAGGTTTCGACTATACACGATATTGCGTTACCGACGGCATGATGGCGCTTGAGTCCGCGTAGGGCCAGTCCATACTGTGAGTAGTATCGATGATGCAGCACGGCAGCCTCCTCGTGGCTTAGACCGATGTCGACAAAGTAATCTGGATTTCTGCTAAGCAAGAATATAGTAAGAAAGTTCTGTGTTGGGTTCGAGTAGCTCACTGTGGATCCTATTTCCCATGGCTTGTGAGATCATGGAGCTGGCCGAGTAAAGCGTGTTGTCGATATCAAACCAGACTACGATCCTTTCATCTAGTACTCTTTTCAGCAGAGAGACATGCTGTTTTACACTGTACAGACCTGTCTGCAAGTTCTGCTCAGTCATAGTGATTAAGGAGGCGGTATCTGTTGCAATGTCGCCTAATAAGCATTCCTTATGTAATCACAGATCCTCAGACGCAACATTTCAGCCCTACTAGACATGCCTAAAAGATGTTAATCAGATGCTCAAGAATACTACCTTTCTTATGAGGAGGAAAAAGTCACAAAGCACACACTCAAATATTGATAGATAGATATGGTAAATCGTGCAGCCGCCTATCAAGATGATGGGATCAGTGTTGTTTAGTCTTCACGGAAATTTCCGTCAGAACTGTGTAGCTTTGCAGCCACCCGAGTGCGCTACGCATCAAGTACCTTATATTGGTGGTGTCGGCCTCGAAGACTTTAAGAACAAGGTATGGTGTTGGCTATTGGAATATATGGCGACTGACTATAGGTCGTAGATGGCCAGAAGCAAGGAACTCGCACCCGGAATTGGAAACCTCAGTCGTTCCCAGCTCTTCGCCAAGCGCGGTCTCTTCAAGGGCCTCAAAAAGTCCGAAAAACCTGTCGCTGAGGAGTCTGCGACAACTATTGAGAAGACTGTGGGTGGTGCAAATAACGGAGGCCAGCGTCATGTCCCTGTTCACAAAGCGCCCCGCTATTATCCCCCTGAGGATGTGCATCAACCTAAGAAGAGCCGAAAATCTCATAAATCCCCCACCCTCCGTACCTCCATCACTCCTGGAACCGTGTTGATTCTGTTAGCTGGTCGTTTCCGTGGAAAGAGGGTCGTTTTCTTGAAGCAGTTGTCCAGTGGATTGTTGCTGGTGACTGGTCCTTACAAGATCAATGGTGTGCCCCTTCGACGGGTCAATCAGGCCTATGTCATTGCTACTTCAACCAAGATTGAGTTAGAAGGGCTGACGGTATGTGTTTGGCCGACTTGATCTTGTTCATGGCTGGAATCAACTTGGCAGGTTGATGAGAAGATCAATGATGCCTACTTCACCAGGGCTGCCGTGAAGAGTGCTCGCTCCGCCGAGGATGAGTTTTTCGAAGACGGAAAGCCCAAAGCCAAGGAGGCCTTCCCGGCTTCCAAGGCTGCTGACCAGAAGGCGGTTGATAAAGTTGTGATTGATGTTGTAAAGGAGACACCAGAACTTGGAAAGTACCTCAGATCGAGCTGGGGCTTGTCGAAAAACCAGTTCCCTCATGAACTCAAGTTTTGATGTCAAGGAGAGACAGGTTCATAGGATAATATGTTGTTTATGCAAGTACCATACAGTTTATGATTGAAGTCATTTCCATTTTGGTGGGGTCACGCGTAGGGAAATGCTTGCTCTTCGCAGCCATCCACTTGTTGTGAGTGTAAGTGTTCGTCCGTCTCTTCCCCGGGAACACAGAAGATTTTTCTGGGCAGAGTTCTACCATCGCTTGACGCCAGCAGCAAATGAATTTCTCGACCTCGCCATTGCGCTTCCCTTTCCTCCGTCTTTTCCTCCGTACGCATCTACCATTATCCTTGGAACTGTTCTCCTGCGTCTGGCGTTTCTGCCCACGGTGCTATGGGTATGTGATTCAGAGACTCTCGAGGGATACCGTGTTTATTTTCTGGCAGAGTCGTGGCAAGGTTGCCAAAATGGAGCAAGCTCAGAAAGACGTCGAGAAAATGCTTCCAGTAGTTCAGCGCCGGGAGTTTCAGGCCATGCAGACGGAAGGCATCCGCGGACAGAAGCAATTTCTCGTCGACACACATCGTGAACGCGTCAATGCTGTCGTATGTTTGTGACACCCTGTCCACTAGCGCTGTTGACCCTTCACTCAGATGACTCAAAAATTCAGCGAACTTATTAAGGAGCGTAACTGTGATCCCAAGTGGACAATACCCGTTTCTGCCCTCGTCCAGGCACCTCCTTACATCGTGTTCTCTATGATTCTCTCTTGTGCAGCCGCCGATCCGCTCACTCCCTTCCGATCTGAATCCTTCCTAACGCTCACGTCGCTTGCACATTCCGATCCTACAATGACATTGCCCATCATTCTCGGCGTCATTAGTATGGCAAACGTAGATACGCGGAATTGGTGGCTAACTCTGGCAGAGAAGGAGAGGGAAAAGAAATACCATGAGTGGAAGGCTGCCAAAGCCGAGCGACAAGGAAAACCCTACATACAGTCGCCCTTGAAGAGTATCATGAGGGGGTTGTCCATTGCGAGGATTGGGCTCGCTATGCTTGTGCCTGGGGTGCGCTTCAATATCCACTGTTGACCCGATTCATGGTTGAGGTTGAGTTTTGTATAGGGCGTACAATTATATTGGGTCACGTCGGCAGGGTTTGGCCTCGTGCAGACAATCATCTTTGATTGGATCGACAGTCGTCGGAGAGGGCGCCAAGTAGTACATGGTACGACAAGTACTTGCGGAAAAAGAATTTGAAGCACCGGCTGCGAAACGTCTCATCAAGTTTCTTTCTAAGACACTGAAACATGGGGCCTAATGTGAGTAGTATTTGGATACCTTGCAATGAGCCTAGCGGGATGAGGACAACGTGGTTCGAAAACCGAAGGGAGCCCACCCACCAGGGTTTGGGGCATCCGATGAATTGGTCTTGATCTAATTTGACCGTAACGCTCATCTAAATACGTCAGTTTTAAGGATCCTGCATTGACCATGCCAGCACCTTCTAGACTAATTACTCGGGCTTTTATTAATCGCGCATCCTGTGTTTCAACGTGACACTTAGATTGGCTGGTATACATGTCCAGAGGCAAAGATCGAAGGAACAAAAGCTGAGCAGAGTTCAGGTAAGACCCGCAACTATAACCTATGCACAACACAAAAATCAAGGAGAGACGAGAGCAAAGTGAAGTATGCGATGAATGATTCATCCTAGACCGCCCCAAGGACCACGAATCCGACGGGCGAGGTGAATGTCTCTTGGCATGATAGTTACGCGTTTAGCATGTATTGCACACAGATTTCTGTATTTCCGGTCTTCATAAACATGTTTCAGGATTGAGAGGCGCAGGACTCACGCGTCTTCAAACAAGTGAACCAAGAAGGCTTCTGCGGCCTCCTGCAGAGCTAATAAAGCAGAGCTCTGCCATCGAATTTCCGCGTCTCCATGGCCATTGAGATCTGTGGTCATATCCTCTGCAATTTCCCTCACCTATGCCATTCCCACCAATATTGTATCAGTCGTGGATACTCCAAGCAGAACGAACCAGGCCAATCGCGCACCAATCGTGAAAATGGCAATTTCCTCAGTAACAAATCTTTGCTCTTCTGATACTTTTTGATTTCCCGTATCGCAACTACACCCGGTTTGAATCTATGTTTCTTCGCTAGCGAATAATCCAAAAGTATCTCAGCAATCCTCTTCATCGTTAATCTTGTTTTGAAGGAGATATACCTTGTGCCTGTGGAGGTCGACTTATAGGCGGAACACCACCAGTACTTTTACGTGCAGTAGGGCGTTCCGCTAGGGCCGTTCTCTTTTTCCTTGGCGGTGAAGGTGTTGGAGGCTCTGAGTCTTCTTCTGGAGCTGCTTTCCGCTTCCTTGAAGGACCTGCATGACTCTGTGTTATTTGTGCCATTCAAATTTCAATAAAAGCAAAAAGAGCTTAGTGAAGGAGGAAGGGTGTTTTGTGTCCGTGCGGCAAGTTGAACCGCGCTGACCGAAAAAGGAAGGTCCAGGATTTAGGGGCTGAATTAACCAATCAGTTGGAATCAAAGATGGCTCAAATAATCGTACTGTGCCATCGACAAGACCTTTTCTAACACCGTAAACTTTCTTTCTTTTTCTCACTGATACATTGAACGAATGGCTGGTGATAATGATGTCGTTACCGGCTATTATAGATACACCGATATTTGGTTTGAGTGGTACGTCTGCAGAGTTCGTCACTCCAATCCTCTGAGTAGATGAAAATAAAAAGGTACAAAGCTATATCCGACGATGAAGATGGGGCCACACTGAAAGCGATACTCGGTCTGTTTCAGTCCCCTTTCCGATGTTGAAATGCGTGTCTAAGTGCGTGTTTCTCCGTAGCACACGATGCAATAACACATCAAGATCATCCATTGCATATTGAAGGTGTGAAAGGAATCCAACTTTACCATGGTATGTACCTCCGTTGTTACGTCACAAGCGTCGATTATCATTATCTTGTACGTGATGTTCAGGTACATTTCAGTCTGGAGAAGTTCGCCTTTTATTCTCTTCTAAGCAAGTGGAATATGTACGATACTGGCTCTACGCGATGAAGTTGAGCAAAACATTACTTCCAATCCCCTATTCGGACTGTATGATTCTGCCCTCTGAGTTGAAGCATGTCACGGCTCATGCGTATCCCGACGGGGGTGCTCTCCGCGGTGCCGTCAAGGTCAGTTCGCTTACGCCACACCAGATTGCTTACATACTCTACGCACTTAAGAATTTGGACAAACATAATAAACGTCTGAAAGGCTCTAATCCAGTTTTAATTGCTCGTCGCTATGCATTCCAACGTGTTAGAGAACTCGTCTCAGCAAAGAGTGGAACATGGCTTGCAATAGATTTCGAAGGCTGGGAGCGCGACCATACAGTGATTACAGAAATGGGGTATAGTATCCTCAAATGGGACGAACAAAGGAACGAGAAAAGAGAGAATGGGCATTGGATCATCAAAGAAGGGGAGAAGTATAGAAACGGGACGTATGTTCCTGATTTCCGATACGTGAGTTCGCCACACCAGCCTTCTCTCTGTGAACTTCAAATGAGGAATACTCACTTAGCATTATAACTTTGGTAAATCGGAAAAAATCACCAAATCAGAATTGAAATTTCGCCTTCACCATCTCCTCGCATCGTTTCAAACGCCCGACAGTCCATTATACCTGGTCTTCCACGACAATCATCAAGACATCAAATACATGAAATCAGATTCCATTGAAGCACCTCTCGAAAATTTATCTTACCTCTTACCTGATAGCGGTGTACCAAAATCCGGATTATTCGTCGTCGATACGTCTGATTTGTATGGTGCTTTATCTGGAAAAGAGCAAGGGAGGAGTTTAGAGAAGACTTGTCGGATGTTGGGAATAGATACTACATTCTTACACAATGCCGGGAACGATGCTTATGTGAGTGACCTAGTCCTATTGCATTTGATTTTAGCTAAGGTATCGTAACGGAAGTATACTCTCGAAGCAATGATACAGATGGCCCAAGGTGAAGCTCTGGATGAACAGCGTGAGCGGAGGTGGCCCAATCGCACAGTTCCTGGTTCAGTTGAAGTGGAGTTTAAGCCTTGGGAAGAGAACAGTGATTATGATGAGGATGACTATATTGGCCCTAACGTGCACAACACCTCCTTTGCGTGATGAATCAAGGGATTGAAACTGAAAAGATCGTTGTAACTGGATGTAAACAAGCAAGACATAAATCACGATGTGCTAGGTTAGTCGCTGGTATATCCAAAATATCTTTATTATTCTCGATGGTAAGTTTGTCCAAATAAGCGAGAAGATGTTTTGTGGAGCCATGGTTTCCGAGGCGAGAATTATTTGCGCTTCTTGGACTCCTTAGTTCCTTTGGATTGACTATCTTGGGTACCTGGGCTGTCATCGTCATCACCATCACCATCATCGTCATCCTCGTCGTCAGAACGTTCGTCAGTTGCAACATTCGTTGTTAGAGCCCTAAAAGAACACCAGTCAGTACCTAGTAGTGATGTACGGGATTAGCTATACCTGTACAAGATTCGGAGCATGAGGGCAAACCAGAAAATGTTAAGGAATTGGAGGAGGAGAAGAGGAGCAAAGACTTGGTATTTCATCCACCAGACAAGGTAGGTACCCTCAGACCAGACCCAACGTTTAGAGGTCTCGCTAATATCGTGCAGATAATCAGATGGAGCGTTCGTAAATGAAGAGTGGACGTACGGAATGAGGTCATATTCGTTCCAGACGGACCAGAGGATGACCAGGTTCAAGTAATGACGGAAATATCTGGGCATATGTCTGACATGTATGCAAAGAGCTCTGGATAGGTACTTACGCCCAAACACCCACGAAGGAACCAAATGCATACATTTTGGCCTGGTCCCATCGGATGTAATTCAAGATCTTGGAAAATGCCAAAAATACGTCAGGAATATCCATGCTGACGAAGACGGCATTCCCAATCAATGTCAAGTTGATAAGATAGCTCCATCTGTGATAGACGATAAACCAGTCGAATAAGGGGGTGAAATTTATGCGGATGCTTGGCGTACCCAATGAGCCAGAGAGTAACAAGGTGGTGTGCGATGAGTTCATGGTAATCTTTGCGCGGTTTTTCGAGACGGAGGACCAGAACGATGAGTTGCTGACACCAATAGGCTGCTTGCATGAGTTGATAGTGCTTGAGTTCGGGCAACATATCCCAATGTGGGTAGTCTTTTCAGAAAATGAGGTAAGTAAGGGAAGCACATCAGGAAGGAATACTCACTGATCCAAAAATATTCAGTGCGAAACCAATAAGTTGGAAGTTGAGACATGATGCGCTGAGGCAAGCGTCACAAGAGAAAAAATAGTCCAAAGACCAAGTAGGACTGACCCATCCCCAAGCACCGAAAGCGGTAAAGTAAGTCAGGGCATAGGCCTGTTCACAAAATCTATCCATCTTTGCCGGCTTCCTGATACCGAAGTGCCACGCGATGGGCTGAGAAACCCGAGAGGAGAGGGATTGGCGAACAAAAGACCAGAAGACGACATAGTATGCGATGAAGGCCAAATCCCAATAAGATTTTTGGTAGCGTGGATCGGTATCTGACGATCCAGGGACACGTCCTGCAATGAGAAAGATGTTGGCAAAGGGGTTTGGTATGCCTGGAGGGGCCAATGGGGCGACCAACTCCCAGTTTACATAGAGGATAGGGGGAAGCGCGAGGACTTTGAATGCGGAAGCTGAGAAGAGTCAGAAGCTAGACCTCAGGCTCGTATGGGCTCGGCTGACCTGGCTGTACTGCCCAGCGAAGGTAGGAAGAGACATGGGTGCGATGCGATGGTGGCATAGTAGTGCAAGGTAAGAAATAAAAATCATCACGAGACGCAGCGGCACGGTGCAATCACGTGAGGCGCTTTCTCCTCGCCACCATGCTGCCCGTCCTCGGTTTGTTCCATACCCTCGTCTGCCCCGACAAACAGTGTTCCAGAAATCCTTGCCTATACTCCCACAGAAACCAGGGAGATCTTCCACTACCTGCTCCCCTCGATGTTCCTGCTGTCCAGGTCCAGCCTCCCAAGCGCCAGATTGCCCAGTCGGCCAGTCCAATTCCCGTCAGAGAGCCTCCCCGTAAACTGCAACGGACGGGGACGGTCCAGCGACCGGTGGCCGTGGCCACTACCTCTCAGACCTCTGTAGGCTTGTGCCCTGCCCCTGTCTTCTTTGTCTCATCCTCCTAGAATGGCGTGCCTATTCTCCGGGCCAATGCTGCTCAGTCTCTCGTTCCCCTTCCTGTCAGACAGGTCGGTTCCGCTCATGCGCTCCCTTGCCTTTTCTCATATCAGCTAGACCATGCTCAAAACTCTCCACGAGCACTTTCTCGTCCTTTACAGCTCCATATCGCCACTAAGCCCCAGCCTCGCCGCAGACCACGCACTCAAGCAAGAGGAAGAGGTCTACAAAAAGTCCAGCAAGTTGACCTACCGCAATGTAATGCTGTGCCTTCCTCTGTCCTACGCCCAACTCACCGTCTCAGGCCGTCATTCAATGCGTCGCTGCAATCAAACGCAGACCAGCACCGACTTCCCTGTCAGATTCCTCTGTGGGAACAGAAGATGAGTTGAAAGAACGTGCTGACAAGGCAAAGTCGCTGCAGGCTCTCATCCTCGATCGCACACGGCTAGAGCCATTGATCATGTCTCAAAGCGATCTGCAAAATTGGGGTTATATGGTTGATATACCTCAAAATGAAGGCGGGCATGTGCCTCATATGGAAGGCCAAGTTGTCAAATGTGAACGCTGCTCACAGCCGTTTCAAGTGTGTCGGACTGGCTCTGATACAGAGTGTCTGTACCACTGGGGAAAGCAACACACGATCAAAGCGAGTGGTAGGTCCAGCCCGCCCTCATACACTGCGCCATTAACTTGTACAGGTGAAAAGGTCCGTGTATATACATGTTGTTCTCGCCCAGTAAGCGAGGGCGAGGGCTGCGTGCACGGCAGACATGTCTTTTACGAATCATCACTGGATGACCTACATTCCAGGCACGCATTTTCACTCTTGCGACCTCCCGGGGACTCGGATGATGCACTTGATATTGCTGCTATGGATTGTGAGATGGTATATACCACCGGTGGTTTTCGCGTCGCTCGTGTGTCCCTCGTCGACGGCAAGGGGAAAGTGGTTTTTGACGAGCTTATTCAGATGGATGAAGGTGTTTACGTCACGTAAGCTCTTCATCTCTCCATCATATCTCTTTCTGACTCATCAGGGCTGTCTGCAGTGATTACAACACTCGGTTTTCTGGGGTAACAGAAGAAAATCATTCAAAAGCTACAGCCCCACTTGCATTAATACGGAAGACCCTCGATAAGTTCATCAATCAAGAGACTATCCTTGTTGGACATGCTTTAGACAATGATTTGAAAACGATGAGAATCGTTCATAAAAGATGTGTCGATACAGCAATCTTGTTTCCACACCGTGCAGGCCCGCCGTATCGTAGGGCGTTGAAAGATATGTGAGTCCTGTCAAACCTACCTAGGTGTCCATTTTTCCCTCTGAAAATTTGCCTGTGACAGAGTAAGAGAGAAGTTGGGCAAGTTGATCCAAACAGGCGATGCATCCACAGGCCATTCATCTGCTGAAGATGCAGGAGCCTCACTTGATCTTGTTAGGTGGTTCATTCTTAATGAGTCTTCCAAGAGTTCCAGCCCCATATCAAATTCTTTGTTTGAGTACTAATAATATTACAAATATACGTATCCAATTGACTGAATGTTCAGAATAATGTTATTGAAGCCACTTGAGAAGACTCTAGAACCTCAAGGATAAAGCCATCGTATCCGAATACTGGTTGACTTTGAGTCTGCTCTTCTCAAATGAAAGTGGACAGGACTCACAACGGGTTATGGGACAGGGTAATTGGAGCCCATCTTCGTCGTCTGTTCTGTTGAGATGCATTGAAGGGGGTGGTTCTTTGGGACTGAGAAAATGGCTGATCGTTTCGAAGCGGTCGTAAAATCGCTTGCGAGGTGGTGTATCTGCAAGACACTGTTCAAGATAATAGTGTTAAAAATAGACAGAGTAAACGCACCGTCTTCTTCGTCTTCTGGAGCGCCTTCGATTTCCCAGTTACAGCGCTTATATCGTTGAAAGAGAGGTGACCCAGGCTGTTGTTGTGATGTATAAACAAGGATTTGAGTGGAAGGTGAGAACGAAAGGAGCATACGATATTCGTGTGTACTATGATCTTTTTTACAGTATGTGTGCTTCCAGAAATGAAAAAGTCTAGTCCGTGTTGGAAGTAGTTGTAGAAATCTGTAAGGCCGGTCGGTTGAGTACAGCAAATAAGATAAAATGGCACACACACACAGTCAGACTCCGCGTTGAAATCGTCAGTGCTTTTGTTAGTGGAGTGGATTGTCATGCGTTCATCTTCTTTGTAGTGGATTCGAAGAGGAGGTCCAAGGTCGAGTGTGAGATCCTGAGCTGTTGTAGTGTGCAGCTTGATGTGTAGAGATCTAGAGTTGGTTGGATAAAAGTGCAGGCGTATACCATCGTGTACCTGTAAAATGCTATCTTGGACACAGCACAATGAAAACGAAGAGAAGGTTTGCCTTGATGACTGCACGTTCAATGTCTCCATGCATAACAGGACACTCGATGACTTCACCCAAAGCATCCTGAACACCTCCATCCGGATCCTTCTGCAGAATAAGGATCTTCTTGACCTCCTGTAACCTATCCTTACTCTGTCTAGCCGCCTGTCCCACGACCTCCACGTCGTCATCAAAACCAAACCATAGACCAGGGTACCTCAAATCATCGTCTCCACTGCCGCTTGGGTAAGTAGGACCAAAAGTCCTACTGACGCCTACCCGATGCAGAATGTGATCTGGGGAACTGAGGACAGAGTCTTTGTACTTGAGAATGAGAGGAGGGCTGGGGTTACGAAGATCGTGGAGGTGAATGGTATGGAGACGCTGGTGAGTGCCGGAGAAGAGGAGAGAAATGTGAGGACGGAGATGGAGGAGAATGGGAGGAGGAGAGACAGCTGAGTCGCTGTCGTATGTAACATCGATCTGGGGAAAGTGCTGTTGCATTCTGCGGAGGAAGTCAAGAACTGTCCATAGGGATGCACCTGGTCAGACGTGTGTCAATAGGCCAAAGTTGCCAGAAAGCCATTTCAATAGGAAAACATCATTAAAACATATTTACCGATTTCAAAGAGCCCGAGCCCGAGGCCTGGGCGGATGTCATATTCAAGTGTCGAGTACATGGTCAGGAGTGCCGTGTTGCCAAATTTGGACACTCGAGGTTGACCAGAACCATGGCAGATGCTCGCCAACGAACAGCTATCAAGGTAGCCCTCATTACCATTGTCTCCAGGTCTCAACTCACTCGTCCTCCCAGGTCTTCAGGAAATACTCCAATGCACTCGGCCCAGATGCACTCTCCTTGATTGAGCATATCCTCATTGAACATGAAATCACCGAAGACGACCTTGAATCGAGCATAGAAACCCTCGCGAGGGAGTATAACAGGCAGGATGGTAGGACTTGGCTCTCGTTCATGGATGAAAAGTCAACTGTGTAGTGTTCAAGATGCGACCACCAAAGTCTCTGTCGAGGTGCTGCAAAGGGTATATACGAGCTTGCAAGACGATGACGTCGTGGGAAGCCCGGAAGATGGTTTAGCGTACAAGGATGGTCTGAATCTGGAAGCTCATTTATGGTTCATTGATTCATACGAGATGCCCAGGTGGCATTGGTCAAGTGAGAGAGGCACATTCGAGCGGTATGCCTTTTCCATGTTTTTATTGTTCAACGGTGGTATAAATATTTCAGAGCATCTACAACACAGTCGATTTCCGGGTCTCCGGAATCAAGAATTACCGCTATGAGGGACAGACTGGATATCATCCGACAGTGTATCCTACGCAACGAACACTTTGCACCCTCTACGATTCCCTCGAGAGACCGAGAGAAACTGGTAACCTTGAAATCAACAAAACAGCTTCTCGGCAGACCCGGGCACAAGTTTTTGTTGCTGGGAATGTTGACGCATAGTAAAGAAGGGAGAATGTGTTTAGAGGATGCGGACGGGAGCGTGGTATTGGATTATTCTACTTTGGTGAGTCTTTCCACGTGTATGGAAACTGCTGCTGATTCCGAATTTGTAGGATGAACCTGGAGAGGGACTATATACAGAGGGTTGCTTCGCGCTTATTGAAGGAGAATATACTGAGGATGCCACCTTGAAGGTGATTGCTATTGGCCAACCGCCTTCCGAACCTCGTGCAACTGCTAGGCAAGTCGTCAGAGCGTCACCACCTTGACCTGCTTCTCATATTTTTGCAGGTCAATATATGGTCATATAGATTTCCTCGGTAAAGGAGCAACGTCGATATTGCAAGACGTGAGTCCGACGCCTTCGATAGTGGATTGGAATGAGCTCAGGAGCAACCTAGGCACATCTAGCAGTTAGAGTTCGGGAAGAGTTGCAGGACATGCATTTCTTCTTCCTCTCTGACGTTCACTTAGACGTTCCGAACACGCTCAGAAACCTGCAAAGGATGTTTGACAACTGTATCGAGAATGATTTCATACCCCAAGTTATTGTCCTCTGTGGGAATTTCTCCAGCAAGTCGATATCACAAGGAAGTGGTCGAGACATACAAAGGTACGAAGGTACGTTTTTTCTTCCTACTTTTTGAATATCTTGTTCCTGATATGAATACAAGACGGCTTCGATGCGCTCGCTGATCTAATAGCACAATATCCCCCAATTACGCGGACAGCGCACTTCGTACTCGTTCCTGGACCGCAAGATTTGACGCTCAATTCGATACTTCCACAACGGCCGATCATGTCAAGCTTTACAAGTAAATTGAAGAACAAGATATCCAAAATCCATTTTGCGTCGAATCCATGTCGGATCAAGTTTTTTGATCAGGAAATTGTGATATTTAGAGAGGATATGATGTCGAAGATCTTGCGAAATATAGTTGGCGCAAAACTTGATGTCTCGAGTTCGGATCTGAAACGATACGTGTGTGGCTTAACACATTTTCTAGTTCTCCTCTGACGTTCTGCCTCGTTGTAGCTTGTACAGACAATACTTGATCAGATGCATCTTAGTCCTCTCGCCCTGAGCATCCAACCTGTGCTAGCTGACTACGACCATGCTCTGAGATTATACCCTTTGCCAACGACTGTTAGTCAGGTCCCACTTTTATTGCAAAAGCATGAAGGCTGATATGATCGATAGCTTGTGCTAGCAGACAAGTACGATCGGTATAAGCTGACTTACATGGGTTGCCACGTTTTCAACCCTGGCACGTTCTCGAGCAATATTCCTGTATTCTGGATGTACAAACCTGCGGAACTCAATTCGGAAGAGTGGTGAGTTTCGTTCGGCTATTCAAATTTGGAAGTGTGCTGACGGCGGATGAAGTGTCCTTGACATCCCGACTGATGATTAAATTAAAAACATTACATAATATCAGAGTCAAATAATACTTGAGGTCCCGATCATCTGGATGCCCTAGGTCATGGGTACATGCTGCCGCAGCCCTCTGGTACGACACTCCGAGTGAGACCTTCAACAGTTGATGCAGGAGGATAGTTATCATGCTTAATGAATGTCAGGATTTACTCTATCCGTCAGTAAGAATCAGTCAGTTTGATGAAACCATTCCTTTCTCCATGCGAGTGATGTTTTGAATCTGAAATAAATGTCCAGGAGGTAGGATAGTTTTCACTTATCATATAACACCCTACGACTTCTGCGTCAGCTAATGTTGGATCACCAATAACTACACACATTCTACTACCTACGATAGGGACAAGTTACATCGAGTTGTCCGCTCATCTCAGATCTCCGAAGAAGTAAGAGGCGTATTTGTTCAATTCACACGTGGCTCAAATCCTGGTCTGAGATTTGCATTCCCGAACATTGTGTCAGGTTGTAGCAAAAGAAAAAAGGACATGATCCGATCAGTGGAATGTTCCGAACTCGGAAGATGATCGGGCGTCTTAGTGCATGATGGGAGAACGTCCAACGCCGTCGCCCACTTCCCTGTTCCTGCTCTTGTCCCACACTCCATCCTCATTCATTCTCTGTCCCGAATACATCTCATCATCAACCTACATGCGTCTGATGGCCACATTCCACCAAGTCGTATGTTTCTTGTTCATCCGTAACGCATCCTGAGACATATGCCGCGTTTCATTTTTCTGTAGTTTCTTTCAGGCATCCCAATGTCTCAATGGAACATTAATGATTTCTTCTACACACTCGTTTATATTTTCTTCATTGGAAATCCAACAACTCCTTGGTCGAGGACACTCATCTGGCTCACTCGGGTCACCACAGTCTCCCTCCTCCTTCGGACATACATCGCTCCGTGGCTGCTTGCTTTGACATCCAAGCACATTCGCGTACGAAGCATCAGTTTGAGGTCCATCAAGGGCCTCTACTTCAAAAGAGGGCGGTGGACGTGCAGAGCAGAGAGAATAGGATATGTCTTTGGAAAGGTACAAGGCCGCAAACGGTTGACGATCCGTATAGATGGGCTGAAAATCGAGATGGACAAAGCTTTAGAAGAGTCAAAAGATAGGAGACGGGTGCATAGGCGGAAGTTGACTTTGGCAGACTTGGATCCCTCGCCATTGGCAGGTTACTTATGGCGTGCATTCACCAAGGTCGCTCTGGCTCTCGAACCTTGGCTGAGGCCCCTGTCGCGGAATACCGTCGTCGCATGTCTTCGTATCGGGATCCAATTGATACGCGCTGTTACACAAGCTCTGTCATTCGAGTTACGTTCCACAGTCTTCACCCTCGCAGACATCCCAGGCACTCAGGTCGTTGCAGATGAAATCAATTTGCATGCAGAATTGGACTTGGTGCAAGTGGAAAGCTTAGCAGAGGATCTTTATCTCGGTAGTGGTGTTCGATGTGCAGTTGGGAAGAAGGATTCTGTGCCGTCGCCTTGGACTTTTTCAGGGGTGGCAGGATGGAAGACGAAAATGTCAGATGGATTGAAAAGGGCACTGGATCGGGCTTGGGGAACGATGCATGGAACAGTTAGGGCTTCGTTTAAACTGAGTGACATTGTTGGTACGACGGCGAAGCGGCGGCAATCTGGTGAGTCTTGCGCTGCTTTACTAACGAGCTCCATTACTGATCGCTCGCGCAGGTCATGAGAGCACCAGGCCTTTCCTTCGATTACCGGGAACAGTCGTCTTGGATGGGCGACTAAACTTTTCCCCACAAACGGCAACCATTGATGCCAATAGCATATCATTAGGATTGAAAATCGATGAGATTGCTATAGGGGTGGATCTTTTGAATGATATTTTTCGCGCTATTGTGCCCCCGAAACAAACTTCTGCATCCAATGCAATGAAAGCTGCAATGGTACCTACGACGCCGTTGCCAGTTACTCCTGCTTTATCCCAGCCTCTGACCGAAGTTGCCGCTGTTGTCCCTGTTCAGAAAGTACCTCAGAAACGCTCCAGATCATCTACCATCTTTTCTGCCAGGTTTCTTCCAATGTCACCTACTGTTGCATTTAGTTCTTTAGAAGGGAAATTGATGCCTTCGAGAGCAAGTGCCACACCGTTTCTGAGGGCGTTTTCTGTGAGTGTTCTGAGCATTTAATAACGACTGCTTGTTGAATACGCTTTCAGTCGTCTATTTCTTCCACAGGGAAGCTTACCCTTCAGCCTCATCGCAAACTGAAGGACCGACGCTACAAGGTATCTGGATAATTTTGCCTTTATTTCCTGTTGTATTGATTGCTTTGACTTCAACCAGTCTATTCTCTCTACTATCAACAAAGTCACTGTCCAAGTCACTTCTGTATCTCTAACATTTTCCTCCACGACCTCACATTCAATTTATTACAAGACTGTGATCAACGATATTCACGTTGGTTTCCATCCAAGTAGTACTTTCACGGATCCTCTCCATGCTCAATGGCTTGGTCATACATCTAAACTTGAGTGCTTTGATCCAGAGTCATACGGATTTCAGCTTGGTATCACGACGATTATGGTGGAGAGGCATAAACAAGGGGACGTATTCCCTCTTGTAACTTTAGGTACTCTCGATTTTCAAGCAGTGATTCATCAATGGCCCTTGCCTTGGTTGATGCCATGCATGTTCATCAATGGTGATCCGAACGCACCCTTTTTGGCGACATCATTGAAGATTAGGGGCCTGGACCTTACGGACAGATTAGATGATCTGCGAGATTTCCTGGAGCGTAGAGTATCTAAGTCCAAAGATCCGGCCCCGACCTCGAAGTCGAGTTTATTAACGAATCTCGATGGTCTGCAGCTTCCTCGTTGTTCAGTACAGGTACACTGTGGGGTCATATGCGCGCGTACGATCTGCGTGAACAGCGATAATCAGACATCGAACACGTTGGAGATGAGAACAAATGGGTTCAATTTTGGTTTGAAGGCAGAATATGAGTCGCACTTAGTCGTGTCTTCAGAACCTTCATCTTTTGGAGTTGCACGTTTGACGAGCACTCTTTCATTCAACTTGGACCCCGTGCTTTGCCACGTCCGCTCGGGCTGGGCTTCGGTAGGGTTCCCTTCCGATCATGAATTCCTCGATGATCCTCCTGTCCTCTCGATTGGGGCGATAGAAGTGGGAGGGGACCTAGGCGCGGAAGCAGAAGAGGAGCTTGTCGTGTATCGGGTTAAAAAAGCGTCGGCGTTTTGTGACATCCATGTCATCGTTGATGCAGTTTGCGTGGAACTCTGGCATGCTGACTCTGTCTCTGCGACGGTGCAACTTTTGGCGACATTGCCCTCATGTCCTCCATCATCGTCGCAAGGTGACGATGCCATCCTACCTGTTGAAACACTCTCATTGCCTTCTGGTATTACAGCTTCGTTGGCACTGGCTCAGTTCATTGTTGTAGCCACTGCACCGGATATCAACCCCAATGAGACGGATATCTCGCGGGGTATCGGGCTAAGGGCGTCTATCTTATTGGAGATCTTGAACTCAAAAATGAGGCCAGAATTGAGAGCTCGAAGTCTCGCACACCTGCAAACACGCAAATTGCTGGGTTTGTCAAAAGAAAGACTCGTGGATACGGTTGCAGCCAAAGATCAAAGTCAGCCTACTGCCTCTTCTGTGGCTGCCCGGCTGTCTGTGGAGAATTTAGTTGCACGGTGCGCTGTGGCAACACAGTATGATACAGATGATCCTTTCCTCGCTGGAAGAGACGACTTTACGCCCACGGGTGAGGAATTTATTCGAATCCAATCTGTTCAAGTCGATACTTCACTTGTTGTTTCTGAGGGCGAGGAAAAACTCCAGGGTGCATGTCAAGTTGTCGTTGATATACCCTCAATACGCAGTAATTTCCAGCTAGGAAATATTTATTGCGCTTTGCTCGCTCTGCAAACAATACAAAATCTGGCTCATGTCTGCAGTTCCGTTCAATCAAACGCATCTAAGTCTAGATCCCCCATCATCAACATATCTGTGGGATGCCGCATACATGCCTTTACCTTACGGTGGGCTCTCCCCAAGCAAGCTGTTGTTTCGCTTGTGGAGGATGCCTATTTCTCCTGGCTTTCGGATAAGCCTCTTCAAATTCAATTCGAATCCCTTGCATTTTGGGTACCTCCTCCAACAATGGTCAATCCATGGGAACATGATCAGGGTCAGAAATGGGATAAATTGCTCACTTTTTACCAATGGGACATTTCGTTGCCTGTCGTGGATCACTCTATCTCTATTGCGGTCAAAGGAGAGGGCCTACATTTGTGTATCCCTCACGGGTACGTATTGGCAAACCTGATAATCGATTTCACTGTTGTTGCCAAAGCCGCTAAACATCTCGTCCAAATCGTGAAATCTGGGATGTTTACAGATGTGCTCGCGCCTGTACCAGAAGGACCAAAACTTTCACCTAATATGACATTTGACATCCGTAGCTTCTGCATTGAAGCTATTGACGATCCGTTCGAGTCAAGGCTAAGTGCGATATGGAGAATTGGGTTGGAAGCAGTGAAACAACGCTTGGAACGGGAAGAGGCTTTCACTGCTAAGGTTGCTGTTATACAGGCAGCTGACGACAACCCGGATACGCAAGTGGTAATTGAGGGCAATAATGATTACCGATTCTCAGCAAAACATACTGTCCCAATTGAGGACGCGCGAAGACGGTTGGATGAGGTTCATTTTCTGGACTGGAAATTCCGCTTACAGAATATGAGGAAATCATGGTCAAAGCGAGAATCCAAAATACTTGACAAATTATATGGCCCACAGGTCAAGGGTGACAAAGCACAATCCTCCAGGTCCAAGGTTCCTGTTGACACAGAGGCTCCACCTTTGTTCAGGCTTTTCATCGCCTCTCTCAATTTATCCATTTCTATGCCTACGTTTCCGCTAGACAAGATGCCCGATTTCCTTTACGAGCAAGGGAAAGGGCTGCCCAGAGACACCGAGTTTTCTCTCCTCGTCCCTCTTCACATCAACTTCACTCTGGATTCAATACGAATTACTGTCCGTGACCTTCCAATTCCCCTTCTCCATGTACAACGAGATTCAGACTCTAGGATGCCTACCTGGACTTTTGATTCAGATGTTGTCATTGCAGAAGAAATAGGTTCTGATCTTTCTTCTGACTGGGTCGAATGTCCCGTTCTCTTGGCGAACCAGGGCATTCATGGGACAAGTCCTCTTTTCCTTCGTGTACCGAAAACAATCATGCCTGTGAAGTCCTATGCGTGCCCGAATATTAATATAACCACGTCATGCCCAACCATTTTATCTTGGGGAGTCAGCTACAATCCTGTCATCCAGGACGTCGTGAGAATCATTGAGACCGTAACACCAAATCCTCGTGATCCTTCTCCTCCGATTGGCTTTTGGGACAAGGTGAATTAGTTGCCAAGCAAAGGACAATAAGGCGTTGCTAACCGCCCTTAATTATTAGTTACGTCTCATAGCTCATTGGAAGATCAGGTTCTCATTCGAGGGGGAAGTAAGATGCTATCTCAAAGGTACAGCAACCTTCCCCTCTCTCGATAACTATGTCCTCATTCTAGCTGCTACAGGCTCACGCGATCCCGTATGCACGGCGGATGCTGGTGCTGGCTTTGTCCTCGTCTGGAAAGGTTCCCCCGAATGGCTGATCGGATACCCCAATGATGAGCAAGAACTGATGCAGCTAACCAGCGAGATGATGTTAATTGCTATTCCAAGGTGGGTATGACACAAATAAGTTGGAGACTACAACTGACCTGAGTATGTGCAGGTTTGGCGAGTTAGCGTCAGATGGGGTTTTCAATTTGACGCAGTCCGTGACCAATCCATATCAAAAAATCTGTGCCGAGCTTCATTCTGGCGTTCGTTATGGAATCGGTTTTGTCTTTGAAAGGACATGCGACTCTCACTGTAAATGCTCAGGCAATATATTCCAGAGACACTGTCGCAATTTCTGTTTTGCCTCACATTATGACGTTCGATTAGAGATCAAACCCGGCAAGCCACTACTCAAGGTATGTCCGAGATGATTTATCCAGAAATTTTAAGGACTCAAAATAGCCAGGCTGCAAATGACTCTTACAGGGCATTCCGTTCAGATTTCATTCATTTCTCTTTCTCGCTTGTCGCGTCGACTCAAGAGCGCTATAAGACTACAAATGCCCTACATCTGACGCCCAAAGCTTTCACACATTTCTGGACATGGTGTTCGCTCTTTGATAGTATCCCGACACTACCTATCCGAAGTGGCTCTTATTACGTCCCCCGTATCATTGCTCCCAAATTTGGGCGACATATAGCGACTATCAAATATCGTATCCTCCTGACTAGACTTTTCGTAATGCATGGCTATATAGATGATTCTCGCGAGAGTGAGTTTTTCCCCTTTGCTGATAAGAATTATAGGTTTTACAAAAGCTCATCCAGCATGGACTCGTGGCATCACACCATGGATAGGGGTTAAAGGCATGATTGACGAACTTCGCCTTGACATGCACCAACGTGATCAAGTGACACTCGCCCTCGGGACTGAACCAGATAAATTGAAGGCAATTCATCACAAACCATTCTACGCAGCTGAACTTGTTCTCAAGGGTGTCGACCTCAGGACTGTCCTTGCCGTCTTTCGGGAATCGCTGAAGACAGAGATATCTGTGGCAACATCCTCGTCAAGTACCTGTCTCAGACTTAACCATCTTCCTACGAAAACACCTCTCTCTTCTTCATGGTATAATGTTCATGATTTCATTGAACTCGACTGGACATCTTCAATCGAACCTACTGTCCACTACTTGCCATTTGCGACATGTCCCCGGTTCGCATATGTCAAAAGGAATGATGCCAAGACTGGCAAGAAGCTGAATAGCAAATTCGGTATTGAAGATACCCATTTTTGTCTGCTTGAACAAGGACCCTGTAAGCACGCCGGTCCATTCCAAATGACAAAGTTAACGTTGGCTGAAATCAAAACTAAGCTGCGTCCCAAACTCAAATCGCACTGGCAGTTGATCGCATAGATGAACTCAAGCAGCAGGACTCTACCGGCAGTCCTTCGCACGTACGTTTCCCCAATCCTCAGCCTTTATTCCGACTGAGTTGCGTAATCTCGCACTACTACGACACAGTCGCGCCAGAGGATGATTGCATTACTCGAAGATTATATTTCTTTTCTTCAGAACGCCACGGCGGAAGCGGACCAACATCACTCTGAAAAATACCACATGCCGTCTGAAGTCGCATTGCCTGAAGAGTGGGCTGAGTTTGATCACGCCTATCAGTTACATTGCCCAAGCCTATCCTTGGACAAGTCAACACGAGATGTAAGGTCATCGAGATTCTGAAGATGTTCTATTGACAGAGATTTTTGGTAGATTATGGTTCAGTATTATCATTCATCGCGTGATAGGAAAAGCTTTGAATATCACTTGGCGTCCCGGTAAGTAACATGATCCCATCGAAAACTTATTCTCACTTACCTCTAGAGCGGTTAAATTCATCCGGGATCAAGCAAAGGCGAACAAAGTTACACCAACCTGCAATGTCGAAGACCCATCTCAGGATTCGATCAACACTGCACAACTTGCAGCTTCGGCAATTTGCAAGATGCTCAGAGGAGGGGGAGATAAGGATAAGTCCTCAACCGGCGATGACTATCGAGAGAAATTTGGTTTGCAAACCGACCCTCTCGATGGATGGTCAGATGGAGTAACCCTCCGCAAAGCCCACTGCTGCTTCCTCCTTAAACCCCAAGTAGTGCTGAAAGATGAGGGCTCGGGAAAGGTGTGCATTGTTGCGGCCATACAGGCCAAGATGCAATCGTTCGCAATCATGGATAATGACAATATTGATGATCCCATTAGTGGAAAGATCATGTCACGGTTTGTCTCCCAATTTCGATCAAACAAGATATCATTGACACTCTTCTCTTAAGAAATTATACATCGTTATCGGGATTTCAGACATTTTCCCCCGTACACATTACCAAGCCAGGTCGTGTTCGTGTCCCATTAGAAGTTTTGATCGACTTGCGCTGTGAGAGTGATGAATTCGAATGTTTGGTGCCTCAAACAGATGCAACATTCCATTATGACAAATTCAACCGCCTGCGGCTTTGCAGTCAAGTTGCGTCCGAGCCTCGCGTGCGCCCTGCCGTCGACACATCAGTAACACACACTCATCTACAGGACGAAACGGTATGTATTTCCCGTTATCATCTATCAGATAGCTTTTGACCTATTTACTTAGGATCTAATTCGAGTGCACATACCACATTTCACTGTATCGGCGAACGACCATCATTTCAAGACCATCTCTAACATCGTCACCAAGCTTCTTTTATTTTCTGATGCTGCTCACAAAGCACGGCTCGAAAAACTGGAAACTCTGCTTTTTACCTATGACTTTACAGACCTCTGTCAGGCCGCCGGCGTCATCGTCAGTCTCCAAGGTCGCTTGAGAGCTGCTCTTGAAACAGAGAGGATGCTTGAAAACAACTCACACCACCTTTCTACTGAAGAGGACACCAAGATTGGACGACTGCGACTCAGAGCCCATATCCTCACACTAACGGAGGAGCTCAACTACTTGTTCGACGCTATTAAGCTTGCACAAGACCGTACGGATGAGCGTACAGATCAAAAGTCTGCACTACTTGTGCATGCATCCTCGTCGGAACTGTCGTGGAGGATGCTAGGCGACGATAAAGACTTGCTTGCCAAACTTGTGATACAGCACAGCAACTTTTACTGGCTGAACAGGCAAGATAGTGCGATGGTCAATGACCTGACGATCGGGAATCTACAGGCATTCGATGGATCTCGCGATGCAATCTGGACAGAAATTGTACTCAAACATGATGAACCTACCAACCATCCACTCCACAAGGTGCGTCTTGAATCTGAGCTTGGAAAAAACGTATACTTACAGAATTAATTCCTAGCACAATCTATTCTTGCTGGCCCATTGGAATATCCGTCCGCCAGTTGGGGGTATCTCGATTTACGAGATCTTTGAGGTTTCTTTGCATCCATTGAAGGTACAGGTTGACGCAAAAGTTGGACGGCGTATTATGGAATACCTTTTGCCAGACAGACGTCGTAGACTACAGGACAATGACGACGACGACAAGAACAGCGACTCCTCACATGACACGCGAGACTCGGCTGAGCCCCGAATAGTCGACCTGCCTAATCGCTCATCGCTTGACTCTCCTCGTACATTACAACATCTTCATCCAGAATCCGCAACTCGCAGTGATGGACTGGCTCCTCAGGATTTACGGAAGTCGAAGGGATTCCGCTCGTTTACAGACCTTCGGAGTACTCGGGAAGATAATCGTCATATCTATTTATTCCCCTCCGCCCATGGTACAAGTGAAAGATCTGAGTCGCCAGACAGCCGAGCGCTCACGCCCACGAGAATCAGGATAGATTCAAGCCATATTGACAGACAAGGGGGTGACGCAGCGGTCATGGTGACACGTTCGTCTCAGAAATCATTCGTTTTAGTAAAAATTGCAAGGTAGGTGTCTGTTCTGTGAAATTATCACTCTGCTGAATCATTTCTTTTTAGCATGAACCTAGTGCTGAGTATTGTCAAAGAGGGCTCCTTTGAGTGTCATGACGTCCGTATCAAAACAAAGGATCTCATCTACCGCAATCAGACTTCAAGTGTATGTTGTTCTTATGCTCAGTTGTACGAGACTGATATTAGCTGGAATAGTTCGAGGAACTCGTCAATCAATTTATCCCTTCGAACATGAACTGGAGGGGATGGATGAAAATGGTTTTTCATCAACCGCTGGTTCCAGTTTTTCCTGTGGCGAAGGAAATTCTGTCCAAGACAAAACTCATTGGTTCATCCAGGCACGGAGATGCCGACACTAACAACTTCTGGTCAGGGAAAGACTCCAAAAAACGCAGCCTGTCAAAGTTTCATTTTCCCAGCATCGGGCGGAGTCGCTCGATGCACCCAAAGCGGATTAAAAAATCTGGAATAAGTCCGGATATCCCGGTATACACCTCACAGCCACTGACTTTAGAACCAGAATCCCTGGTTGCAGATGAAATGGGAGCAATACAAGCGCCCCAGAGATCGAGCTTCAACCATCCTCCTTGATCTAGGACTGAATAGGTCTTCGGTAGCCGTGATTTAATGCTTCATTTTTTGGTTATACGATTCGGAAGCTTGTTTAATATAATACATCCATTACATCACCGACCTTGTTCTGCTGATGCACCAAGCAATTTCCCCTGTAATCTTTACCAATCCATACAATTTCCTCTTGTTTATCTAGGTCCAACATGCCACCTTTGCCATAGTCTACATGAAGAATCTGGCCTTCTCGCTCAGGGGTCGGCGACTCGCTCACAAATTCTGCAGCGCTCGTAGGAGCCACCGCGCCATTTTTGAGAACAAGGTATTCACTGCCGGCTTTCAGAAGCGGGGAAGTTTCGAGATTCATTCCAGCAAGATTCTGTCTCGAAGTCTAGGTCATTAACTACAGTAGCAGTCGAAGAACCACAGGTTCGGACTTCCCAGGTTTCCCCGCAGGACCCGGAGCGGGCTGCTGGAATTGCCATTTGCAAAAAGCCTCGGACAGGAATTCAAATTGCTACCTAACAGCCTGAATCCTTAGGAGAAAATCAACTCGAGCGATCTGATGTGTCTCTGATACACGGGTCATAACTGTATGCGCTTTAGATATGCATTCCACCCTTCCTCCCTGTATCTTTCCGCACACATTCGGATGGCATCTATGTCGTTTGAATTGGTTCCATAAATGCCCCGCCCAACAATGATGACATCACAACCACTTTGATAAATCACCTCATCTGGTGTGCGGTACTGCTGCCCCATGGCATCTCCCTTGGCCTCCAGCCCAACCCCAGGCGTCAGGACCAAAAAATCTTGATTCTCTGTGTCACCAGTCGACAACCCAACACCGTCCATTCGACGCTGAGCAATAAAGCCAACGACGAACTGGTCATTGGCTCTTGCCAGACGCACGGCCTCCTCTGTATAACTCCCCGTCGCAAGTGACCCTTTGGTGCTCATCTCTGCAAGAAGAAGCAACCCCCGACCAAGAGGTACTCCCACTGAAGCCAAACCAGAGATAACGGATGGCCCAGGAACAGGATGTGCGTTCGTGATATGTGACCAGCTTGCTATTTTGTGTACGCCGCCTGAGTACTGTAGTGCGACCGTGTTCCCTGTTGGGATTGTCGCTATTCCGTAGAATTCATGCATTCCAGTGGCATACCAATATCAGCAAATTTCCTGTCCTCAAATATAACGAAATCGTGTTTTCTGCTCAGTTCCTCCAGGCGACCAATCAATGCATGATCGAAATCATCGAGAATATCGACATGTGTCTGTAATTGTATAAGAGCATCATGTTGTGTGGAAGACTAGGTTTGATTTACCTTGACTAGACAGACAAGCGGTCCGACGGCGTCAATGATGGCAAGAAAGTCATCGCTCTTAGTGACATCCACGCTGACTGCAAGGTTGGATCTTTTCCGCTCTATTGTCTCTAGAAGAAGCTTGGCTGCAGGGTTCTTGTGGCGCGCAGCACGCTGAGAATAAGTGAGTGTTGGAACGGGAAGCATGGTAGCAACAGATAGAATTTGATTGGCTGGCATCCAATCAACATTGGATCGACGTTTTTTAAGTCGCTTCCACTCATGTTGCCCGAGACGATACATGGACGAGAGCAAGACGAGGAAGAAGAAGACCTCAAAAGATACTGCAAGAGACCCAGACTCGACGACGCGGTTCAGAAAGCGGTAACTCAACCGCCCGACGGGGATAGTTATATTCCTCCCAGCCACGCCCTATTGGGAATCCCTTTGCCAGAGGCAACGGAATTTGGTGCCATCAACTTTCTAGAGACGAACGTTGGAATATCGGAATATGTGGGACGGGAATCTGCCAAGATTCAAGGTATAATCAAACAAAGGTATGCTGACTCTGTCTTGTATAGCTCTTCGAACCTAAATTCTCCATAGGTTTACTGACTTTCTCGTCTATGAAGTCGACCTAGACAGCAATGTTATTCACCTTGAAACTATCGATAAACCCCAACCTCCCAAGAAAAGCGAGGACAATGCTGTTACCTCATCTGAACAAGTGCCCACATCGACAACTCAAATATCTGGGACCGCCACGGACATTAAGAATTCGGTATTGGTGAATGAGCCATGGCCAGAAGATTTCAACATGACTCTCGCTCCTTTCCTACCTAATGAAGCTGTTGAGCAGTTAAAACAACTGTGGCTGGAAGGCCCCGAACCACCTCGCACCAGTGATAGTGGATGGGCTGGAAGAACGGCAAAGACCCAAACGGAAGCTGAGGTAACCGAAAATAACGTCACCATAGAAGAGCAGGAAACTGAGCAGAGCCCGAAGAGTGGAAAGGGAAAGGGTGGAAGAGGTGGAAGAGGACAGAGAGGCGGAAGGATTGACGGTGGAAAAGGGAGGGGGGCAGGTAGGGAGGACAACAGGAAGGTTTTAACGGAGGTAGGCTTCAACCTATATTACTTGAGCACCAGTTCACTTAGTATTCATCTAGCCCATTGATTCTAAGGAAATGCGAACGTCGTTTCACAAAATCATAAGACAATTATTTGGTGGACGACTGGAGTCTGAGACTGATACTTCTAATTCATCCACGGAAGAAGGTTCTCGTATTGTTGTACGATGGGGGCGTCGCGGCGGCCGTGGCGGCGCAACCCGAGGAACCGCCGAACATGCCCCCCGAGGGACCTATCCACCATATATTCATTTTACCCTTCAGAAGACAAATAGAGACACTCATGATGCCCTCGGCCATTTGTCGCGCTCCTTACGTGTGAGTGTTAGAGATCTCTCTGTTGCTGGGACCAAGGACAAGCGAGGAGTAACCGTGCAACGTGTGTCCCTTAAGCGAGGCAATAAAAGTGTGGAAGACGTTTGGAAGCAAGTAAATGGTTCAGGTAGAAGGTCAAACGATGTAATTGTCAAAGAGCGTGGAGAACGAGGTATTAGAATTGCAGACCTGAATTATCGAAAAGCGAGCCTGGAGTTGGGTATGTTAAAAGGAAATGCATTTGTGATCACACTGAGGTAGCTTCTTCATCTCTTCATCCTAGAGCTGAGACTGATGCGACTTCCATATGTAGGAATGTGAAGGTTGCATCAATGGATGTTCTTGAAGAAGCCATGAATACGATCAAACATAAGGGCTTTATCAATTATTATGGCATGCAGCGATTCGGGACTGCATCAGTTCCTACACACTCGATTGGTCTCACTCTGCTTCGCTCAGAATGGCAAAAAGCTGTGGATATGATTCTTTCCAAAAGGCACGGAGAACATCCTGATGTTGTTGAGGCTCGGGAGGCCTGGTTGGATCACGGAGACCTTGAGCGCGCTCTTGAGTTAATGCCTCGACGTGTTGTAGCTGAACGATGTATCTTGGAAAGCTATAAAAAGCAAAAAGGGGAAACTCGCAATGCAATGGGCGCTCTGTCAACTGTAACGATAAAATCATTTCATCTTGTGCGAAATACTTATAGGAACTGCTCAGATTCCCAAGAATCTTCGCCTCATGTACATCCATGCATATCAATCTTATGTGTGGAATGCAATCGTTTCCGAGAGGATTCGCGTTTATGGTGCTGACAAGCCCATTGTTGGAGACCTGGTCCTAGAGTCTAACTCTGAGGACAGCGTTGAAGTTGATGAAGTGGAAGGAGGCGAACAGGAGGAAGGTAAATGAGGTCTTGATTTGACAGTATCAAGCTGACCTGCAATTCATTGGAGGCCCTATGAAAAACTCAAGGAAACCCTACGTCGCACCTCGTGTTAAGACTCTAATGGAGGACGATCTCGAAAAGTACACAATCTTCGATGTGATTATGCCATTACCCGGAACAGATGTCGCATACCCAGGAGGTAATCTCGGAGAACGATACCGTGAATTCCTTTGTATGGATGGTTTGGACCCTTACAACTTTGTTAGGAAACAAAAGTACGGCGCGTCCTCCCCTCCCTACATCTATGATTGCATTCGTTGATGCCATGTCTTAGGGATTACACTTTGCGTGGATCGTACCGCAAGATCCTGCACTTACCGAAGGAGTTGAGTTGGACTGTAATACGTTACACCGATCCAGACGTCTCCCTTGCACAGTCTGATGAGGACAAACTACTTGGATTCGATCCCCCTGTAGTCGACAAGGATGGGAAATTTATGGCGTTACAGGTTCAGCTTACTCTTGGGACGGCCTCCTATGCTACCATGGCTTTGAGGGAGATTACTAAAGCAGACACGAGTTCTCATTACCAGATGGGTCTGACCATTGCTTCGGAGGACCAACAGTATAGGGGAACCGAACAAAATGCACTAGCATCAGATGAAAATATGGCAGACAGTAGAGATTGATGTCCACAGTATTTGCATTGGAGGATTTGCACTGGAGGTCGGATCTGAGTATCTATTTATAAAAAACTGTACAGAACTGTTTCCTCGGCTAATTTGTAACGTGTAACGGTTGTCATTGACAATGTTGCCCCAAACGGAACGGAGCCACGTATAGCCATCGGATTTTGGTCATAATATTTCTGTCTTCATCCTTATCGAGTCAAACTTTTACAGCGATGGCAAAAGTGGAAACCGTCGTGTTTTTGTCCCTTATCCTTGACCTCTTCGCGTTTACGATTCCTTTACCCTTGTTTCCACGCCTGATCGAGTGGTACACTGTGGTAATGACTTGACATTCCTTCGTTTCTATCCGATACTCACTCTCGTATAGCGCGAAAGTTCGAACCCTAACGGGTTCCTCTCTTTGACCCTCCGTACTGTATCCTATGTCAGAGGCCTATTGTATAGTCCGAGTGCGCATTTGCAAAGATGGGACATTGTACTTCTTGGCGGATTCATGGGCTCTGTATTCTCGTGTGTTGTGTTTACCCTCGGTTTACCCTCGGACGAGTTCATGGATACTGATGAGGAGATTCAATTGTAGGACTCTTCAGTTCATTGTCTCTCCCAAGATCGGGTCTCTCTCCGACAAATATGGACGTAAACGCATTCTTCTGCTGACCATGATCGGTAATATACTTTCGGCGGTGGTGTACGTATACTTTTCATTTGAAAGACACGTGAAGTTAGCAAATGTTTTGGTAGATGGATTCAGTCCACCAGTTTTGGATCGTATATGCTTTCCCGAGTGATTGGAGGCCTGAGTGAGGGGAATGTTCAGCTAGCTATGTGAATCGAGTTTGATTTCTTCCAAATGGCACACTCATTATTCTTGCAGTGCTATACTCTCAGATGTCTCCTCTCAAGCGACCCGATCCAAGGCTCTTGCCCATGTCGGAATTGCTTTTGCTATCTGTTTTTGTATTGGCCCTCCGATTGGCGCATATTTTGCTACTAAGCCTCTCCCCTCTGCCATGCAAGCATTGGGCATCAATCTCAACATATACGCCGTTCCCGCAACACTGACTTTAGTGCTCGTGGTGGTAGAGACACTTTTCCTCATCGTTGCCCTACCAGAGACACGTAATGTGGGCGAAAAGACCAAACCAGTACATTCCGAATCCGAAAAAAAAGCCACGAAGGATGCGGCCTCTGCAAAGCGTGATGTGACGACCCGTCTTAAGCTTCTGAAGTCTCTACAAAAATTCCATTTTCTCTTCTTGATCATTTTTTCCGGCGTTGAATTTACACTCACTTTCCTGACTTTCGATCGTAAGAATTTCCTCTTTTCTCGGGGCTCTCCCCGTTTCTCTGACTGTATGCCAGTTCTAGATTGGACCAACACTCAGAATGGAAAGCTCATTGGGTCGATTGGTATCATCAGCGCCCTACTCCAAGGTGGCTATGTTCGCCGTTCCATGTCAAGAGTCGGCGAAGGTGTGATGGCGAAACGTGGCGTATCTAGCTGCGCTGTTGCCTTGGTTCTCTTGACCTTACTGCCAAGTTATGCGAACAGTAATACCGCAGTTGCAATGAAATTGCTGCAGATGGCCGCAGTCTGTATGGCCTTTACAAGTGCCACGGTTGTCAACTCACTGACGGCATTCGCTTCATTACAATGTGACGAATCAAGCATAGATGAGATCTCAGGCAAACCTATTAAGGAACATCCTGACTTGGCAAAAGGCAAGGCACTGGGACGTTTTCGCTCTGCGGGGCAACTTGGGCGCGCCATTGGTCCTATTATGGGTGCGTCTGATCCGTGCAAAAATAGTCCCAAATCTGATTGAGCGTATAGCCTGTGCATCATACTGGACGGTGGGACCAGCTTACACGTATGGAATTTCCGCAATCTTTATGTTTTGCTTATCCTTTGGGAGCTTCTAAATCAAATGATCGATTTGATATTATCGGCCTCAAAAGTCTACTGCCAAAATGTCCGTCACGTGGAAGAATGATTAAAAGCTGTTAATTGAGGTGACTACTTGCGTGCACCATAAATAAAGGGGTATCTAGATACATTGAATGTGTGCAATCTCACAAATAGGTTCAAACTTTTGTTGAGTGCTTATGGGGTCACAGTCTTGAAGTGTTGTTGCGAGAGCGGCTGCGGCTGCGGCTGCGGCGAGAGTCCGTGAGGATCAGTTCTGTGTTGGGATCATGAAGAAAGTGATCGGGAAACTCGGAATTATTCCCCAAGTCCTGGATTAGTTGTTTTTCTGGATGTAGCAGGGTTGATGAAGTAGGCTGTGGATTTGATCTCGGCCGTGGAGGGTCACGTAGGTGCGTTGGTTCCATCTCCATGTCTTGCGACGGTGTGAATATGGCTGGGAGGAAGAAGAGAATGCCACTTCTCGGTCGACTGCGGCGCATGCGATTGCGAGGGCGGCCTTCACGTGGTGAGGTGAGATAAGTGACTCTATCACGAATTCGTTGATATGCTTCAACGATAGGACTTGGAGCATCAGCAAAGGTTGATAAATCCGAGGAAGTGGGTGATGGTGGCCTGAGATGTAAAGGAAGGTGAAGGACAGAGACGTCAGCATCAATTGGTGAGTTAAACCCACCACTGCTGTTTGGGGAGGGGGTACTGGGAGCAGAGGAGCCTCTAGAGATAAGTTGCCAACGACCCGAGCGGTGAGACAAGCGTGGCAATAGAACATCATATCTCCCGAGACTGTACCGCCTCTGGCCTTTGGATAGCCTGAACAGACCGAAAATGAGGACGATAAGTCCCAGCCACATGAGACCTTTGCCCCACGTGCCAAGGAAACCAATAAAAGCCGCATCATCAGCATGCCAACTACTGCCATAATAATGGGAGAAGAACGAATATGGAGCCTCGCCTTCCTTGGCATTCTTGCCATATAGAGACTTGGGTAGGATACGTATATCGACGGAGGCGGTGTTGGGATGAGCGGATGTGTAGATACCATACTGGGCCGATAAAAACATGGGTCCTGTCGAAAACATGACGGTAGGATAGTTGAGAACCCATGAGTGGTCAAACGTGACGAGATTGTGGATAGTTTGCTCCATGAAAGGATGTCCTTTTGCAGAGAACATGAGGTCATTGGAAACACCCACAGGAATTGTCTTGGGGAGGATGACGGGGTAGGCGAGGAGTGGATCCATACGACGAAGACACCCAATGTCCAGATCGATATAAATGCCACCAAAGTGATGGAGGACAAAATAACGGATGGCATCTGCACGCTGAATGTTGTACTTATAGCCATCAAAGGTCTCGAGGAACCAAGGGTAATGCTCTGCAACAAATTTTCTGGAGCCAATGTCGGTCCATAGCATGTATTCACTGTAGGTAAACAGATTTGAGCGAGAGAACTCGGACTGGAGTCTGTATTGAGGCGTACTAGTCGGGCATCATGTCGCGACACCCCTGAGAGAGGTTCTGCCAGCGAAGGGGTAGGGTTTCTGTCTTCCATGTCTGGTGGATAATCTTGGGGACATGTTGGACTGCGCTATGTTCTACGGGATCCCAGCTTGTTTCATTGTCGAGAACTGGAACCTCGAGGTCGGAGAGGTACGCATTCGGGTCAATAGCGAGGTAGTAGGTAATAGACGAGAGGACGACGACTGTACCGACAAGAAAGAGGGCGAGGACAGACAAGAATATGTAGAAGGCCCGCCGACGGTTCATGGGAGAAAGAATAAAACCAGGGGCTATCCAGTTTTTTCTAATTAGGTAGTCTCCCGGATATTCGGCATCTCCGGCAATCTCCGTCTCCACTGCCTCGTGTGAACGTACGGCAGTTAACTTAACTTTCGAGTAATGGGTTGTTTTGGCTTCTGATACTTCAGAGGTTGGATGGTTGAGAACATCTAGATATATAACAGGCCCCTCAGGCCATAATTCTGGGGTATCTCAAATATACCCCCAAAGCAGGAATCAACTGTAGTCCGCTGGTCAGCTTCTAAAGTGGGCTTTTATCCGATTATGTTGTAGCATCTGATGTTCGCAGTCTGCCCCACAGCCAGTTGCGGTTCAGGAACGAATGATGGATTCCATCAACGGCTTTTGTCTAAGTATCAACTCTGATATATGTATACACTAGGTCAAATATTCAGACGTAACATACTGATCCAACAGCTTGACCTGTTCAAGCATCGCATCGTCCTTCCAAGTCTCTCCAATTTGTCGTAGGCTCACTACCGCTGCTCTCCATGCACTAGTAGCCCACTCAACACCCGACAGCGCACCCTGGCCAGAATATGGGACCCTTAAGAAGCGGTCCAGAGGTGGATCTGGTTTCAAGAAGACTATGCGTTTCTTGTGTTGCAGATACTCCAAGCAGTCGCCCACCGTATATTCTTCCACGGGTGCGACATTTCGTTGCCACTTGGGAGCGTATTTTGAAACCGAGCCTCCACTCTTCCCCAGGTCCTCGAGTTCTGCTCCACCTATGCGTTTGACGAGTGCTCTCAGCAAAGGTGTAAATCGCTCGATGACTTGTTGGTGAACAACAGTGGCTTGGGGGATTTGATTGAAGAATTGAGTATCATCATCAATCATCATTCCATCATCTTGTTTTCTGTTCTCGTGAATGACGCGGTCATGACTCTGTATCATCCTATTCAAAGAGACATCATATTCCGGCAAGAAGTCCAGCATGCATTTGATCAAATCCAGGTGAGTGTACTCGTATGGTGAAGGGGGACTGATGAATCGAAGCCCTTAAGTGAGATGAACAGTGTGGATCAACTTGAGCTCAGAAGAACGAACTCACCTTCCTGATTGCATCGAAGGCAAAGATTTTTATCGGACGTATATAGTACTGTAGCTGCTTTTGACCCAAAATATTTACAGCAATCGACAATGAGGTCGTCATTGTTCGACCAGGCCTGTCACATAGTCAATGGTAGATGTGCATCAATTGTGTAAGTCCCACCTCGGTTCCATCCTTTGTTTTCCAGTTCTCCGTTGACTTGCAGGTCTCTCGTTCAGCTTGACCTTTCACAATGGGCTGGGGTAGATCCTCGCGTGTAACCTCGCGCAACATCCAATTCGTGGCACTTCTCGCTCGTCGTCCCAGGGAGTCTGATTCGGTCTTCTGACTAGACACACAACCAGCAGAGCCTCATCAGTATGAATACTGGAGGCAGAATAGATGGCATGCACCGATCAAGTTCATTGAGAACAATTCCAGGACATATCACGACAATTGGGACCCTTGTGAATGCGATGTCTTCAACAAGGCTTTTGAGTATTCGAATGTGGTCTAGTAGGACATTAGTATCCACGACAAGGTAGATAGTATCGGTTACTGTAGGCTTGAAGCGGGTTTCGCGATCATGTTGGCGTGAAAAGTCAAGCCGCAGGACGCACTCGCATTTCAACATCTTGGTTCGCAACATCATTCAGAATTTGTAATTGTGCTGGGCAGGTAAAATGACTGGCCACCTAGGAACGAACAGACAGACACCTACTTACCCCTGGTGCTCAAACTATCACTACTATCACTGTCACGATGTGCCATGACAAAGACAAAGATGAGGACAAAATCGCGGAAAGCATAGTAACCCCATCGAGAATAAAAGTCACACTTCATGCCAATGTAACAGTTACACCGAGCGAGAATGGGAAATATATTGCGTTTAGTCTCTAAATGCACTGAGGGAATACAGATAATGTTGATTATCACGCGAATAAAGATAAGAAAATGCAATGTACGTATCCAAATGTCGAATGCGGTATGATGCCCAGGAGAAGGAAGAGAAGCTATGCCAAAGCCAACTTCTTAAAAGGTGGTGTATGGCCTGCTTCCGTTGATAACTCACGTTCAACTTTCCTCTTGGTACCAACAAGCTTGGGAGGTGACGATAGCGGAGATCTCGAAGGAGAGCGTCTTACAAACGAAGGCATGAAACCTGAGGATGTTACCTCAGGTGTTGATGCACGACTCCCTGCCCCGAACTCAGACTTAAGTCGTGTCACTAAGTTACTTGCTGATGTAGTAGCTTCTCTATGACAGGTAGCGTGATAAACCTGCAAAGAAGGTAAGAATCATGAAGCTGTGAATAGAAACAGCTGTTTACCTTATCATCCTTCTTAATCGCATTACGCCAGATCCATTCCTCTTCCTCTTCAAGGAACTCAACTTGCAATGTTTCCTTACATATCGGACATATCGGGTGTGAGAGCAGCTTAGCTTCATCACCTGGTGGTACCGTAACATATTGCAACTCAACATTCACACCTTGCTCCACGCCCTCAACAGTGGTCAGAGCTTTCACCCGCAAAGACGTCGACCTTGACGTTCGGGGTTTGTTTGTGACATCTCTTGATGACTCATGGACCCAATCCTGGCAGAAGATTAAGATAGCAGAAATCCCTATAGCTATCAAAACTAACCTCAACACTTGTGAACCAGCTGCGATCATGTCCGCGTCCAGGATTTTGACTGAGTTTGTGATTTTGCCTGAAATGTAGATCAAGGTGGTCCTCTAAATGTTTCTTCCCCAATATTGTGTCCGGGTATCGCATTCCACATTGCTGGCATTGAAGAGGTAAATAATCGTAGAGGAAAAAAGAAACATTGGTTGGGTCATCACTGAAAGAATCAAGAAAGAATCAAGGTTGAGATTGGTCAATCCGATGGGTTAGATCGAAAGCATACATGGAATTTTCTACACTCGATGTCTCCACTCGTTCAGCTAGAATCCGCTCACGATAATCCGTCTGGGCATCTTTGATAGCAGTCAAATCTTCGGCAGACGGGACAGGAGGTTTTACTTCTTCAGGTTCCTGTTCCATCAGCGGTGCCTTCGGCTCACTGGTGGTATCGACAGCTGAGACAAGGCCTGATTTCATGAGGGATGATAATATATTAGATATCTGAAGATTAGTCCCAGCAGCATTTTCAGTGGGAGCAGATGCTGGCAATCCTGGCGCAGGAGAAGCAGCGGGCTCAAATTTTTCAGGTGTGGGGGCCAGGTAGACGGTATTATAAGAAGGATGCGGGTAAGTGGTAAGTGTAGATGAAAGCTGAGGGGTAGGCCACTGGGCTTGATGTGGCGGAACAGGCTGTACAGTTGGTGGACGCGCAAGGCTACGCAGTTGAGCCAATATTTGACTGAGTTCGTCCTGGGAAACACCAGCCTCAACAAGATTCCGAAGCTGGATAGAAGGGTCTATCAGTGATTTGTCGGAGTCGATTACACACCCAACGTACCTGAACAAGGACCTGAAGATGATGCTTGGAAGTAACATCGTTAGGATTGAATTGGATAGCACGTTCCTTTGCTTGAAGGGTGAAGTTTAGTTCAGTCATAACTTGGACTTTTGTAACTTGATTAGGTCGCTAAAGAGGATTGATAATTAGCTCTTGGAATTAGGAAGAGAGAACTTACCGCTTGCTCGCCCCATATACCCCGTTCAATCGCCATCTGGGGGGCAAGACCAAATAACTCCTTGCCGTTTGGAGCGCCAGTACGCCAAGTTAGCAACATTTCGTCCATTTTACTGCGAATATTATTGTCGACCGATCTATACGTTTCCAGGAAAAGGGGGATGACAAAGGAAGCGAATACTCGCGCGTAAGGGTCGTACACATTTTTCGAAATTGCATCGAGAAGATAAAAGGCAGGAAGCTTTATCCAAGGGGAAACCTAGGATTGCCAAAGGAGGAATGATTAGTCAGCAGATCCATGGAACAAAGCACCAATGTACAAGAGGTGAGCAATACCCTTGAGGCATAAGGCTCCGAAGCATCTGGCATCTCATGCTCAAGTCTATGCTACTGTTAAATTACATGATGTACAGACATGACCAAATGCGTGGAATCCCCTGATTTCCCCTCGGAATACTACAACAAAGATAATGGCCTGATTAAAGGCAACTCACCTTGCGAATGTGGTTATCAAGGCATTGTGCAACAATGTCTGCATATCGAGAATACTCTTGGGCGTAAAAAGAGAGATTTTGAATGATTGGCCGCGAGTTAAACTGTAGTTGTTCAAGCCGACTGCTATAATCCCTACGAAAACTGGCTGGGTCAATAAAGACAGGCTGGGAGGAGATATGGGGCGGAGGATGGTGAGGATACTGGTACTGATAACCCGACTGAGGAGCGGGAACAGCATAGGTAGGACCACCATAAGATGGCTGGTCATAATAATTCTGTGAATAAAGAGACATATTTTATGAGAAATTTTGCAAGAGCGTCCACTCGGTACAGCTGGCAGCAAGACCTCAGGTGGAGTACAAATATTGGGGTCAACAAACAACACCAGACGACGAGTACAGTGGAAGAGGTGTATTATTTTTTCAAGTCACACAACTTGCCACAGACGACGACGACGACGACGACGACGAAATGCTTCGAGATGATGGTAGAGAGCAAAAGACAACCTGGGGTAAAGCGGAACATTTGGCCTATTTGAAACTCCGATCGAACACATCCTACAAGATTGCCAACCGCTATGATGCCACCGCATTCGCTATGATGCCACCGCATTCTTGAAGAGGCCTTCCCCTTCTCAGGGGCGTCCACCTCCAGTATGTTCCCCAGGGGATGCCCTCTGAGCCTAATTTAGTATATATACATGCATATTATTGGTAAAGTTTGTTTCCTTCTTTGTGGACTCAAGCAATTTATATTATAAAATCTTATACTTGGTGTCCAAGTATTTGAGATAAAACAAATTCTTTATTATCTTATCTAGCATTCACAGTTCAGTAAATAGATAGAACAAGTCAAATCTCTAACTCTTTGTTAACAAAAACTGGTATAATCTTGGATTTCTGTCTTAAGACTTAACCACTATTATATGGGAATCTGTATAGCTTGCTTCCAAAATTAAACTTTAAAACTTATCTAAGTCCTCAACTATGCAGCTCTCTTGGTAATAGGTTGTTCTCTCTAACTTATTGACTGCTTTTGTGGTAGTATTGACTAGAAAAAAGTACTTATGGAAAAACTGTTCAAACTCAGACCATATAGTGATAAGAAAGGTATTAAGCTACTTTTGAAGAATAAAAGAGTCCAGAGAATCTTGTCCTGGTTACAAGAAAATTAGTCTATAACCAACTAAATATATAAAGAACAAGAGCTTAAAAAGACTCTTTTTATTTGTTGATTACTGTTGAAGTCCAGTGAAAGTGGAATATAGAGTTGAGAGCAGCAAAAGGAATTTTGAGGTATAGGAGTATTAATAGGAAAAAAGAATCTTGATGTCAAAGAAAAGAATACACTCATGAATATAGAGATAGAATTGAATACTAATCTGTACAAATCTCAAAGTTAGCTCATAAGACTAGCAAAGATATTGTTAGTTTTAAAACACATTGGTACTCAGCTATCTCTTATAGATAATACTAGAGAAGGCCCAAAGCTTCATTGGTATTAACAAAATTCATAAGATAGTTTCTCAAAATAAAGAATAGAGAAAAAGGCTGAGATATAAGAGTGAATAATTCTAAACTGCCAAACCAGATCAATATTTTAAGATTACAGAAAGGATGATTCTTTTCTACTGTTAGAGTAACTAAGTGAAGTCCACAAAGTATATAGAGTTTACAATCTTGAGGAGAAATCTAAGTTATATTATTTATAAGAAAGATAGAATAGGATATATTTTTAGAAAGAATCTAAGAGAACAGAATGAAGTCTCTTGAAAATACTAGCTATTACAAGTATTTTATAGTCTATTTTAATCTAACAAAATAATGCTGAGATAAGTAAAAAATGATAGTAACTAGATATCTAAAAGGTAATATAAAAGGGCAATGAGCATGAAGTAACAATGATAGAGGTAATAAGGTTCTTTTGTTGACTAGTCACTAAGTCTTCAATTATAACAACTTTCTAACAACTCAATAGATCTTTACTCTTACATTCAAGAAGTAGGCTTGTAATAAGGTTTTTAATAGTTATTAAACACTATAAGCTTTCTATAAGGCTCTGAATTAGCTGTAAAAAAAGAGTCAGATCCTTTTACAGTTTCTTACAGTAATCAAGTAATAAATAATTAGCTATTATATGCCAAGTCTCACTTTATTTTTTACAACTTCTGTTCATAATCCATAATCCATAACAGTGTTATCTCTCTATTTAAACTCTATGAGTACTTAGTCTTTTATAGCAGAGTTTCTTCTTTCTAATCTAAACCTTTGTTAGTATCTCATTACTAAAACATCTGCTTAAAATAGCTACTAATATCACTTGAGGCTGTACTTGTTATGACTTAAGTCTAAGAGTTTGGTCAAGAGGAGAAACTTATTGTTGTTTAGCATAAAAGAACTTGGTAAGATTCTTGTGCATAGTCTGTGTATACCCATATCTAGTCTATCCTAAATATTACAAGTTTATATAAATAAAGTCATTATATCTTTTATGATGTATAATGTTACTCTTCTATTGTATCACATGATATTGTAATAGTGATAGTGATCTTTGTGTGACAGTTGTCACATCTTATCATGCCACCTTGGTTAAAAGTAAAAGATAAGAAGGAAAAAAGAAAAGAGACAGAAAAATTCAAGTAAGAAATAGAAAAGTTTTTAAATAAAAAACTAGAACTTGAAAAGGACAAGTTTACTATCTTTGATTCTAATAGTACTATAAAAAGATATTATTAAGTCTGAGATCTAATTCTTAGATATATTAGAAATAATTTATACTTACTAAAAGTATTTGCAAATATAGCACTGAAAATAGAAGTGAGAGCTAAACTTAGTAACTATGAATTAAATAGGGACTAGAAGTAGTGCTACATAGATAATAATCTTAGCTTTAACAAATAATGTTATATCTAGCTTATATATTATATTTGAAAAATAAAAGTTTCAAGAGAAAGTAAAGATAAAAACAATATATAGTAGCTAACATTCTTAAATACAAATAATCTCATAATTGTTGTGGCAACTACTAACCAAGATAATTGATAGCATACTAAAGTAATCTTATAAGTGAGAATCTCATAAGGATTATAAGAAAACTTGATAAGAAGTTCTTGATATATTCCTACTCTATATATACTACAAGTATATAGTCTATGCTAGCAATCAATAGCTCTACTCTAATGTCTATGTGTCAGCCATAAGTGTATTATATATATATGATAAAGTAAACATGCTATAGATATGTATCTTGATGTCATTTTTTTAGCTTCTTTTTTTAGATTTTATTTTTCTTTTATTTCTTGGATAATAAAGAGGCATGTGAATATAGTCACATGACATGATGTCATAGGCCTAAAAGAAAAGAAAAAGAGAAGTCAAATCAAAGAAAATAGATAAAAGGAAAAGAAAATCAAAATATAAAGATTCAAGTGTATCATGATGATAATATTCTACTCCTGTATATACTCTGGGTTGTCAAATACTATAAAGGTTGTCATTTGAAACTCTATAGAATTGGTGAAGAATGCAGAATTTGATCCTTGAATTAATAGAGAATAGAATAGAGTATAATCTGTACTAGAATAGAGTGGAAAGAGTGTAAGTGTTGGATAATATATGATAAGATATAGAAGTATATATAAAATAGTGATAGTCTATATATTAGCTGGCTGTTATCTATTATAGCAGATATTTTAGAAAATAACTAATTATGTTATCATATTGATATGCTTGTATTTCTATAAATACCAATCTATATATAATGTATAAATTATCATGAGAGACAGTTTGATAAGTACTTTCCAACACAAGTTTGATTATGAGAATCTATTTAGATATTTTTGAAATAATAGCTAATGAAACTTGTAGTTACTAATAGTCTAATATCTCAGTAATTTGTTGTCACTTTTGTACATTCCACATATGTACAAATACCCCTTATTTGGAGCTTTCCAGTACAACTTGGTTTGTAAGAATTAGTCTACTAGTTATAAAAATACAAGTTGAATAAAGTTTGTAATAGAAGTAATAATGCTATTTGAATATTTCTTTATATTACTTAATATTTAAGAACTAGTAGATACACTGTGATTTTTAGTCTGATAATCAATAACAAATATTATTAAATACTAAACTCTGGTATTTATAGTAATATACTTGTCTTATTAATTTCTTGAACTTTACTTCAACTTTCTAAAGTTGTAACCATATAGCAAGTAGATAGTGCAGTACATAAGCTGAAGCCAAGATCATTTACAAAGCTCACAATTCTTTGTTTCTTAGACAAGTTCTTATACTTGGTTCAAATCTTATATATGTTATATGCCAAGTACACCTGTCTGGAAAATACATTCCCACAGTAATACTCCTTGTCAACATCTAACCTAAAAAGCCCATCTTCCATAGCAGCCACCTTTCTTGTAACATGCCTACACAATATTAGTGTAACAATCTGGAGATTCTATTTTCTATGATGGAAATAATCCTATCCAATTTGGTCTTCCATGGCAGAGTCATACTCCTGTCAGTATCTTAACACTGAAATCTTTGCTTGGGGTGATAGGGGTTATACCACTGAAACCCCAAGCATTTCCTATAGTATATATCTGTATATAAGACTAGTAGTTACACTGTAATTCACTAGTTTGATAATTGACAAAGATAACTTCTATTGAACTCAATTTCCAGTGTTCAACAGTGATACACCAATTAGTACTCACTTCTATTTTAGACTTCTTCCTTCTATCAAAAATTGTGACCATACAGTAGACAGACAGCACAGCACATAAGCTGAAGCCAAGATTATTCCACAAGTCTACACATCTCTGAGTCTATCTTGCAGACTTTCACCCCTAGTGTTACAAACTCAAGACCTTAGAGTTGATCAAGAGAAAGAACCTTGTATTAGGGTTAATACAAGAGAACTCAATAGAGAACTCTGTACAAGATAGTCTACTTTATATACTAAATCCACATGGTTTGTGCTAACTACTTCTAACCTACCCTAAACAACCATGTGTTAGCCTTAAAGTCAACATATGTTACACATGTTGTATGACATCATCTTTTCAGAACCTTCTACATTCTTCTATGAGTCATATGACTTGTGATCATTACTGTGACCATGTCATATGATGTGACTGTTACTCTAACTCTAACCCTAAGTTCTAAAAATAGAAAAATGAAAATGAAAATAAGTTGAGTCCACTGCTTTCATCTTTGATATTTAGTGTGAACCACATCTAATAATATAACTTTATAGTCTTTCACTTTTAAGTATAAACCATATCTGACATTAGTATAGTACATAAGCTGAAGCTAATATTATTCTAAAGGTCCATATTACACACTTCATGGATAAGTTCATATACTTGATCTATACTTTGTGTATTTTCTCTTGGATTTTTGCTCAAGTGTAAACTATATATGATAATATATAATAGTAATTTAAGTAGTCACTCTCTTTTTTCTTAGATATCTCTCTTCTTGCTCTCTAGCTTCTATAGCTAACTTTCATTTATCAACAAAAAATGTTCTCATATTGTCTAGTAAACTCTTCTTTCTAACAATAAACTAGGCCTTAGTTCAAACTGCTCTGTTTACTACTAAAATTCATTCTATATTCCTGCAAATTGAGCATACTGTTGCCTCCTACAAATATGAGAATTTATTGGGAAAATTGCATTCTGTCATGACCCTCAAGTCAGATATTCTTTACCTTTGACTTTCTCGCTTAATTTAGCCTGCTTATTACGTCAGCGAATCGAAAGTCAACTCCACCGACACTAGCATCTACCTAAAACTCACTGCTCAAGGTATGCTATCTACATTCCCACTGGTTCTCTTTGCATCCAGTGCAAATCACAGCACTTTCTCGTCTGTTTGATACCAATTTTGTAAAAATTGGTGAAGCGCGAGTGTTGGATGCGAGAGGTGGAAGTTCGGATGAAGTTTTGCTGATTTCTTCTTCAACTGTATAGATGCACAACGTCCTCAAGGCAGAAGAGCTCAACATCCCCGAGAATGTTGATGTTTCCATCAAGTCTCGCCTCATTACTGTAACTGGTCCTCGGGGCACACTGAAGAAGAACATCCGCCATGTTGATATGGATATCCGGTTATTGAAGGGCAAGACCACCAAGGTCAGCCTCGCAGTCTGGCAAGGGGGACGCAAGCACATCGCTTGCCTACGTACGATTCGTAGTCTCATCAACAACATGATTACTGGTGTGACAAAGGTATATTAAAGTCCGTGACTATACGCCTATAATGCTGATGTTGGTTTTCAGGGTTTCCTATATAAAATGCGTGCAGTGTATGCCCATTTCCCCATCAACTGCATTATTCAAGACGGTGGCCGTTCTGTCGAAATCCGGAATTTCTTAGGCGAGAAGGTATGTAGTGATAGATCACACAAACAAATGCTCAATGTTTTTTAGAGTGTGCGGCATGTCGACATGTTGGAAGGTGTTACGATATCGGAATCGAAAGCGCAAAAGGATGAGCTCATCCTCGAGGGCAATGACATTGACAATGTCTCTCAATCTGGTGAGTCTTGTCTTCGATTTAGATCAGAGCCAAGCTTGACACCCTGCAAGCTGCCTCCATTCAGGGTAGCTGCCGTGTTCGTAACAAAGATATCCGTAAATTCCTGGACGGTATCTATGTGTCAGACAAAGTCATGGCTATCCAAGATGACTGAGCTCTTGTAGCTTCTGTTATGATGTATGCCCTTCCCTGTCGCCCCCCGCACCAATCAAAAAATACGTTTGCCGACACAGTAATTATTGGTTACTTGGAACCTAGTTTCAGGTGACATAAGATTCTTATTGCAAAAGATGTTTGAAAACTAAGGGATGAATGGAATTTTTGTCCCAACCTGCCAACGATATTTAACATAATCCTGTCCGAAAAACTTCACGAGAGCGCGTTCTTCAACTACAGTACTTAGTATCAATAACACCATGGAAAAGGAAGGAACACACCGCGCGTGCGATAATAGAAAAATCTCCACAGGAGAATAGAATAGACAACAAATGACAGTGGGTTCTGTAGTACTAGTTGGATACCCAGAGCCCAATAGAAAAATCCAGCATAGGATGGATGACGGAACCATCTACTCGTACTCAGTGACATTTTGCAAAATCAGAAATGGGCTTACGCATAAACTCCGTCCGTGACAAGGATGTGATCATTGCGTTTCTTGAGCACTACGTGATGAGAAAAGTTGGTGGACGCCTGAATCATGGCAAGCGAGCGTAACATCTGCCCAAAAAACGTGACCACGACGCCTAGAAACTCATTTTGAGTATTTAGGCTCCCAGTGAGAAGACTCACCTATTCCAGAAATGTACGCAAGGCCCCTTCTCTCGGGCATGAGATATAGAGTAATCAGGTATTCGCTGAGAGCCATTGCATGAGCAATGTAATACATGTTCCCGTTATTTAATAAGAAGGCTATATAGGGTCAGGGAAAGAGCAACACGTTTCAGAAGACTGGCTCACAATCGATATTGCATCTTCCCAGATTCCAACCGGCAGTGACAGCAAACTCTGCCCAGTGAAAGAATGACCAAGCACAAAGGAAGAAGGCAAGTTGACGTGTAAACCACCAGTATTTTTCGAAGCCCCCAAATGTGACTTTTAAGAATGAGACACAGAAAATACCACCGAGAAAAAACGCGATGATAACCACAGCAAGAATAGTGTTAGGTAGGCTGCCACGAAGGTTTGTCGCATCTGACTCCAGATGTAAGGGATTCAGGGCAGCAACACGCCGGCGCAAGTGGCCCTCTATCTGGTCTGAGTCTTCAGACGTCATTAGCGAGTAAGGGGGATGAGGACGCAAGCATATCGATTTGTGTGGACAATAAGAATTGTGTGTGACTAAGTATTTTTCAGACGATTTCCATAAGGAGCACTCTGCTCGCCCATGTTCTGGCCTCGCCGTTCTTTGCAACTTCACCATACCTTATTAGGACGATGTTACTCAACGAAAAGACCCCAAGCCTCCTCGAAACTCCGTAATATGGCGCTGGTCGCTCATATAGGTGACTTAACTTTTTTGTTTTTTGGAGCGAACTCATGGTCTCTAGATTCTGGAAAAACAACTCTGACGGAATCAATTTTGTATAAATCATCGTATCTTGCGGAATCAGGTACAGTTGACACAGGAAGCACCACGACCGATTTTTTGCCTGTGGAAAGGGAAAGAGGAATCACTATCCAATCCGCTAGTATACCTGTGCAGTGGAGAGACTGGACCTTCAACCTAATAGACACACCTGGTCATGCTGACTTTGGAATGGAGGTAGAAAGTGCCAGTCGTGTCATTGATGGTGCGGTTGTTCTTATAGATTCCGTTGAGGGTGTCGAAGCTCAGACTAAAGGCGTCTGGGCCCAACTTAATCGGTCAGCAACTTCTTTTCAACTTGAGACCCGATTGAATGAACGTTGGGATAGATATGATGTTGCAACCAAGTTAATATTTCTGAACAAGATGGACCGCCCGGGAGCTTCCTATAAATTTGCTTTGTCCTCCATCCTGCTGAACCGACTTCATTCCCAACCACTCCCTTTAGTCTTACCCATCGCATCACTAAGCCCTTTAGCCTATCAACAAGCGGAGCCTGGTATTCAAGGCCTTGTTGATCTGGTCAAGTGGGAACTCTGGCGATGGTCTAAGACGGGGAAGCCTCTCATAGAAGCCTTGCCACGCACGGCTGAGGCCCTTAAATCTATATTTGAGCCCAATCATCCTCTTTCATCTCACCTCGTGGATGCACGAGTCCAGTTTTTGGATAGTCTTTCCATGCACTCAGAAGAGCTTATGGACACTCTACTTGGTCTGCCGTCTTCGCCAGACGCCTACCTAGGCATTGACGGCGCTCAAGTAATTCCCTATCTTAGACAGGCATCCCTCCGAAATGTTATAATGCCCGTTGTTTGCGGTTCCGCCCTACACCACATAGGCACAGAGCTGGTGCTTGACTATGCTGGCGAGCTTCTCGCCAGCCCATTGGATGTTCCTCATGATCCCCAGGTTCTTAGCTCTCCTTTACGACTCCTTGTCTGGAAAGTCAACTGGGACCAGCGAAGAGGCTGGATGACCTTTGTCCGCGTATATTCTGGTACGTCAAGGACATATCTTACTGCACAATACCATTCACTTTCTGACAGGAAAGCTCACCCGCCAAAGCAAACTTCTCAACACCAACAGAAATCAGAAAGAAATCATCTCAAAGTTGATGCTCCTCTATGCTTCTGAGTTTCAAGAAGTAGATGAGCTACCATTCGGTTCAGTCGGTGTAATCATCGGTCTGAAGCATACTCGCACGGGCGATACCCTCGTTTCCGCCAGCAGTCCTGCTTCTGCCCGTTCTCTGTTACGGGATATCACACCACCTCCCGCTGTTATCTCTGCTTCCGTCATCCCTCGATCTCATGCAGATCTTGAACCAGTCCAAAATGCTCTAGAATCACTGGCGCGGACAGATCCATCGGTACGCGCAGACATCCAGGAAGGACAAATTTTAGTACACGGACTTGGGGCTTTACATCTGGAAATCATTGAAGGGCGACTCAGAGACGAGTGGAACGTCAATTTCGAATTCGGAAAACGCAGAGTCAGTTATCGTGAGGGTCTCGGACCTGGTATGCCCAACGAAGGATGGGACACTTGGAATGCCGATGTTGGAGGCGGAAAATACATCTCTGTTGAAGTACCCCTGATCATACGCTCTCTGAGGAGTGAAGAAGAAGGAAATCCTGTCTGGGATGGTAACAAAGTATTGGATGACGAAGGTAATCCCTTGCCGGCTCCAGAGTCTATCCCTGCTGGGCCTCTTGCGTACATTGCACAAGGCATCGCGAGTGCACTGTCAGTATCACCTCACTCCTCACTTGCCATGACCCATATATGTATACAAATACCCAAAAACGCCCTATCCAGGGAAACACCTCCTTCCATCCTCACAGGAGCCTCTGCAGCTGTGCTGCGTCAATTCTTCCGCAGTGCAGGATCCGGACCTATCATGGAACCCTTCGTGAACCTTAAAGTCGTTGTTCCAGAAAATCATTTGGGCAAGGTTATCAGGGACTTGACGGAACATGGTGGAGAAGTTTTAGAACTTGGTTCTGGATTTTCCGCCTCTGCAGAAGGTGAGGTCACTAGCGGATTTTCTGAAGAAGGCGTTTATGTGCCACCCTTATGGCTGACACCTTCCGCTACCGAAAACGCATCGGAGAAATCAGAATCGAGAGTCAAACGCGTTGTACGAGGGTTGGTTCCACTAAGTCAATCCTTAGACTACTCGCAGCGCCTTCGTGCTCTTTCCGAAGGTAATGGTACCTTTGAATTGTTTACCGTGGGATTTAAAGAGGTTTCAACGCCTCGACGGCTGGAGATCCTTCGCGAAATCGGCAAAGCATAAGAACTATATTCTAAATGGAATAAAAATCACAATTGTCTCGCTTCATCTGCGTCACCGAAAAGGACGGCTCCTTCCATCTCATCTTCATCCTCAACTGCTCCAGGTCTAGTATCACCGGCTATATTCAGTGCTTGACTGAACGCCATCATCCCTCCCATCTCGGAATCATCATCACTAACCTCCATCGTTTCGAGACCATCCCAAGAATTGGCTACAGGAATGGAGTGCTGGGATTGTGAGTCATCTTCGTCGGCTAAGAACAAGGGTGTTTGAACCCGTGTGGTGTTAGTTGGTATAGCAGCCTGCTTCTCTTTAAATTTCGGACCAGTGATTCCACCTAGCTCCTCAAGTGAACGAGTTGTAGAACGGATTGCTGGCCATGGTTCTGCGACAATACAAAGACATTGGCCATAAATGCCAAAACCCTTGTATCTCAACTGAAGCGTCGGCTTGGGCTTCTCTTCCTCGTCAGCATGAAGGTCAAAGCTGTCTTGCTGAGAGCTTTGGGTCTCGTCTTTTTTACCAATGAGTTCCTCTGCATTGACATTAGTCGTTTCCTCATATCGATCAACATCAACTACTTCTGACACATCTGGTCTAGTTGAAGTGGGTCCTCCTCCTTCTGAGCCCTCTGAATCGTTCGAATCGGATATCACGTCCTTTTTCCGTTTTTTAGTGGATCTAGATGACGATGGTTTCGAGAGAGTGGACCCGGAGCGTGTCTTCCTTTTTTCTCGTGTCCTCCGAGGAGTAGTAATGGTAGCGGCGGCTGCGGGTAGATGAGTGAACTGAGAAGGTATCTGAGTCCTCGCCACGTAGTTCCTCGTCTATTTCATCGATATAATTTTATGTTCATCCAATTATAACCTACACACCTTAATTGCCACTGAATGTGGTTCTGTTCTCCGCAAAAAGTAACAAAACTGGTAGGTATCTAGAGGTACATCTTTAAGTATGAGCTAGATACTTGGAAGGAAGCAAAATTGTGCACATACCGCCACGCCATGTATCCACCGCTGCTTTCTTCGCCGCAGCAGGACTGACAAAATTCTCAGCCTCAGACAAGAGCTTGGGCAAGATCCTGAGACCAATGGTCTGACTCAAAAAGCTTCCTAGCAATCACGAAACATCGAGACCGACCGAGGACGAAGATCAGAGAGGATATGCTGTAACACTTGGTCCGACATCCAATCCAAATGACGTTCATCAAGATAAAGCTTTGACTCTGTTGGAGAATGTTCTATTTGATGCAGAATGGTACAGCTCACATATACCGGAAGGACAGAATGTTCAGATATTCGAAGATAAAAAAGATTTCGGGTTTTGAAGTTCATTAGAAGGCTCAGTCGCGAATGTTTGATCACGCATTTGATCACGCTCCGCTCAAACAATTATGCGTAAAACTACAATTTCCCCTACCTACTCGACTATCGCTCACACTGGTGGTTACTCAGGTCCTGAAATAATCGCCTTGATGACCCCCTTGCCGTCTTCACTCTTGCCAACACGAGTTGCCCTGAACGCTGCAATGGCGTCTTTAAAAGCGTATCTTTAAAAAATATTTATCGACACAACTGCCCCAAACCATACTTAGTGAGAGATCTTACCGATGTGTGACGAGAGGCTTGAGATCAACCTTTTCACTTGCAGCCAAGGAGATGGCCAGTGGATAATCACCAGGCTTGAACCATGATCAGTATTCAATTAATAAGAAGAGATGTAAAGAACACACGCCATAGCGGAAAGAGCCTTTGTAGTTGAGCTCCTTGACCATGAGGAGGCTGACATCGATGGTCACATTTGGTGCACCCATACCAACCTTGAGAGAGATACAATCGAACCATGACTCAAAGGAAAAAGTTACATCGCATACCTGCACAAATGTACCGCCAGTCTTCACGATATAAAAGGCAGTCTGGATGGAGACCTCGGCACCACTAGCATCGACGACCAGGTCAATGATATTGATACCCCTGTCTTGGATATTAAGTTGCTGTTTCATTTGTTCCGCGTTTCGCCTGCTGTAGTCAAATTTTGTTTCGCCTTCAAGAGGCTGAGGAGAAAGATATATGTCGGTAGCAGCGTAACTTCTGGCGAACTCCAAGCGCTGAGGGACAATGTCGACAGCGATAATGCGTTTAGCTCCTAGAGCCTTGGCCACCGCCATGCAGAGGAGACCAACGGGGCCACAGCCGAAGACAACGATGGACTGGCCAGTGCGGAAGCCACCGAGGTTGGCCACAGAATGCACACCGACAGACAAGGGTTCCATCTGAGGATGACAGATCAATATGGATTGAAAGCAGCCACGAAGATTTATTTATTTACCATGGCGCCATCTTCAAGGGTGAGATTTTCTGGTAGGGGATAGGCCAGGTCAGCAGGAAGGCGGTAGTAGCGAGCAAGGGTTCCATCATAAGGAGGAGTCGCTGCGAACACAATATCTGCACATAACTTGAAAATTTATCAGCCTCTCTGGCTGAGTGAAAGAAAATGGACCAGACTTCATAACGTCCAGCCTTGCAGAGGTAGCACTTTTCTATAAGATGTGGGTGATGAAGTCAGAGAAGTCATACAACGTGCTCAAGACAAGACGCACTACATGTTGCCCCTGGTTCCATAGCCACACGGTCACCGACCCTGACATGCTTTACGTTGGTACCAACTGCGATCATCCCGGTTAATCGTATGATGTTCGATACAACTCAAGAGAACTCTACCTGATGAGACAATGCCTGCAGATTCATGGCCTAAAACCTCTAGGCGTATTAGAGAAACACAGAAATGTTCGAATACTTGAACCCTACCATGGGCTTCTCCACAACGAAGTCACCGATCCGACCTTCGACAAGATAGTGTATCTTGAGTTTATTTAGCGTCACAATTAAATATCTATTCAAGCCCTAGCACATACATCAGAACCACAAATTCCTTGCAAAAATGATCAGAACTCGGAGTAGAAGATCGGTGTAGCACACACCAGTCTTCTTAACCTCAACGATTACATCGTCCGGACCGGCTAACAGGACAGCGTTAGTTATCCACAAACCAATCACTAGGCAAGAGAGGTACGTAGGGGAATAGAACGTTGTTCATAGACAACATCCCCGACGCCGCGCAGAACGAAAGATGGATTATCAGACATGAACAGATGTGGAACGGACCGCCAGCCGGAAATTCTCCACCCTGTACCGTGGTAAACTTCTTTCTTCAGTGTCAGCCTCCAGCCCAGTGTGCATCGCATCTCGGTTCTTCCCAATGGCCCAGTCTCTCTCTGTCCTACTCTGTCTTCTGCGAAGATACATCTTGAAAATTTACCCTAAATTCTGACGAGCTTGGCCTCCGTCAACACCTCTATTAACACACTCCTTTCGTACAAACTATGCCACGACGAGCAGCCACTGGTACAATGCCTGACTTTACTGGACAAACCGTTGACGGTGATCGTTACATTTTGGACAAATTGCTCGGTTCTGGTGCTTATGGCAAGGTCTATCGTGCCATGGATATGAAATCTCCAGCAGAGTGCCGCGCATTCTACGCCATCAAATGCATGCCCATCTACGTTCCTGGAACCACCAAAGCTCACTTTCAGACCAGAGAACTTTGTAATCATCCTGTCGTTCGTGACCACCCCAATATCGTACGATATGAACGACACTTTCAGGAGGGAGATTGGGTCTATGTTGTCATGGAGCTTGTTCGGGGCGGTGACCTTTTTGCAGCCATAACGGAAAGACACATCTTTCAGAACAACGACGCATTGGTCAAGAAGATCTACGTTCAGATTATTGATGCAGTCCAGTATTGTCATAAAAAAGGTATCTACCATCGTGACATCAAACCTGAGAATATCCTTTTTTCGGAGGACACACATCGCATCAAGCTGGCCGACTTCGGTCTCTCGACTACTCATACTGCTTCTGCGGAATATGGTTGTGGAAGTTGTTATTATATGAGTCCCGGTGAGGCTTTTACACTCATGTCTCTTATCATACACTGAAGCCTTGGTTTCTTGCAGAATGTATCGCTGAACAGAAGCCACGTCTGAAATATTCCTCAAAGCAGACGGATGTTTGGTCTATGGGCGTCATTCTCGTCAACATGATATCTGGACGCAATCCTTGGCGATACGCCACCGCAGATGACCAGTGTTTTCAAGCCTTCTTGAGTGATAACAATTTCCTTGGTAACGTGTTGCCTATCTCTGCAGAAGTAAATATGATCATCAAGCGCATATTTACTATTGACCCATTGAGGCGGATTTCCTTGGAGAAACTAAAAGAAGAGATTATTCAAGTTCGGACATTCTTCAAAAGCCAGCGGCAACTGAAATCCTCTCACAGGCCACTTCAAGCAGAGAAACTCATTGAACCAACTGATTCGAGCTGGCAGACTGTGTCTGAACCCGCTCCGGCCAAGCCAAACCGGGTTGTGGTGGAGGCAGAAGGAGGCGCATTATCCAGTCCTATCCTCCAGCCTATTACTCGACCTGTGAAGCTCGAAGTTCCTGTCCCTGGACCAGACAATAAAACTGGAACCTCTGCTGCTAATTCCTCTAAATCATCTCTGGTTGTTAAGACTCCCTCAGTACACCCTGTCGCGCCTGTTACCGTCGCCTACCCTAATGGAAACCCTGACGATGATGTCGAAGAACCACTGATCCTTCCGGGGACGCTGCTGGACAAAGTTTTACGTTCTCCTGGTGGAAAGCCCAAATCCATTACTTTAAAAAGTGGGCGCAACTTACTCCGTGCAGCCGTTCAGCGCATCAAAGAATTTTCTGCACCTACAAATGGTAACGGTGGCGCATAACCCACTGATAAAAATATTCATATTTCACCACCTGTACAACCGTATTACTGCACACGTAATGTAACTTCTGTTGAGTTCTTTCTAAGTCGAGTAGTGAGAGGAGGATCAATCGATTATCTACGAACACGTGCCTCTAACCTATATAAGTCAACATCGCTCCAAATCTTATCGTACCATCCTCCCTGTCTTTCGGAAAATGGTTCACTCCAGTGTCCTTGGTTTCCCTCGCATCGGTGAGCTCCCTCTGATTCGATTCTCACTCGTTCTCGATATAAATCCGTTCTTCTGATCGTCATGAAACTAGGTTCCAATCGCGAGATCAAGAAGGGAGTTGAAAGCTATTGGAATGGCAAAATCACTGCAGCAGAGCTTAACAAAGTCGCTGCCGACATAAAAAAGGCTAGTTGGAGCGTAGTCAAGGCTCAGGGTGTTGACCTGGTCCCTAGGTTTGTGGTAAATTGAGCAATTATGTATCGAGCTTAATTTTTTGCTCAAGCGGTGAATTCTCTCTTTACGACCATGTTTTGGATCATTCTTCTGCCTTTAACGTCGTTCCCCGTCGTTATACTGGCCTGGGTTTAACTGAACTAGATGTTTATTTTGCTATGGGTCGTGGACGCCAGTCAGAAGGTGTCGATGTTCCTGCTTGTGAGATGAAAAAATGGTACGTGTCCTGTTTGTTTTCAGAATTCAGACATAGATTGAAAGCATACTTGAGGTTCGATTCAAATTACCATTATGTCGTTCCCGAGTTCTCTGAAGAGACCGACTTTAAGCTCAATTACAACAAGGCTCTAAATGAGTACAAAGAAGCTCAGGCTGCAGGCGTCACCACTCGTCCTGTCATTATTGGTCCCATCAGTTATCTCCTCCTCGGAAAAAGTGACAAGACTGCTCCATCAGGTTTCCGTCCCATCTCTCTTTTATCCAAGCTCATACCCATCTACAAGAAGCTTCTTTCTGAATTGAAGATCGGAGGTGTTGAATCAGTACAGGTCGATGAGCCTTTCCTGGCCCTCGATTCCGCTGCCGCTCTTGAAAAAGAGTACGCAATTGCATATGCCGAGCTTGCCCCCATTTCCCCTAAGATTGTACTCACCACCTACTTTGCTCGCCTTGACTCCAACATCAACTTTGTCGCTAAGCTTCCAATCTATGGTCTTCATATTGACCTAGACCGTGCTCCGGCACAACTTGGAGACGTGTTGGGTACCATCAAGGATACCAAGATAGTGCTTTCCTTGGGTGTTGTCTCTGGCCGTAACATCTGGAAAACTGATTTTGCCGTCGCTATCGAGTTTGTCCGGACAGCCATTGATGCTCTTGGTACTGACCGTGTCATTGCCGCAACGTCCTCCTCACTCCTCCACACACCTGTTACTCTCGCTTCTGAGAAGAAGTTGACGGAGGAACAAAAAGATTGGTTCTCCTTTGCTATAGAGAAGGCCAGAGAGACTGCTGTCATCTCTGCTGCCTCCTCTGATTCCCAGGATGCTCAGATTGCTGCAGCCCTGGAAGCCAACAGGAAGTCAATTGCTGCCCGTCGTAAATTTGAACAGAACTCCGATGATACTGTCCGCAAGCGTGTTGATGCTATCACTCCCACAATGCTCGAACGCAAGAGCTCCTTTTCTATCCGCAAGGACATTCAGGCCAAACATCTCAATCTTCCCAAATTCCCCACCACCACCATTGGTTCATTCCCTGTACGTGTTTTACTGTCACATCCGTACAATCAATTTTAACTCGCTTCACACAGCAAACCAAAGAGATTCGTCAGGCTCGTGCCAAGCTTGGAAAGGGTGATCTCACTGAACAAGAGTATGAAGGCTTCATAAAGAAGGAAATTGAAAATGTGGTTCACTTCCAGGAGAAGGTTGGCCTTGACATATTGGTGCACGGAGAACCTGAGCGTAATGATATGGTCCAATACTTCGGTGAGCTTCTCCACGGTTTTGTCTTCACCCAGAATGCTTGGGTTCAGAGTTACGGTTCTCGGTGAGTAGTCTCTGTTTCATACCTTTTAGTTTCTCTGTCTAACCAACTCTTCCCAGCTATGTCCGTCCACCAATCATTGTCTCTGATGTCAGCCGCCCTGGACCTATGACTGTCAAATGGAGCAGTTATGCGCAGAGCTTGACCAAGAAGCCCATGAAGGGTATGCTTACTGGTCCTGTTACCATTTTGAATTGGTCTTTCCCTCGTGCCGATCTCTCACGCGAACTCCAATCCAAGCAACTTGCCCTTGCTCTTCGTGACGAAGTAATCGACCTCGAGAAGGCTGGAATTCATGCCATTCAGGTTGATGAACCCGCTATTCGTGAGGGTGTAAGTAATGAGTAAATCCATTTGGTACTATGACTGACACTTGTCGTACAGCTCCCTCTTCGTCGTGCCGACTGGGAAACCTACCTTAAGTGGGCTGTTGACTCATTCAAGCTCGCTACAGCCGGTGTCACTGATCAACTCCAGACCCACTCCCACTTCTGCTATTCTGACTTCAATGACATCTTCTCCTCTATCCAGCGACTTGATGCTGATGTCATTTCCATCGAGGCGTCTAAGAGTGATATGAAGCTATTGGCTGCCTTCGAGCAGTACAGCTATTCTAATCAAATTGGTCCTGGCGTTTACGATATCCACTCGCCCCGTATCCCTAGCACTCAGGAGATCAAGGGTCGTATCGTGGGTATGCTCAAGTTCATCCCCAAAGACCAGCTTTTTATTAATCCCGTGAGTCTGAGAACTCCAGTCAACTAACTCATCTCCGACTGATCAACTTCAAGGACTGCGGTCTCAAGACTCGTGCCTGGGAAGAAACAGAAGCTTCCCTAGCCAATCTTGTTGAGGCCGCTGAGTGGGCCCGCCAGACTTACGCATAAATCTCTCCTCCCTTTGCTTCAACAGCACTCCCTACCTGGTTATTTAAGTGGTCCAAGCCTTTTCTTCAAATCGGCTTGGGTTCCTGAATCATGTGGGTAGTCAGGACGATGAACATGTTTCTAGCTGAGAACGAGTGCATTCAATAGGGGTGTGAAAATACTACTTGGGTACAGGGCTCCCAGGGGCTAAGTGAATATTGGTGGATGGATTTCAACAATCCTTAATTACTTTTGCATGTATTTTTCTATTCATGGTAAATGACACTACACATCATATGTTATTAGTGCGTACGAGACCAAGTCAGGTTTCATGTGACAAGTCATTTTATTGGTAGTTATCGTTCGAAGATTTACTCTTGACCCGGATTTTTAAATCTCCTTAATGCTCTGTCCCGCGCCCTCGAATGACCAATCATCTCTCTCGGATAACTGAACTTGTCTGCCAAGGATGTAGAAAGATTATGGAGGTCTAGCAATGCTGGTGAAATTTGTCCTCAACTCAGAAAAATCAGGGCACTTTACCTGGACCGCATACTTTCTCAAGCTCTGGAACCCAATGTCGAATAAATTCACCGGTTGGATCTGCCTGGAAACATATTGAAGTGACTCGTCGACGATGATGATAAGAACCAACCCACCTTCGAGCTTTGATTATGTGGATTGAATATGCGAAAGTAAGGACAAGAATCAACGCCAGTACTCGCACACCATTGCCAACCGCCATTATTAGAGGCTAGGTCGCCATCAATAAGGTTTTGCATGAAGTACTGAGAGAAATCATTAAAAAAGAAGCTAAATTTAATAATTACGACGGCGCGTACCCTTTCGCCGACCCTCCAGTCAATCATCAAGTCCTTCGTCAGATACATTGCAGTAATCATCCTTGCTCGATTGTGTACCCAACCCATCTCACGGATACAACGCATCGCAGCGTCGACTATGGGAACTCCAGTCTTACCTTCCTTCCACCGCTGCAGCATCTCTCCATCGACACCCTCGTGATTCTCGTAGCTCGTTGCAGAATCTCCCCGTACTTGATGGTCTTCCCACACGACTTCGGAGTATTTCTCGAGATAAGGGCGGCCCATGGAAACTCGAGGGTAGTGGGATAAGACCCCAGTGTAAAAATCTCGCCAGGCTAATTCTTGGATCCATCGACCAACCCCAGAGGATGTGTTGCATTCAACTTTATTAGACCCACTAAGTGCCATGGTTTGACGGATACATTCTCTGATTGAAAGCACACCAGAAGACAAATAGACGCTTGCGACAGTATTGAGTTATTTTTAGAAAACGAGACTGGGTTCTCACCTCAGGCGGCTGGTAGTATCTTTGTCCATCCGATCCCGTGCATCCTTATACTTGATGATACGGTTATTTTTCTCTGCATTCTGTGCACCAGGATTCAGGGGATTGACAGCACCCATCTGGGACGAACGAGCCCTCGTTTTCAAAAAACATTCCAGAATCTATCATAAATTCGTAAGAAAGCAAACGACCACTCGATTGGTATACCGACTTTATTTGCTGCAAGTTCTCCAGCAGGCCAATATTCCCTCATGTTGGCAGCATCTCTATCGTCAAGTGCGAAACCTGGAACAGCATATGGAACGGGAGTCCCGAAAAGAGTTGAAAGCTTTTTGTCTTGTCGAATGGATTCCGGGTTTGACGACGGCGCAGGATATTCCTTGATATATTCATCCGGTGCATGATTCAAGGTATCTATCCAGCTTCTCCAGTATGGAGAATAGACCTATGATGGTTTCAGAGATTTAAGTCATGGAGACGATACACACCTACTGTATAGCCTTTTCCTTGTTTCGTGCGAATGACACTGGGCTCTATAACGTTCTTGTTGTGAAAAAAATTGACTTTGACCCTATGCTTTTCGCCGAGTTTCCATATTTGTATATCACGTCGGAGTTCATCAACTTCGTATTCTAAATTTGCGAACAAATGATTGCACTCGTACTCCTGAAGGAGCTGAAATACTCGCTCTGGATTTGTTTTTCGAGGTGAGTGGGTGATAATGTAGAATGGAATGTGAAGTTCGTGAAAGGAGGTCTGATGAGTTATCCAATTAATGTTGACAAGCGTCGTATTTGATTAACACAAACCTGGAGCAGGGCAAGGTTGCGAAGAACAAAGTCGATGCGGCGAGAACTCCTATCATGAGCAATGTAGTCTTGGGGGCTAAGAATGAAAAGAGCGAGCAGAGGTACACCAATACTCTTGGCGTAACCCGAAGCTTGCGCAAGTGCCCTATTATCACTGACTAGGGAGAATGAGCCTAAGGATCGGCACAATTTCTAGGCTTACTGCGAAGGTCTGCAAACCTCATCCAGTAGAGCACTGCCTTTCCCCCACCAGGATCTGGCAACCCTTGTTGCATATATTCCTGGATCTTAAAGCAAGGTGGGTCAGCATCGACTGTGGCTGCAGCTTCTGCAGTTGCGACTTTGATAGGATTGAAGCGTCGCTCAGCCATTCGGGCCCGTTTGGCATCATGATTGGAAGTGTGAGATCTCCCCTCTTTGCCGACTGAGCTTATTGACCGTTCACGCTTGGACATGGCCAAGTTTCGAAATCGACAAAGGCAGAGAAAGTTGGCTAGGCCAAATGCAGATTCATGGATTCTGAAATGCATGTTTTAAATACAAGCCTGAGCTCCGATCTCCTTTCAAGACATTCGATATGTATCGACGAATCACGTGAAAGTATGAGACGGATCTTGTTCCCCTTGTCGTTTTCGCTCCTCTTCAGCCTCTCTTTCTTCTGCTTCGACGACTTCTACGTCCAGAGGAAATGTAAGAATTGCAGCGATTCCAGTCAGTTGATTCAATTCTGTAAGCGATGTTTTAGAGTCTTGGACTTGATAAAGACAATAGTCCGTACGTTGGCCTGATTCATGCATACTTGAGAATATGAGCACTTCACCGCCTTTCTGCTTAACCGCCTCGGTTATACGTATAAATTTCTTTCGTGTAACTGGGTCACTTGATCTAGAGGCAATCATCAGTTTAATTAAACAACCAGTTTTCCAAGTAAATAGGCTTGCCGGAAAAGATCGTCAGAAATCAACAGTGTCCCAATAGCACCCCTATCTGCAGCAAGGTAAACGTGGTCAGGTCCATACCATGCCCTCATTTCATCTGTCCCTAGCATCTTGAAAAACCTTCAAGAATCCAATTTAACGTCAAATCACAGAGAAACTAAGAAGAGAAAAAACTTACCTATCCAACATCACAACCTCTCGAGCAAACTTGGTTTCCTTTAATCGAGCTGCAATCTGGGAACACGTTATGAGACTGCGTATTAGAATCCCGTCGGAGACGAACTTCTGGACTTTTCAACACTTCGACGAGACTATGAACGTACGGGCTGCTGATATGCACACGAATGACTTTCTCGCGAAGAGCCTTCTGAAGTTCTCTATCACTTCGTTTGATTGCCTCGGCCAACAGATAGTCATAAACACCATCTCGTATCCAGCCAGGGCTCGCAATAACGATAGCTCGAACACCAATATTTGTGAATGGAACATGCCTCAAGAATGAATCAAAGAGAGTGGCGTAGAATCTCCCAAGGCCTTTCTCATGCTGTGAGGCTCCAGAGGTAGCTGCTTTTCGAGGGATGGATATGGAGATCCGATGCGTTACAACGGTCATATGCTGCGACAAAAGACAGAAAGTGGCGGTTCCTTCGCCACAGATGACGGCTGCAAGCTCAGCACCTCTCCCAGGAACTGTACTTTCCTCGACTCTAGACATTGCAATACTGTCCCACCCGTTGAATTTCTCAATGCGGACATCACGATTAGCCTCAATGTCCAACGTGTGAAAAGCTCCAAGTCTGACATGAGGATTTTCAACAACCACTTTTCCAGAAATATGCAAGGAAGCATTGGCATTTTGAGATGAACCAGTAGCTAGATTGGTAGGTTCTTGAGCAGGATTGCCATCCCCTGGCGAAAATTCAACACGGCTGACTTGCAGAGTTAGGTTAAGCCTGATTCGGTTTGATTCCACTGATCCAGTATTTGACACTGATTGTATGCGTCTATGAAATGTTATCTTGAGTGTACTAACAAGGATTGCCTACGTACATACCGCACCGTGGTTGCCCTCACGGAATCACCTGACTGTATCAGGTTGTATAGGTGCCACATGTCTTCATCATCCTCTGGCCTGAGAGTGACATGGCCCTAACATTCAATTATACAAGAGGAAGAGTGACCTTAATGGACTAGACTTACCGCACCGTGCTTGTCGATGTATCTGTTGATTAGCTTCATGGAAGGGATTCAATTGCTGACCAACTCTACCTAAAATAGGTCTTGAAGATTCTCTGGTTCCTCTACCTACACTCATGATTAGGTGTGTGACATATCATATCACTTGATTCGAGTTGGTCGAATCTCAACCTACGCAAGTGACTCTAAGATAACGTCCTTGGGCTCCCGACTCGTTGAACCTAATCAGGCTCCAAGCCGACGCCACTACGACAGCGAAGATGACGACGACGCCATCTTTGCCGAACTTGAAGCAGAAATTGAAAATGATGACAACATCGCTATGAGGGAGCGAGGGCTGGAAATTATCAAACGCGAGTGCGGCGCTTTACCCCTCACCTAGCCCAGGTCTTGATTTGTCATGTCGTAGAGTGGAGAGAATCAAAGATCTACGAGAAAATTGCCACGGCACATATTCCGAAGTAACTGACGAGAAGGAAGTCATTCGTATCACTGCGTAGCCACATTATCTCTCTTTTGCCTGACCAACACTCACATCTGCCAGACGAGAACCAAAATGTATTGTCCACTTTTACCACTCAAACTTCAAGCGATGTGAAATCATGGACAAGCATCTAGCAGTCTGTTCCCAGCCCTATCTCTGCACCTTCTATCGCCTTATGAGGAATGATAGAAACTTGCTCTACAATACTTTCACACACGATTCATCCGTGTATTTGTCGAAAACATACCCTGGTTGGTGGAGAGGCTCTCTATCAAGGTCTTACCATGTGTGATTTGCTTCATCAATGGTGTGTCACGCGACAGGTTTGGTTCTCATAACATCACGTAAGATGAGTTGCTCAATCCTGGAAGGTTGATTGGTTTCGAAGAACTTGGTAATACCGATGGCTTCGGTACTGCTGTGCTTGAGCTGAGGCTCCTGAAAACTGGTCCGTCTAGCTTCTCTGCTCGTCTGGCACGTGTCTTGAATGACGATAACAGGCATCATTGAACGCCAGAGTGAAAGTTCCTTTGGTCCGGTATACAAAATAGCGTCAGGCGAGGATGACAAGATTTTTGATCTCGACGACTGAAGCACTTACCCAGTGACTTGAACATAATGGGGTTGTTGCTTTTGCCGCACGTTGGCTTCATTCAGCCCTCGAGGCTGAATGTTGAAACTGATGTCTGTGTAAACCTATAGATAGACTTATGTTTATTTCAGGTTCGGATGATTTCAATGTTTTCGCAGTCTCGTCCATTCATACATATGATATCATTCGTATGTCGCCCACATCCGGCTAAGCGTTTGGAACTTCGACATCAGTGTCTATAACAAGATGCTACTTCTAGTTGGTTGTGGTTTGTGTTCGTTTTTATTCGGTTGATTCACACTGCAGTTACTTGGGATACAACGCTCTTCAACCTTCATTCTTTCCCACTTGTTGTCACCTTTATCTTTCTGTACGGCTGCCCAACGGTCTAGCTCGTAAATTGTGAAGTGTGAAGTCTAGGGTTATTTTATTCTAATATTCAGCTGATGTTCTTTGTATACATAGACTATGGGGTGGGTTGGTTTCTTGGTTGGCTGGTTCCTGAGTGGGTTTGTTCGGACAACAACTCACTGCCACATGGAGCACTCAAGTTGGATCGGTGGTGGTTACAACTCAAAATCAGGATGTAGTTCCTGAAACAGCCGGTTACACCCAATGTGCATCCAACCTCATATCTCTTCGGTCTATCCTCAAATGGCTCTGTCCTTAACTCTCGCTGTGTGCGAGTAATTTCTCTCGAGGTGAAAGTTACATGTGATGACCCGGTGCAGATGTCGTTCGGGTACGATTTACTATCAGCCGTCGGCACCCAAAACACGAATATCCGGGCAATTAGTAGTACCTGGCCAGTTTTCGGCTCAACGCATGACCTGGGAAACGTCAGTGAATCTCCAACACCTGTAATGGCCCTCCGGTATATCGTTGCCGGAGGAGCCGCAACGGTTCATCACTGTTCAGTAAGCGTTGCTGCAACAGCTGACTGCCTGGTCGCTCAACTCTCCGACAAATCACATTCCGATAAATTTCTTAATTTGTGGACGATTAGTCCTGGTGTACTGAACAGACCTGACGCCTTCAACAACAACAAGATTAACAATGACGTATCGAATATTCCATCCGATTACGTTAATGTGCTTGCTCTCTCAGACTTTGGGTGCAATTGAAACATTTTTGATGATTCCTTCGATATTAGCAATGTGATTGTCTTTTTTGAAGGGTTTGCAAACCTTCCGCAATAATCCAGAAAAGGTTGACTGACATTACAGAATTTTATGGGATATGTCAAAATGCAGTAGGAAGGGGTTTCACGATTGATATTGTGTTCAGAATATTAACACAGTCAATGACATATTCCAGGCATTCCCCTTTACATGAATACCAGTTTGGAAATTTTCTGTCGGAGGAGTTTCAATATTAGGCGGCTACTGGACAGTATTCAAACAAGTGGAGTGTGCACGACTTCCGACAGCCCTTCTTCTTTCACTGGTTACTTTCCCCTTGCATGGCGTAATTGGTATGGGGCAGGTTCTTTATCCAAACGCTCTTGGGCATGACGACGGTAGAGATGAATCCATACCTGTAGAAGGTCCGTGTCTTTTATTACGTTCAATGACCTGGTCTCATACACGGACTCTCTCATTCCTGCCAATCAAAGTGGTACCGATGACTTTATTGACTCACTCGCAAATCAGACCAATCCTACTATCAAGGGCACAGTCGGTACCAATATCCCGAGTAGCCTCACTCCTATGACTCAGATAGAGCCAAAAACTGGCCCTTGGTCGTTCTACGCATAATCCAAAACTGTGCCACACTGATTGGAGTCTTACACAAGCAACTGCCTCGAACTACGTCAGTGTTTGAGGTTAGATAAATCGCGGGGAAGAAATTGTAGAAACTTACATGCAAGCTTTAGTTGGGGCCTGACGTACAACCTCTTTGGTGTCAAGCTTGACCTATGTCCCTAAAGCGTATACGCCCAACGTCGAATCCATTTCTCGTTCTTCCGCTATGTGTCCTGATTTCCCCTTTCAGAGACTGCCTGGTACCACAGCTTCCTGATTAGAGGAGTTAATATGATCTACTCGGAACCACTCGGGATTCCCTTGGAAACGGTCGATTCAGCGACACTTAAATGCGTCGAAGTATTGACACAAAAGCATTAATACTGACGCAATCCATCTCAACAACCTCTCTCAGGCATACCTGATGCATATCATATATAACAGAACCTTATTTTGTCCCTCCGCACCACAGAATAGGAAATTTGAACGGCCTGCCGGCGTCACGGATATCAATCTTCGTAACCTTGTTCATTTCGTCCGCGAAGAAATGGTTTGTTCTTGCAACACTTCTGGATGAGCTCACCGACGGTCGACTCGTGCGCGCCTCGTTGTTGGCGGTCATCTCAGGCGGTCATCTCAGCAAGCTAACCACGATTGTTCTATATTCGTGTACGTTAAAACTACCACCAGTGAGTCAGTTGTGAATTTGAAAAATGTATGAAAATGGATCGGATGTACTCTGAGCGGTTTCAGGTTATTTGAGCGACATCTACGTTGTGATGAAACGAAATGATTTCTTGAAAAGCATTCTGCATATCGATTACTCAGGGCAATGGTAATTTTATTGCAAATCATTACGCCATGCGCCACGCATATGCCCCGAGCCCACAAGTGACGTAACTGTACTCAACTCAGGAAACCAGTGTAAGTCGTGTTGTTGCGTGCCCGGGGTTCAGGTTGGCAGACTCTACCGCATTCAACGTTCTCCGTGTGAGAGTTGTACACGCGCTTATCAGGATTGGAGAGGAAAATATCAATGGAGAGACAGGCAGCCGAATGGTCGCAGCCGAATGGTAGCCCGAACAAAGAGGACATGTAGGGGCGCGACGGATATATGGACGTGGATCAATCAATAACAGCGCCGAGTTGATGGTGAGTGAATGCTTGAGTCTAACAATGAGTCTCCCAACTTTGTCTCCTATTGTGTACACGTTTCCAGTTGGGCCCCACATCGATTAGAGCAAAATGGTAAACCGAAAAGGTCTCTTTCATGATCTGTTGATGCAGATATATGAAACCAAGTGACGAGTATGAACAGAGATTTGATTTGACCTTAATCTAAGTTGTCGCTTGACGACTCATGAACAGATAGGGAGGAATCTAGTCTCGTGCAGTCAAGTGCAACTCCCCCCTCCCTTGTTAAGAGTTCCCGTTGTCACGTCTCACGTCAGTCGTCGTCATCATTATGATAGGTATTCGTGTACAGTCACTCCGAAATCGTATTTCTTTTACTTCTTTGGGAACTCAGTTCGGATCAATGTCTTCTGACATCCCCTCCATGAAGAGTCAGGCTGTAAATTGAATGGCATGGCGGTCCAGTACCTTCGGTAGATGCTGAACGAGACAATTCAAGATTCCTTGAATCTGAAAGCTGAGAACCACGGCGCTAAGAAAGAAGCAGTCGGTAGACAGCAATTAACCAATGTCTTCCAGGCAAATGGAATCAAAGAACATGATTTAGGGACGACATGTCATATAAGAGAACTTGTAACGCCAATATGTACATGATAGCATTTCAAGGTTCAAGTGCTGAGTATAGCCTTTACACGAGTACGAGAAGACCCACATAAATCAGCTGTAAAATGAGCACGATGGTATGACAACCCCAAGCTTTCAGTAATTTATGATAACCCTAGGATCAAACTTGTAGCGCGTCATTGTAGGTGGTGTTGCCATATGAAAGTAACAAAAGAAAGACCAAGCTTTCAGTAATTTCAGTCTATTCGAATTAAATGAGTCTCCTGCCAGCGTTGTCCTTCTGGGCGTATCGTCAAGACGTTCTCCTGAGTGGACAAGAGAGGTAATCTTATCGTTCCGGAACCATCTATTGCTAGGTCAGGTGAAGGGGAATTCGGAATTCATGATGGCTTTGAGTGACGTATCAGAGTTGTCGAGATCGTTGTGAACCAACAGTAGGACTGTACAAGTGTTCGAATAGGCCATTGGACACAGTGCCAGTGCGTTGAGAACAAGTTACGCCAATATGTGAATCAACCAGACAGAGTTCACTTCAATTAAAGTTAAAGTTGTTAAGTAGTGAAACAGAGCGGTGTCGTGACACACATCCTGAAGCAAAGATACATATGGATACAGGTACGGTATCGAAAAACCAAGTATAGGGGGGCTGAATGGCCCATCACAGGACATACATACCACCGAGGATAGAGACATACGGTGTAAGCACTTTTGCTTCATGGTTTTCTGTGCATTTGACAAGACAACTCGGTCAATGCCAAGAACGCGGTGGGACCGTGGTATAAATTGCTAGCAAATTGCATCCAAATGTGAAGGGAACAGGTAAGCGGGGCACCAGTTGCATAAGGGCCAGGCCGTGAATTTGTGAATATGCACGGAAGGAATGGAAAAAATGATAATGAAATGTAAACATTCCCTAGGGTATGACGTATTGATGATATTCGAGCCAATCATTGTTCAAGTATGGTGATTGTCTCGGACCGACACACCTCCGTGGCCAGCACTGCCTAGTGCTGCGCAGGACCAACTCAGAACTAGGAATAGTCAAGGCTTACCTGTTCAAGGACAGTGAATCGTGATTTGGACGATAGACGAACATTGCGTGGACTGAGAAAACCAGCACCGACAGCGGTCATTTAGAAAAAGGACGCGTGCAATTGAAAATACGCTCTGGTGAATGTAGAGGTATGACTCGCCAGGCATGCCACGTGTCGAGTCAGAGAGTGTGTGAAAGCGTGCAACCAAAAAGCACTGGGCCTTGGATCGGGGAGGGGATCTGAGATGAAGATTGAGGAGCCGATCCTCCGTTGGTATATAATGACGCGCCGAGTGCAGACCATAGTCATGTCGTGTTTCCGCCCCGAGTCCCCTCCTCCCAGGGCGCCTTCTCCTCCTCTCTGCACATTTACTCCGCTCCCCTCGCCCTCCTCTCGCAAACCCTCGTCATCGTCGTCGTCGTCCCCCAGCCTGCCTCCTGGCCTCCGACACGATCGCTCTCTCCTTACTGTCCGGTCATGCGAGCTTCTTTCTCCTCGACGGTCAGACCTCCATCGCCAGCCAAAGCGCATTCGCTCGGCTATGGATAACATTTCTTCTGCTTCTCGTACCCAGTCTCTTTCAGAGCCAATAAACCGCCCTCTCGCATTGCCCCAGCACCAGCGCACAACATCTCTCACCTCGCGAGCCTCACCACCACCTTCGCCTCATTTCCAAATACCCCCGCCGCCCGTTCCCCAAATTCCTCTTTGTGTCTTAACTCAGGCAGACAAGTCACCTACCTGTTCCTCCGATTCGCTTTCGGGCACAACCATCTACCTTCCGGACCTTGAGCCTGTTTCATCATCAGTTTTGAAATCCTCAAAGAGGACGGGTCTGGGAAGGACCAAGGCTGCAGGCATGACCTGTCTCAAATTCCTCACCCTCCGTAACTCGCTCAAGAGCAATCGGCCATAGGAGCTCTACTCGTGCTGGAGGGTGAATAGCCAAATACCGACTTCAGCTGTTGCTTCATTATTACACTTCATTTGATTTTCTTGGTCACAGCAATGCTTATTGGTTGCTTTTCTTGAATGCGTGTACTCCACTCACGTTTTGTTCACATCAACACCATCTCACTCATTCCTTTGCACCTCGCACTTACTCTAGACTGCGGTTTCGTATCATTTGTACCATCGTCCCATTCAATACTGAAACATAATTATGACAGAACAACACCTCCGCTGACTTCTGTACTTTACAACACCGTATTATATCCTTTAATATTCTATAACCATTATAGTACTAAAGTAATCATTAATATCATTGACATCTGACTCCCAGAGTATTCTGGTTGTGCGGCATTTTAATGAACATTTATTTCCCCATATGGTATTCTTAATGCCATTCGGAGAGAGGCGGGGACTGCCGTGTGGCACAGTCGGGTAATTTTATTTGGAAGCTCATGAACCATGTTCGGGCTCAAACTGCATTCTGCGATTGAACGTTCGGGATAATATTAATATTCATAGATTTACCTGACATTCCTAATTAATTGATCTTCATGTCAGACTTCTAATCGGCTCCTGTGCCTGCAAAGGAAACACCAGGTAAGAGAGATGCCTGATTAACCTCCGAGGAAACAACTTGTAGTTCAATACAATTTTACGAAACCGACTCATGCGCATTGTAAATGAATGAGTCACACGCCTCGTTGAAGCGCCCAGGTTTCGCTTCCTTGAGAGTGAGAGCACATGGCCACCACCGCAGCACGACCGATTAGTAGCGCAATAACATTTTTTCCTGTAGCTGCATATTATACTCAAAAAGGAAAGACCACATTCAAAGAACAAAAGCGGAACCAAATACGAACGGGCCCTGCGTGGGAACACAGCTTTTAAGCGAAGAACCATTGTGTATCGTTCATCCTGAATCACTGGGAACGTAGCCATTGGACATCCGGTCATCTAAATGAACGTCTAAGGCAACTTGCCTTGGCAAGTACCACAGGGCTCTTGTTGCCGTGTGATAATATTATGCTTTTTTGTTTATTCCAACATTTGATAATTGATAGGTATCAATTCCTGTCACACTCAGAACCAATTGCCAAATAGATTTCGCGATCGTTCTTCACTACTCGGCGACTATGTGCGTATTAACAATTTTCACGCCACTTACTGACACTTTACATCAGCATTAAGCGCCATGGAGCGCGACGGTATAGGTTATATTGTAGCAGCTGGTGAATATTAGATAATGTGACTGATGGGAACCTAAATGCGCATTTTCAAGTGACTAACATCCTTCTGGCCAACCGCACCAAAAATGGGTTTATCTTCTGAAATGTGAATGGCTTCTTTATCTCATGGTACCAGTAAACAGTTGGACCATTGGGGAACAATCAGAGTGATGATCGGAAGGGTTGCTCTATTTAATCACATTATTACCAATTTCGGCTAGCGCGATGTGGCGAATCTCACTGATGTTTTAAAGAACACTTCTTCAATACAGTTCATCGTAATCGGACGGTCAAGTCGGATCCGCAAACACTACGTCATCTGTAGATCAAAGGGACACTTTAGACGCGGGATACTGGATATTTATATGGCACGTCTCAATTTATTGTGGTCTTGACTTCGTTGGAGAATCAAAGCGAGGTAGTACCTGTCCACTTGTAGCTCTTGTACTGTTTTTATTTCTCCTGTGTGTTCAATCAAAGTTGTGATGCTCTAACCAAATCACAATTGATTTGGAGTAATTGTTTCTCGGATATCAATTAACCTCAGTAGTTGTGGAGTAATTCTTCAATTCTTGCCAAGTTATACTGCATCAAATCAGGGTAAATTTGATCATTTGACACGTTTCTATTCATAAAAATTTGTGGGCTGTTCTAAAATGTTGTTCATACGTCAGATTCTGAAGTCCCGAATTTCATTTTACTGATACCTGTACGGAACAACATCATGAAGCTTTTTGCAACCGAGGTAACCGAGAAGGAAAACGAACAATTTCAATTTGAGTTGTCAACACCCGCCTTTATTGACGTCAAGGAAAATGGGTGTCATCACCATCATTTTAGCTGTGACTTCCCTGCATAGTCGTTGTCCGAGTAGATGCATCTCAATTACGGTTACCGATCGGGACAATGGTCTAGCCAGCAACCGCAGTCTCATGGAGAATTCTGAGACGGTTATAAATTGTATTTGTATTTGTGCCATTTGATCGTATTCACAAGAAAGTAAAAATCTCGCGAGGATGTTTGCATTCAAAAACCTCAGGCCTCATCTCCCCCCCCCTTTCCCTCTCATGAGGTCAAGCGATCCCAAAACACTTTCAAGTCTCTCAATTTTGTCCCGATTGCCAAATGAGTAGCAAGTTCGATGGTAGCAGATAAAAAACTGGTACATTCAGGGACATGAGGGACGAGAAAACGGGTGTCGTCAAGGAGCTTCAAACATTGATCGGCCATATGTAATGTCCTCAAAACACGGTGCCTCCGAGGCACACGGAAAATTTTTCCATGAACATTATAATTCCACACTGTAAATAACCCCCCGCGGTACTGTGGACCATTATTTCAGAATGTATCGCCTACCAAAATACAAAAAATGAATCTATTTGGACTCGAGCAACGTGGCATTATGCCTCCTGGTTTTTTGTGAGGACCCGTGGAAAACCCCGTCAGGTCTGCTATAGAGCGGTGATCCGCCTATAAGCCAGTAAACTGACCTTTCTTTTGTGAAGTTGGCTTGGGCACGGATCAAGTGTCTCTGTCATCACAAATCAGCTGACATACCAGTGGTTTCGGAGTTGTTGTAGCCGAGGAGAGCTCTGAAAGTTGCTCGGATTTCTCTTACATTGCAGCCCTTCCCTATAGGCCTTCTCTTGTGTGTTATCGGTAGTTGTTTGTGCAGCGGGTCAGAGAACAAAGCCCTGAGCACGAGTGACATTAAATTGAACGTTCCTTCACATCAAGCGGCTCATGTCATATTTCAATGCTTGACGCTTCATAAAATGCGGTCCGTTACTGTATGCAGAGAGCTAAACTCGACATCATAGCTGCCAGTGGCACTCAATCAGTATAAAATATTATCTGTATAGTAATACCAAGAAATGCACTGTAGATTGGACATACCTATTTTGGTACATTCGTGAGTTGCGACCCTCATCGTCCGGTAACTTCGTTGAAAGTATCGAAGCGTCCGACGTCGCTGTTGGTCGTTAAAGCAAAACTTTGCCCTGACCTGAAATCTCGAGGAGACAGCGAGTCCACCGACGTTAGCTATTGTCAGTGAGTGGATGATGACAATCCCGATTTCGGATGAACAAGGTGTGCGTAACCAATCGGATTCTAAGTATACACTGGGACGACAAATGTCGTATCGAGGAAGTGTCGATGTCAAGAAGGGAATAGAAACGGTCTGGCAACTGTCTGGCAGTAAGTGCTTACCATGTCAAATTGTTACCAACTTGTTGGCGCAGTGTATACTAACTATTCAGTCAGCACTTACTCACACATCGATCGTTCGGTCACCATGACCACGCCTCAACAGCCGCCCGAAAACGCCTCAACTCTCTGGTTAATTCGTTGAAACCTCCAGGGGCAAGAGGGCTGTTTTGACTCGATTAGCAATAAGTTTTCTATTTGAGAATTAGAGGTGCCGCCTCATCGGCATTGTTGAGCATGTAATCAAAAAAGAGTTACCCCTGACTTCTGGTACCATCAAGGGCCATGAAATGTATTGAATCTTGAGGCGTTCGGGTCTTCAGGAACTAACGCATTTGCGGTGGGGTTTTGCATTGACCGTGAGCCGCAAATTATCTCTGAGTCCTATGAAGGCGGGATCTCTGCAGTGCGGGATAAGAGAGTGCAAAAAAGACAATTCATAGCAAGCAGAACAGCGAAACACGGCAAATATAAGAGTACATTCAGGGACGACTGCAGATTCATGAGTGCGAAAATAAGTCAGCTAGGGCTACAGATCATCAACGAGATGGAGAGTCATACCGGATGTATATACATAGTACTACACAGGATTGATTGAGGCATCGGAAGAAAGATATCGTTCTGTGTGCTCAAGTCTGCCCGTAAAATCCCGTCAGATTAAGGAGAAAGGGAACGAAAACAACGATAGAAAAGTAGCATGCAAATCTGAAACACGTGAAGCAAAGAGAACGCTGGAGTAGGAAAAAAAGGGTGTCAGACGAAAAGCAAAGAGATTCACACAGCTCATAAACCCATTCGTTCTGCCAACGTCCGATCCCCATTCACGCTGTAGGAATTATTTGAAGATGAGTTGCCAGCACCATGGAATGCGCCACCATTAAGCCGGTCACCCCGACGACCACCTGTACGACCAGATCCACTGCCACCTCTCCTAATGTTGCTGTTGTTCCCTCTGTTGTTCCCTCTGTCCCGATCACGGCTCCCATGATCGGGGTCCCTCGGACTTCTATCACGGTCGCGTTCCTTATTTCTCTCCTTGCCGCGACCTTTGTCATACTCACGACTTACATCCTTTTCCCAACCTCGCGCAGGTTCCAAAGACGCAGGATGCTCATTATCCATGTCCATCTTTGATGAACGATTTCCTTTGTTGGTATCATTACCCCCACGATTATCTTTGTCTCCACGCTTTGGTTGGTCATCCACTCCGCGCTTTGTCGAATTATGGTTGTAGTGGTTGTGACTGCTTGAATTATGCTGTTTAGTAGAGCCAGAGACTGATTGAGCATTGGCTTCTGAGAGACGAGGGCGCTTTTGTGCGCGAGGACCAGTCGGAGGGAGCTTGGAACCGTGGTTCACATTGGCAGTTGCTTGTGGGGTGTAGCTAACACGGGGTGATGGTGGGTATGTTTGTGGTGACAGCTGAGGGCTGGGCATAGATTGTGCTACACTTAAGTATGATTCATAGGACTTGTCCAGCTCACGACTATTACGCGGGGCTTAAGCGCTTTGAAGTTGTCATGTTGATTAGGACTCACGAAAGCATATTGATGGTCTCGTGAGACTCTGTGAAAGATGACACACGTCGGCTCAGTCAACTCTGTCATTGGTGAAAAACACATACGGCGCAAGGCGCTCTGTAGCCGGTGCACAAGCCTCCACAGGCCACGAACTTCTTCCTTGAGTTTGCCGGTTTCGCTGAATCTTAGAAGTTCATACAGCTCATCATTTTCCTCTTGGAGTAGCCGTGCACGCTGAGTCAGTGCAGCAACAACAGTACTTGAGCTAGACGAGGCTGATCCTGTTGACAACTGAGAAAGAAGAATTGAGGAGACTGCTGGTGGGAGAGACATGGGAGTGGTGGTGGATGGAACTGGTTGTGCAGGAAGGTAGACCTGAAGTCGTGCCACCTCATCCTAAAATTGTATATGAGAAAGTGGGACAAAGAGAAACACTGCTCGGACTTGCATGAAGCTCTGATAATTGGATATCGCGTTCACTCAAGAGAGTTTCAAGGCGAGCTTCTCTCGCTGTCGGAGGCTGCATGGATTGGCTCATTGTACTTGTGTACACTAGCCTAGGAAATAGGGCAAAGAGAACCTGGGATGATGATCGTGGTTCGTGAGCAAGGTTTGACTTCCTTTTTAGACTTAGACGCTCAGGATATCAGGCGCTCAGGGTATTCTGTTTTCAATATCGTACGCGCTGAGTTGCTAAATTTCAATGGTGCAATACTCAGCCTTGTGCTCATACAGATTTAGCTAACACGGACTCATTGAGCTCAATGGCCAAGGGAGTATTTGCTCATGCTTGTCCCTCAGGACCATGCCAAGCAAGCGGGGGTCACAAATTATTTCGGAGCAAACAAACAGCTCGTAGTGCAACTTCGCTTCTGCAAGATCGCTAGGTGAGTGGATTTGACAGTCTTTCTTGTTGGCTACGATTATACTCTATTCACACTGTACGAACACATGCCCCTCGGACATGCTTGCCATGAGTGATCTCTTTCTACAACGGTAGATGAGCCTCCTCTGCTTTCTCTTGAATCTTATGAGTTCCGCCCAGATACTCACACTTAACCACAGGATTGTAAATACATTGATTTAGCCACTATTCTGTGTATTAGCTGTATTAGCTGCTATGTATCATTTTCACCGTTAAATGCGTCCGATGGGACCTGTCCTTGAAGCTGAGAGAGAGCACCAGACAGAATGTAGAGATAAGGGGCAGATTTAATAGGTGGAGGTGACGTCTGATAACCGATTGGCAGCGAGCATCTTGGGCAAAGAAATCGGTACTGCCGTTCGCATCCGTCATCCCTACAGGTGTTCAGTCACAATTGTTCCAAAAACAAAATTTATTCACCTTTCGAGGAGAATGGGGTCGCTGGCAGTCGCATTTAGCTTGAACATCCTGGCTTTACCTGTATTACTGTCCTGTGTGCGTATGATGATTGCGTTATCTGTCTGGCGCCTTGGCAAGGACGCCAGACCTTTGTCAATAACAAGCTGGATGAAAAAGCCAAATCAGCATGAGACTAGTTTTTTTTCAATGAAAGACATACAATAAACTCGCCACATATGCAATCTAATGCAAGATGAGCATGTCTGTCTCATTCAGTCCGAGTACGTAGACGCACAATACACGCGTAAAGCAGCAGTTGAGGACGCTGTCGGCTGAGCTGAAGTATGTGATTAGTAGTGATTACAATAAATTCATTCAACTCACCGTCAGTCGACGACGAGACTGCCGAACGTGAGACAACCTTTGGCATTCTTGGTCCACACGAATAAACACAGGACTTGAAGT
>Ga0157368_1000007_pt1 | contig 96679 bp, 131 predicted proteins | sample AttbisABBM3_FD_113146 | JGI IMG/M metagenome (GOLD analysis project Ga0157368, IMG submission 113146) | Fungus gardens microbial communities from leaf cutter ant in Botucatu, State of São Paulo, Brazil - Atta bisphaerica ABBM3 | ecosystem: Host-associated > Fungi > Mycelium > Unclassified ... | reverse complement strand
TGCTCCGGAGTCTTCTTCCAGTTCGTCAATCTCCTCCTCCTCCTCCTCCTCCTCCTCCTCCTCCTCTTCCTCGTACACCCGCGACTGGGCGTGTGCTATCGCCGCAGCAATTTCAGCACTGATACTCGCCACACGCACTTCCAGCGATTCACCCGTCTGTCCATCACCCAGTACTGTCCCATTTCCGCCCTGGAACAGCGCAGATATCGTCCGCACAGACTCGGCTAGTTCCCGGTCGTCGTCATCCTCTATTTTTCGTTTCTTACCCTTAAAGTTGTATCGGCTGTCTCGGAGTCAGTGCGGGGCGCGAAAGCACCGGTATAGAAGCACATACACATTTGGATTAGGTTCCCAACTCGGATCGTGTGTTCGCATGTGCGAGGTCAGGGTCGTACGACGAGTAAACGTCTTCTCGCAGGTAGGATCTTCACATTTGTACGGCCGTTTGCCTGTGTGTGTCCGTCGATGCCGTGCAAGGCTACTTGAGTCGCCAAATGTTTTTCCACAGCCAGGGTATTCACAACAATGGGGCTTCTCGCCTGTGTGCACACGCGAGTGGACGTGAAGTGCTGACCGCTGTTATTTATAAACATACATACCTCCTGCTCGCACCGTACACTCACCTGAATAAACGTTTTACCACATCCTGCATGCTCACAGATAAAAGGCCGTTCGCCTGTATGTATCCGCATATGTCGTGCGAGATCGCTCCGGCGCGTGAATGTTTTACGACAGCCCTCTCGGTCGCAGGTGTGCAGAACAGGAACACGTTCCTTCTCTTTTACCTTCTTTGCCTTTCTGGGAGAAGGAAATGGCTCAGTGAGGAGGAAAGGTTCACTCGATGTTGAGGCAACTGGCTGTAGCTGCACAGTTGGAGCTATGGGCATGATGCGTGGGGCAGGAATCTCTTCAGCGGGGTTGGTCTGGGATGGCGTGGACTCAGCAGATGCGATCGCGGTCGGTGAAGAGGTCGATGACTCGGTAATTATGGCTACTGGTGCACTGGAGTAAGGGAGCGGAGTAGTGATGACTAGAGGCGTTTCAGCAACAGGTGGTGGTCTTGAATGCGAGATAACAGGTGATGAGTCGGATGGGGAGAGTCCTGCAGTATGGGTGGCATGGTCAGCTTCAGATTCGAATTGGGCTGAAAGGTGGGTCAAAATATCGCTGATGTCAGAAAACTCGCGTGGAACAGGTGGAAGACCACTGGCAGGAGGTTCCATATCATTGTGTGTTGGAGAGCATGGCAAAGGAGTGCTATTGCTCCGGCGATCTTTCCTTGCAACAGCATTGTCATCATCAGAGAGCAGATAATCCGAACCATCCGAGCCTAACCCTCCAGACTGTTCTTTTTGTCTCGTCTCTTCAGAAGCATCTGCTTGAGTGAGCGAGTGGAACGCGGGTGCTGTCCGCGTATTCTTCTGCCGGTTTTGTACCAATTCATCGTCTCGTTGACGTGTGAAATCTGGCTCTTTAACTGCCAACTCCACTACTACCTCTTCGTTCTCGGCCTGCGCCTGGGCCGCTTGAAGGACAGCAGCGAGACCACTCAAATTAAGACCCAAACTCGAGATGCTGTCTGCTGCGTGTTGAGTCTCTGCAGATTCCGGTGTCTGCGGGTCGGTAAGCTCAAGGTCACCTTGTCTCTGTTGCGCTGCCGCGCTGAGTAAAGCCGCTGAAGCCGCCGTGGCATTCTGGCTGAGAAGCGTGGCTATCTCACGCTCTAGCAAGACAGAGAAGGATTCCTGAACAGGCAGATGGTGAGGTTGGTGCTCAGAGAAACCATCGTGGAGAGGCGAAAGGATAGGACCTTGGCCGTAGGACGGAGAGCGGGTTCGTGGACAGTGCTCAGGATCGCCGCCGCTATCGTGGTTGTGGAGGTGATGTGTCTCGTCGTCGTCGTCGATAGGCTCATCATGAACGACGTCTGAAAGGTCGAGAAGATGCTCCTCGCTATCCATGTGGAGGAGAGAACCAAGTTAGCAGGCTTCCTAATTGAGAAATCCAATCTGGCATTCTCCGGACGCCTCTTCTCCTCCGCCCAGCACCATGTCTTCCTACTATGCTCCCGGCAAGGTGGACTTGACCCCGAGAAAGCACCATGGATATGCTGTTCTCCTCTTCATCATGGGCACTCTCTTTCCACCCCTTGGTAAGGATTTTCGCTCGATCTGCCCGACATGACTGACCAGACCAGCCGTCGCAGCAAGATTCGGGATAGGAAAAGACTTTTGGCTCAACATTCTGCTTACGATATGTGGTTACATCCCAGGTGTGCTAACCCTCGCTTACGCTTGTCTATAAGTCATTGACACACCCGAGGCCATGGCCACAACTTCTACATCCAGGTCCGTTTCTGATCTCATTCGCAGCCCCGATAGACAATACTCACATCTACCCTACAGAACATCAGAAACAACAAAACGCATGCCAGAACCCCTAAGTGGGCACAGAAGTGGGGACTAGTTGATACCTCTGACATTAAGCGCAAAGAGCGCAAGTCTCAATGGGCTAGCCGTTATAACGATCGTCTCCCTCATTCAACGCTTGAGGGCCAGCCTCTCGAAGAAGGTCAGGAAGCAGGTTCTTCCAGTGTTGACCTCTCTGCCGAGGGAAATCGAGGCTTCAGGCAAAGTTCCAATGGAACTAGTGAACTTTGGAAATCTGAGGATGAAACCTATTATAACCAACGTGACTCGACCCAGCCAGAATCAGGAGGACGGTGGAAATACCCTGCTAATTTCGATGACACCGAACTCACTGCAATACCAAGAAAGAGCAAGAAGAAGGACAAAAAGGATAGATGGGCGAGGACACAGGAGGCTTATACCCTCTCGGAGGAACAATCGAAGAAGAAGAGAAAGTCATCCAAACGGAAAAAGAGCAAATCTTCGCTGCAGGACAGCGTTATCTCTCGAGACCTCAGTGACGCAGAGTTTCCAGAGGATGCGGAGGGTGGATTATATGGAAATAGTTCACGAGTGGTCAACGACGAAGATCTCACGTCGCTTGACGGCACAAATAGGAAGCAGCTCACTGCAACCCCAGGTGATATCTTTGATCATCAATTTTAGTTTACTGTTATAAGCGCGCCATGGTTCTCATGATGTGCTACACCTTTCTCTTTCTCATGCATACCAGCTCGTATTGTAGTAAGATAAGGATAAATCGTCAATATTGTTATAAACTTGTGAAATGTATCATTGTGGCATCCAAAGACAGTACCCTCTGACAGGTTTGAGATTTGAGCATTGTTTTCTGATACCCAGCGTGGACCAGTGACTGATGCTCCATGATCTATGAGCGGGTGGAGATCATGCACATTGAGTGCGATGTATCAGTCTGCCTATAGGTCCGCTGAATGCTGCGCAGAGAATGACACATAACACATGTGCAGGGATACTGATGTGAACATCATAAACCCTCACATAGACTATCATCACTGGAGATGCGGGCGTGTAACATTTGTCTTAATCAGGTGTCATCTACAAAGCGCCGACAGAAGGCGCTTCTCCGAGTAAAAGAAAGCCCAAAGTTTCTCACCAATGCACTTCTTTTTCGTGATTAATCTCACATCCATCCCCAAGAGACAGTGGTCGTGACAGTGGAAATCGTTAGTACGCACATCCATCTATCCATTCTCGCAGACCTACATAAACTGACTGTGATAGCCCTCAGACCGAAAATGACGGCCTATTCTTTCGCCCGACATGTTATCGGGTTGATATTGACTATTCAAGTGGCTTTGTTCGCTGGTATCCTCAGCGGCAGGGGTGCTCTTTCTCAGAGGCTGGTGGATTTCCAAGTCGCTCAGCCACCTCCAGTTCCGCACGATGCCAAGCAATGCACTATTCAAGTTTTACAGTGGGTTTTTACCAATAGTAATTTGCTCCAGCTCATTGGTATTGGTTTTCTCTTCTTTGCAGGAGGGATTTCGCTTTCTCATTTGGATTGTAAGGATTGCTTTCCAAGTTAACTGACCTGATGTTGACATAATCGCTTGCAAGGGCGGAGGTTGTCCAGCTTGAGTGAGCGTTTGATTTCGTCCGTGAACTCCCACCTTTGTGATTAACGTCCAAACACAGTCCTCCAACAGATTGTGGGCCTCCTGGATCATGGGCCGCCATAACTCTTAACTTTACAGTGACCTCCAACGGGACACAATTTGATAGACTTGGGGTTTTTACTTTCCAGAATGTAGAAAGTAAACTTGGCTTTCCTCTCTCGAAAACTCATTTTGATTTGACTTATAGTCTGGCGAACCTCTACTCCAGAGCCTACTCGTGGTGACGGGATTGTGTGGGAATACGTCAAGGACGTGACTAGATACACCCCCTTATTTGCAAAACCTGGTACCTTCATTCTGCAACTCGACAATTTAATCCAGCAAGGCCTAGACGGGGTGTACTCCTGTGGGTGACCAATCTGAACCCAAGGGTATGCATCTCAACTCAGGACAGCCGTTCTTTTTGCAACCTATTATGCATCATCAAATAGACACCCACCGGCCAAGACATCTGATCTCATTGTGCCGTTATCAACTCTCTTAAACAATACCGGAAATGATGCTTCAGTACCCCCTGGATTTTCGGTAAGTACCTCCAGAGAACTTGAATACCTCTCTGTGTGCTGAGTTTACTCGAGATTGACGTGACCCTCCCCCAAAATACGGTCGAGGTATATGCAGAATTGTATGCGTCCGGAAATGGAAACGAAGAGTTCTGGGTAGGCTGAGAGGATACATATTTCGAAAACTGATGTCGTTTCTGATATGGACACTAGTACTTCAGTGTTCCTGATCAATTCCTCGCAGATATTCCACAAGGCTTGGCTCTTGGCCAAGGACCCTTTCGCGAGGTTCGTCTATTAATAGATGGCCAAGTGGCAGGTGTAGTCTTCCCCTATGCAACTATATTCACGGGTGGTTTCACACCACCATGCTGGAGGTTAGTATTTGCTTTTACTTTGAATGGTCGACTTTTTAGACCACAAGAGAGTGACTGTGACGCGCTGACTTTGGTTGATTTCAAGACCAATCACCTCATATGGAGCTCTCGATCTACCAACGTACTTCCTCGACGTCACACCTTTTGTTCCCATCCTAGCAGATGGCCAAGCGCACAACTTCACCATTGATGTCCTCTCAGCCGAGTCGGACCACACGACTCTCCAAAATTGGTTCGTTTCAGGGAACCTCCAGGTCTTCACCGATCCTTCTCGTCGCCCGACAACAGGTAGAATACTGCGAGCTGATAATCAACCCTTCGCAGCGACGAGGGCAGTTGGTAATGTAGATAGAGATGGGAGCCTGAGGTTCACTATTACCGCGAGTAGGAGTATTCATATTGAGTCCGAGATTGTTAGTGGAAGTGGCAAGGAATCGCACGTTACCTGGACACAGGCCTATGATTATTCATCCTCTCAACAGTGGCTGAATAATTCATTGATTCAGGTAAATTTGTATCCTATCCCCCCCTACTAAGGTGTTGTGAGTCTTAAAGGCGTGGGCAGAACATGCAGCAAACTATTTCTGGCCTCTTCAACTCCACTCATGACGGACAAGTAGCCCTAGAGGATCGCTTCTCATACCCATTAAACATCAACTTTACAAACCTCAACGACAACTTCACAGACTGTGAATAGTTTTGAGAACATTCCTATTTGAGAGGCCTTGTTTCTGATCTTACATCTTGTAGGGTTTACCAGTTTCGACCATTCGTACAATCGTGACCTTTTGGCCATGCCTATAATCGTTCGAAGTACCATCAATAACCGCCAACTGGCAGGTTTGTAGGACCCTTCTACCAATATGTTTCACCTTTAACATATTTCATAGACGGATTTTTCCACCTTCAACAGGGTGGAAACACGGGCAACGGAACAAATAGTAATATCTTTAGCTACAAGGATGACGCTGGGAACACATACGGTCGACGAGTCAATGCTGAATTCAACATTATTACGCTCGATGAACAGTCTGGCAATCTTGCTCCAGCTCCTGAACCATCACCTCTCTTGGTACAAGATGCATCCTTCACAGGCTACAGTATACCCAGACTTCCTCGCAGTAGGCCAGAAGGTGCCTAAGCCGTAGTATTTTTAGCGGAACTCGGTTCTCAATTGGTCACCTGTATATTGGTGAAACCATAATGAATACACTTGTATTGTATGGTTGTACACGTGAAGGTGTAAGTCGTCAAAGGAGTTTAAGAAATATCTGAAAATGCACAAGTCAGTGCATGGAAATAACCCCTAGACTTAGAGATGAATCAGCCACCTCGCCTCGTAGTATATAGTCTAGTTTATTTTGTGATAGGGCATACATACTTCTTAATCTCTACCCTCGAACTCGAGTACTATCCAGCGTATTCTAATACATTGTCGATCCTGTATGTTGAGATGCCAAGAACAAAATCAGACAAATGGTACATATGAACCAGGTTGCAGGATAAGATCAGAAAAGGCCAACAACATGGCCGGTCTCAGAATCTAACCCGACTTCCCAGAATCCAGGGCGTGTCCCTAATCCTGGCATGGTTTGCATCTCGCCCAGAATTGGATAGAGGAATCCAGCACCTGCGGATAAACGAATCGAGCGGATCGGAAGAGTGAATCCTGATGTGAAACAAGTTGTCAGTCACTGATAGACATCTTGAAGAAGGGGTTATCTTACCTGAAGGAACGTTCTTGAGCTTGGGATCATGAGAGAACGAATACTGAGTTTTGGCCATACAAACTAAGACAACCATCAGACTTCGGCCAAATTTAAAAACAGATGCTCGTGGGCCACCCACCGTGAAGATTCCTGAATCCTTGCCTCGTATACGTATCAATCTGAGACTGAGCCAATTCTGATAATTGAATGCCACTGGCTCCATAGATCTCTTTCGCAATGACGCCGATCTTTTCTTCGATAGGAAGATCAAGGTTATAAAGGAACTTGAACTCAGATTCGCCTTCACAGATCGCAACGACTGCTTCAGCAAGTGCGCGGGCTCCAGCACCACCTTGAGCCCAATGATTGGTAACGACCGCGCCATCTGCACCTCCAGCAAGGCACTCATCACGGATGAGTGATAATTCAACGTCAGTATCAGTCCTAGATTTACGGCATGAAAATAAAAACATCTTCGCAGGGTTAAGACTTACGCGAATTGATTTATAGCCACAATGACTTTCACACCGAACTTCTTGCAATTTTGGATATGCTTGAGCAAGTTCTTGCACCCTTCCTTGAGAGTGAGCAGATCCTCCTTGGTATAGGTATCTGCGAGAGGCTTTCCAGGGGTGACCTCAGGCCCACCACCGTGCATCTTGAGGGCACGAGTGGTGGCAACAATGACGGTGGCATCAGGTTTCAGTCCGCTCGTACGGCACTTGATGTTACAGAATTTCTCCATACCCATGTCAGCACCAAAACCACATTCCGTAAGTACATAGCCAATGCGCTCCGCCGAATCACCCTCTTCGGCACCGGCAAGTTTCAATGCAACACGGTCAGCAAGGATAGATGAGTTGCCGTGAGCAATATTGGCAAAAGGTCCAGCGTGAACAAAGACGGGGGTGCCCTAGAAATGGGTCAATCAAGCTCACGGAATCGGGGAAAAGTCAAAAATTCACTTGGAGGGTCTGCATGAGATTGGGTTTGATGGCATCTTTCATCAAAACAGCCAGAGCACCAGTGACCCCAATGTCGTCGGCAGTAATAGCGTCACCGTGTTTACTCGTAGCAACGACCATAGCGCCTAAACGCTCTTTCATGTCCTCGAGGGACGTGGTCAAGGCAAGTATAGCCATGACCTCACTGGCGACGGCGATATCGAAACCAGTCTCGCGAACATGCCCTTGTTCGGTGGGATTCTGACCAATAGTGATCTTTCGCAAAAATCGGTCATTAGTATCGAGCACACGATTCCAAGTGATGGTGCTTAGATCGACATCAAGGCGAGCAAAGCGATTAATTTCTTCAGGTGACAGGTCATCTGGGCTAGTCTTGTCGATGCCAAGCTTCTTCAGGCGCTTGAGCATGAGAGGTGCGAATTCACGTTTATTCTTTTTAGTTGGGACCAACCGGTTGTACAATGCCTTGTTATGGTGTTCAGAAGAAGTCCAGTGGACATGAGAGACGAGTTACACACCTTATCACTCTGAGTGGCCTCGTGGAAGATTCGCGCATCCAATGCAGCAGCTAAAGATAATGGGGATCAGAGCATCATAGATAGCTTGATTCGACGAACCGAGAAGATTGTTCGCCGCTGTAACGGCATGAATATCGCCAGTAAGATGGAGGTTGAACTAGAAGTTATTGAGAATAGAGATAGGGAATCGAAAAGAGATTAACCTCATCCATAGGGATGACCTGACTGTAACCGCCACCTGCGGCCCCACCTTTGATGCCAAAAGTCGGTCCTTGACTGGGTTGTCGAATGCATGCAAAGGCGGGACGGCCAAGTTCCGCACCAAGAGCCTGGGCGAGACCGATAGTTGTCGTTGATTTGCCCTCACCCAGAGGAGTAGGAGTGATTCTAGGGGTTTCTGAGCAGCAGAAATATGAAACCACTAGCATTACTTACCCCGAGACAACAATATACTTGCCATCCTTGCGATGAGCAAGACGCTCGAGTACACTTAGATCGACCTTGGCCTTGAACTTGCCATAGCTCTCAAGTTCGTCTGGAAGTAACCCTATCTCGTTAGCCAACTGTTTAATTGGTTTGGGGGTTTGCGCCATGGAGATTTCAATATCTGACGGGACATCGTCCCGCACATTGAGTCTCAGGGGTTTGATTTGTCTGGATCGAGCTTCTTCCCAAATGCGCTCACCAGACTTGAGTGTATTCTCCATGAGAAGGGCGACAGTCATGGGGCCAACACCTCCAGGTACGGGTGTGATGTGTGAAGCAACCTGAGAAGCAGAGGAAAACTCGACATCCCCAACCAGTCTTTGACCACTTTTCTTCGTGTCGTCTGGAGAGAGAGCCAGTGAGCAGGGCCAAGTTGATAGAATGAGAAAGATTACCAGAAACATAATTTATACCGACATCTATTACGATCACACCTGGTTTAAGCCAAGATCCCTTAATGAATTCTGGTTGGCCGATAGCAGCCACGACGATATCAGCAGTTTTGAGCTGGCGAAGTCACAGTAAACGAGAGAATCAGAGAGCAAAGACGGACCATACAATGTCTTGAACGTTCCTAGTTTTGCTGTGGCATTGTGTAATAGTGGCATCTCGATTCCTAAGCATTGACGCGACAGGGCTACCGACGATATCGCTGCGACCCAGGATTACAGCATGAGCACCAGTGAGCGGTACACCGGTAGATTCCAAAAGTCGTATCACACCCGCCGGCGTACATGGCTCAAAAAGAGGTTCACTAGCGCGGGAAGATAAGTGACCTATGTTGTAGGCGTGGAAACTGGTGAGAGTGTTGATTTATCGGAATGTTGATCGCGTGCCCAAGCGACTACTTACCCATCAACATCTTTATTGGGACTTATAGCCTCGGTTACACGACGTTCACCATCAGACTTGATGTGGTGACCGAGAGGTAGTTGTACAAGGATACCACTGACTTTATCGTCGCTGTTCAAGCGCTCGACTATGTGAATAATGTCATCCACTTCCGTGTCAGTCGGGATTTTGACATGTTGGAACTTGATCCCGACTTCATTGGCAGCCTTAGATTTCATACGAATGTAGGTTGATGAGTCCTGACGATTGCCCACTTGTACAACTGCGAGCTGGGGCTGAAAGCACGGGTGATTGGCCTGCAGAGACTTGATTCTGTCGGTGACACCCTGTCGAATTGATCTGTCCAGCGTCGTGAACACTGATTCGCAATTTAAAAAAAACATGGGAGCGTACTTTGCAAGGCCGGTGCCATCTATAATTTTTGCAGTTCCAGCAGCCATGGTATGAAGGTGATGGAAAGATAAGAGGCGACTGAAAGCAGCGCGCATGATTATCCGGAAATTAAGACAGCGGAAGGCCGAGTTTCCAGCCAATGTCAATTTCTAATAAGACCAGACCAAACACGGCTTCCTTTTTTCGTCAGGCCTCCCTTTTTTCCAGTTTTTTTGTGTTTGCACGTCGCCGGCGCCAGACCCGCCACGTTCCCACGCACCCTCCGGTCAAATTTAGAGCTAAGCTTAGCGAATAACTCACCTCAACAAAATCTCAACAAAATGTCCTCTGCTCTCTTCAAAGCCTCCACCGCCGCCTTTTCCTCGCGCTCACTCGCCCGCTCAATCCCTGCCTTTTCTCCTTTCTCGAGATGCCGCTACTCAGCAAACAGTACCCCGGAGCAGGAGAGCGAGGAGAAGAAAGAGGATGAAAAACTTGATGACAAGTCTACCAATATAGCTGAGAAACTCAAGGCCAAGGAGGCCGAGGTTATCGACCTCACTGTAAGTTGCTTCATCCTTTATTCGCCGTCCTACTTTATCCTTACAATTTCGACCAGGGACGACTTCGCTACCTGCAGGCAGACTTTCTTAATCTCCAGCGGAACTCTGCACGCGAGAAGGAACAAACCCGCGATTTTGCTATCACAAAGTTTGCAGGTGACCTCCTTGAAACTGTAGATGTCCTCGCCATCGCCCTCAAAGCCACGCCTTCAACTGCCCTTTCGAAAGATTCATCAGAATCACTTTCAAAAACCCATGCAGAGTACCTTCAGGATCTTCACCAGGGCGTCGAGATGACTCATCGACTGCTTCTCCAAACCCTTTTCAAATACCATGTAAAACCTTTCGATCCTACGGGTGGCAAGTTCGACCCCAATTTCCATGAAGCAATCTACCAGGCTCCTATGCCTGACAAGGAGCCTGGTACGGTCGTAGATTGCCAGAAGGATGGATATACCATTAAAGACCGGGTCCTACGGGCGGCACGGGTTGGTGTGGCATCATCATGATATGATGATTCATTCACTACCAAAATTATATAGCTAACGATTAATCTACGACTCTCAACTGAACACTATTCTAGACTCTTGATATCCTCACTCCCTGTATTTCCATCGCTACTGCATCACCGTATCTCAATTGCGAATTGTTGCTTTAGCCTTGACACGACTCGAATCTGTGTCTCGTTGACTTCTTCATTCGAGAGTGACCTGCAAGGCCAGAGTTGGCAATCTGAAGTGTGTAGGAAAGCGTTGAACATACCTGTCCATGGATCTGTAATTGATCCTGAAGCAGTTGCTCTCCTTGTTTGTTTTAGGATGCACAAAATGGTCGATCTGCAAACAAGCTTGAGCATTTTGAAAGTCCAGTTAGACCATATGATCACCTTCTTGACGTCCTCTACTAGATCACCAGCAACGTCACGAACAACATCACAAAAGTCGTTATCATGCAACGACGCATTTTTGGGCAACCAGAAGCTCACGTCCTTGAAGCAGGATGGATATTTCGAATACGGTTTGAAGCTTGTAATTTTTCCTTGTTCAAATTGCGATATGAAACGTTCGTCAGACGACCAGAACAGCCGAATGTCAGGTATTGAGAATAACACCATTGCTATCCGCTCCAAACCTAGTCCGAAAGCCCAACCAATTTTATTTTGAACTCCTGGCACGGGGAGCATTAAAAATTCAATTCCTCAGTCTTTCAAAGTAGAGCATACCTGCAGTATCTAGCGTCGCCTGCTTAATAACGCCACATCCTAGAATCTCCAGCCACTTGCCCTGGTAGAAAACTTCTACTTCAAAACTTGGGCTAGTAAATGGAAAATATGATTCAATCCACCTAACCCTTAATGGTTCTCTCTTTCTTGCCCCATCTTCAACCAACCCTCTTGTCGCCAGGCCGAAGACCTGCAGAATTAGAGCATTCAGTGAAAGCTTCAGATTCTTTGTCAAAGCTTCGACAAAAATGGGATCATGGTCTTCTTGTACAGGGTTGGTCTTGGTGATATTGGGTATGTCTTCTATAGCAATACTCTCTTTCGCTAGCAAGTTTTCCCGTTGCCGGTTATCCTCTTCCACCTCCTTCAACCCATCCGCATTCGCATCAACAATTTTTGCTCCTTCAACTTGGTGGAAAACAGGATAATGAGAACCATCAATCTCATCGCGTCTGTACACATCGGCCGTAAGCAACCACTTTGTCTCTCCATTTCTAAAAGTCTCGACTTCATGTGCTGAAGTATGCGTGCGCAACATCAAATCTCTATTAATATAATAGCTATCTGTGACAGAACGTCCAGGATGATCAGTTGGGAAGGAAAGTTCATCGAAGTTTTGAAAGGGAGTGACGAGCGGCGACAGAGAAGAGAGGTGAGCAAAGTCCGGATAAGCAGATTCTACAAGTCCACGGAGAGTGCTTAGAGGATGGTTTTGTCGAGTGTGTATCCGAAGAGGTATCTTTGCAATAATACTAGCGGATATATTGGTTTTGTTGTCCGTAGGGTAACCTTGGCCTAAGATTTCAAGTGTTTTAGAGAGTGGGGATGAGGAAGGAGAGGACGTGGAGGATAATGCCCTACGCCAGGCGAACTTCTGGTAACATTGGATACAATGCCGAATCATCAATCTGGGGGGCATGCTGACCATCGAATTTTGCTCAGTTTGTCATTATTTTCGGGGCACGAATGACGGACTGGGAAGCTTTGACATGAAACTAAAACTTGTCTTCCAATTTCTTAGCCGCCTCCTACATGCACTGGGTGAAGTATATGTATTCTTGACGGTACCACTAGACTACACTATCTACGACTATCGTTAGGGCGAGACCATCATTCTAATCCATCAAGAGGGCAAGTCTTCCGACATAAATCATGAACGCATGAGGAAACGTGGCAGCAAAAAGAAAAAGGAGGTTAGAAAACACCATGTCAAAAGGCTATCGAGACGAATGAAATTGTCCAGGGCACAGAGAAGGTGGGATATTGGAAATACAAGAAGCAAGAGAAATAAAAAAGCACAACACCAGAGGCTTGCGACCCTCAGCCGAACCAACGAGTAGGGGCTCTCGTAGCACGAGACCACGGAACTGTTTGAGCAGGAGGCTCCTCGTACTCAGAAACGATTTCGACTTCTGTGGTACGGGGACTGGATTCGGTCTTTGATTGGCTTGAGGAAACAGGAGAAGGTTTGGGAGCATGGCGCGTACTTGCAGGAGGAGGAACAACGGTAGTTTGTGTCCCGATTATTGTCTCGTGGATAGTCTCAACAGGAGGTTGCAGGTAGGGTTGCTAACAAACGGAATCAGTGCTGGCATTGGAAAAATTGAAACAAAAGAGGGAGGTTGTAGACTGTGACCGAGGATAATTCAATGGTCGATCGATCATCCGAAAGAGGCAGATACACGATCGGATATATATATATACCCCGCATTCATGATCAACAGTCTACAAGGACAGGGGGACAAGGAACAAATACCGTAGTCCCCCTAGCCCACTATGGATGAAGAAAGGTAGGGGCGGATTCCTACGGACTGTACAGAGAGATCTTCGTCTTGCTCCCCCGTCACTCTAGAGATCGGATCGACGAGTAGGAGGTACCTTAGGGGATTTTCGCTTGGGAACAGAGGGCTCGTAGGCATATTCTTCTTCCACCGTTTGAGGATTGTCATTTCCCAGAGTACTATTGACATGTCAGCAGTACATTCATGATTGAGCCAAGGAACACATGCATCAATTGCTCCATAATCCAAGACTCGCGACGTGCGGCATCATGCTCGCGGCGGTTAACGTTTTCTTCACGTTTGCTAATATCTCGTTCACGTTCAGCAATCTTGAGCTCGCGCTCAAGAAGTTCTTCAGTACGAGGCCCAGTCCAGCCGGGGGGCGTAAGAGAATCTTCCTTCACAATTTCCTTAATGATAGTAGCAGCTGGGGCGGTGAAAGTTTCAACAATGGTGGCGGTCATTGGAGGGCTACAGACAGGGCATGCGGCGGGTGAGGGGACAACACCACCAGGAGCACCAACTAGGAGTTCGGCCTCACGTCGGGCGACTTCGGCTTCACGGACAGCGACAGCGCTCTCACGAGCGATGAGGGCTTGAGTACGCTTGGGAGTCAGGTAGTTCAGAACGCTGTTGCCACCTTCCGAGGGGCTGCCTCCGCTAGCCGAAGCGGTATTAGAGGGAAGAGAAAGCATGACTGCGAGAACTGCGAGAACTAGGGAAAGGACGAGAAGCAAGGTCGTGGACGAGATGGTCCTGTGGTGGCGATGAGATGAGGACGAGGATCTATGACGATGGTCCCTGTCGCGAGGTTCACCACGATGGGAAGAGGAGGGGTCACCGGCCATCCTATCTTTATGGCCCATAGTTGAGGTTACAAACGAGGACATGGTTTCAGGCGTCTCACCAGAGGATGTTGAGGTCGTAAGAGGACGAACAAAAATTGAAGACGTGGTGAAAAGTTTGGCCGACAAACGAAGGAGGTAGCGCAGGGATTTTGTTAGTGCAAAAGAAAGAAAAAAACCTATTGTTCAACCAACACGTGTTGAAGCACGTGACGGAGTATTTGGGAGTGTACAAACAAACAAGACTGTGTGTTCGCAACGATGTCTCTACGCCGTTTTGCCCAAGAAAACAGCGCAGGACTCACTGGAACTGCCTGTCAGTCAAATTCACAAACTCCCAAATCTCCTCTTGTCAACACACCAACCACACCTCGGAACAGATCGTCCATTGGCGTTTACCATTCACCGACCGCCTCAACATCCTCAGCCAGCCGAGAGCTGGTACGTGGACGGCGTGCACCTACTTATGGAACTCCACAAAATAGAGCTCGCAAGGCAGCTGATTTTTTGAGTGGCAGCGGGACGCCTGCACGCAAAGCAATCATTCGCAAAAAGTCTTTGCTTGAAAGGTGAGTCCCTTCCCTGACTCAGGATTCACATTTGTACGACTTTTCTATTTAGGATCAAGTCTATACCCTCAGCCATCGCATTTGAGATTGCACTCTTCCCCAACAACCTCCCACTCCCGACGCCCAAAAGCTTGGCCAGGCTCCTTGGGGGAATAATGCACCTCCTACATCTCTGCGCGCGTATAAGCCAGGTCCGCAAAGTACCCGCTTCTGACATCGGGTGGGAAGATATGTATCATGAAGGGGAAGGGAACTCATGGTTCGACTGGGTACATCTACGTCATTCGCTGAAAACTCTTTCGTTAATGTCCTCTCATACAGACTGTACCCACCATTTTCATTCTCATCCTTGCTTCCGTCTTCAACACTGCATATCTCTTCTCTCGCACGAAAATTTACCGCTTCCACCACAGAAGAGACCCACTTTCCTCACCCAATGCTAAAACCGTTGCTGCGGAACTTGACTTCGAACCACTTAAACCACCCTCATTAGGAGCACAGCTTCGTTCCGGAGCATGGTATGCGTTCTCGTATTCATGGCGTTGGCTTCTCGGAATGATGCCTCCTACCATGAACAAATCTCTTCCACCTCGATCTGCTCAATTACAAGAATTATCTACCTGGTCACCTGGCATGCTAGAACTGGAGCTTTTCAGTCTGTATTCGCCAATTCATGCTTTATTGTGGTTAGCAACTTCGTCCTCGAATTGGATTATCATGTTGTTCATTATGGGCCTGACGGGTGTGCAGGTATTGGATTCCTCGAACACCCTATCCTCACCTAAACTGACACATGAGTAGTTGAACATCCTCGTACATTCTTATAACGTTTTGCTCAAGGACAAGGAGCTCGTCGCTGCTGAAGTCATGAATGAATATAACCAGGGGGTATGTCGTTATTTGCAGATAGTTGAAGAGTTGAGTTGACAGATCATCCCAAGTTTGTTTATCCTCAATTGTATCCTTTCCGGAAAGATGCAGCTGTGATGACTCACGAAGCAGAAATGGTCGATCTGTGGGAAGAATGACCTGTAGCCCTGATCATAATAAGACATGCATCACGATGGAGTGTAACATACAATTGTAGAGATGTAGATGTTCAGCAGCAGTGAATGCAACAGTGAATGCAACACATCGTGATGAAAAACGTGATGAAAATAATTTTTTATGCCAAATAACACAAAAACATGCCCATATCGAGATTCGAACTCGAGACCCTTGCATGGTCAAGTAACCTCATAAGTACAATGCTCTACCGGCTGAGCTATACGGGCTCAATTATGGACTTCAGTACTTTACATAGAATCATGAAAGTAATCTAAGTCGGTGGTACCTCCTCGCATTTCCTGCCGGCAAAAACCAGGAAACGAGTACCAACCCGTCTGGCTTGTTCCTCTGAATGGGTTATCCAGATGAGTGCTTTAAGTTCTCTGTCTGCTGCCTTTATTTCTTGCACCAAGAAATTCTCCACCATCGCGGACGATTCTGGATCCAATGCCGACGTGGGTTCTAATAAAAAAAATCCATTCATCCAACAGGATTTGGATGAAAGAACTTGGAACACAGACCGTCGAGTAACATAATCTCTGCAGTGTCCATTACCAAAGCAATGGCGAGTGCAATTCTCTGTGCCTCCCCGCCACTCAAATTCGACCAATCTCTCTCCCATAATTCCTCATCTACACCCCATTGTTCACTGATATCTTGAGCTTTTCGCAGTATGATATGCGGAGCGCCCTTGTCAGATTTCTCATTTCTATGATCTTTGTGGGATTTTAATTCAGATACGGAATATAAAAAGTCTCTGGGAGAGCCTGGGAGCAGGGATGGGCGTTGTGGAACATAGAGAACTCTGGTTCGAAATGTGGGTATGCCTATCATTAGAGATGGTGAGATATAATTGTTGATGAGAACGTTGGTGATTCTGGCCAACCATATGCCTGTGGGGTTCTTTGAGAGAAAGAGAATGTGAGACAAAGGTTGATAGGAAGGGAAAAAAGAGGGAGGACGGGCGCAATTGCACTTGATGTTTTATTTCTTCTCGACGAGAAGCGGAGAATAGTACCTCCTATCTCTTACCTCCCACGATACAGCACATTTCCTTTGTGGAGAACAAGATGTGCAATACACTTGAGCATAGTCGTCTTCCCAGAACCGCTCTTTCCTTGGAGAATAATTGTATCACCTGGTGATAAGGAATTAATGATTAACCGACACGGAATCATCATCTCCTTCAGCGCACCTTCATTGACTGAAAAGCTGACATCTTGAAAGAGAGTCTGTCCTGAGGCAACCTCACAAGTGATATCGCGTAATTCGAGTATAGGGGTAGCCATGATGGATAAGTTTGGCGTGACAATTGCAGGTCACTTCATTTTCACGCCAACAACAAACTGACGGTGCATACATACATGTCTAGAATCTAATGATTCATGATATACGTGCATGGGAATAGCCGTTGAAATATCAGTGATATATGAGTAGCAGTGTATTATTCTAAAGGGTGTCCAGATAAAATGGTCATCAAAGTTGAGGAGGTAGGCCCATCTCCTCGGGTGTCAAACTCGAGCTCTCAATCATCACGCCAACGCCGACCTTGGCAGCATTCTACAAGGACAGCATCAGTAACGGACCAACACGAGCAAGATTGTAACCGACCTTGAAGTGATCGATCTCACCAGAGACCAAGAAGGCAAATGTGGGAGTGAAACGTTGCTCAAGGACTGCCGATACTTTGCCAGTCGAGTCCAATTGAGCACGAAAAGTCGATAGTCTGAGATCGTACTTGGCGCCGAGTGTTGCAATGGCGTCGCGCCGTTGAGGAACTGCAATGAGCTGCAGATCAGCAGCGACATCCACCTTGTCACTCAACTTCTGCCAATATGTAGCCTGGAGGATGCCGGGTTGCAACTGGGCAGTCGCAATCCAGTTCTTATCGTTGCTTGTATACTTTGCAAGATAAGAAGTGATCATTTCCGCCAAATTAGGATTGGGACGTTGCCAAAGTGTCTCGACTCCAGCAGCGAAATTTTTGGTAAGGGATTGAAGATAGCTGCCAACATATATCCCCGTGAAATCAGTTGGCGAAAAATTAATACTTTTGAGGTTCAGGTTGAAATCCAGGCCCTGGTAATCATGTTCCATCTGAAACATATTTTGCCCGGCCTGCTGCGAGAACTGGAAGCGCCGTCAATCTGAGGACCAAGTATGGTAAGCGCCAAACTTACCTGCGCTTGAACTTTTGAAACATGTTTTTCCGACCACCCATGATTGAACCTAGCGTTCACATTACCATCATGGTCGACACTTCCCTGAAGGAACACCTGTGGATGTGTCAGAATTAACATAGCCGTAGCCTCGACGCGAACTTGACACACATTTGTGTTGGCAAAGACAGCTCCAAAATTATATGACGATGGGAGCGTCTGTGAACCCAACGCAAAGGAGTGGGTCACCTGGAAGAGGGGGTTCATGGACAAACTTTTGGTGAGGTCTGCACGGGCTCCATCGAACATCTGCATTTGTAGCTGAGTGGCTGGATCAGAACATGTTAGCGACATGTTGGATAGGGATATGGGATGGTCTACATACCCTTGACCTCCTTCTGGAGATTTTCAACGCTTCCCGGATGGGGAAGACCAAGGTCTGCTCGCCATCGGTTGACTCTGTCAAGAGCACTCGAGAGAAACAGCGGACAGCGGAAATAGGAGGGGACAATAGTGGGAACAGGAGTTTCACTAACGGGGGGCTTTTCGGGAATAGCAGAGGACGCCATGACAAGTAAATAGTGACGGGGCAAACCAAGGGAAAGAAACCAAACACAAACAAATGTCAGTGGGAATGACAGGATTTCGAAATCTCCTGCTGCTAGTGTGTCTCGAGACCAATGTCTGTTTTTTCCGATGTAGAAGACTCTGGACTGGCTGCGCAGTTCGGGACCCGCAGCAAATTCGAAATTCGGGCGAGCATTCACACGCGTGATGGCCAGACTCCACCTTGTCTTACCAAAAAATCTCCTCACCTCAATTGCCCCTTTGTTAAATATCTTTCTTTTTTCTTTTTTCCCCCTCTCCTTTCCCCCTCATGCCTGGTTTCTCCCTTTTTGCTTCCAGTCCCCGCAGGTTCATCCTCATTGCTCTCGTAGTCGTCGTAAGTTTGGCTCCCCTTCCATTTTTGTCTTCCGTCTCAGTCCGATGGATCTAGATCACAATCCACTATGGCATGAGCATGCTGCACAACAACTTTGCAAGCTTGAAAAGCCTCAGTGAGAAATGGCATAAAATCCATTTCAATTCAACCGCCGCCACATTACCACCACACTTTCTGCACGACAAACTCCCTGTTGTAACAACCACCACACAGATAGAGACAACCGCGACAACCACACTCCTTGAGGTAGCTACCACTACATCACTCGTCATCCCGCCACCTCCAAAACGTGCGAACGCAACGTTTGTCTTCCTATGTCGGAACTCTGATCTCGCTGGGGTGGTCTCGAGTATTCGCCAAACAGAGGACCGCTTTAACAGACACCACCAGTACCCGTGGGTCCTCTTGAATGAAGAGCCGTTCACCGATGAATTCAAAGAGTCTGTTATTTCGGCTACTCGTGTCCTTCATATTCGTTCTAACAGACATCTCAGGCGTGTTCAAGTGCTCACAGATGCCCCCGTTCATTTTGGGTTGATTCCACAAGAGCATTGGTATCAACCCGATTGGATAGATGAGGATCGTGCCAGGGCAGGTCGTTCGCGTATGATGGCAAAGGGTATCATTTATGCTGGTAAGCAAAAGCTCTACACTCCCAGCTACTTCCGGTCCCTGTGTTGATCTGCTGTACATCTTAGGCAGTGTGCCGTAAGTGGGGGTATTATCTCATGCAGTTCGTATCATCAAGGTTCACTCTATTTGTAGTTATCGCAATATGTGTCGTTTCAATTCCGGAGTAAGCACCTCATCGTACAGCTAGATGGTCCCACTTGCTCACGGCCTTGCAGTTCTTCTTCAAACATGAACTGTTGGAACCGTACCGCTACTACTGGCGGTAAGCCCCTTGACTCACTGCTTCGGAAATCGATTTTAATCATATCCATAGGGTTGAGTATGTTTCCAACATTTTGGTGAAAAACTTGTCATACTGACATGGGCTCGCAAATGCAGGCCGGGTGTCCAATTTTTTTGCGACGTCACATATGATCCTTTTGTTTTCATGGAAGAAAATAATAAAGTTTACAGTGAGCGCTTGAACCATAGGTTGTGTCGTTTACCCGCTTCTCACATCATCTCAGGCTTTACCATTTCTCTTGTGGAGTGGGAACCGACAATTCCAACCCTCTGGTCAACAGTCAAAGGCGAGAATATCTTCATTGCAATTGAAAGTGTCAACTTATTTATTTACCCCCAGAATTTGTAAAAAGAAACCCAGAGTATCTCCATCCCAACAATTCGCTACGTTTCTTGTCTGACAATGATGGCTCTCGATACAACCTATGCCATTGTGAGTCTTAAGTGCAGATGCTCCAAATCCAGTCTAGAACTTGGCGTTTCAGTTTGGAGTAACTTTGAAATCGCTGACATGGATTTCTGGCGAAGTGAGGCGTACCAGAAGTTTTTTGATCATCTAGAATCTAAAGGCGGTTTCTATTATGAGGTGATTTCTAGTCTGGATTGGAAAGGCGAGCCAGAACCTCCATTGACCAATCCATTTGTAGCGGTGGGGAGATGCACCAGTTCATAGCATTGCTGCTTCTCTATTTGCATCAAAAGATCAAGTGCACTTTTTCCGTGATATTGGATACCGTCACGATCCCTTCCAACATTGTCCGTCTGGAGAGGAGTGGACAAAGGGGCGCTGCTCATGCGATCCCAAGGACAGTTTTGGTGAGTCCGATCATTCGGCTGTCCGAAAGTTCTGACCTGCTTTTTCAGACTATGCCCCTAATTCTTGTCTTCAGCGCTTTGAGAACTTGTTCACATGAATCGTGAGACTGAAGAAGACTTGTGCTCATGCTTAGCGGATGGGCGAGCTGGACTTGTCGTAGACCTGCATGTATTTTTAGCTCTAGACTACTTTTCGTGTGTAGTATTTTTCTATTGGCTGTTGTCGTCGTCTTCGAAATAATCGGAACTTGAATCAATTAAGCGATTCAGGAGCAAGAGTGGATACAGACAGAAGGATTGAATGGCAGGATTGAATGGCAGGTTGATACCCAGGGCAATTTCACTGTTAATCGCCTTGCAAAAATTGACTATGCCAGAGAAATGCAGGATTTACGATGACTGTTAAGGTCAACAATGACCAGAGTCATTGTACATAACCGGACGAGATAAGGGGATCGCAAAGTCAACCGCTCACATTAACGTCTGATGAGAGTTTTGGAAATTGAAACATGTACACTGTTCCGGAGTTTATGATCGGTTCGGGCAGGCCCTCGGATAACCCCCAATGTATAGGAGCTTTCTTGTCTCCTATACAGATTTTTTTCAGCCTGGATCAGCGGACATTGTAATCAGGAAAGTACGAAAATAAATATTAGAAGTGCTCCCAAGCATGCATAACCCTTGGTTATGTGCTAGAAAATCATATCGAAATACAAACCTTTACCTAGTTTCGTATTTTACAGTTCTGTTGTAAAGAGGCTGAATTACATAAGCCTCTTCACCCCCAGGCCTGATGTTTTGATGTCCAGTCCATCCATCTTTACCGTCTCCCCTTTCATCTTAGTGTTCTCCCTCGACCTTGAAGGTCACTCGTAGCTTGCTAACATGATGACCGCTATGCGGTATGTTTTCTTGGTCTTGGTTATAATTGTAAGTGGCAGGTGCTGCGCATATTTTCTGGCTTGACCTCCTTTTTCTTTATCGCAAATTATTGTTTATAGATCAGTCTGCACTATATCTTGAGTTTTTCAAATGAGATGTATGGAAGGATTACATCCCTGGAGAACTTGAAGAAACATTTTTCGAGCGGTGGCAGCAACCCGCCGCCTTACAATACGCCTGTAGGAGAAGAGTATTACATTTCGCAAAACCGAACTTCACCACCAGGACGCAAAGCCAATGCTGCCATTGTCATTCTCGGTATATCCTTTTTGTTTACTTTGCGAAACTCGACGCCGGACTTACATCTTATGTGTTTACGTGTCGTTCCCCCCTCCCTCCCCCGTTGGATGATGCCAATTTTCACTCAGCCCGAAACACTGATCTCAAGGGTGTTGTAACCAGCATGAAACAGATGGAAGATAGATTCAACAAAAAGTTCGGATATGATTATGTGTTCTTGAATGACCAGCCTTTCGAGGAGAAGTTCAAGCAGTGGGTATTTTATCTCTACCTAGGATCATGGGTGGGATTGCTGACATATTATTAGGCGAGTTGAAGAATTGACTGATGCAGCTGTCAAATATGGTATTATTCCGAAGGAAGATTGGTACCAGCCAGATTGGATCGACGAGGAGAAGGCAAAAGCGGCTAGGCAAGACATGGTGAATCATAATGTTATTTATGGAGGTACGCTTGTAACTATCGACTTGAGACGTGGTTCTTGAATGCTTATGATCTTTGCTCAGGAAGTGTACCGTACGTTTGAAGGGTCAGGCTACTTTTGTCACATTGTCTGATATCAGCCCGTCCAGGTACCGCAATATGTGTCGCTTCAATTCTGGTGTCAGTCCGGGACCGTTCTTTGTATTGGATCACTGCTGAGAAAAGATATACAGTTCTTCTATAGACAAGAAATTTTGAAGCCGTACAGGTACTACTGGAGGTGCGTTTCTTTATTTAGCTTCAACGTGCAGAAATTGACGTTGATCCTCCGCGGCTCAATACAACAGAGTAGAGTGGGTTTTCAGAATTTTTTGTTCAGCCTGTGATCTTGTCTGATACGGTTCTTATAGACCTGATGTCAACTTTTTCTGCGACATTGATTATGACCCATTTCTGATAATGCAAGACCAGAACAAAGTCTACGGTCAAACGTTTCAAATTCCCATTCACACAAAAAATTCTAATATTGGACTCAAGGATTTACAATTTCGTTATACGAATATGAGTCCACCATCCCCTCTCTCTGGGGCGCTGTCAAAGGTTCAAATCTCACCCCTCTACCTCAACAAGGCACCAACACTCATTGTCAATTTCTGCTATTATAGATTTTATTCAGGACAACCCAGATCTTATAGCACAGGGAAATTCCATGCAGTTTCTGTCGGACGATAATGGTCGCACTTATAACCGTTGTCACTGTACGAACTCTTTTCCTTTTTCTCCTCTCAATTCCGCCTAAAGTATTGACCTCAGTCTGGAGCAATTTCGAAATTGGTGACCTTGATTTTTGGAGAGGAGAGGCCTATTCCAAGTTTTTCGATTTCTTGGATGAACGTGGTGGATTCTACTACGAAGTAAGCATTAGGATTTGATCGTCTACAGGAATATCTTCTAATAGCACACTACTATGAAAGCGATGGGGTGATGCACCTGTTCATAGTATTGGTGTTTCTCTGTTCGCTAAGAAGGAGCAGATCGTGAGTCCCGTTTATTTTGAGTGCGCAGCAGACAGAAATTGACATGAGTATTAATAACTATTAGCATTTTTTCAATGACATCGGTCCGTGCCTTGTGATATCTGTCTAGGTTTTTTTTTTAAAAAACTTTTTTCTCACTAGGTTATCGACATGAACCCTTCCAGCATTGTCCTCAGGGTGCCGCTCACAAGCAAGGCAAATGTTGGTGCGATGAATCAGAGAACTTTGGTGCGCAGTCTACTATTTTTCATACACATTTTTTTTAGTCCTGACCCTTGTTTTACTCGAACAGATCGCGAATGGTATTCGTGTTTGAACCGTTATGATAATCTATTCGAGTGATAGATCATCACTATGCCCATTAAAAAAAAACAAAGTGTGTCCATCTTTGCTGTATCTAGATAATTACCCGTCTGTTTCTCGATTAATTGTTGTCGCATGGTCATGTGTCATATGTCATATACGTTCTCTTGTTGGACAATGTTCTACTCAATTTTAGGGAAAAAAAGAACATCATTGATGAGCGTTGCAAAAACAGTCAGGAAGAAGATAGTTGCTACAAGATGGATTGGGAATAATATTGATACTACGGTCCCGATCAGTCGTGTGAAATTACCGCAATAAATTATTTTTTGGCTCACTGAATCATACAATCTCGTCCAATTTGAACCGAGTGACGTATCAATAAGTCGATCAACATACTCTCCAATCAAGGAATGCGTCAACGTAGGTTGGAATCTATCCCTTAAATGTTGCGCTGTCTGTTCCCCATACATGACAAAACACGGTAACGTTGAGTCCTTTTGCATCAACTCCACCAACGCTGTTCACGTTTCAAAAAAAAAAACACACACACAACAAATATATACGGGATCCTTCGAACAAACAAAAAACTCACTGATAATCCGATCACAGTGTTTCCTAGCAGCTTCAAACCCCTCTCTAAACAACCTCCTAAACTCAAGAAACGGGGCCCCAGTCGTGCCCCCCAACACCTCAATATACTCCGGCGGCAACTTAAAAGGTGCAGCTTCAAATCCAATATTACCTGGTGTATTACTCAGGATGAATCCGAAATCGATATGAATCAGGTGTCCATCTCTGTCCAAAAGAATATTACCGTTGTGTCTGTCTTTGACTTGGAGTAGGAATGTGACGATAGAGTAGCCTGCGAGGGATTTCGCAAAGTTGCGTTGGGCACGGGCGAATTTGACAGAGGAAGCGTCACCATAGATCTTTGTTGATCTGTTAGTGGACCCATGTACAAATGTAAAACATTGATGACGTTGACTGACTGATTGAAAATGATCCATTAGGGTAACGTGGCCGAGTTTGCCTTGAGCTAATCGTTTTGCATACTCGGCTTTCTTGATTGAGTGTACCGATACAGCGTCTGTGACAGTCTCTACCAAACCAGATGTTGCGCCAAGAATCAAAATCTTAAAACTTTATGTTCCTCAATCAGAAAGAGCCCAACATGACATCCAGCACAAGAAGTGCTTACTATCGTACCCAACATGAACAATTCTCCTCCGCCCATATTCGCTGAAATTCCCGTATCAGCTGTACAGCCAGTTGCTCTTGGCGCAAATCACCACCCGTTTTGACAATCACGGACACGCAATCCCAGTTTGCTGATTTAATCGGAGGGTGATCAAATAAGAAATAGAAGATAACAGTTTGAACTCAATGAGACGTACCCAGATGTCCGTAGGGTGATCCACCCTTTATCCGGCTCTATAGACCATATCAGGATGAACACCAAAGAAAAAAATGAGGTACATTCTTACTTTCTTTGCGGCCCAGCTCTCACTAAACACGACAGCGGACGGATCTACTTTGTTCAACTCCCTCCTGATAATCCCTTCATCCTCAACACTGTTCTCCCCAACACCGACATCGATGCCCCTAATACCCAATCCTGCACCAGTAGCACTCGAAACATACCGATTCTCTTTCATCCTTTCCATACGTTCCTCTTCTAAAGCCAGCATTTCTTTCATAATCCTATCTCTGATTTGCTGAGCTTCAGCATATTGCAATCGCATTCTTTTCTGTGAAGCAGCAAGCAATGGTGTTTGTTGTTGATGATCGGGTGATGCTGAATCAGATGAACCCGTAAACCAACTCGTCCCAGGAATCCACAACCCCCTACTCGTGGGTGAAGAGACATCCGACGTCTGAGAGGAGGGTGTGGTTGCGGAAAGTGGTAAAGGTAGAGGCGTCGCTGATTCCCTCACGAGATTGGCATTAAGTTGTGCGAGCATAATAGCTGCTGTACGCATACGCTGGGAATAATCATCCAACGAAAGTGCACCATGTCCACCACCATTAGGCTGATTTTGTCTGGGAGATAAAGGCGTACTAGGCAGTGATGGTTTGCGGCTTTGACTTGTACTATGACTGCGACTCTGTCCCACGACATCAGTGTATCGATGACGGCTATGTTGATCTGCAGAGCCCGTAGGGGAAGGAGAAGAAGCAGACCAGGCTGCTATGTCAAGATCTCTGTTCTTCGGTGCTGGAGGCAAGACAATAGATTCTGCAATATCGAGATTTGCAAATTGCAAAGGTTTCTGTGAACCGTATAGTTGCTCGACGAGATCGACTTCCTCCTCTGGATCATCTGACTCTGATAGGGAAAAGGTGCTTCCAGATGTTACAGATGAAGTCGCGAAGGGGGAAGGCTCAAGAAGGACAGAACGCGGTGGCGTGATGTTGTTGTTGTCGTGTTCTGGTGATTGGTGAGGTGGTGGTTGTGGTGGTTGTCTTGATTTTCCACGGCCAAAAAGAACGAGGTCTTTTGAAGTCCCTCGTCGTTCGTCCTCTTTCACCACGATCCTTTTGAGAATCTCTTTATTTGCTCGTTTAGCTGGATCAAAGTCGAGGTCGTCATTGAGGATCTCGATGAGGAGTAGATATGGAGCTCTCTCTGCAGAGTTTAACACGACGCTTTCCCCTGGTGGGATTCGGACTATACGATGGTGAGGCTGGTGCATATTACCAGGGCCACAGGGAGAGTCCGAAGAGCTGCACCACATTGGCATACAGACCTAGAACAAGGATTTTTGGACTGAAAATAGGAAACAGGGGAGAGATAAAGAGACAGACCTCGGCCGGGAGCTTGTGGTTCAGCGCCGTGAGTTCTGCCCTGAGTGCACTAATCCGTGCGGGTTTGGGGACAATGAGAAGGCGCTTACAGATATTCTCCAAATCCAAAATGAACTGGATCTATGCAGAGCGTCAAATTTCATGTGCAAAGTGGGTTTGAAGAGCCGACATACTTGAGAGTGGCAGTAATGTCCCCGTAATAGCTGGGCCTGGGCCGGGAAGTCATATTTTTCCAGCAGGATGTCTGGGGTATTGGGAGTTGTAGGTCGGGAAGCTCTTGGCCCAGGGAGGGAGAGTGAGGACTGGTGGGATGGGATTTGAGCGTCGAGCTGACCAAGAGGATCTTGCGATGCTCGTGAACGCTGAATTGAACGTAAATGGAGAGGGAGGGCGGGCATGGTCTGAGCAGCAGCAGCAGCAGGAACCGGGCTTTTGTAATCTAAACGAACGTTGAGACTAGCGTTATCGGAGGGAGAGTCCTCGCCGCTGTGTTCGAGCTGAGGACTGTCAGGTTCATCTAGGTCGGTATTGTCGTCAGCAGTCTTGGGTATGAGATCTGGAGCGAGGTCTGTCTGTGACATCTGCAAGCTACCAAGTTCTCTTGCGTCGTCATCAGCGCGGCCTTGCTCGATGGCAATCTGTCCAGTGAATTCCGACAGTGCAGGCATGGCTGGAGTGGCGGCGAGGACGACGCCCATGCCAACGAGAGCTGGGTGTGGATGGTGCCTGAGCTTCCTCCTAGAGAAAGGGGAGGGTGCAGAGAGTGTAGCAGAGAGGTAGGGAGAGGAAGAAGGGCGCGGTAGGTCGTTGAAGATGATTTCGTGGCATTTATGGAGGACCCGTTGGCAGACAGCAAAGGAGAGGGAGTCGCGGGACGAGGCAAAGTCGTGGAGAGAGGCCTGCATGAACCAGAGTGTCTGAGAGAGAGAGGGTGTGTGTGTGTGTGTGAACTGGAACTGGAGAACACACCATCATGGCGACGTGGGTCGAGCGCTGGGCAGCGTCGACGACAAAGACCTCGAGAGCACGGGAACGTGTCGGACGGGCGACAAGGAGATGACTAGGATAGTGAGCAAGGCGAGGTAGCCAATATATATATCGATAATCACCATATAAAGCCCCAGACGTCGTTGAGCTCGTGGACATCGAGGTCCCTGAGCCTGTAGGCGAGGTAGTAAGTAATGCCGATGTTGTCTGCGTAGAGCAGCAGGTATTTGAGGGCGATGTGCAGCGAGAAAAAGACAGGCGAGAGAAAAAGACGGAGCAGGAGGGCATGCGACGACATTGCGAAAGCCAAATTCCTATTTCCTTTTCCAGACACACCCATATGCACGTCCTCGCCGTCCTCGTTGCCGTCGTTGTCGCCGTTGTCGCCGTCGCTGCCAGCCCTCATGACACTCTGCTTGACCTCGCCCAGAAGGGTCACGGTCTCATCAGGCTCGATGCCCACTCCTACGATCTCCTCACCACGTCCAAGCGCACCTGGTCGGCCTCGGTCCAGCTCACAGCACTCGACCCGAGGCGCAAGTGTGCTCCCTGCAGGTATGTCTGTATGAATGTCTCTTCTCACCGCCTGTGTTCACTCTCTCTCTCTCTGCCAAGGCAATTTGCCCCAGCCTGGGACGCCATGGTCAATGCGTGGTCCAACGTGGAGCCAGACCACCGCAACAACCATTTCTTTGCCACCCTCGACTTTGACGACGCTCCTGCCGTCTTCCAAAAGGTGCTTTCTCTGCAACAATCCTTTCTGAACCAACCCCCCCCTTTGCTAGCTCGGTCTTTCCTCTGCACCCGTAGTCCTCGCGTTCAGCCCCGACCACCGCGACCCCCACAAGTATGATTTCTCAGAGTACGTGTCCCTTTCCAATATATATACACACTCTCTCTCATATCCTCTGTGCTTTCACCCAGGGGCTTCGACGCCGGCCCTCTCGCAGAGTTCCTCTCTCGCTACTCTCCCGTCCCAATTCCCTACCGCGAACCCATAGACACCACTCGTATCGCTCTCATGTCCATCCTCGCTCTCTCACTCCTTTTGTCTTTCCGTTTCGCTGCTCCCATCCTCCAATCTCGCTGGACATGGGCCATGGTCATCGTTCTCACTTCTCTCATCATGATTTCCGGCTACATGTTCACCAAGATCAGGGGCATGCCCTATGTTGCTACTGGTGGCTGGATTGCTCCCGGTTTCCAGAGCCAATACGGTCAAGAGGTCCATGTCGTTGCCTTCATCTGTACGTATCTTCTTCTCCTATATATATACATATCCTCATCCACACACCTTCAGATGGTTTGCTTTCCTTTGCTTTCCTTATGCTCCTCCTGGTCGTCCCAACCCAGACCTCTCCCACCCGCCAACGGGCTCAGGTTTATCTTTGGTCTGCCATTATTGTTATCGTCTATTCTCTCCTCCTTTCCCTCTTTCGCGTCAAAAACCGTGGTTACCCTTTCAAGCTCTTCTTCTGAGCGATCAATCCTTCTCGTGTAATTAGCCCAGGTATTTCTTGGTTGTCTAGCTAGTGGTTGCAAATACCATAAAAAATTAAAATTAAAAAAATTCAATGTCCTACACCACCACCACCACTCCCTCCTCCTTCAGCTGCAAACACATCCACATACCGACTTCTCACATTCCTCTTTTGTGAACTCGAGCTTTTCGGCCTGGTCGGTGGCGGTGGTCCTGTCCCAGCAACACTCCTTGTCCCCATAGGTGTGGGCGGCGCCGTATCTAATCCAGGCGGCGCTAAATTCGATCTCACGCGCATGAGAACCTTGCCTGCTGGTGCTGGCGGCGAAGTCGTCAGATCAACCACACTACCCGGTCTCCCAAGTCTGTGCCCATTAGTCACATTCAATGACGACGAGGACGAGGACGAGGAGGCCAGTGGTAGCGGAGGCGGTACTGCTGTTATGCTAGTAGTAGATGACATCTCATGCCCGACCGACATCCCTGGTGATGCCGTTTGTGCTCGAGGAGGTGGCGGAGGAGGAGGAGTCGTCTTCGGTGCCTCCCCTTCTGCCTACAAATCCTGTATGTCATTCATCATGACCTTGAACAGGCAAGACAAACAAGTACCTTCTTATTGATCCAGCGTTTGAGTTCTTTGTCATAATAAAACGAACTTTCTTCTCCCAGATTGGCTTTAACAGGTCCACCAGACGTATTCTCCTTACGGCTCCACCAGCGGGAGAACCATCCTGAATTTGATTCAGGAGCATCTTATAATAAGACCCGATATTGAACAAGTCAAGAATTATAGATGGACAGGAAAAACACACACCTGATTTCCTGGCTTCCACTGGAGCAGCACTAACCTTATCCTTCTCACCGCCGCTCTCACTCTTGACAGCATCCTTCTCCTTTTTCGTACTATTCCCCAAACCCAAGTCATCCTCTTCGTCCTGTTCCACATAAGAGGCCGCCTGCCCAGGCCTCGACACAGGCGTCCCAACCGATGTCGAGCCAATCACAAACGACGAGCTCATCATCGGTGAAAAGAATCCCTCATTATCCACTCCACCATGCATCTCCTCCACTTTTTCAAACTTGGCTACAGTTGGCGTCTTTCCGTTATTATTATTATGATGCCCACCACCAGACGAACCCCACCACGTGACCTCCTGAGCAGTCACCTCGTCCCCAGCATAATCTGTATCATGGTTGACGGACCGTTTCGGTGTCTGCAATTCCAATCCCGGGCTATATTCATTGATGCTTCCGTTGTGATGATTCCCCAGTTGCGCTTGTATCGACGGGAATGATGGCAGAGTGACACTTGTAGGCATCACAGCAGGTGATACCGGAGCAGCAGGCCCAGGAGATCGTTTTCGTTTCACAAGGTCCGTCGCAGATCCATAACCATACGACGTCTTATTCGACATGGCAGACCCTGTCCTCGGCGGTAAAGCATGCGCAGGCGTAACAAAACTGGGTGCCGGAGACGATCTCGCAGAGTTCGTGGCTGAAGAGATAGTATTGTAATGAGTAAAAGGCCCGTGCCCACTGCCTTGCTTCACCGCATCTTCTTGTGGTAATGCCGAACCATCGGATTCACCCGTCACCAACTTTGTAAACCTTCCTTCCAGCCACCCTCCAAAAGTGTCAAGACTCGGCTTTGAAATCTTTCCAGGGATCCATGAGTTCGCCTTGTCAGAATGAGACACGCCAGAAAGTCTGTCAGTGAGATTCTTTAATTGCTCCAACATTGTCGGCGTGAAGTAAACAGATCCCCGCACAAGAGACGCCGTGATGGCTTCACAGTACCTAAAACCAGAGATATTAATAGCTGTACATGTACATACATACCAAACAACTGTAAAACGACGACGAACCTGTTAGCGATGCTCAGGTCCCCTGCTTCAGCAGCAGCATAAGCGCGAATCAAGCGATATGCTTGTAGATGAGGGAAACCATTGTTTTGTTCCTGCCCTTTCGAGACTAGGACCGTTGTCATGATATACTCCAGAATTTCAGTGAATATAATCGTGTCGGGATCCTTCGAGAAAGTCGGCGTATGGACAGGATTTTTAGATCCTAGTAATACAATCCGTGCTGCAGGATTACCAACGCCACCAACGGGAGAAGTCTGGGGAGAAAGCAGGAAACTAATAAAACTGAATAAACTTGATCTAAACTAGGACAAAAAGATATTTACCAGACATGAGCTGCCTCCAACCAACCGTTGGCTAAGAGTTGATCACCTAAACTGGTCAGGGCTGCTGAAGTATCAGGTGTCAACGGCGATACCAACAACATCGCCACTGTTTCTGCCCATCTTGCTAGCGACTCGGTAGGAATTCTAGCTCCAGCTACAGGTAAGGCGAGGTTGGGCGTCCGGGGGGTCGACTGGCCTAACGTCGGAGCCGGAATAGCTACTCGACTGATGCCCCTTGCCAAGATGTCCTTGGGCACGAGTTCCTGCACTGTTCAAGGATGGACATCATTTGAAGACACGAACAGCAGTGACATCTTACCCGCGGCAGCTCCTTGTCCGGAGAATAAGCTATATGCTACACGAAGCCCCTCTCTTCCATTTACAGCTAGCGCTTGGGAATCTGTACGACCATGCAAAGTGAATGAATCATCGCATTTGACTCCGAGATCTGCTCGTATGAACTCGTTCACGACTTCCTTCCATGCCTCTTTATCAATACTACTTGCGATCACCATGGCATGAGCCCACAACTTCTCATCGAGTGCATAATGATAGGCTTGACGACGTTCTCCATGCAGAAGGAACTCTTCAATTTTGTCTAGTGCTGCCCCTCGAAGTGTAGTAACTGAAATCGGTGTCACATCACCATTGACAGACGCAGCTCCGAACGGTGTCTCCGTCAGTGTATCTGCAGTAGTTGTAAAATAAGTTCCAGTGTCACTGGCCTCAAGTCCGGGTACCAAAGCAGCTCGAACAGCGGAATCCAGCTGAGGTCTTCAGAAAACCATGAACAAAGATAAGGACACAAAATGAGGGCAGACTCACGTTCCAAGTAAACGCCCATCATTCTCAACCATTATTCTAAGAAGCTTTACCAATACCAACCTCCCTTCAACTGTGCGTTTCTCAGCACTACCATTGTGGAGGTAACCCAACCCTTGCGTCATTTCATCGGCACGGTCAGAAAGGTATTTCACGAGTGACGTTCTCTTCATCTTCGCTTGCGCAGTAGCACCAGTTTTCATAATACCAGTACTTGGTGGACCAGGATCAGCATGTAATGGTCCAGGAAAAACCATAAACGGATCCAGAGCTGACTCTGGAACTAACTTCTTCCAGCTTTGTATCTGAACATTAGTGGGGGTTCGCGGAGACAGTGCAACATCAAATCCCGTATTTAACAAGTTCGTGTGGTGGAAACAAGTAACAATTTTGCCTCCGAAACCGAAGCTAATCACCGGCACACAAACTGAAGTGCGTCTCAGAGGATCATTGGCTCCCATGAGTGAAGGGGAGGGAGCGTAAGAGGTAATCGTGGGTTTAATAATCGCTTCTTGAGAAGGTAAAATGCCTGCGGAATAGGCATATTTTGATTGTCCGAAGTCGCCAGACAAAGGCGCAGGTTTGATCTTCGGCTGGGAAGGAACGTGATGATCTTCGGCTGTTGGCACAAATCCCTGGGAAAATGCAGCAGGAATGTAAGGTGACTCGGATAAAGGTGGTAGGTGATTAGATTGAGCATTATGCTGTCCGTTGTCTGATGAGCGACTGGAGAAAGAACTCGGGGAACCAACTCTCTCGCTTTCGTAGACGTTATTGACTTTTGAGCCTCGGGGCACGTAGCGGTCATGCAAAATGCTGGAAGATGACTCCGGAGAATGGATCACACCACTAGTATTCATAGAAGCTGACTTTGCACGAAGAGCAGAACCCCGTGGAGGTGGTACATATGGATTTACAATGCTTGTACCCGGTGAGGTGGTTTTCGACCTTGGGACATATTCACGTATAAGAGATTCCCTGCGGAGATCTGGGGAAGCCCGAGGTCCACTGTGCGAGACCCCATGAACCGGAGATGAGGGGGGTCGAGGGCTCTGCCGCGGACTTGAGACACGTCCCGAATCCATGTTTGCTCTAGGAGGAGAGATTGCTCTAAAAGATTGCTGCAGACTCGATGAGATTGGTACACCAGGTGATTGTGGTTTTGTTGATATGTGTGGCCGGTTTATTGTGGCCTGAGATGGAGAGACTGCGCGAAAGCGTGCTGACTGTATTTCAGTTGGTTCATCTACTATGGATCTTGATCCTGGTTCTTCAAAAATCTCTTGGTTTGTTTCATCAAAGAAATTCAAGCTAGATTCATCTGCGAGAGCGTGTTCTTTGACATACTTGATATCATTTGTCAAAAAATCCTCTCCTTCATTTTGCGATCTAGTCGATTCAGAAAGTACTGCCGACGCCAAAGGAACACTAGAATGAGTAGCAGAAGCATAGGCTGAAGGTTCAACCGAGGAAGACAATGCACCATGCGTCAAGGTATGATCTTGAACCGGAGGGGGTATATGAGTACCATCGTGTAGTTTCGAAGGGGGCGGAGGAGGAGGATGAGAAACTGTTGGTGACGGAGGAATGGATGGAATTGGTGGTGCTGCAGGCGCACGAGATGGAGGCGGAGCGAGAGGCGGAGAAGTAGTAGGTTGATGTGTAGCATAAACAGAGTGAGGAAGGGTGGCGTATCCTTGTCCGTACTTAGCTGGCCCTGGAACATTCCGCCTACCATAGGAAACTGCAGAAAATGGCGGATCATATGCATTGGACACCCTGGGCCTAGATATTTGCGTTGTCATCGGCGCAGATGGTACAGACACCGTAGCAGCTGAGGCGTGGGGATTATGTGAGGGCACCGGTGGAATGACATTGAGTTGTTGAGATGTTGGGACTGTCTTATTACTTGACATTTGGGTATAAGGATTATATGGAGTGTAGGCAGACTGATGAGCATGTTGATGAGCATATAAATCCGCCACATGGCAGCCGTCATATGTAGATGCTTGGTTCCCAGTATAAGAGAGCATGTCTGTTGCTTGGGGGGCAGGAGGTTGGTGTTTTGGCGAAGGAACGTAGGGATTGTTCACATATGGGTCATGAGTGGCATGCGATGCATATTTATTGGCATCATGAGAAGTGTCGTCTGTAGGTAAAATTGAGATGTCAGAGTAGAAATGAAAGAATGAGATTTTACTTAATGCACCTGCAACTGCGCCATAATTCCATTGCTGGTGACTGTTGTATGTTCCATGGGGTGCACTTTCATCGTGTGTTGAGACATAAGTATAGTTCTCGACAGCAGCAGGCTGGTTAGTTTCTGAGAGTTCGCTGGCTGATGCTCGCTGCTCTGGAATGCTGTAGAAAGCATTTATCGCAGGTTTATCTGTACTGGCTCCATCGAAAAGACTGCCGGATGCTTCTTGACTGGACTCTGTTCCGAGTGTTGTAAACAGGTCCGACGATGAGTCTGCAGAACAAAAGAGCGAAGCAGCTGCCTCTGTATCGCCCATAGCGTCGAACTCGAGACGCGGTAGGAAACGAAGAGAAAAAAGTGACTTGAAATCGGCTTCACCAGACCTACTCACGGTCCTTGGCGGCTGTATGACCCGTTTAGGGAGTTCGACACGTCACGGTGATTCGCCAAAAACTCGCCAAAAACGTGTTCCAGTGTTTGCGACTCTTGTACCTCTCTTGTACTCAGGACCGTAGACAGAATCAGCAGAAAACGTATTGAAAACTTCGTTTTCCTGTGATTCCACTCCCAGACTACAGCGAAAGATACCGACGAAAGTGAAAGAGGCAATAGTAAATGAGATGTATTATAGACGTAAGCTTGCGAATGAAACAGGTCCGACTCAAACTTGCAGTTAATAAAGTAAATAAGGTAAAAACAAATGAAGCAGGCTTTCGAAGGTATAGGTAGATACGAGAAATGTATAACCATATCAGATTCCGTTGGTGCCATAGCCGTCACCGAATAGACGTCTTTCAACTAAGAAAAGATAGGATGTAAATACAATACATTGAAATCCACTATGTCATGAGTCACCACTCACTAGCAATGATATGCTTGGGCTCGATCTTTGGCCTTGACTCACGCTTGATGGCCGTGAGATGTGACCTGACACGGGCATACAGGAGTTCTCTTTGGTCTCCTTCGACTTGATCGAGTGCTGTTTGGACAACATAATCTTCAAGTGAAAGTCAGAAAAGGCAAGGGTGAGGTCAAAGAATTCAGGTCTGTGCTCACTGCCATATGCGTCCACCATCATTGCATGAACAGGATCAATACCGTACTCAATATGAAGGACCTCAGAAACTATTTTTTGCTTCGTGTCATGATCTGCATACACTAGAATCTTCTCTACAACGTTGGACGCGAACTTATGGCAGGACATCTTAAGAACAAGTCCCTTCATCTGAGCAGCGATGATTACGCGATCATGCAATTGGCCGTGCTGTAAGATGTGTTGAACAACATAGTTCTGGGTCGGTGTCAGTATGTAAACGGTACAACGTAAATCAGACTAACCCCAAATTGATCCTGCATCAAATTGTTGGCAATGCCGTGCAATTCATCTATTACACCACGGCAATAACTATTAGGCAGGTATTCCAGACATCGTTGCAAGACACGACAACCATACGGATGCGTGGCAAGCTGACGCACAGCGTTGCAAAAGGCCCGAAAGAAAGAAAGACGCTCTGGTGGCACTGTCATGACGAATTTTTGGATCACCTGTGGGAAGGATACTCAGACTGATTGAACCATCAAGACCGTTCTGACTTACATGATTACCATTTGTGTCTTTGACCACTGCCAGTAAATGAGGTTCTATCTTGCGAACAAGCTGGGTTTGTTGCTCCGCCGTACAGAACTCAATTACCTGGCGTCAAATACGAGTCAGCCGGAGTCACAAAAGAAAATGGGACTCGTCACTTTTTGAACAACCCGACAACCATAAACATTGAGTGACAGGTCGACAATTGCATTTTGAACAATCAACACCAAACCAGCTCGCTGGTCTTGTGTGCCAAAATCCATCAATTTCTGAATAACCTACAAGTAGTCAGTAAACGTTTCTAGAGACGACCTTGACCTTACATAGTTACCAAAAGCATCCTGCATGAGCTTTATGGCATATGTTGGAACGATCTCGTCATAGACAGTTTGAATTATTTCGATGCTTGCATTTTCCAACTTGGTCTGTATGAACCGTGAACCATACTGATCCGTGCTGAATTCAATAATGTATCCAACAATATCCTAGGAGGTTGAGGTCAAGAAAAGAAGCAACAGGGGGCTCAGCTTACAGTCAGCTCTAATTTGCGAGATTTCCGAGTTCGAAGCTCTTCCAGGAGGTTGCTTCGGACCACCGACACAAGACGAAGATTATTATGATGGGAGAATATACCACTTGAATACATCGGAGACGTCGGAGCGAACTGTCGAAGGTGGGGTGTTGTAAAAGGAAGTAGATGACCGGTAGCTGAGTCTGATTGGCCAAAGTTCCCATTGCGGGACGGGACGAGTGGTACCATGGGATTTAACATGTCAGTGGGCAGGCCTGTCGGGTACTAACAAACAGGATTAGGAGATGCGCTTTCATTTATGTGGACAACTCGCCTGGGCATCTATTTTATCGACGACAGAAAGGCCACCAGGCGGAATGATTTGAGACGTCGCATGAGGGGAGGGACCTGTGTGCCCATATACCATAGCTTGACTATGGCAAGAAAAGTGGGGTGCAGGAGGCCTCGGGTTGGCGGGAAACTCATACATAAATCCTGGTTGACAGTAAGGATCCAAAACAGAAACATTGGGGTAGATCGAAGCCGGCGAACCACTCATTCCTGTTGGAGAGGAATATGCTGGAGGATCCGAAGCAGGGCGATAGGGATCATAACTAAATGGATTTTCGGAAAGGGTATCGCGAGAATTCTGATAGGAAGAGGTACAGTCCAGTTGAGGAATAGACGGGTAAACCATTTGGTTTGACGGCGGGAAAGGGTTTCGCGATAGGTTCAGCGTAGTTTGTCTCTGAAGATGGTCATCTTCAACAACCATACCATTCAAAGCTGAACTGAGCTCATCTACATTAGAAGATCGTCGGGGAGCCCGAAGTGCGTTGAAATCAGTGGTTACAGGAGATTTCGGGTAGCCTGCATAGGACCGAGTTGGTGAGTTTATAGACACTGAACGTGCAAAAAAAAAGATCAGAACAAGAGAACGACCTCAATTGTTGATTTTCTCTGACCGTTTTTCAAGGCCAAGGCCTGTTCCTGGAAAGATGGTTTAGCTTCCCTATGGAACGCCAACTTGAATGTTCACTTACATTCCTCGGAATTGATAATGATCCATTCTGAGCAATGGACGTTTGCCTCTTAAAAACAGAATCCTAGTACCAGTGAAAGTCAGGACCACGGAACAACCCATAATTTAATATAATCGTGCACCTCATCCCAACTTCTGCTGGTTGTTGGTCTGGACAAGGGCGTCCAGTCAGCTAGGCTCCTGCACTGGTTGACATCGCTCCGGGGCAGAGAGACCTCACGTGTGCCAGTGACTGATGATCCGGTATTCCTCGGATGAGCACGTCCCAAAACCTGAAATTTCATGCAACGTCAGTTAGAGCTAAAATTCTGCTAGCATCTGGTTATTGACCTGCCAGCCCGAGTTGAAGTTTTGTAGGTCATTGAGATTTCCAGCAACGATTAAGGATCCCCCACCATTGATCAATAGGTGGGATTGTGTCTAAACATCTGAGTAAGTAGTTCGCTGTATTAGTGCAGACTAAGTTCTCACATGAGTAGGCGAGTGAGAGGGTGAATGGTTACGTGAATTCACAGCAGACATCGTTTATAATGGATTTTGAGCTGATCAGACGGAGTTCAAAGTAAGAACGAGTCGACTAACTTGTTGCGCTCACCAGACAAAAAAATACGAATTTTGGCAAGCTGAAGAACAAAGGAGAGCAATAGAAATTATTCTCTGGAGTGAGCAAGATAAGTTAGAGAACATGCAGACAGCTGTCATGTAGCGCGCGTAAAAACATGCTCACATGGCTTGCGGTAATTGACTCCCAGGCAACAGAGGTCTAAGCAGAGTGGAAAATATGAAAGGAGTACAAAACGCAAATGAGGCATCGGCGGCAAGAACAGAGAAAAGAATTCAGGACTCTTAGCGTAAAATAGTCGCCCTAGAGTCTCCACTCAGGTGGGCGAGGTGTCTGCCAGAAATATAATTAGTATACCTGAGGGATTTTCCAGAAACTGCATACCGCGTTTCAACCCAATTAAGCTAATGCATAACTAATTCAGATCTAAATCTATTTTCAGGTCCCCGCTAGGTCTGGCAGGCAAACTGCTGCTTTCTTGTGTCTACTTAGCCGTTTGAGCTAGGAGGAAACGTACACGGGTCCCGCTCTACATAGCGCATCAGATGACGTAATGCAAAGACCCCGTAAAAGCAGCCGCCCCAGCTGCCCGCTTTTTGAACAATTCCATTTGCGTCTAACTTTATCTCCCAGTCATCCACAGAGATGCTACGGCTAACATTCTCGAAATAGACCCAGTAAGATCACCATCGACTAAAGCATGAATTGCTTAGTATATTTATATTTACATAAAGATTACATCTGCTCTTGAATTTTGAATTTACATCAATAAACAGCGGGCATCAATCGCCTACTTAGTTCTGGTAATGTTCCGGTCCCGACAGGGCTTGTACAACCTCATGCTTGACAAGCATCTAGGTCAGCTCCGTCTTCGCGAGGTCTGTACGCCCAGAGATTAACCATGTCCACGAATTGTGAATGCATTCTGGGAGTAAATATGCTATGTAAGATACAGACGGGGTATGCGAAAAAGCAGACGAGACAAGTAAAAAGTGATAATCTACTCAGTTTACCGTGAATTGAAAAACCAGGACGCCCGTTTGGCTGAAAGGGCACGATCAGATTAGTTCTGCAGCTACAGCCTAACCATAAACGGGCAGATGACTTACAACTAGCACTAGACCCAAACAAGGAAGTTAGATGTTATCACCCGTTAGAGGTAGATTATGCAAAGAAACTTACGCCTCTTCATTCTGCAGACGGGCCAGAGAATTTGGGACTGGCGAAGCACCAGTGGGAGTTGTCGTGGAATATGGTACAGCTCCACCACCGCCTCTCAACGGCTTCGCAATTCGCCCGAAACTCAATGGCGAAGCTGCAGGTGCCTTTTGGGCTATATAATTTTTCAGACTTGCCCAGACTAAGGAATGGTAAACTCAACCTCGAGCCTGATCCAGTCGCTCTTTAACCGCTTGTAGTTGTACCTCGAATTTTTGATTCTGAGTCGACAAGCGGCGATCTGCGTCTTGAAGGAGAGCCTCCAAATTTTGAATGCGCTCATTCCGAGCTAGGAGCTTGCGTTCTGCAATCCCGGCCTCTTTCTTGAGCATGGAGTTCTGATCGACCAACTATCGTGGAAACAAAGAAGTATGTCAGAGGTTGAGGGACGATCGTTACATACCTGTTTCTGGACGAGGGTGAGCTGCTCGAGGTTGCGTTCCAGGAAAGCCATCTTCTTCTGCTGGGCCTTGCTATTGCTATTACGAATGACATTATTGTATTGCTCCTTGATCTCGTCCAGTTGAATCTCCAATTCTACGACCTATATCAGGTGATAACCGATCAGAACTAGCGGATAGCTAATAGGGGCACTGACCTTCTCACAGCGGTTCTGTAGATCACGCATAAGTGATTTCTTAACTCCATCGAACTCCGCGAGCTGGACATTGATTGCCTTCCTCGTTCGTTCCAGATCTTGTGCGCTCTCAGCGAGATTTTTGCCACCCTCGATACCAGCGGATGTAACTGCGAAGGCACGCTGTTGATACCATGACTCAGTTTGGCTCAGACCAATCTTCGAAGCGTACCTTCAGCTCTTCATTGACGCTCTTGAGACTATCAATTGTGCCGTTAAGTGCCCTCATCTCGTTAACCCTCATCTCAAGTTGCTGCTTAAGATCGGCAACTTCACTTATGTGGACGTCCCTTTTAGCAGCATATTGAGCTTCAAGCTTGTTCTGTTTACACAAACAGAAAGCTGAATCCAAGCAGAGAAAAAAGAATCGCGTAGTACACACCTTAAAGTCTTGCATCGACTCTGCATCTTCAAATTCTTCGTCATGAATTGTCTTCTCTACAGAGATGGACAATAAATGGGGCTCTGATCGGCCCGTAACACTCAAGTGGAACTGGACTCACCCAGCAGCTCTTCGTAATCCGCCTCTAGTTGGGTAACCCGAGCATTCAGTTCATCTCTGCGCCTTACAGCCATTTCGGTCTCTTCCTGACTTTGGCGAAGTCTATCAAAAGTCTCCCTCAGTACTGTCTGATTCTCCGCAAGCTGCCTACGAATGGCAATCAGGTCGTCAGAGGACAATGTTTCAGCTGCTTCATTATTCATATTATCAAGTTTTGTGAGGAGCTGTCGCAACTGCTCGTCCTTCTCGGAGAAAGCTCCTTGCTGCTTAAAGCAACTCCCGGTCAGACCTTGCGACAAAATCGCCAAAGTCGATACTCACAGTATCAAATTTGGCCATCATCATCGCCATTTTCTCTTGTTTACGCTTCTCCTTATCATCTGCAGAGGCATCCCTTTGCGCCAACTTCAAATCCGCAAGCTGTTTCTTGAGGGTTTCGAGCTCAGTAGTTGTATCATTGTTCTGCTCACGCAGTGTTTCAATGGTAATGGTGCCCTCCTTGGCTTCGTAATCGAGGCGTTCGACTTGCAGTCGGAGTTCATTGAGCTTTGTGGACATCTGCTTGTTTTCCTGCTCCCCATGTTAATTATCGTACCCTGCGTCAACTATTTAGAAGGAATCATTACCTGGCTGACAGATGTCTCTTGTTCCTTCAAGAACGCGAGTTCCTCTCTGAGTTCCTTGACTAATTTTTGAGCTGCTGTCAGGGCACTCTCCTTCTCTGCCAAAGTGTCGCTGAGCTCATTCTCCCGCCTTAAGAATTCCTCGCGCTCATCCTTCTCAAGAGCAACAACTGTTGGTGTCTGAGGTCGACTCTCTAAATCTCTTAAGCCCTCGATGACTGGGTTGACTGGTGTCATGCTGCGAGAACTAGGTATCGAAGCAGAAGGCGTGGGTGACGTGGGTACTTTTTTCGGTGGAACTGCGCCGCCCTTTCCAATGAGAACCCATTCGCTTTCGTCAACATGTCCACCAGAACGCCAAATAGTAAGCTCAGCTTCCAAACTCAGAATGTGTTTCTGGTACGATGTGTTGGCAAGTTGAGCCTTCTGGAGAAGGCCTTTGAGTTCAAGAGGAGACAATTCAGCGTTGACGCGGGCAGAGTTCTTGATGGATTTAGCACGGATACCGAACCGAAGGGTGGACAGTGTTTCAGCCTCATTGTAAGATGAGGGTGAGCAATTAATGATCAGGGTTGTTCTGGAATTTCCCCCAAGTGATTCTTGGAGAATACGGGTCAGCTTAGAGTCACGATAAGGGATATGCTTGGCCTAGGGATGATGAAATCGTCAGTGTTCAAGCATGGATAGACTTTCTAGAACTGACTGACTTTTTCTGTCAATGCGTTGATGACCATACCCAAGGCAGAGAGCGATTTGTTAATCTTCTTAGCTTCCTCTAAGGTCTGTCCTGAAGCACCAGTTTTTCCAACCTTCTCTGAACCTGCGAGATCAACAAGGTACAAGTTGCCTGTTTTCTGTGCCCCTGTTTCCGTGTTGCGCTGTTGTATAGTGATCAAAAATATTGAGTGGGACCGAGAAGATTCGGCATTCATATCTATTGAGGTTCCTTCAGAGACGACTCGAGCTCTTCCGACAGATATACTTACTCGTTGACGTTACGACCCGTGCTGCGCCACCAGTTCTCATGATCTCATATACCTCCCTTGCACTGCTAACATAGTAATCCGACAGACCTTTGACGTAGACACCTCGCGACTTTTCTTCGTGCACCTGAAGATTATCGTTTTGGGCTGCAGATACATTATATCAACGCGAGACAGCAGAAAGGTCAACACCCACGTGAAAGTAAGTCCCGGATCTTCTCTAGATAAATTTCCATGTACGACACTTTGACAAGATATTCAAGGTGGGGGTCACTCTCTACAATTGATCGGAAAATTTGTTCAGTAATCCGGGGTACAATTCCTTTCAAGTCATCCGAGTCTATATCAGCCCCCTGTGATTTGGGTTTAACGCTTTCTTGTATCACTCCGAAGGTGGGGACACACCATCATAGTAAAGGTCTTTCCACTTCCGGTTTGGCCATACGCAAAAACTGTCCCATTGTATCCATCAAGAACATCTAGTCAATCACGGGGGTCGTTGAGTTTATTAATGGTCGGGAAGGTAGGGCATAGTGTGGCTGAATGAGCGAGGTGAAGATGGATGATGCAGAGATGATTACCTTTAACAATGCTGCGATCCAGGGATCAGAAGACGGAGGCACAGTCACAACCAAACGACTCACTCTTTAACGCCGTATTCAAATATTTCATGCTGCTTAGTTCCCATGGGGAACACCCTGTCGAAAGTGAACCCATCCTTCTCTGGCCCATTGCTGACCTGGGCAGATTTCACTTGAACCGTCTGGAGGTTGTCATGAAATGCGACCACAACCTCGCCGCCTTCCCGAGTTTCGATGGCATTTACGGGACGGAATCTAAGACATTAAACTAGGGAAGCATGCATTGCATCGAATAAGCTCACCGACAGACTACTTTTATGTTGGTCGAGCTCGTCATGACGACGGCACCAGGAGAAAGCTATAATCAAAGAACGCGTCAGATGGCTGATTCTAAGTGTTGAATATCCAGAAGGGTATATAAAGGAAGGTGAAATGTCACATTTGTAAATGAAATGTAAAGTGACAACTGCCAGTGTTACCTCTCATCGGATTATGTTGAATTACCAATGTTTCAGATAAGTAATTATGATACAAAAATCACTTGAAATCTAGAGAGCGACGTCCAGTACTAGAACTAGGAGATTTCACTCGTCATCACTTTCATAGGCGGGAGCTCGGGCGGCACCACGGCTTGTTGATGCGACAGAGCGACGGGGAGGTTCCTCACGTTGTGCAGCATCTGCAGCATCTATCCACTCGGAGTATATATCAATGGGCTCGGTTAAGTCTAAAGTGGATCAGTCAAGGAGTGACTGGCCCAGGTTTGGTGAGAAACAATGGCCACTCACGGTTGACTTTACTTTGGTATCGTTGGTCACAAACACGGCACACTAGATTTGCTACACCTTCCTTTCGATCCATACGCACAGTGACAGATTTTTCATGGTGACAGAACAGACAGGTAAAACTGGTTTCTTGCCAGAGATAAGGATAAATGTTGAGGTAGACTCACGTAAAGAGGCTCACCAAGAGATACTTTCTGGCGCACCAGTACCGGTTTTCTGGAAGACTTTTTGCGCTTGCCCATGGAGAGACAAAGGTTCTTATGTGGACTGCTTATTTCTGGAAGGAGCATGTGGCTCATAGGGTTCTGTCACGTGGTGCGTCGCGCCGATTGTTGCAATTGGGAGAGCCAGTACTGTTAGTTTCCAATGGCCTCAAAAAGACCGGCTACTAGGCAAAAGACGGGAATTGCAACACTAGGTACCCAAGCTTTACGCACTCGACCACCTACCAGAGCTCCTCCACCGTCTGAACCCAACCACAGAGACAACCCCAGCTCAGCTCAGTTGCCCGGCCCCTCAAATCTGAACACAGAATCCCATAAAATATCAGAACCGTCTGGATCTAATATTCAAGTGGTCATTCGATGTCGCCGCCGGTCCGATCGCGAAATGCAGGAGAACTCTCCCATAATCGTATCATCAAACGGAGCCAGGAGCAAAGAAATATCTATTGAGACTGGAGCACCGCAGTCAAGTTTGGGAATAGTGACCTTACCACCTCTCCGCACCTATCCATTTGATCTTGTTTTTGGTCCGGAAGCAGACCAAGCTATGGTTTATCACAACGTTGTCAGCCCGATGCTTGAAGAAGTACTTACGGGCTATAATTGTACGTTATTTGCGTACGGACAGACTGGCACCGGGAAAACGTATGTTTAACGAATGTATCTGATCCTCAATCCTGATTTGTCTTAGGTACACTATGCATGGGGACCTGAAGCCGACCCCTATGGGTAATCCCTCGCCAGACGCAGGGATGATCCCCAGGGTCCTCTTTCGCCTATTCCATTCCCTTGAAACCTCGAAGGCAGACTACAGTGTTAAGATATCCTATATCGAGCTGTACAACGAAGAACTGCGTGATCTACTTGCGGCTGATTTCTCTCCACCTGCTAGTTCAACCCAGCCTATGGGCATAGGAGGGAAGGAGAAGGCCGCAGAACTCAAAATATTCGATGATGCGGGGAAAAAAGGTGTCTTTATTCAGGGCTTGGAAGAAACGGCAGTCAAAGACTGCAAGGATGCTTTGGCTCTTTTGAACAAAGGTAGCGAGCGACGGCAAATTGCTGCTACCCGATTCAATGACCACTCAAGTCGTTCACACTCCATATTTTCCATTACCGTTCACGTTAAAGAGACCTCCAATGTCGGAGATGATTTGCTCAAAGTCGGCAAAATGAATCTCGTTGATCTCGCGGGTTCTGAAAACATTGGGCGATCAGGCGCCGAAAACAAGAGAGCTCGGGAAGCTGGGATGATTAATCAGAGTCTACTGACTCTTGGGCGTGTCATAAACGCTCTGGTTGACAACTCGACCCATGTACCGTATCGGTAGGACGTTCATCCCCTATTTAGGTGCATATACTCACAACCTACAGTGAATCTAAACTTACACGCCTTCTTCAAGATTCGCTCGGTGGTCGAACCAAAACTTGCATCATCGCAACAATATCTCCTGCACGCTCGAACATGGAGGAAACTCTATCAACTTTGGACTACGCACTTCGGGCCAAATCCATCCGTAACAAACCCGAGGTCAATCAACGCATGACACGGAACGGCCTCCTGAAAGAATATATCGCCGAGATTGAGCGACTCAAGCATGATCTCCTTGCAGCACGAGAGAAGAATGGCATCTTCTTTTCGGAAGAAAGTTGGAACCAGCTGAACGCCGAGCAGGAACTCAGGCAGACAGAGCTACAGGAGGCCAAGAAGCAAATTGAAATCGTTGAGAGCCAGATGAGGGCAGTAAGAGAAGAATTCGAACAGAGTATTGGACTCCTGATGAAACGAGACGAGGAACTTAAGGTCACGAAAAGCAAGCTAGAGAGGACTACGGCGGCACTCAACCATACCGAAGGAGAGTTGTCAGAGACCAGGGCCGCGCTAGATGACGAGGTCGTGGTATGCCAGGCACACCAAAGCACGGAGGTACGGCTGAATTTGGTGGCCGAGGAATTGAGGAACATCGCAGCGGAGAGCTTGCGTGACATTAATGGGCTTTTCAAGAAGCTGGGTTTGTATGAGCCTACGTTTTTTATTGCCAGTTGACGAAGACTTGTTTACTTTTTAGAAAGAAAATCCGGCGTTTTCGAATTTAACTCCAATAACGTTACTGAATGCGGGGAGACAATATCATCCCTGGCAAACTGTCTTTCTAAAAGGCTTGGCGAGCTGTCTCGATCGACGGTAGAAGTCACTACCAAACTCCAGGCGATGGCAAAGGAAGTTGGAGAAACCGAGATTGAAAAACTGTCGGCACATTCTCAGGTCATTGTCGAACAACTGTCCCATATTCAAAGCACCCTCCAAACAATCCAGCACCACAACAAGACGGAATCAGAGGCTCTTGATGTCATCCACAATGCCTTAACTGATGTGCCAACTACATTCAAGAGCGAGTTTGTCTCTTGGGGTACTGATCTCATGTCAAATGGTTCTTCAATATGTGATGAACTCGAACGGACAAACCGAAAGGGGATGGCGACAGTAGACAAGGCGCTAAGTGATGTTCACTCCGTTCTGGAATCTGTCCTACAAGAAATTCAAGGATACATCAAAGACGGACTGACCTCCTTGGAGCTAGCACGACAATTAACAAACAATGCTGCACAAACCGAGATCGCACGCCTTCGAGAACAGAACGAAGCTCTCGTCCAGATGTTCAAGAATGAAAAGGTCAAAGCAGATAGAGCCAAGGAGATGCTGCTGCACAACATGTCGGAGATGTTAGATGGGTTCATGGATGAACATCATTCACGATTGGAAGTAAATGTGAATGGTCTACGGGATCAGAACCTTGAAGCACAAAACATGTTGGAGTCGTATTTGGAGCAGCACAATCAGGTGGTTGGCCAGATGACTGATACTGGTATCTCTACCCAGACAATACTCCACGGCCAGGGTGCCTCCGCAAAACGAACTCGTGATGGCACCTTCAAGGTGAGTAACATGGTTCCCAATCAGAATTGCTGCTCATGTTATCTTCAATAGACATTTGAACAAACCAAATCAACTCACCGTAAAGCGACACAGGAACTACGTGATCGACTGTCGACCTCGATTTCATCTCATACTACCTGGCTAACAGATCGAATGTCAGCGTGTGCAGCATCCACATCTGAGGGTATGTCTTCTCGAAGCCGACGCAAGGGCCCATATTAATCTTTCATTTAGCATTTAACCAACACTCGAGGGCGAAGCGAATCAGGCTTGATACGACAGAAACACTGGGTAGGCAAGTTGAGTCCAACTATAGGCAGCTTCAGGGGACTCTTGCTTCCAGCTCAAACAATCTGGGCGTCACTTTCAATATCGTCTCAACAGAAGTATGTTCCAGATCTTTGAGTTTCCCAAGAAAAACTGACCATTCACGATCTAGACTGCTTCCTTTGCGGAAGCCTCCTTGAACCACCATAATAGTTTAAATGGCGATCTTGAGTCACTGCGCACCACTAGGAAGAAACTTGCAGAGTATGGTACACGACCTGACGTACCTACCGGGGCGACGCCACAGAAGAAGACGTGGAAATACACTGATCATTGGGACCTGACCAAGAGCCGAGGAGCCCTCCTTCGTAAAGGCGTAGACGAGAGTTTGATGCCCGAACAGAGTGTTATACATGTTGCTGAGGGCGTCACAAAACCGCCAGATGGTGATGAAGGTGATGACTCCGATGAGCTGGTTCGGGAAAGTCTGCCTCTCCAAGACTCCGCGCCCGTCCTTCATCACACCTCCAGATCACCTACATCAAGCACTTCCTCTATGGTCACACCACATGACAGCCCACAGTCCCAGATTTCACATATCATACCAAACAGACGACAGTCAATTGTTGAACCACTTCGATCTCTACCACAAAAGAAATCCTTTGCCTCGAGGAGAAATTCGTTGCTTCCCCACCCTCCTCTTGTAGATTCGCGACGGAAAAACATTGTGGTTACTAGCCGGCCTTCGCGCCGTTCCGCGCGATAGTGTTGCAATAAGTTGTGGTCGTTTATATTTATATTGACTAGGGTAAATACAGACAGACGTGATATAGGATAACATCTGACTCTTACTCGTACTTGATCCGCATATATCCCTTTCCTATATGGGCACTGTTTTTGCTATATGTGACAGATATACTTCCAAGATTGCAGAATAACCGTGCGATTTCGTGAGAGGGCAGCGCATTATGTAATCTACACCTCCCATCCATCACAGCCATGGCAGCAGGGCTCAGAAGTCAGTTAAATCATCATTGTGAACAAATTCAATGTTTGAACAACAAATTGATAGTTGTTATCCTACTCTCATTTATCCTTGCTGTTGGGTTTTTGTTGATCATCCTTTCTTGCGCGCTTTGGTCAAACTGGCTCCCACTCCTTGTTGGTATGTGTTAATCCTCAATGCCAGCGTGTTTTCGTCTGATTATAGTGTGTGTATCTGCGACAGCACTTATATTTGTTCTTGCTCCCCTTCCAAATGCTCTTTCCTCACATTGTGGTTCGGATGAGTTCTCATCCTACGAGAACGGAGCTGGCCTGGTTGATATGGGTCGTTTCTTGACATCTATTACCGTAGTCACTGGTTTTTCTTTTCCCGTAGTCCTTGCTCACTCCGGAATCATTGACCCTAAGGCATCAGCGATGTCAATTTTGGGTGGAGGGTACGCTCTTGACTTCTTCAGCACTCTCGTTGACAATAGCTGTAATGATTTCACAGACTCGTTTACACTACTATCCTCGCGTATTCTGCCGTCTTCACCCAAGCAGTTTCAGAATATGATTAACCCATTATTGTTTGATGCCCTCTATCTGGATTGGGCACCCTGAACATGTCAGCAACTTGTGTCTTTAGGTCAAATTCCGATAATGTGTATTAATTATTGACTACGGACTGCAGCAACAAGCTGCGCCTTGGCAGGTCTGGTGTCTAAGTACTCAAGCCCAACTGGCCGCACTCGTGCCATAATTTCAAATTGACCGTCCGTGAGGAAGCAGACGGGAATAGTAATATCTCTAGAACTCCCTTGTGTAAGGCTGCCTATCGGTATATCGGTAATAATCCCTTCGTAAATGAGACAATCATTGGGTTCAAGGTCAAGGGACAAACATAGAGGCAAAGATAGTGCTGTTGCCGTGTGAGTGGAATTGCGAAGTATCTTGAAGAAGCAACCCACCGGATAAATTTGTGACCTTGATCCTGAGCTTAAGGAATTCATTGGGCCGTGGAGTACACTTCTGTGTGTTCATTTTTCTCCCGTCCTTGTTTTTGTTGATGGATACCAGGGAAAGATCAACTCGCGCGATATCAGCGCGCAGAGCCTCCAACATCGACAATGTCATGCGTTGTTGTCGCAGTGATATTCCTCCTATTCGGGACCCGCCAACCTGATTCAGTCGAGTCCCCGTTTTGAAACTTTGAACGGCAGAGCCAAAGAACTACGAACCTCCTTCCAGTGACCACGCACACTCTTAAAAAGTGCTTCCCGGTACCAGAACAGCTCCCTCTGTAGCTGTGACTCAGCCTCGGAGAGCTTGTCTTTGGCAACCACAAATTGTCGGTCCGAGAGTGTAGGTATGAGTTTGGATATTTCCCTTTCCGAGAGTTCAATCCTCTTCAGAGGTAAAATGACTCTATTGTTGTCATTAAACAAAAGATGGTTACAGGAGGTTCTCGACAGACCTCGACGTTGACCCAGGGGGTATGATGGATGTGGTGTATGCCCGAGGAACATCTTGAATGCAAGAGTATCAATAATCATGTGAAATCTATCATTTGTCACATACTGGTCTGTTCACGCTCGAATGTTACTTCAAAGGGAGAACCATACATATTTCGCACGTCCAGGGAAAACAGACACCAGCTTGTCCCATCATCAACGTCCAGATAACTCGGCTTGGTAGTGCCTCCCGCAATCTCGACATGATCACGATACGAAGGGAAGGGGACAAGATCCATGTTTTGACATTGAAGCATTGAATAAACCGTGACTATGATAGGGTATGATAGCTGACGTGTGTAGAAGCATTCCGAGGATCTTTCAAGGTCTGCACGGTGTGCATACGAGTATGAAACATGAACTGTCCCATTAGTGCTTAACAGAGGTTAGGAACCCACAATAGACTACAAAATACTTGAAGACATACCAGCCTGCTTTCCCAAAGCAAGAAATACCCAAAGCAAGGGTTTGTCTCGGCTCGATTGTTTTGACTTCATCCTTGCTCCATGAGAATACAGGCTCATTGATGAGACTGTATTCAGTCTCGTAGGTATCGGAAACAGATAGTTCGCATTCGGCGAGTATCTGCTGTGCTTGTTCCACGGTAGAGTCCTCAAAAGCCAGGTGTACGAAATCTACGGGCAGTGAAGAAATGTTTTCAAGGGTGATATGCAGAATCGACCTAGTATACCTGAATATACCAAACATATATGACAAAAACTGAGGTTCTCACCGCTCTCCTTCATATAACATCAGTGCTCCATGATTTACAGACGTACGACGTATCCTCAACAGTGGCTGCTCTGGTACCACCTTACATTCCAGAAATCGGGGATTGGTGTGTGGATCAAGTTGGCTTGACCGATACTTGACGGACTTCGCTGACCTCTCCCAGGGGAATGACACCAAACCAGAGTACTTGAATCGGTCCAGTTCGCATGCAATAGCACTCTTCTTGCGCGCGAGCCTTTCTTCTTCTTCGTCCGTCCGCAACGGGAGAATGAACTCCTGGCTCGCACCTCCAGGCGCTTGTACAATGCATCCCCGAATGATCAAGGTACCTGTCTCAAGGGCTTTACCCGACAGGATCAATCGATGAGAAGAGCTTGCAGGTAAAGTGGTTCGCGTTTTCTGAGATTCAAACTTGACACCAGAAGTGCTGGGATCGTTAATAAAAACGTTCTTTTTCAATAAAATAACCCATACCTCAGAGATAGTAACTGAAGTTCCAAGTCAAAGACGAATGGATTTTGTAATACTATGACAAATTCCAAAGTTTCGTTCTGAGCAATAATTTCTTGATCCTAATCTTATAAACAAACTAGATGTAAGTTTTGAATGAATGATCACCTTTTTCGCAGTAGCCCTCCGGGGATTATATAGAAAAGGATCACTGATGCCCTGAAGGATGGCAGGTACACCAGAAGCTTGCTTCGACAGCATGGAGATGTGCATCTCGACAGGCAATCTGATCAAGGGGACTCTGATCGCCTACTGTGAACTCTGTTCCTGCATAGGTCGGGATACCAGCTTACGGTGCTAGGGCAATGCTTAAAATCGGATTTCCGGACCAATATTCAACAGAACGTTGATCTCCTCGTCTCCTCGCTATCATCAAGGATCGCATTGACGTTGAATATAAATGATGTTGGTCCTCGTAAGAAAGCACCGGTTGTAGATTTTTGAGTGATGACAGAGAAAACTGTGCAACCGCAAGGAAATCTGAGAGGGGACGTTAGTATAAGCAGCTAGGTGTAGTAAAATCTCCGGCTCACCTGGTAGGGCCTCAGCGATAGCAACTGCCTCCCGGACGACACCCACCTGTAGCTCTGGCCATCCGTAAATTTCATATTGCTCATATTTCAAGTCATCATCGTAGGTGCTTGTGGTCTTGCTCCGCCTTGTGTCTTGGTCACTGGCACTCTGACTCAAGCCGCCGACAAGTTTCACAGCATCAAGATCGATACCGAGCACCCGACACACGTGCTTCAGCAGTTTCAGGACACTCTCATTACCGGACGAGCTTTCATTCAGCCTGATGCCGACGCCTCCCCGGTTCGATGATAGGGGCAAATTTTCTATTGCCCCAGAACCATTTTGAATCCCAAGTCCAGCTGTCTGAGGAGTTGCCCTATTGATTCCATCCTCCTCTCGTCCACAGACCATCAGGTCCATTATGCATCCTAGAACCTCACGCAGAATATAAACCTCTTTGCGCTTGTAACCCAGGCATGCATACATGCTAGCCATCGCTTCAAGAACCGAGAGACGTTCTCGTGGATGTAGATGTAGAAGCCAAGGCCCGTGAATCTGACCAAGCACGACAGATACAGAAGAACGCGAAATGCCTGAATACTTTGTTAATCGCTCGAGGTTAAGCCATTGGTCAGCTCCATCATGGACTAGGGTCAGTGGAGGATGTGCAGTTGGACCTGGTTGCAACATAGTAGTGAATGAAAGAGGCCCCCACCCCTTAGCAGACCAGATGGAAAATAAGAGCAATGAGTGGCGTAACACACAACATGAATATAAATATGCGAGCACGGCGTAATTGGTCTCGCCCTCGTAATAGAGGGGTGATTTCTGGTACAGAGCAGATGCTTGAGTGAGCTTCTCAGTTACATCTGACCAGGGTTCTTTAGAGGCGGTTGTAGAGTTGTGCTAGATTTTCTCATAAGTGGTGGTTTGAATAATTTTAATTTTGTATACCAAACCATGACCTGCTGACCACGCTTCAATGATTGCTATCGTCGCCAAGCCTTCCAGGACAGTGGCATGCCATACGTGATCTTGCGAGTTCTTGAAGAGTTGTATGGCTTCAGTGTACCTGCTTATTTAGTTAAACAGGTTAGTGGATGACTCGATAAATCTCACCTACCATATATTCGCATCCTCAATGCGGCCGGCGAGTAAGAAGAAATCACCTAGCATCTTGTATAGGCGCGCATGAGAAGAAGCTATCCCAACCGTACTCAATCGTTTCTTCTGTGGCTGCACACCGAGAGTTGACTGCCGATAATTTGGACCAGAGGATGAATTGCGTTTCAGAGGTGGTGTTGCATTCAGTGAAAAGTTGTATCTTGAGACATCCGGTTGACTGTTAAATGGTGCGACAGGTACTAAACTACTCTTCCTATCCTGTTCTAGAGGCATGGGGAGATCAGATAGAGGTGGTAGTGTTGCAAGTAGAGAACCATTAAGGTATTCATTCCCAAGGGGAGTTTCAAGTGCTCGGATCTATGCCACTTTCAGTATAAGCATTCGAGGTACAGAAGACGCTACTGACCACCATCCCAAACTCTCCGAGGACCTGCGAACACAAGTCAGCCAGTAATGTCCCGAGATACAATTTCTTGTTCCCCATCACGCTCGGAATCACCACAAGTCCTGGAATACAATCACCAGCATCCAAATTTGTTGCACCATCGTTCTCTTCAAAGACAAGAAAATTCTTCGCGAGGGGGTAGATATCTGAGGCAGGAAAGATGTCGAGTAAAGCTGCGTTGAATTGAGAGTACAGACGGTTCATTGTACTTGAACTGGAAGATGAAGCTATTCCGACGACAGCCAAAGGAAATTGGGATGGCCGTAGAAGTGAAAAGGAGTATTGAAAAGCTGATGGAGGATGGGTAGGGAAGTTCAAGTGTAAGTGACCCGTCGATAGAGGATTAGGCATGAATCGAGCTGAACAACCGATAGCATGGGATCAGCTAAGAACTGTAGTGATACCTCATGTGAAGCAATTCACCTCTTTCTCCCTTAGCGTCTGCAGGAATGTCACCGAGCCTTATGGACTCAAAACTGCGTATTTCAGCAGCATGTCTCTCGAACGTTGCTTGGGAAATTGAGCCAACTGGAAGGAGGAGTACCTGAACATGGGCCAGAGAAGCAAAGGCGTGGTTATCCATAGCCCATATAAAACACTATGTCCAAACCACGGAGGGCCCCAGCTTATGAGATCGCAAGATAGATATTGACTGGACCACACGTCAGCCGTGGATTCGATTTCAGAGTCCAAATAATTCCCATCACTTACATTTACATACCTTCCAAATCCACCTTGCGATGGTAAGTTTGGGACCGGCTGGTATTATTGTCATAACCAACGATTTCAGGGTACCAGCGACAAAGTAGTCGGGGGGGCCATGCTACTGACGGCATCTGTGATCTTCACGTATTATACCACTTGGGCAATCTTACTGGTCAGTCGACAACTCTGGGCTGGTATATTTGTTGATACTCATAACAGGTTTCAAGCCATTCTTCAGCTCTTCTAGCCAAATACATAGCTTCTTTCCCCCTCGCGAATGGGCAGTTCGTCTCCCGGCATTCATTCTCGTCATGGGGCTCACAATCATTGGTGTGTTCCTTGGCCAGACAATTGCAAAGGAGAACAGAAAGAAGGCAGAGAAAGAGCGGCTACGGAAGGCGTAACATCATGCTCTTATATTTACTCCTCAGAGTGTGTCTTCCCGTCTCGATCCAGTGGACTGTCATTCTAAATGCGCAACATTGATATTCCTACTTCCAATTTAACCGGTCGGCCGTCGTTCTCTTTTCAACTTTAACCCTCCCGTCTCCTACCACTCTCCAGGGCTCGCGTTTGGCATCCAATAATCTTATCTTCTCAGTAGCTACAATCACCTTGGCCACCCGATCTATAAGAGTCTCCAGAGGGGTTTCAAAGGGTGTTTCTGCTAGTCCTTCAATGGCGCGATTGATCTACCATCATTTGAGAGACTACAATGTGAAGAGGGTGGCTAGAAGTCACCTTGTTTAGATTTGACTCGCCACGAACCAGATTCTGCAGCCTGTGCAGCGTGGTCTTCTGCGTCGACTTCTCAAGGCTGATGGGTATTCGAATTGTTCTGATGAATAAAAATAAGTCAATAACTGAGGTTGCTATGAACCCTGGCATAATCTGGAATCAAGTCAATGGATATTTACAGTCTATCCAAAATCCGGAAATTTGATAACTCACGGATGATACACTGTCTTGAGCTTCCATCTCAAGTACGTCGACGATAGCCTCAAATGGAGGCCAGAGTTCATTCCAAACGGTATCGTACACCGATTCTCTGAATTGACAGGAATTTTCGAACTTCTTCGCAAGCACCAACCATAGCTTGATCGCTACATCAGCTTGGTTGATATCTGCCAGTGCCATATCTAGTACCAGTCCACCTGGCTTGGTATACGACGAGAGTGCATTGAAATATGTCACCGAGAATGCCTTGAGTTGTTTGAAGAGCTGGATAGCCCAAGATCCACCTGCCCCATCTGCAAGTGCAGTAATGGCCAAGATGTTCCATGCCCTCATGCTGCGCAGCCGTGAACGCCCATTCTGTTGAGCACGCACACTAGTATCAGGTATTCGGAAGTGATGTCAGCTCACTCACCTCATTGGATTCGCTCATCCTCTGCAAAATTGAGGTATCATACGACATTGCCTGGAAAATCATCCTGGCTACAGCTAGTGAAGCGTCGAAGTCTTGTTCTATCTGGCCTTCTGTCCAAGCATGGTGATCTAACCAGTAGCAACCACCTTCTACAAGACCAACAAACGATTGGGGATGTAAGGTGATAGACGTGACGCCAGGAGATATTTGTGCATTTGTCAGAGCCTGAAGAATGTCAGGTCAGTGGATATCGCCACTAAATGAGCACCTAAATCTACCTCGAGTATTGATTGAAGGGTGGTTACTCTGAGTCGAATTTTCAGAAGTAATCCATCGCTGAGAATTTCGAAGAATGTAGGAATGATTGTATTGATGATGGACAACGAATCTGGAGGCTGGTTCTTTCGACGCAGTCCAAATGTAGCGATGAGAAGGTGTGATGTACTCTTGCAGTCCACTTGAAGCCTAATCAAAACCACCCGAACAAGCATGTCGAGAGATTGGAGTAAGTCCTTCCATAGGTACGAAGTAAGAACGAGGACCAAGCAGATCCAAAGAGAGACAAAGACTAACTTCACTTGTGTTTTTATTATGTTGAAGCAGCATCGCAGGGATTGTGAATAGTGGCGAGGCATCAAGTGTAGTTCCACTTCCATCAGAAATACGCTGTGCGTATTGGACCAGTTGTTTCCCAAACACTGTTCAATTTCAGTGAACTGTCTTCACTACCAAAAAGTAACACTGACTGTTCATTACATCCGCACTATACTGTTCATGATGTACGACATCAACGAAACACAACAAGTTGTTCAGAAGATCCTGGGACGGGGTGTGTTCGGTGTCATGCAGTCGTGCAAGTGTATCCCATAATAGATCATCCTTGAGAGTCGGTATTGAATCCTTAGAGTAATTCAGGGCATGCCCGAGAGCAACAAATATTTCTTTTCGCAGCGGGCGCTGATCAGAAGTTACAGCTCTGGTCTCCTGTTAGCTCTATAGAAGGAGGGGTTGTTACCTTTAGTAAGTTCATGCAAAGCCCTGATTTGCAGTATCTACGCACTGAAGTCAGTCCCGCAATTTCTGAGCCTCAGTTCACTGACTTCTGAAAAACATCCCCAACGAAAAAACATTCTTGCTCGGCTAGACTGTCTTGAAAAAGTTGATCTGCTTGTACAGGCTGAAGACTCAAGATCTTTTCAACGACGCTTCTGAGACAGAATTTGAGAGAGATATTTGGAGTAGAAAAAACTGAGCATACAAGATAAGTGGACTTGTAAGGGTGGTCGCTCTCCTGAAGAAAGATTGAATTGTCAGGAATGCGATCTGTCGAACCTCAAATGGTACGTCAGTAACCAAGAGGTCGAGTGTCTTCATAATCGCCCTTCGGAAGGAATGGCTGGAAAAGAGATTGTGACTGTGATCCTCGAAGTCGTGCTTGTATATGACGATATGGACGGACTCGAGCAAGTGTTTGATCACGAGTAGAGGCAGGAGGAGAATGCGTTCGTATGTGGCCAGAATGTTGATAGGAATATCGGCGAATGCACTCCCAATAAGAACTTCTACCTCCTTCCCATCATCATGTGAGTTAATGTTAATCACAGGAGATGGCAATTCCACTTTATGCCAGGAGTCCAAAAGGGACATCAGATTTCCAAAACATGGATACGCTAATTCTGGAATTGATCTGATCTCGCCGTAAGACAAATGAGAAGCATGGCCGTTGGTGCCAGCAGGAGTTATTGACACGTTTTGGAAACCAAGTGTCCTCACTAATTGCGCTTTAATCTTGATGAGGGTGAAATCATCCACGATTACACCATCAGAAAGCATGTCCAGAATTAATGCTATCAGAGAGACCTAACGATAGATCAGACCAATTCTTGCTCGTAAACAAGGTTGCTTTCACGCACCTTGAGGCGAGCTAATTCAAGATCTGCCTCCATGTTGAGACCATCATTTCTCACCTGGGTGGATCCAGTATATGAGTAATGAGGCGTTACCGATATGATAAACAAAAACATACAGATAAGTGCTGATTTTTTTCGTCCACAACTTCGAGAATGGCACCCCAGGAGAGAACTGGACAAGTTCAAGCAATCTGTGTGATGAAGGGAGGAATAAGCCTCACTTCGCCATCGGGGAAAATGTACACGCAGTCGAGCTAAAAATGACACCAACTTGACACGATCAGTCAATGGTGCTCTGGTTATTGTCTCGTCAAAGCATGATACGATTGCTTCGAAGTGAGCCGGCAAAAGACTGGAGCAGTGCGATTTTACTACTAGCCGTATTTCTTCCTATGAATCTAGGCCGTCAGTAGTAGTCAGGAAGCTAGCTCCTTCAGACGTACTTCGGGATCACACCAAAGTAGAGAGAAGAAAGTTTGGAACACTGCGACGATACTGGTTTTCCATTGTCGACCGTCAACAGCGAATGCTTGACTGCACACATCCTGAATGATTCGAAACAAGCGCGTTGCAGAGCGCAAGCTTACATGTTATTGAGCGTTGAAACTGTATCGAGCATGGTAACTCATCTTACCGTCCTTCCCATCCCTGCATAGAAGAGAATTCTCGCTCCAAGAGGTCCCGAAACCCTTCAGGGTCAACTGAAAGGATACGTAACAGAATGGAAGCCCTGAAGCTGGTGACTTCCTGTCTCTGAACATCATAAAACCGCCACGCGCTACCAAGTCGTGAAGCTATCAACAAGGAATACAGTTTTATGAGGCGTGCTTACCATTGGGACAAATTAATTTGATTCTTCAAAATGAAGTTATCCATTTCATGAGTCTCAATATAAGAGGATGAGGTGAAGCAAGCGTGTATGAACTGTGCGATTATCCTCGCTACATCATCTGATCTGGTCTGGAGATGTAACTCAATGGCCTTCATTATGGCCGGGTCTAAAGCGATCGGATCCTCAACTACCACCTCCCTTGCTGGCTTCCTCCTACTAATAGTCAGATAATAGCATCCCAAGACCAACAGATCTTCTTACCTGGATGGAAAGTTTGCTGCATGTTGTTTATCTAAAAGTCTAATTGATACCAGGTGCTCTTTCTCACAACCGTAAATTAATAGACAACTAGCAAATGTGTTTTGAATGATGTCAAGCCTGAGAACTCAAAAGTTCAGGAGTGAATAGAGATAATTCATTGAATACTCACGCGATTTGTCCCTCGCCCATTCCATCTATGGCACAATGCAGATCGGGAACTAAGGAGAGGTAAAAATTTGCAAGTAGTCGCTGGTACTGATGGCGGCCACGGGGGCGAAGATAAAAAGAGGCAAGCATTGACCTGACGAGTAGGCTGGCCCCTCCCAACGGATTACCAATAGAATCGAGGGCCGAAACAAAATGCCTATAGATATCTAAAGGAACATCGATTCCGGAACACGCGAGCAGCTTTAACCAAGTCAGCCCTCTGTCTATATTTGAACGAGAAGATCGAGTCGTAGTGACTAGAATTCGCCAAGGGTCGGTTCCAAAGCTCCCTGATCTCTCAACTTGTTCATCTGATGTAGATATAATAAGCGTGGAAGTGGCGCGATAATCCGAATCGCGGGGGAAAAGCTTCAGAAGCGTAGAACTAGAGATCAGATTCTACAAGAACTTCAGAACGCCATCGGAATTGATCACTAGATCCTCACCTTCTCAAAAGTACCGTAGGAATGTGCGAGCTCCAACCAGCGTAAATAAATTTCATCAGAAACCGAAAATAGAACACGAGCTTGCGAGAGTCGGAAAATATGTTGCAGAACACGTTCGCAATGTATCATATGCTGTTTGCAATTCAGTGTCGCACTCTGAGAGATGATGTACGGAGAGACTGCCTACATTCTTCTCCATTCCCGAATCACTGTAAGTCCCAGCACCCCTCATCGCCATCCCTTCCACATGATCCGCCAACTCGTCACAAGTCCCAAACATGCATGCTCCATACAAGTCGACATCTTGATTGTGCAATGCGAGCGACCAACGTCTGGCATATCGATCCAATAATGCCTGGCGAGAAGCAAGATAGTTTCCACTGTTTTGTGCTGTTTTACCGTGTAAGGGGCGTTCTTGATGAACAGGTGGCCATTGCCCTGAAAAATCACTCGCTATCCCCGGCAAAGGTAGATTTTTACCAATATAATCACGAAGAATCACTGCTAGCTGGCTTTCCTAAATGAAAGTGTGAGATGGAGGCACCACCAATTGTGCTACTGACCTCATTTATAATCCAGGCAAAAACACTCCGTGCTAACCTTTTCAGAGCATAATCCGACATGAGACCATCGGGCCACATTCTTCGGGTCAGCAATAGAAATCCAAACTCATTGACGTAAAGATCAATGTCGCACAAACATGCTTCAATGGCGGACACGAGCGTTTCTACGTCGATTGACAGATCGAGGCCTAATGGCAAGGAAAAGAAACAGCCATTATCCTTGCTCTTTTTCATAGCTTGTATGTCCGGAAATGCCCCCTCTTCCTTCATACTGAAAAAGGCCAGTGTGTGCAAGTGCGAGAGAAAGCGAAAAGCGGCAGCATCAGAGTAGATATGAAATTCATGGCCCAGGACGTCACGCATATGGGAAAGAGGTACCATGTCGAACGGATGCGAAACCTCTCCCTCCACAGGCTCTTTATGAACGTCGATGTTGATCTGCGCGACATTCAAGAAATCAGATGACACACTGCTTGAGGGACCGACAGCGGTTGACGGTGATTTCATGGAAGCTGCCACATAGACCAGACTCGACCAGGTATACAGCATTGAGTGGTCTTGTTTCAGAAGACCATTCTCCTGGAGGTATTCTTCCATTACAGGAGAAGCGTAGAGATGATCCGAACTGAGCAAGTCTTCGCACCAATTGATCATACGGTGGAGCTCGAACTGTTTGACGCCTGAGCTACCGACATCCTTAAAGTCCTCTTCTTTGTGCGTGACAAGAACAGTGCCAAGAGTCAAACCTTGGTTCAGAATCTGCAGCTGTGTCGACAGAGTATCTCTGAAAATGGATATTTCTTCGTAAGACCTTTCTGCTAAACCTTTCTGTGACAGAGATAGAATATCCCAATAATACTCCAAGCATGATTTTCGCAATGCAGAAAAGTGAACCGTCAAGCTATTAGAATCGATTAAAACCGAGCCACAAGCCTTCGAGATGGCATCGCTGTGACAATGGGGATGAATCAACAAAAAACAAGATTTGCAGAGTAAGGCCTGGGAGGAACAACCCCATAGAGGCTGTTGACATGAAGAGCAAGGAGAAAATGTGAATAGGTTGATTGCCTGGAAGCGATGAGGTTGGACTTCGGGTGTTGACAGGGACTGATAAGGGTTCGCAGGGCCTGAAAGAACCCTGGAAAATCGAAACATGGCAACTCTCTGGACATGGGGATCTGACGCGTTGGCATATTGGACAAGTGTACCTCCACCGGGGTAATCATAGCAGTCAAAATGAACAGCACATGTACAGTAAGGACATAACAGTCCGAACCCGCGAATTGCTTTCTGACAAACACTGCAGTCGTACTGGGTGATGTCCCCGGGAGAAAACCAGTTATGGCGCTGGAAAAATTGCCACGGAAAGAACTGGTGCTCTTTTGTCTCATCGGCAAGGGGTGCGAGTCGGCGAGAAAAATCATTGCTAGGAGGCTGGCTTATGAGAACATGCCCTACCGACTGTGGCCAGGAGGACGAAAGGAGCATGGCAGCAAATTTCCGCGCCTTCGGAGTATGGTAACTGATGACTTGAAGTAAATCTAAGTAAGTGTCTATCTTCATATCTGCAACAGTGTGGAAAAGCTCCTGTAGGCATTGAACGGACTGGAGACTTCTTTCATCCAGGGCCTCGACTTCAATATTATCAAGAATACACCCAAACAAAGGAGGGACCAAGGAGGATAAATAATAAATTGGCATGGGTTGGGCAGGTGCGTTAGTAGACTGAACTTTCAACGTGTTCCCAGTGGAGGTCCAAGGCACCCAATGCAGATCCGAATGAGAGATTTCTCTAGGTTCTTCTATGACGTGTATTGACACGAGAGGATGGTCAACCGAATCTACGACCAAGTTCATTTTCAGACCACGAGAAGAGAGAGAAGAGAGAGATGGTGAAAGGTCTCACTTTCAACCACATTCTGGTCAACTACCACACCCTGAATTCTTCTGAGATTTGAAAGGGAGTTCCTGATGATGCTCTGATTAAAGAATGATATGATCCTTGGGTACATCTCTCGGTCGAAACCCGAGAAGGCAGGGATAAGAGCATGTCCAATTTGCGACACAATGTGGGGATCGTGGGAGTTTATGAGTAGTAAGACCTGTGCTACATTTAATGTTATTGCCTGCAGAGCATTGGGGGGAGAAAATGGTCGGGGAAAGTTGATTCGAAATCGACAGTCTTCCGTAACCACAGATGCAAGAACTGAAATACAGAGCGCGAGGAGCTCCGACACATAAACTTGGGTTCTTGAACTCGGAGAGGGTGATCGAGATTTTGTTCCAATGTTATTCATGCTGGATCTCGAGCGACGGAACGGAGAAATGGAAGGTTTACTGTCGCCATCTGACGATGGCACGGGCTTGTTCAGTAGACTGGGGAGACGGTTAATGTAGATTTTTGAGTTCTGAAAATATAGAACGCACCCGCTGCTATCAAATATGTCCCAGCGCTGTTTTAACGACATCACTAAAATCTCTTGCAGCTGAATCATGAGTTTGAAGGTAGCCTCTGTCGAATAACCCAGTCCTTCGCCATCCGAGCCCTCACTTTCGAGTCGCATTCGATCAATTTTGTTAAATTGCGCCTTCACTGCGTCTTTGAAATCCCAGCCGTGCTTGTGTTCATCAGACGATGTACCCACTGCCTCAGAAACAGGAGGTGGCATCATTCGATTGCGGAGCTGCATCAATACGTGTGCTAGTAGCTTATGGCCTTCATCCCGTGCGTGGTTTGCTACATAAGATTTTATGCCTTCCGTGGTTTGGTCTGGAGGATTTGCATCATTTGTTGAAATCGACAGGCGGAAAGCAGGAACCTCGGGCGAGGCTGTGTCTACAGAAGAACGAAGGCCGTTGGATGGAGAGCTGAAATCTTCAGTCCCGATATGAAGTGGATGAGTTGAGATCATGATAAATTATGAGCATAGGTCTTCGGACCAAGATCACTTTGGGCAAAGTCCAAAAGGAGAAGTAAACAGGCACGGGTAAATATATGTCTGTCTTCTACGATCATAACGACCAATTATTTTTCCAAATCTTCATGACTGATCGCACTAGTCACAGAAAGAAGGAGAGAGGCGCGTCGGGAAATGCGTCAGGAAATGCGTCGGGAATGAAGAAACTTCGGCAGAAGACACTCCTTGGTTTCACAGCCTCTGAAGCTAGCCCCTCACTGACACGACCCCATATTTCTAGCACCGTGTCACCGAAAAATCTTAATTCCCCGAGGAAAACAAAGAGAAGGCACGTATCTGATTCTAGCGGACTATCAGATGTCACCACCATAAGACTTGAGACAGCAGCACCTACCCCCAAGCCAGAGGAAGGAGGAGATCGTTCCGAATCTCCCATGCCTTCACATGCCAAGAGAAGACGAATGTTCGTGGTAGAAAGCGGGAGTGATGGAGAAGAAACACAATCCTCCAGCTCAGAGGTTGTTTCTGTGCCACGACGTCGAAGGCTGCGGAGACATGTCCTTGCAGCCTCTGAGAGTTCAGAGGAGAGTTCTGATCAACGTCATTCTGTCGACGAAAGAAAGAATCAAGAGCTTGTCTCGGAGGATGATCTGAGCAATGAGGTGGACAAGCAATGTACGTCTCCGATCGCCTTATTGGGGTCGTATAATTATACACATAGTTAAGGCATTATTGAGTCCCGCCTGCGTATTCGCGACAAGAAAACAGCCTTTCAGAGAAACTTGGAAAGATTCAAACGTGAGTAGGCAGTTTTCATCCATACTCACTTTTCATGACAAATTCAGGGAAGAAGCTCGGGAAATCAATGTCCTCATCAGATTTTTCTAACGAAGGAAGTGAAAATCCATCCGAGGAAGAGCAATTAAAACCGTTTAAGGGGGCAAAGCTAGCAAGCAGTGATGCTGAAAGTTTGACTAGAAATGAGAGCGACAGTGATGACTCTTTAGGTTTCATTGTGGAGGATGATAGCCAGGCTGTTGCAGCTCAACTCCCCACCGAGTTCAGCATGCAATCACACGATGACCTATCGCACCAATTCAAGATTATATTTCAATTATTCGTTCACGTTGCTGTCCGTCCATCGGTGGAAAGGCACGTCTTTATGAGTGAACAGGTGAAAGGTGAGGTATATCACACTGTATGTTGAATGAAGTATTTGATTCAGATCATCATAGCTCAAGACTACTTCGCCTTTCCTTTGAGAACAACTCGCAGAAAGCTCTTGGGTCTACGAGACTCACTGGTGGCTTCCTCCATATGGAGACCAAAGTTCAGGAAGGCACTTGATAAATATCCAACGTTTGAATGTGTTCCTCTCGATATCTCTGTTCCTTTTTGCGATGCTTGCCACCTTAATGGGCGACTGTCAACACTTCTTGGACGGCTCGGTGGTGTGTCGTACAACAAAATTGGCTTCAATAACAATGTTGGGTTACCTCTGTTATGCAGCGTTGTTCCGTCAATTAACCGTGCGCTAGATAGCAAGTGACTCAGAGGAAGACAATTCGGAAAATTCTGTCACTCGGCTCAAGAAGTCCCAGTTTGGTTTTCTCGAATTTCATCTGGGCCGGTTTTGTGCGCGACGTGTCCACATTTACCATGCCCTTTCGCACTGGGAGGTGGGATGACTTTATTCAATCTATCAATAGTGTTCTCAACATGCATGACGCAGTATCATCTTTTCGATACAATACGCTCTGAAGTTGATCATCTTCATGCGGTTAAGGAGGAGCATGGATATGTCCGCGTTGCATTTGTGGGGGGAAAACAGCCACCCAGTGACCTCACTGACGCTGACGGCATCTGCGAATGGCTAGACGAACGTGGTATCATTGATCGGGAGTGGTATAAGATGAAAACCATGATGGACAGTGCCCATAACCTTGAGTCATCTGCAAAGGAAGGCCAGTAGATACAATTAGCTAGGTAATAAAAAAATTAGGTCGGGTGTGGCATCACTGATGCAGTGTATTTGTGTATTTGTGTGCATTTTCAACAGTCCTCTGGCAATGTCCTACACGCCGTTCACTCCGACTACGGGAACTCACCCTCCAACATCAGCGACATATCCATATGGCGCATATCATCCGTCAACATATGCTCAGACTCCGGGGGCTTATCCCTACCAGACATCTGCATACCAGACTGGTGTAACAAGTTATACTTGGCCCTATACCTATGGCTACATTCAACACCCTCAAGCTGTTTTGCAGCGTCCCGCATCTTTGCCTGCACCAGCTCAAGCAACTACACAAGCTACAGCAGCCACTGCTGTCACGGCTACGCCGCCGGCTCCTCCAGTTCCACAGCGATCAACTGCCGCGTTCACTACATATACTCCGAGTTATATGCGAGACAGTACTACGAATTCGATAGCCGGGAGTTTCAGTGCAAGAGGTTCTCGTAAGCAATCCAACCTCAAAGGGCTTTTTACTAAAGAGCGTGCGTTAAGCAAGCTTTCCTCGTTACCCACTCACTCTTAACCGAGGGTTTGTCCTGCAGTTAAGAGCTTGATGTACGGCTTTGGCGATGATCGCAATCCATCCAATGATACAGTCAGCGTAATGGAAGAGATATTGATGGAGTATATTATCGATGTGGTTTGTAGCCCTCTGTACCATGCGGGAGTAAAAGTGATAGACGATTATTCCTTTTTTAGTGCCAGCAGGCTGGAGGACCCAACAAGAAGCCTCGACTTTCTATTGATGATCTCCGTCGAGTTCTCTCACGGCCAGCAGATGCCAAGAAGTTGGCTCGAATGGAGGAACTGTTGTTCATGCAAGAAGATATCAAACGTGCTCGCGCAGAATTCGATGAGTCGGAAATTCACAATCCAAAAGAATTTTGACGTTGCCCTCTTGAAACCAAGTTGGAGAAAGTATCCATTGCAAGACCATTTTTCATCTCCAGCCTGTCAATTCAACTGAAATCGCCTATGTCTGGTTTGTTATGCTCTCAAAACTAAGTCATACTGGGTTGCTTCAAGATCATGTTCGTGTTATGAGTGCTCCCGGCATAATCATCAAAGATCGAATCGCCTACTGGACCTGTCATTCTTCCATTGTGTTATCATTCCGAGAATCTACATCGTACTCGCTTCCTTGTTCTTGGCTTGCTAGTCTCCCCTTTATACCTGTACCACCATAATTGTAAGCCGACAAGCTCGTAATGATAGAAGGTGCAGTACCTCCACTTTGTGCCAAAGGTTTCACATGTTCCTTCAACCATTCCTCTGACTCCCAAACTGATACTCATTGGGTGACTTAAGATATAGAGAAAAATACATGGGAGACACACCAGCTCTGTTTCCCATCGGTTGGACAGGCCCTTTCATGGGGCGGGCAAGAATCACCTTCAGGACTTTGCCTTTGAGTTCATTCATGTCCATGTTATCAATTGCGTCCTGTGCATCAGCGGGTGAGGAAAACGTGACAAATGCGTATCCACGATGTTTAGGCTCTGAGTGAAATTAGAAGACATATAGGATAGCAAAACTGCTCGTTCACCATTCTGACGATTTGGATCAACCACTGCTGAGGGTAATTGAACATCCAAAATATCACCTATGGTGCGCATGTGACGCCAAGGACATGCATGTTATTAAAAGAGCATACCAAAACTAGCAAAATTTTCGTAAATAATGCCCTCGTCCATGTCCTCACTGAGCCCTCCGACGAACACGGTTTTCTTTGATTTGGTGCCCTCCTCCATGTTTATGGTTCAGAACGGGTAGAGGATCAGCCGAAGATGGGTGCGTTGTCGCACGATCAACGGGCCTGCCTTGCTGTGAAGCGTGGGATAATTGCTTTACAAGTCCTCGAAATCCCACTTGGATCAATCTTCTACGTAATGTCGGCAAATTATTCGACTGTAATCTGCCCGAACGCGCTGCTCTATCGAGGAAGATCTTGCAGAATGCAGTTACAACTCGGTTGTCTTCCGCCGAACATGGCTAGAGAGCCGAATGTCCAGATCTGATCCTCGAAACAATTGATTTTGTCTTCCTATGGCTATGATTTCCGCACTCCTATTCCTTAGTCAGGCAATTATTTCAATTGTCCGTTCTATAAAGCATACCTCGAAAGTCGCACATGCTCGCTCTACCGATCACTCTATGTATGACAGTTGTGACTCTGACTACGACAGTGATTCTTCTCACTCACCTTCCGAGTCTTCTTTTGATGAGGAGGAAGTGAACCAACGTGTCTTTCCCTTCTGGCCTCAGTATAGAGCCCTCATACACTCAAGGGGATTTCGGTTAGACACCGTGCGGGATGTTAAGGGGTTTTACATCGAGAACCAGCAATATGGTCACTTGCCTAGACCTATACCGGACGGCATTGACATGGAGATGGGTGACGACGCGCTTTGCCCTGACCAAGGTCTTGTACGTCTGTACCGTTTCCGTTTCCGTTTTCTGCTCATCTTTTATAGCCTACCAATCTCTTTCGAGGAGTCCGAATCAAGGACGGAATGAGAGTCGTTGTCAAAGCCGTTCATATTTGCAGTCGTGAATATGACATAGTTCGAATCCTCTCAAGAGGCCCCCAACGTGGGGATCCGAGGAATCGTACCATACGTGTGTATTTTTCAATCAAATCGAGCGAAATGGCTGTTTACTCGCTCATGTTGGAACTTTTCCAGCTGTGGTCGATCTGATCGAGCTTGGAGTAGACAATATCGCATTTATCGTGATGGAGGAATGGTCCTCTCAGCTTATTCCTGATGATGGGCCTTGCTGTCTCGGCCTCTTCTTCACGGCATTGCGTCAATGCATTGAGGTTGGTTGTTCTTCACCTTTCTCAAAGTACCGTCCTTTACAGATGAGTCAACTACAGCATGCCGTTTTCATGCATAGTCTAAGAATGGCGCACCTTGATATTTCGTTACAGAATCTGGTCACCGACTACAATGGCCGGTATGCGTATATTGATTTCGAGCTCGCACGTCGGTTTGAAAATGATCCAAATCCTCGCTTGGTGCCCCAAAGGGGTACTGAAGTACCACCTGAGTGGGAAAAGGGGGAAGTTACAGATCCCTACAAGATCGATGTATGGGCATTAGGAGTTCTCATGTTGCGAGCGTGCAAGGTAAATCCTCGTCAGCCACTGATGTATGATTTTCTCATTCTGTACATCAGTTAACGGGGTACTATGTCCCAGAACTGATGCACGTCGTCAAGCCCATGCTGAATGATCGTCCAGAGGGGAGGCCCACCAGTTCGGCTGTTCTTCGAGCATTTGACAGGATGGCATCGTCCATCGATGAAGAGCGGCTGCAGATGATATGTCGTGGCGGCAGTTCTCACTAGACTTGTCAACAAATTTTGAGCTCGGACCTCGCTTCCGTATCTTTAAATCGTACACTAATACATAAACATTCCCAACGTCTCTATAGATAGCCAATCACGTATTGTTGTCGGAACCACCGTCTTGTGTCAGCAACTTCTGCCGTTTTCTGGCCATATATCGTTCACGAGCATCACTTACATCTGACTCAGTGTTTCTCTTGGCCACAATTCTACGTGATTTATCGTCCTCCTGTTGCTTTTCGCCTGCAACTCTTATCTTCTCCATCTCCATCTGACGCAAGATTTCTCGTCGTCTTCTTTCATTGATCTCTCGTCGGCTGGCTGCTGTACCTACAGCTGTATGGGTCTCCACGGGTTTATCTGGTCCATCCTTGGTAGTGCCTTGAGATTGTTTTCCCAACCGTCTCGTATTGGGCAGCGAAAGATTGAGACCAGCGCTCAAGAGATCACGTTTGTCAACGATCTGACCATCATCATTTATTTCAACTTCCTTGCCTTGGTCTCGCGCAACCCGCGCGAGTTCAAGGTCTGACATTAGTGTCAAGTCGGAAGGTTTGATAATTGTAAGATTAGGGGTTGGCCCTTGTGGTCCGATGACAGGCTTGACTTGCGTAGCCGCCACCGTCGCTTCGTGTTGCTGCTCGGATTCCTCCAATAGTTTTCGGTAAAAGTGTGCCATACCCGTTGACGGCCCACTCTGTTTCTTCTGTATCTCTGTGATGAGTAGTATCTGATTCGTTAGACCACCACGGAATGAAGGGGCATTGTATGGCAGACCTTCTCTGCGTTTTTCTTCCACTTCAGCCTTGCGAACCTGCTCCATCTGGTCCTTATAGGCCTGTGTGACGAAAGATTCCTTGTCCTTGAATTGGTCTCCCTCTAGCTCACGCTCTCGTTGCATCATCTTTTCTTCTGCTCGTAAGTGATCTAATTTCCGTGTTGCAGCAGCATTGAGCAGGCCATGAATGTATTTCGGCTAGGTCAGAAACCGTTATGGAGATGAGGAACATATATGTATACAATCATCGAGCTGCAGAACACGTACCTTGCGCTCTCTGGACTCCTGCTCTTTAGTCGTTTTAGTTCTGAGTTTTGCTTCCTGCATCTTGTCCCATACTTCGTCATATTCATACACAGTCGAATCGACCTGTTTCTCCGCCTCCATTCTCTTCTTCGTAGCTTTTGATGTCTGCATGTTTTGTGCTAGAACGACTTTATTCACTGAGGTTTTGCCATCCAAAGATGGGAGAGTGGACAACGTGTCATGGTTATCGCTGTCGTCATCCGTGTTACCAAAAGCCGATGAACGAGAAAGCGCAGGTACAAGGCTGGCAGAGGCCCTTGACTTGCTTAAGGAAATGGAGAGCTTCATTCGCGGCTGGGTAAAACGGAAATGACCGGTTTACTTAATTCTCGACGCTTCACAATTGCTTTCCTTTTCAGTCTCTCAGTAAATGGCTCTCTCGAATTTTGACCGGCGAAGAGTGAACGGCCCTGAAGAAAGTTTTGCGCCCGTTTTCGCACCTGAACAAGACCCCAAGCTCTTCAAATCTGGTGAGCCTAGGAATAAAAGGGGACCATTAGATATCCGGCCCATTTGTGCGTCTCTTAGGCAGTCAAAATTGAAGTGTAGTCCTGGATAAACAATTCTCAGTTTTGCAACCTGGGCTCATTACTCAAGCGAATGGCTCTGTCTACATTGAAACTGAGCAAACGAAGATAGCATGTGCAATGTCTGTGATTTTCACATCCACTGGACGGAAAACGGCTCATATCACCTCTTGGGTAGTTATGGACCGCGACAGTCAAAAAATGCACTTTACAGCGAGAACGGAAGACTGAATGTGGAAGTAAAATTTGCACCATTTTCTTGCAGGCGTCGGCGAGCACCTTTGCGCGTGAGTCTGATCAGATGGACTCCCTCTCGTGATGCTCAAAATCTGGTTTCCCCAAGGACGCGGAGGACAGAACAATTGCTATGGCAGTTTATCAAGCCATTGTCTCTTCTGTGAGACTTGAACTTTTGCCAAAAGCAATGATCGACGTCTACATTACAGTTATTGAAGCTGACGGCATTGAAGGAGTCATTTCATCAGCGTCGATTGCTGTGAGCGCTGCATTGGCTGATGCGGGAATTGAAATTCTTGGCCTTGTCATATCATGTTCCGCGGTAGGATTTCTCTATGTAGACGCTACTCTATATTTCATGATGTTCAGTCGATAATGGGTGGAGACATCTGGTTGGATCCGACCGAGGATGAGGCCGCCGTATCTCAAGGAACACTCATCTTATCCTGCATACCTGCCCTTGGAACGATAACAAGTGTCTGGCAGAATGGACAAATACAGCCTGTGGATGCCATTAGCGTAAGAGTCGCGTTTCTGTACTTGATACATCCTGACCGCGTTCTATAGGCTATGGAAACGTGTCAGAATCGGTGCACAGATATTCACAGCGTCATAGCGCAAGCATTACGGGAATATTCAAGCGCATAGGGTAGCTACAGAAATAGAAAAATTAATATTGACGGAGCAATTGAGTCATCGGAGGATACACGCAAGCAATTACACGATAAGTTTTAAAACTCCTTGATCTCCTAGAATGGCGGGTGGTAGGTATATTTCCAACGGAGTGGAACTGAATTTCCGACTGCTGAGCGAGTTCCTGCCCCACGTTCAAAGTCAGTTAACCCGTACATCAGCCCATTTGTTTGGGGCGGTCGACAGTACTAAACTACATTCAGTTTCTCGAGTTGATGATGATGTCAACCCTGATGGCTTCTAGCACGTTTTGACTGAGGGTAGGTTGACCTCTCCTTTATCATTTCTACGGCACGTATCCCATGACGAGCTTCAGAGAGGAGTATGTCGCTCTTCGCTCGTCCTTTGGAAAGAATTCCGGATTGTCGTCACGAGATTCGTCTCATAATTCTGAGGAATCTCTCCGTGCGCTCGAACTCGACCAAAATTTCGCAGCATCAGCACCTCAGGGTTTTGCTCGGTCAGTCACTTTATTCAATAAAAGATGATTCAGCTCATTGATGGAGTATAGAACTAGATCATATTCCTTGTCTGGGTTCAATTGCGAAGAGGACCTTGTAAGTTCAGCTTCAGCAGACCGATTGGCTTAAGCGGCCTCATGAAAATCTACAGCTTCCCCTTACTGCGAGCGCAACAGAACCCGTAATAGCACTTGGACGTGGGGAGAAGAACCTTGGCCTTATAAATGGTAGCTTTTACCAGTACGAGTTTTTCCTTCGCTTATCGTTCTTAAGGCATTTCTCTGTGCGTCGGATTACAGGTATTTCTCTTTGAACTTTGCACCTCCCACCGTTGATTGTTTCTCGGGAAGCTAGATCGGATCAGGCATCTTGTACGTTGTGAGCTAGACTTCCCGTGGCCTTGTATCATCTGATGGACAGCCGTGTGGAAAGTTCTTCTCCAGGTGTAGTTGTGGCAAATACCGAGAGTGTTGGAGCCAGTCTAATGGTCTGGTTGGTCTCTGGTGTGCTTGCCTGGACTGGAGCCAGTAGCTATGCCGAACTTGGTTCCGCAATACCCCAAAATGGAGGAGCACAAGCCTATCTCTCATATGCTTACGGTCCTCTGGTGTCATATCTATTCGCATGGACAGCGATTATTGCCCTTAAACCTGGTATCTATTTCTCTATCTCTCCATCGAAGCTTTGCTTTAACGCTCTATGTGCAGGTGCTAACGCGGTAATAGCCCTCATCTTCGCAGAGTACATGAATAGGCTATTTTTCGGTGGTCAAGAAGAGATTTCCCCAGACGATATTCCCCAATGGGCCATCAGACTCACTGCATCCGGAGCGGTACTTATAGTAACATTCTTATGTGTCGCGGCACGCAGACTGAGTACTCGGGTCGCTGTCATTTTCACAACAGTCAAGGTGAGCGAGCACTTCCGTTTAGTCAAGCCTCTTCTCATATTATCCATGAATTAGATTACTGCTCTGGTACGAATATACTCTTCTTCTATGCCTCAAGATACGACTCCAATCTCAGGTTTTTGTGACGACCCTTGGAGTCATCCAACTAGTCCGCGGGAAGGCCACGGCGAGCTTTCACCAATCTTGGTTTGAAGGTTCTAGTCGTAGTCCCTCTTCCTATTCACTTGCACTGTATTCCGGACTCTGGTCGTTTGATGGCTGGGACCAGGTAACCTACGTCGGAGGCGAGATGCACCACCCAGAACGTAATATTCCTCGTGCCATTCATTCGAGTATGGCAATTGTCACGGTATGTCGGGCATTGCAAGCATTTTCCAAATTTTGATGGATCTGATCCACCAGCTGCTCTTCCTGGTTGCGAATATATCCTATTTCGTCGTTCTGGATAAGGTAAATTATTTCCTCAGTCTTGATCGTCCAGAGATCCTATAATGTCGATCAGAATCTTGTGGGTTTGAGTAACACTGTCGCACTTGATTTTGGTCGAACTCTCTTCGGTCCCATCGGTGGGATCATTTTTGCAGTCATGGTCGCGATTTCTTGTTTCGGAGCTCTGAACGGTAGGCATTTATGCAAGCTTCTCAACCCATTGTTGTACTTAGCCCTCGTTTCAGGTGGATTTCTGACATCATCCCACCTTGTCTGCGCTGCCGGCCGAGAAGGATTTCTTCCCTCAATGTTTGGTAGACTACATACCGGTAGACAAACGCCCTTAAATGCCGCTCTTCTACAGGCCACTCTTACCATCATGTTCATTGCCATTGGCGGTGGATTTCGAACTCTCATTAATTTCGCTGTTGTGGCGTCATGGGCATTCTATTTCCTAACGGTATTCCAAAGTCTGAACCCCAAATTTTTCAGTAACTGACACCATCACAAAGGTATTGGGCCTCATCATCTTACGCTATAAAGAGCCTTTATTGGAGAGGTAGTCATATATCCCTTTCCAATCCCAGTCTTCTACTGAATTCTCGAAGACCTTACAGGACTTGGATCACTACGCCCTTGATTTTTTGTGCTGTGAGTCCAACTCTGCGGGTAAACCATCCCCTACTCAATGATGGCTAGGTTGCTTTGTTTTTGCTCTGTATGCCGGTCGTTGCTGCGCCTTTGGAAGCCATAGCTGTTTGTGGTAAGTCACTGGGTTGCCGTTCTCCTGAATATCCATCACTCGCTTCTACAAGGATTTGTTCTAATCGGCATCCCCGTTTACTATCTATCACATCGGCGGAACACTGAACCTTGTATGTTATCTCTTTGACTGGAATCCTCGAATATTGAAGGGCTTGTCAGCGTGGTTATGCTCCATAGTTTCGCGCTTACGGGGTCATCAGCCCGACGATAACAGTTGGATGGCGATTGCCACCGAAACAGATGAAACCGAAACCATGGAGATGATAGAAGGTCGGAATCGTAGATAATTCCCGACTGTGCCGGATTGACTTTCGATGGTACATGATCTTGTTGCTCCCATCATTCGCTGTTGGCTTAGAGGGACTTGAATCTCGTAGAAAGGTTGTATACCTAAAAATTATTTACAAGATCAATCGTGATGAGTAAGTCGAAGAGTTCATTGTAATGGCGTGATCGGACCCTTATATAGCAACTGGACTACCGGTTCACTTGAGTCTCATCCTTGTTGCTTCTGTGACTGTAAGTATATTCATTTTTCCTTGGCCAGGTACTTGATTTATGTCAATATAGTGTTGAGTCTTTTTCATCATGTCTGTGAGTGATGTCTTTACAGATATAATCATGACCAAGGATTCAATCGTCAGGAAGAGTGTTCATACTTACAAATTCGATGTCAAGGTACCCCAGGACTTTTTAATGAGAAGAAGATGAATGTATAGTCTGTTAGATGACCTGTGAAGGTTGCTCTGGTGCTATCAATCGTGTACTCAAAAAGGCTCAGGATGCTGATGGTGAGTGCCTGTATCTTAAAAAAGCCGGTAGGTCTGAAGGATAGGTTCAGAGGTCACCGAATTCATCGTCTCTTTGGAAAAGCAAGAGGTTATTGTGAAGTCATCGAAACTAAACTACGAAGATGTCAAAGAGAAGATAGCAAAGACTGGCAAAGAGGTAGGTTCTGGGTATTTATTGACAGACTGCAATTCTCGACGGTTTATAACGTAGATCCGCTCTGGGATTACGGTTGAATGAAGGATCTCTAATCATCATCATCATCATATGTTTTCTGGCTGAATTGTGATACCAGATCTCAAACACGGAATTGCAGATAGTGACCTGTCTAATGAGTGAATATTTTGACTTAGCATCAAATGTTTTTGCAAGGTCTGGAGTTCTCGTATCCTGGTGAGGGCATAGCTCTGATTCTGAACTGCTATTGTGTACGGAGCTCCTTGTAAAGGGATAGAGGTACAAGACACAGCTCTGTGAAAACATAATCACATTTCTCATGGACGAGATGTCCAGATACTGGCCATTCCAGGATTGATTAATCTATTGACGCTGCCTCACTGAGAAATTGTGCTGTCGGGCTCGAAATCTTGAGCGTACATGCAGTTACAGTGTAACTACGGTATGGAGGGCATAGCCCCTCTTAGTTTCAGTTGTTGGACTGGGATCTCCTGCGCCTAAAGTAGGTCACCAGGCTTGAGACCCAGTTCCGTTTGGCCTGTGGCCTTCTCTAACCAACCCTCCTATGGTTCCTCCTGGCTATTTATTCCGCACAAGATATCGCTCTCAATTGTATGTCCATTTTTCATGTCTAGACGAGATTGCCCGGGTCCATGTGCTAGCATATTTGACCTCGAACCCAAAGACTTCGTCGAAGTACTATGGTTATCTACTCTGAGCGACTATCAAAGGAATCACTCTGTTTTTTCGTCTATTCTACTTTGGTGGAGGTGTTTTTAATGAATGGTGCAATATACTTTAAGTCGAGAGATGTTTGCCCTCGTATGGTCGTCTTACTGTTCTGCACTTTCGTTTTGTTTGCATTTTTTGACCCAGATTATCTCTCTCCTCCGGAAGAACAACCTATGACAACGATCCAGAAATCACGGTGGACTTCAGCTGGCCTGGCATTCGCTCCCTTTCCTTTGTGTATCTTACTTGTCCTCAAGGGTTTACCATTTGCACTGTTTTCATATTGGTTCCTGACACAACTGCACATCGACAAACTCGCTTGGTTGCACAGGTGGAGTGCCAGGTTGATACAGCTGCTGACAGCTTTGTAAGCGCGTGGTCTGTCCACCTCATGATCGAGAAGCATCCAGTTTTCAGGGTAGATGATTTTGCCATACCTACATCTCTCCTGCCGCATCTGAGGATCCGGTAGACCCTTGGACCCCATCCTTATAGATGGACAAGAAGAAGAATGGGAGGCTCGAAGCAATTCGCAGCCACTATTACAAATTATTATTCTTCATATCTCATGTCCATTCCTGCTCATTATGACTATCCTTCATCATCCGAAGACTTGGTTATGACCATGGTGTGCACAGACCATATGGATTGGAGAACAGTCGTGGAAGGTAGCAACTTCAGCAAATTTCGGGACACATACAGTGGACCGCTTCAACGCTGTGTCGTTGCAGGGAAATAGAAGCCTTGAACAAACTCAAGATAGATATATTTGTCACTTATTCCAAGAGAAGAAGGTCGTGGATCTCGGATCCACGATCTTTCATGGAGAACCAGAACTTGTGTTAGCCAACCGAGGTTTTTGCACTGATCCGAGATCCTTGGGACATAGAAAGTCTACTTCATCAACAGATTCGCGGGATCTCCGAGGCGAAGGAGAGGGATTTTGTGACAAGAGCACAGGCTACAATTGTCGAGTTATGCGGGTGAATTTTGAGTTCAAATCTTTTGACAGTGCGCTTCAACCAGTAATACACTTGCCGATACTACATTTTGAGGGACCACATACAAGCAAGGAGGACAGTCATGGTTGTATTTCGTATTTCGTTTATCTTTGACGGGCCCGATGTTTCTTGAGATCAACATATGTAGCCCACCCCAACCACCAACCATGAGCTTGAGTGCCTTAGCTAATCAGCCTAGCAAAATATTTCCGATCCTCAGGTCTTCATGCCATTATAGAGGACCTGTCTCATACTACTTGAAATCTCAGCATCGTATGGAAATGTCAACTGCGGGGTCGATTGAGGTGCCTGATGGCTTTCGTCTTCACACTGAAAACACCTCGTATATCCTACTCTCTGCCAACGATGCGTTCCTAAACCCAGTACAAGAGTTTAACCGTGATATTAGCGTCGCTTGTATTAGAACATGGAGTGAAGACCGCAATCGTGAGAAGGAACAAGCATGGCGGAAAATGATCCAAGGCAAAATGGCTAAGGCTTCGGGTAAACCTAATAAGAAACTGAAAGGTGTGATTCGGAAGTTATACCGCATATGCGAAGCTAAATTTGCGAGCAGGAGATAAGGGACAATCAATAGCGACAACAAATTCTGAGGGGTCGCCAAACGAGGAGCTAGGTTTAGACAAGCGACCTCAAGACTGTCAGAAGAAGCCTGAGGTATGTCAATTTCGAATCTCGAACATCGATGTTCGTTGAAATTCGAGTTCCCAGCCCACATTCCGTTCATGTAGCTTTACTCTCTTAGAAGCGCTCTCGGCTACTGGGCTACGTTCCATTCGCTATGCCAAAGAAATTCCACTCCTAAAGTTACTCTACTTGTTATAGCAACAACTCGCCAAACTGATTGATTGTAGATTTGTTATAGCCAACGATCTGTCGGATGCAGCCACGGCTACGATGAGAAGAAATGTCGAATTGAATGGCTTGGGGCCGTTTGAGGAGGCCAGTGCCGGATCGGCTACTGCACTGAATCTCAACCCCGGCAAGGTACGAGTGAATGAGGGCGATGCGTGGTGAGTTCGCATTCATGATACTATTTTGAGTGGTGTTACTCATTGGCTTGGATTTCAATGAATTAGTACGCTCATGTATAGCCACAGAGAGGAGAAAAAGAGGGTAGATGTTGTTGATCTCGACCCCTATGGTACTGCAGCGCCTTTTATAGACGCAGCTGTTCAATGCGTTAGTGATGGAGGCAAGCATTCCTTTTTCCATTGCGCGGCTGAATTGACGTTTTATTACAAGGCCTACTTTGTGTTACCTGCACGGATTTGGCTGTCCTTGCGACAGTGAACTATCCAGAGAAATGGCAAGTTGGAAAAGTTCCAGACCTTTTTTCAATATTTAGGTTGTTATGATATCAGTTTTTCCAACTATGGTGGTGTGTCTGTCAAAGCCGAATATGCACATGAAGCTGTGAGTCCCATGTAATTTGTGTGAAATGTTTTGATTTTTTATGATTTTGTCAGGCCCTTCGACTTGTGTTACACTGTCTGTCAACGGCGGCAGCGCGTTATGGACGTTACATTGAACCCATTCTTTCTCTATCTATTGACTTTTATGTCCGAGTTTTTGTTCGTATGTGGACTGGAGCAATAGGAACGAAAAAGGCGTTATCGTGAGTGAAGTGTTTTTTTCACTGTTTTTCCCGACAGTTTGACTCTTTATATATCTGCTAGTAAAGCCGCAAATTACTACATTTGTTCGCATTGTCAAGTTTGGTACGAACAACCTCTTGGAAGAATGAAAGTTCACGATCAGAGTGAAAAGAATGTGAGCTTCAAAGTACAAGCTGGACCAACAGTTTCGGAAAAATGTCCAGAATGCGAGTCGACGCTACATGTAAGTGTGTGTGTGTGTTTCAGAGTTGTGCTAATGTAAATGTAAATTCATCTTAGATCGCAGGACCAATGTGGTCAGGACATTTGCATGATTCTGATTTTGTTGGTCGTGTATTGGAGCATCTTGAAGAGAATAAAGATCATTATGGGACGGCGGTGAGAATGAAGGGTATGCTCACACTTGCAAAGGAGGTCAGTGGGAAAAAGCATTTTTCTGCCAAAAAATAGACGAAATCTCTGAATTTTTATTAGGAAATTACAGTGCCCTTCTATTATACCGCTTCGAAACTTGCTAGCTCCTTTCATTGTTGTACTCCGTCTCTTAATGACATCGGGTATGTTCCTTCCCTTTCCTTCTTTTACCACTTACCAAGCAATTATTGATACATATATATACAGCTCTGCGCTCCTCAATGCGGGTTGTAAAATTTCCCGATCTCACGCTTGCCCGGGATCACTCAAAACAACAGCTTCTCATCGTGAGGTCCACGATGTTATCCGAAGTTGGATCCAAATGAACCCAGTAAAGATGGAAAATATTGGTTCAGGTTCACCTGCACGCAAATTGTTGGCTAAAGAATCTCTGTAAGTTAATTCTTTCGAGCTCTTCTCACTTGCATTGAGCAAAAAGTTGCGTTTCTTTAGTTTAAAAGCAGATTTCAAACGGCATCCTGATTCGGTCACTTCCTCTAGTGGAATCAAACTTGTGAGATATCAACAAAATCCGACGCCTCATTGGGGTCCTAAACCTAAAGCTGTATCTGGAACGGGCAATAAAAGGAAACGAGGTGAAAAAGAAGCAATTTAGCTAGCATATACATAAAGCACAACAAAAAACAATTATTCTACGTGCCAATTACTTGATATCTCTTACATCTAAAGGCATAACGAGTACATAAATCTTCAAGCATTCAGAATAAGGTACCAGACCAAAGAGAAAAATGCACTGAAAGAGACTTTTTTTTATTCCTTTCCAAAACAGACAAACGAATGTTGACATAATTCCTGGGCTGAAGGACGAGCTTGATGATCCAACTCAAATGTCTTGGCAAGGAATTCAGTTGCTGCAACAGAAATGTCCGACGGCATAGTCGGTTTAGCTGATGATCCAATCTAAAGTTAAGGCACAGTGAATGAACATGTGAGTGATCAACATGGGGGGAAGGGGAATTGCCTTGAAAATAGCCTGCATTTGGGTCAATTGGGCCCATGGATGTTCTCCAGTGAACATTTCAACGACAAGACATCCGACGCTCCAAATGTCGGCTTTGGAAGTATGTCCACTCTGTTTCACTACTTCAGGTGCCATCCAGAACACAGAACCTTGTAATGAAAACCGATGCGCCTTATTTGCCAGTAAATCTGCAAAATTCCTGTTATGAGGAGTAAAGGGAATAAACGACAACTCACTATCATTGACTTTTTTTGAGATTCCAAAGTCTGAAATCTTGACACCGCCCTTGTTATCAACGAGGATATTAGCACCTTTGATGTCACGATGGATGATATCTCTCTCGTGAAGATAAGTCAATCCTGATAAAGTCTGTCGAACGAATTTCTGGACGAGGCGCTCTTCAAATGCTCCATAATTCTGTAATAATGTGGAAACGGAACCACCAGGGACGTATTCGAGGAAAATGTTAAGGAATTCTTGGTCGACGGATGAATCTACCAAAAAAGAGTGAGACTAGATGAAGCCGTCGAGGGAGAGAGACATACAGAGGTATTGCACAATATTTTCGTGTTGGAGGTTTTTAAGGAGTTCGATCTCACGTTCGAGGGCATTGAGCATACTCTTTTTGCGTTCTTGGTTTGGTAGAGAACCAGTGGGTAGCTCGACTTGTTTTACGGCCATGAGTAAACCAGTTGAAGCGTCCATTCCGAGGTATACTTTTCCAAATGAGCCAGCACCGATAAGCGCACCCTTTATCCATTTATTTGCTAGCACATCGAGTCAGCTTGAAGAGGAGGAAGGAAAGAGTAGGGCTCACATTTGAATTTGGTTTCAATTTCTTTGGGTATATCATCATCGTCACCACCCAGCGTCACGCCTACACTGTCATCGTCTTCAAGTTCCTCCAAATCATCCTCGTCTTCTACCTCGTCCGATTCAACAGCCCTCTCAGCAACGACAACATCCTTCTCATCCACTGGGGCGTCGATATCATCACCTACGTTAGGCCAGTCCTTCTCGGACCCGGATACAGTACCATGACCAGCGGCTGTAGTTCCTCCAAGACTTGTAGCCGTAGCAGTGCCATGGCCATCCAGAGTACTACTAACCCTTCTACTCTCTACTTCAGCGGTGATCTCGTCGACCGTCATCAGACTAGCTGTATCCGAACGATCTTTTTTACTTTTAAGTTCGGTCATGTAGGACATACGACGAGATACTGAGGAAGAGGACATGGTTCGAGACATGGGGTGGTTGCTGGGGGAGACGGATTGGATGATCGATTCCGAAAGGGATTCAGATGGAAAGGGAATTGGCGGAAGTTGGAGGGGATTGGGTGAGGGGGAAGTGCGCGGGGAGGGAGAGGTTCGACCTCGATAAAGCGTGTCAGGATGTCGATCATGGGTTGTCTTGTCTGGTACAGGTGGAGGAGGAAGCTGAGGCAAGAGACCCGAATTTGAAATTGTAGATGCTCTTGAAGGTGAAGTGGAGGCTCTTGTGGAGATGCTGAAGCGGGAAGGTAGAGGTTCTCTAGCGAGGCTGGGGTAACTGTCCCTCCTGGCTTTGAGCATCATACTATGCCTTGCCGTGCGCTCGAGGATTCGTTTCTCGGTGTTGGGGAAGTATTCAGGAAGGTGGTTAGTGATGAGTTCAGAGGGAGGACGGTGGCCAAAAAAGTTGCGAAGTTTGGAGGGTCGTTTGGCAGTGGCGCTCAAGGCTGATGGAGATATGGAGGAGGGAGGATCAAGAATGCGTTCTGAGTCACGAGCGCTGAGAGAGCTGAGGACGCTGACGGCACTGGCACGTTTGGTGGATTTGGTAGAGGAGGGATGGAGACGAGATGGGGTATCTGTTGGACGAGGGACCTTTGTGGGACGAAGGACGAGACCGTGTTCTCGGGTTGGGTGGTCTGGGGGAGCATGACATATGGACATGAGTTCTGCCTCGGTAAGAGGTTCGCCTGGGGATGAGTTGAGAAATGTTGTAAAGAGAGAGAGAAGGGGTGAGGCATACCGGGGCCATCTTGCTGACCGAAATCGAGATAAACGCCCCAACCGTCTACAGTGAGACCTCCGTTCACTGTGTAGGCATGTACGAGAGGGGGATCACCGTCGAGGGGTTTTGAACCTCCCCTCTTTCTCAAAACCTTTTCCAGGACATCGATGGCGGTGGTACATGAGGCGACGTCGATGGTGTAGGAGAGACCTTGATCTAACAGAACGAATTTGACGAGTTTGCGTTTGATTTCGTCGAGAGTAGGATGAAAGGGGCTACGAGGGGAGCGCTCCTCAATGGAGGATAAGTTGTGAGAAGGGTAGACGGTAGGATTAGCGTAAGGATGGGGGGTTGTGGAAGGGCGGGGAGGAAGTTTATGGGTGGACGTACTCGGAGAGACGAGAGAACCGGAACCGTTGCGGGCGTGGATTGGACTGGGGCGATTACCACGGCCAGGTTTGTTGGGGGGAGGGTCTTGAGTGCGACGGGTAGAAGGAGCGGGAGGGGGCTGACCACGAGGAGGAGGGAGGGGCGGTGGCTGAGAGCGCTGGTGGCCTGGTGTGAGTGGCAGGGGCTGGTGGCCTAGTTGCTGACTTGACTGATAGCCTGACTGGTAGCCTGACTGCTGGCCTGGTTGGTGTTGACCTGGTTGGTAGCTTGACTGCTGATTTGGCTGATAACCTGACTGCTGGCCTAGCTGTTGACTGGGCTGATAACCTGACTGCTGGTCTGGCTGGTCACTTGGCTGATAACCTGATTGCTGGCCTGACTGGTTACTTGGCTGGGGGAGAGGACGGAGAGTCCTGGGAGAATCATCACCAAGCTGAAGAGGCGCGGGTCGTTTGACACCAGGCCGCGACACAGAGAGCATGCGTTTGCGCAAACGCTTGACGGCGCTGTGTATGCGCAGGCGTTCTCCAACACTGACAATGCCCAGCTCCTTGAGTGTTGGCTGGTCAAGCTCGAGGAGGAGATCACCGCGGATATCGTGTGCCCTGAAGACGTCGGCATGGTGGGCACATTTGCAGGCTGCAAGCCACCGGGCAGTGTGGTCGTCGGACCAGGACTTGAGATCGTCGGCAAAGGCGATGCCCGGAGGCGAGTCCAGGAGAGGAGTCGTGGGAAACGGAGGATGCTGGCCGCGAACAACGAGCAGCTGTGTCGGCGACACGGGAGGCGACATCAAAAAGTCTCGTTGTCACACCAGTCACAGACTTCTCTCTTTCATCTTTCATTCTCTCTCCCTCCATGCGGCTTCCGTCCGCTCTCGCTATCCTCCCCCTCCTCGCACGGGCCTCACCATGGCGCCCCGACCTTGTTGACTGGAACCTCAATGTCAACCAGCACGCCCTCTCTCCTCTTGACTACGATGCAGAGCGTCCCAACTCCTCTTACACTCCTTCTCCTTCCAACTGGCGTGCTCTCCCCGTCTACACCATCCTCCTCGACAAGTTTGCTGACGGAGACCCCTCTAATAACGATTTCTTTGGCACCCCCTACGAGTCAGACTTTCGGGAGACTCAGCTCCGCTATGGTGGTGACCCACTTGGCCTCATCGACCGCCTCGACTATCTCCAGGGCATGGGTGTCAGGACCATCTTCATTTCTGGTACCCCCTTTCTCAACATGATCTGGCAGGCGGACAGTCAGTTCTCTCTTTCTCTCTTTCTGTGTTCCCTGTTTATCATTCCTCTAGGTTATTCTCCTCTCGATTTCAGCGTCCTCGATCCTCACTGGGGCACAATCGCCCACTGGCGCACCCTCATTGACCAGATTCATGCCCGTAACATGTACTTCATGGCAGATTTCACTGTCGGCACTATGTCCGATCTCATCGCTTTCCAAGGGTCCGTCTCCATCCCTTTTCGGCCCCCATCTATCCCCTGACTTGATCCCAGGTTTCTCAACGCCAGCGCTCCTTTCAACCCCGCTGAGTACAATAGTATCTGGAAGCGCCCCAATTACATGCCATGGAATTTTACAGAGTATCGTGACTTTACCGTGAGCCCATTCCTCCATCCCCCTTGCCCGCTTTGACTCCCCTATTCCAGATCCACAATCAGCGCAACACCTCATGTGTCATGCCTGCCTTCTGGGATAACTCCGGTGCTATGCTTCAGATCCAGGCTTCCGACGGCTGCATGGCTTCTGATTTCGACCAGTTCGGCGACATGGAGGCCTTTGGTGTCCACCCCGATTGGCAGCGTCAGTTAACAAAATTCGCCTCTGTTCAAGACCGTCTTCGTGAATGGCGTCCGGATGTCATGGCCAGAATTCAAGTCTTTGCCTGCTTAGCCATCAAGGCCCTCGATATCGATGCCATTCGTGTTGATAAAGCCACCCAAGTCACCCTCGATGCTATCGCCTCCTGGTCTGCCAGCACCAGAGCCTGTGCTGCCAAGTACAACAAGCCTAATTTCTTTATCTCTGGCGAAGTCACCGGTGGCGACACCTTTGGCTCTCTCTACATGTACGTCAAACCGCTTAATCATTTCGGTTCTAACTTTGATTGACAACCGTGTCAGCGGACGTGGTCGCACACCAACACAACTTCCTCCGGGCTTCTTGGCAGCTGCCAACATCACTTCAAATCAAAATCAGTTCTTTCTACGTGAGGCCCCCCTGAATGCCCTAGATGGTGTTGCTTTCCATTACTCCATCTATCGCTCTCTCACGCGTTTTCTTGGCATGGATGGAAACCTTCAAGTCGCGTATGATATTGATGTCAACTTTGTCACGGCCTGGAATCAAATGTTCGTTGACAATGATTTCATTAATCCTCGTTCGGGTATCGTAGATCCCAGGCATATGTATGGTACCAGTAACTTTGATGTCTTCCGGTGGCCCAGCCTGGAGAATGGAACAGCGAGAAGCGCACTTGCCACGTTCATCACTTCTTTGGTCATGCCAGGAATTCCTTTGGTGGGCCCCGATCATGCTTATGTTTGGAACTGCGTCTGAGCTCATTCCAGCTGTTTTATGGCGAAGAGCAAAACTTTTATCTCTTCGATAATGGTGCTTCCAATTATCTTTACGGGTAAGGCTTGGCACAGAATTCATCTATTCTAAAAGCTCACTTGCGCCCACAGTCGACAAGCCATGTCCAGCAGCCTCGCCTGGAAACGCCATGGTTGTTATCACCTGGGCTCAGAACAATACTTCAACATGCCTCTCGACAAAGCACTTGTCGGCTGTTACGACGACTGGAATGCTCTCGATCACTTTGATCCCACGACTGACTCCCGACGACTTTTTAGCCGTTTCTTCCATCTTCGCACCATCTACGGTGCCCTCCAGGATGGGTTCAACCTCGTTCAGCGTGGAAATTGGACCTATTGGATTCAGCGACCTGGTTCTAATAATACTGGCACGGAAATGGGTTTGTGGTCCGTGTCTAGGGCAGCACAGCCAGGTGTTCAAACCCTCAGCGGGACATTTAACGACCAAGTATGGTTACTCTACACGAACGAGAACTCCACCAGGACCTGGTCCTTTGATTGCAAAGAAGCTCTATGGATTTCATCACCTTTCGAGTCGGGTGTGGCCGTGAGGAACTTGTTGCCGCCATATGATACATACACCCTTGACGAGTCGTTGTCGTCTTTCAATAATGATAGCAAAGCACCGTTCTTTGGCTGTTTGGCCAACGTGACAATGGATCCATTTGGTTATAAAGTTCTTGTTCCGGTAAACCAATGGGTCGCACAAAATCCTGCCATAACAAAATTCAGGCCTGGACATGATTATCGGATACTGTCTCAAGCAAACTCGACGTCGATTGATATATCGTTAGAATTCAATGTTGCCATGGATTGTGATGGCGTCACTTCCAGTGTGTCATTGAATGTGTCTAGTTCGGGGCAGAGTGCAGGAGATAGACAACCAGGGTTTACCAATGTACAATGTGGACAAGTGCAAAATCCAGATCCGGCTGTCTTGGTTGGAGTGGATGTGTCGGCTTGGTATTGGAATGCGACGTTGGTGAATGTGCCAGATGGAGTCGTGAGGATTACAGTCGATCATGCGCCTGCGGAGAGTGGAAACGCGACTACAAATGTAAGTATCTTCTTCCCTCCACCTTCTATCCATATTCTCAGTTCGATTGGATGTAGGCTAGGGATCATCTCTTGTTACGAAAGGGCGCGGCGAATAACGTGATGGTTTTCCCCGAGAATGATTACGATACGGATGGTTCATTCACGTTTTCAAACAGAAATTATACCTTTCAACACAGGGCGTTTGGTGCCGACATGTTCAGGTATTCATGGAACTTTGGAAGAAATTGGACGCAGTGGAAGAACTGGGAAGATACGACTACCATCGATCCCTCCCTCTTTAATACCCCGGATAACTTTTGGTCAGGTCAACACTTGATGGTGCAATGTGCGTCCATCGACGCTCCGAAAAAAACTGTCTGATTGACTGTTTTTTTTCAGATTGGAGTCAGGCAACACTCTCAGTAGCTGCTGTCGTTCACGCAGACACTCAGTACAGGGGTCCTAAACGACGTTATCCTCAACTCTTGCTTCGTGGACCTTACAACAACTGGGGCTTTGATCAAGGTCTCCCCTCACAAATGGAGTTAAACTCGGATGGCCAGTGGGAGATTGAAATCATGGCTGCTTGGCCTTCCTACGTTCAAGTCAATGTCTGGGGTTATGATGATTACTTTTACGGTGATACAGATGGTGACGGTGTTATGGATCGTCTTCCTCCCAACAGCGTCGCACCGAACTATCTCAACATGTCTGCCCCTCCCAGGCCTCATCTTGCATGGAACCTACTCATTGATGATGCTACTATGACTTGGTCGTTAGTACCACGCGGTCAAGCGTCTGTGGGTGCCATCATGTACTCCCTTCTCCTCTCTATACCCCTCATCACTGGTGTTCTCGCCGTACTCATTTTCATGTGGACTTTCTATGGAATTAAGTATAACCAGTACGGTGTCAAGACAAAGAACCATAGTAACTATTTCCCTATTCTTGGAAGTCTTGGGAGCAGTAGCAAATCAACTACAGATCTGAAGGATAGTATGCCAATCATAGGTGGACATAAACAGCAGCAAGTCATTGGATGGCCGGAGGATAGGAATAAGAGGAGGAAAGTGTTGATTTCGACATTAGAATATGAGGTGATGGATTGGAAGTTGAAGGTCAAGATTGGTGGACTGGGTGTTATGTCAAGTTTGATGGGCAAAGCGATGACGGATGTTGATTTAGTTTGGGTTGTACCAAAAGTCAAGGATTTAGACTATCCTGCTGGTGATCCCGCAGAACCTATTGAAGTTATCATTTTCGGCGAACCGTACCTCATCGAAGTGGAGACGCATCAGTTGGACAACATTACTTATGTCTTTCTGGACTCACCTGTTTTCCGCGCTCAGACCAAGTCGGATCCGTACCCCGCTCGCATGGACGATCTCAGCTCTGCTATTTTCTATTCAACGTGGAATCAAGCTATTGCAGCTACTATTCGCCGGTATTCGGACATTGATATATATCATATCAATGATTACCATGGTGCACTAGCGCCTATTTATCTCCTACCCAAGGTCATCCCCGTCTGTCTCTCCTTGCACAATGCCGAGTTCCAGGGCTTATGGCCATTACGAACAAAAGAGGAGATGAAAGAGGTCTGTTCGGCATTTAATATCAGTAAAGAGCATTGCTCCAAGTATGTGCAATTCGGTAACACATTTAATCTGCTGCATGCAGCTGCGTCGTTTATTAGTGCACATCAGAAGAGCGTGGGTGTAGCTGGTGTGTCAGACAAGTATGGAAAGCGTAGTTGGGCGAGATATCCTGCGTTATGGACGTTGAAACATGTGGATTCGTTGCCGAATCCTGATCCTTCAGATATTGCGGCGTTGGATGAGAAGCCTATGAGATCGAAGGACGTACAGATCGATATGGAGGCGGAAGCGCAGAGACCGGATTTGAAGAGACAGGCACAGGAATGGGCGGGAATCAAGCAGGACCCAGATTCAGATTTATTCGTGTTTGTTGGGAGATGGTCCAAGCAGAAGGGAGTAGATTTGATAGCGGATGTCATGCCGGCGTTGTGAGTCCTCTTTTTCTCTGTGCCAAGGCCAACACCTTAAGTGTGCTTCTTTTCAGGTTGGAAAAAAGACCTTCTATTCAATTAATCACTGTTGGTCCTGTTATCGATTTGTATGGAAGGTTCGCGGCGGAAAAGTTGGCGAGATTGATGGAGATGTATCCGGATCGTGTTTATTCCAAGCCAGAGTTTACTGCTCTCCCGCCTTACCTGTTCAGTGGTGCTGATTTTGCTTTGATCCCTTCTCGTGATGAACCTTTCGGTTTGGTCGCTGTCGAATTTGGAAGGAAGGGTGCTCTTGGTGTTGGTTCTCGATTGGGTGGTCTTGGTCTCATGCCTGGTTGGGTGAGTAGCAGTTTTGTTTGAACGCAAAGATGCTCTGATCAAGATCGAGAGTAGTGGTACCCTGTCGAGTCCAGTTCTACTGGACACATGCTCTCGCAGCTGACAAAGACGATTAAAATGGCTTTGAAATCTACGGAAGAAGACCGTGCGATTTTGCGCGCTCGTTCTGCCGTTCAACGATTCCCTGTTGTCGAGTGGCGTCAACGTATGGAGGACTTTCATAAACGTAGTATCACGACGAGTCGTAATATCTCTGGTCAGAACGCTTGGAGACCTAATGATGGTGGAGGCCTCGGAATGCGACCTATGGCTGACACCGACGATTGGAATCCCGTCTTTCAAACTTATCCTGATCAACCTGGATGGGATGAAAGGAGTATCACTAGTTATGCCAATACGCCGGTCATTAGCAGTCAGGAAACACTTACCCCAGATGTGCCAATACCATCTCAAATCGGCGGGGATGAAGATCTCAGTAGTCATTCCTCGAATCAGGGTTATGCGGATTTCTTGGGGAGAGCGAACAAGGCCATTGCGAAAGATCAAAGAAATCTACCTGATCCTTTTTTGGACCCGAATGGGTTGCGGCCGTTTGGTAATCACTCAAGGGTTTCGTCTGCGGAATCTATCTCGTCGATCATGGATGAAAAGTCCAACTCTCCACTAAACAAGGCTATTGCTTCGGTCAGTCGTTCTTTTTTTCGAAGATGAAACTACTGACTTGTGAGAGTTGTCTAGTTCACTGATGCGGATGGTGGAGTTGCTTCCGATTTTGTTCAAAAATTGCAGAATCTTGATGCTAAGAACTCTGAGAGGGAACTATCTATTGAGAAGTATCTGGTCAAGAGTGAAGAAGCGTTTTATGAAAAAGTTCGACGGGACAAGCTTTCGAGTGCTACTAGTATGAGATCTTCTCAGCGAGAATCCGTTTGGGGCACACCTTCTCCCTCTGTTTACTCTCGCCCGAGTTGTAAGTTCCCTTCCTGACCGAGCTTGATGCACACCTCATGTTTCTATAGCTCCAAGTACTCATATGTACTCGAATGGTGATTTTGACGAAAGCCATGTCCATGATCCAGTTGTTGACATTGTTCCCATGACTCGGCTGCAAATTGCAATGTCACGAGAAATCAAGGGATGGCCGCTCTATACTATTGTTATTGCCTTGGGGCAAATGTTGAGCGCCACGAGTTTCCAAATTACTCTACTTTCTGGTCGGAATTATCAGGATAATCTTCAACTCTATGTGTTGGGTGCTGTTTTTTTGGTTGCGTCCTCGGTTTGGTATCCCATGTTTCGCTTAAAACCTTCTATCTACGTTCTTTCTTTCCCTTGGATTTTCTTTGGACTTGCTTTCTTCTTGATTGGTCTACCTTCACTTAGTTCCACTCTCAAACCCGCACAACACGTAATATCCAGTATAGCGACATGGTGTTACGCTGTTGGTTCAGCAGCAGGGTTCTTGTTCTTCGGCTTGAATTTTGGTGAAGAAGCGGCACGTATCGCTGGATTTTTTCCATAATGTTCTTTGGCTGATTTTCTCCTACAGGGTGCTGCCACTGAAGTTTGGACAATGCGAGCATGTACAGTACAAGGTTCTCAGCAAATCTGGGTCGCTGCACTTTGGTACTGGGGTAACTCCCTGAATGGTCGATCAGACGCTTACACTCTGCCTTGGTGGATTTGTTTGATCGTCTGGCCGCTTGCCTGTGCGAGTTTTCTCTTTGCTTATGTGATGCTCTATGGACTTCCAGAGTATTACCGCCAAACCCCACCCAAAGTTCCCCACTTTTTCAAAACTCTGTTCCGTCGCAAGCTCGTTCTTTGGTTCCTCGCGTCGGAGGTTTTGCGTGACTATTGGTTGAGTGGAGTAGGTATTTTAATGTTGACTATTACGCCGAGCTAATTTGAACTGCTAGCCATATGGGCGTAATTGGAGTTTCCTCTGGAACGTGAATATACCCAAGTGGCAGATTCTGCTCCTGGTTATAACATTCTTTGTCGGCGTTTGGGCAGCCATGTTGATCGTTTTGACATATTTCAGCAAGACTCATACTTGGTTACTACCCGTTTTTGCTGTTGGCCTCGGTGCCCCCAGATGGTGTCAGATGCTTTGGGGAACTTCTTCTCTAGCGCTTTATATACCATGGGCAAATTCTGGAGGACCTTATCTTGGTATCTCGCTCTGGCTGTGGTTGGGCGTTTTAGATGCTATTCAAGGTGTTGGTCTGGGTATGATTCTGCTTCAAACGCTCTCACGTCTTCACGTCTGTGCCACTCTCGCCCTCGCTCAAGTAATTGGATCAATTTGTGTGATGGCCGCTCGTGCGACTGCCCCCAATCGACTTGGCCCTGGTACTGTATTTCCTGATGCTGCCAAGTGGGATTTCAGTGATGGTATTAAAGGTGTGTATGTAGCAGTTGTAATCAAGAAAGTGGCTGAGTGCTCTTCTATTTTATAGGAAGTCCCATGGCATCGGCTCCCTTTTGGATTGCTCTCATTTGTCAACTTATCATTGTTCTTGGTTACTTTTGGTTTTATCGGAAGGAACAACTTGGTAAGGCGACTTGGATTGTCCCTCTTCCGTACAAATGGTTGATCCGTGTCTCACAGCACGACCGTAATCGTGATTTGATGCACATAAATAGGACATTTACTATTGGACAAACTAATAAGCTATCATGGACTTGGCTTCTTTTTCTACTCAAAAATCGATGTGTTATTCGTTTTGCTTTGTGTTTGTATATGGACATGGTTATTAATTAGTGTAGAACTTGCATGCATTTATCGTATATGTTAATACTGATTATAATTGATGAGCGTTTCCCCTAGTCATTGTTCTTCGCGCTGCACAGGTTTGTATTTGGTCAGAGGGAAGTTGTGACACTCTCAACTGGCTCCCATCATCTATGCTTGGACTGGATGACTATGGCAGTGGCAGCGAGAGTGAGAGTGAGAGCCAAAAGGTAACCCAACCTCAGCTCATTCCTGGTTCTTCAATGCCAAAGTCAAAGCTCAATCTCTTGCCGATATCAGCAACTGGCCCATCCGACTCGTTACCAACACCCAAGAGCACCAAACGCGCGCCCAAAAAAATTGCTATTGGACTTCCTGCGCTGTCGAAGGATGGAGATGAGGAAAAAGATAGTCTAGAACTCGAGAAACCTGCACCGAAGCGGCAGAAGATGTCGGGAGCTGGTGTTTCTGGTCTATTGTCAATGCTTCCTGCTCCTAAACAAAAGAATGTTGTACCACAGCAACAACGCGTCTTAGGTGGTGGGAAGGGACCTGGTTTGGTGTTCGATCTGAAGTCCAGTGCTCCTGCATCAAAGAAGCAGGAGGTTGAGGACGAGGGTGAAGGGGAAGAGCTAACAGCGTCCACGACATCCACTCTTTCGAGTAGGGATTCATTGTTGCCTTTCTTGCCTCCGTCGTTGGTGAAAGGCAAGGCAAATATATCGTTGGAAGATAAACCAAAGGTACACACGAAATCAACCTATCCTATTATATCTTCTGCCCCGGTGGCCGACTTCTTCTCTATAGGTATGTCAAAAGTTCTATTGATAAGGACATGCTCATTGTGAGAGAATACTCGCAATAGACGACTCAAAAACAACAATCAAGCCTGTTTCAACCTCTGGCTTAACCTTCTCCATCCCAACACTCTCATCTGCACCCTCGGTTCCCACATTTGAACGCCCCGAACCCACACCCCAGGACCAATACCCGGGATACTACCAATTACCATCTGGTCAATGGGCTGCATATGAACCGGAGTACTATGAGAAATTCAGGAGAAAGTGGCAGAGCGAGTACGATGCGTATGTTCGTGGTTTAGAGAAGGGTACACTGAAAGGATTTGAAGGATATGAGGAGAATGTCTCTGAGGTTGATGCTATGAAGGAGATGGAGAAAGCTAAGATCGAAATAAAGGAAAGAGAAGAAAGAAAGGCGTTGACCAAGGGCGCAACTGGTCCGGCAGCAGAACCAAATATGAAACTCAACGTCAGTGTTTTTTTTCTTTTTCATTATGTACTCCTGGGATTAGATCATTAGGGGTGAAGCTGACTGTAATTTCCCCTGTCCTGTAGGCGAGTAAGCGGAGTGGAATCGCGAAGTCGAGGCACCAGCTAGCTACATTGCTCGCTGATGCATATGCAAATCGTGAAGCACTGGAAGAGAAAATTGCGGAGGGTAGACGAAATCGTAAAGAGGCTGGCAACAAATATGGTATGTTCATAGTGTCATTTTTCTTTGTCTGATAATACATTGGTTGTAAAACAGGATTCTAGTTTCCTATCCCTCATACAAGGTCAATATTAATTCGGGTCCTGGGGTCTACTTAGCTAGAACCATATCCGTAGATCAAAGATCCGTTGACCATTTGGTCTGAGACCTGCGTCATCTGGACTTGTCCCGATCGTACTTTGTTCGGCTCTAAAGCCAGCATGTGAGGCTCAGACACGCTACTCGAGCAGCGTTCATTACATATTTTTATCAACAGAGAAACTACTGTCGTAGACGTTCGTGCTAGGATCAACTAATCTTCACAGTTCCACCTGCAGCGGACCGCACAGGATTCTGATAATCGGAGTTCAGGCTGTCATGATAAATTGTTGTAATGTGACGGAACACTGCCGTATAGAGTAGCATGTGATCTACTAGCATGTGATCTACTACTCGACAGTGATACTTCCTGTCATGCCGACAGTGCCTTTCTCGTCCACACACCAAAGTTGTGCTTTATCTTTGCCTTCCCAAGCTCCAATAATTGTCGTCTGTCTACCGGCGATGAGTGGATTAATTGCGCGATATTCAAAAGTCTTTATGCGGATATCCGGCTTGTTGAACGCAACCGTTTCAAGAAGCATGAGAGCAGTCAATGGGCCGTGAACCAAACGTTCTAGTAGCGAGTGTCATGACGGTCATGTCAGTATCGACGTATGATCTGAAGAGGACTACATGTACCTCCATATCCCTCCTTCTTTTGCGAGTATTCCTTATCCAAGTGGATGTGATGGGCATTGAACATGAGAGCAGAGTACCGGAAGAGTGTCACCACGCTCGGAAGATATGTGAAGGAGAAATCAGTACGCAAAGGAATCGGCACGGCTAATCTAGAATCGAGTCACTGAACTGGGTTGAACATGGATAGGACATACATTTTGGGCTGGGTTTCTTTGGTTCCTCTTCGCGCTCGACTTTAAAATACACGTGAGCTCTTTCCTCTATTAACGAAGGACCTTTCTTCTTCATCCCATCAATCTCATACTCAATCCTCTGAGTAACAAACACCATAGGTCTGCCTTTTTCAACACCCTTCAACTTGACATCTCCAACACCTAACTTTGCATTAACTTTGGAACCAACAAACATCGGATTGTCATTATCCCAAATCATCTTCCCACCGGCCCACATCCTCCTTAGGAAAGGTGATGGAGGAGAAATCTCTTCATCGGTCCCATCAGCGCGTAACAAGTGTTCCGGTGTGCGTGCATGAAAAAATACTAATTGAGAACCCTGAGGTACAGGTTGACCCGCCTGGGGCTCGACGTAAGGTCGGTGAGTACCATCACGTGTTGGAAGTGTGATGTATAGATCGGATAGTTTCTCATAATGGAGGGTGTCAGTTCGTATAATGGTTGGAGGGTTTTGAATCCAATTATCCAAAGCTTCAGAGTGGTAGAACTGTCGCCGAGAGATTCGGGTAAGGACGGACTGAGGAAGATGTCGGGCCAACATGTTGATTGATAGTAGAGAAGCTCAATATGTGTATATGCCTATCGCTTACTTGTTTTCATCTGTTGATGAAATTCGGAGTAGGATCAGAGTCGGATTGACTGCTGGTGGTTGCTTAGTCCTACCTACCTACTGCACACTACCTATCAATATCATACATTTGCAAACATTAGAGAGTCGATCGCAGATGAAACACGAAATGAGGGTATCAAGCACAAACAGTGAAACAATAATAGTGTGTGAACTAATAAGAATATCTTACAATTGCCTACCTATCGAGATTGTCAGATTGTCGAAACATTACGAGTTGTGGGTTCTTCCACATCTTTCCTTCGCTTGTGGCTAGAAGGAGGGTGAGGAGCGAAGTCAACAGCGTAGTGGCCATAGGGGCTGAGTAGTGTGCCTAAGCGCTGGTGAACTTCGACTTGAAATTCCTTGAAGGGGTATATTTCGCCGTCAACGGCGAGGTTTCCCTTCGGTTTGAGAGGCTTCACTCTATATGCATGAGCTTTGACGTATCGGAGCTACGGAATGAGGTCGCTTTTAACTTCACACCTGAACCTAAAACCAGCTCACGTTCTGGGTCCAGAAGCTTTCTCCTTTGTCTGCACCAGCTATGGCCGAGATAACATCTTTTCTTGAGGACTAAAGCGTGTCAATGGTGAAGCATTAGATTAGGATGGTAACCTAACGCACCAGTGGCATTGCCATAATGTCAATTAGACCGTCGTCGGGCAGTGAAACAGGAAAGGCCATATAATCCCTATTGATGGATTAACCAGAATCAAAGAGAGGAATGACCAACTCACCGCCCAACAAAAGGACCCTTGCCAGCATAAACATACAATAAAGGCCCGTCGAATGTTGTCCAGCCCTCAGTGTCTTGCGATTGGAACTTGAGCGGCGGTAGACTCTCGGCGATCTCGTTCTCAGAGGCTGCGGGAGATGAGCTAGCAAAGGGTGCAGATTTTTTGTTCTTGCGGTGCAAGGAAACGCGTTCCGCCATTTTATACTTGTCCACTTCAACGGCCTTGTAAGACAACTGAATCGGACAAGCTCTAAATCGGACAACTGAATGGTCCATCAGTATGGGGCGACCAAAAAAGATAAACACTTGCTTCCGCGCAATAAACCGACCATGAAACGTGTGTCACCCATCCAACGAAGATTCTCAGTTCCAATGTCCAGATCGGCCATAAGTCCTAATGATTGCGACATGAAAGATATGGACCTCTTATGGTCCTGTGTAAACGAGAATAAGTCGACCTTCATTGGCTGGCCTATGCCAGTATCAGTTGGAGATTCAGCCATGAAAGCAGGACCAGCACACCTTTAATTACATTTAGTGCAGCTCTCGTGACATCGAAGCCATACTACCCCAGAGATGAGACCGCGTTGCAATGCAAAATATGGATGCATACCTGTGCACCGAGTAGATTCAATGAGAGGCCATTTCCGGAACCTGTGGGTATGGGAGCGACCGGTATGGTAAACACCTTGAGGGGATCAACATGCTCAGCGAAGCCGTTAAGGACTTCATGTACGAGTCCATCGCCGGAGACTGTCACAACAGCATCGTAGTTTGTCGCGAGATCCTTTGCGATGTCATGTGCATGTCCGTTGTGAGTTGTCTCTATAAAGGAGCTCAAGCTGAGATTGGCAAAAAGTGTCGACACGTACGAGTGACGTTAAGCTGGCATCCAGCTGCGCGGAATATCGGCTCAACTATTCTCGAAAATATGAGGGACCCTTTTCTCTAGGTTGGCAAATGAGTGAATATTGCAGCGGTAAGGTAGTGCGGAAGTAAACGCACGACACCTCCATTGGGATTGACCAAGACTCTCAGTCGCCGTGACCGTTGGATGCCATGATCTATCGACATCATCAAGCAAAATTCGATGGGAAATGAACTCACAACCTCACCATCGTAGACTGTACTCATGAGTTTCTCGGCCCACTCAAATGCCTGTACTTTATCTTGTACCGTTCCAGTAACTTTGATAAGCTCCAGCGATATACCTTTCTTCTTGTCTAGCTTATTTATCAAGTACGAGACATGGAAGAGGTCGTTGTCGTTGTCGTAGTGGCTTTCAAGGACATAGTGGTGTTGTATGGTGAGCGGTGGGACGACTAGAGCAGGACGTGAGTCTGAGAAGAGGCAAGAATGAGTTGGCACACCTCCGTGGTTGACAAGAAGGGCATTGTCTGCGAGTCTGAAAGAATATTTGCCTACTGGAGAAGAGACGAGGAGATCCATGAAAAGGTGAGGTGAGGTCAAGATTTGTCTGAAAACACTTACAAAAGGGGTTATGTTTTACCCGCTACTATGGCGTAAGCGATCTCCTCCCACACCGCTTTCCTTATACAATGTCTTCTGTCCACGCTCTTGCCCAGGAGGGTTTTGCAACGGGCACCAACGAACTCTATGATCGGTCAGCCTGCTCCTCATCATATTATCGTATGAACTAAAAAGATTTTTTGGTAGTGCTCGTCCCAGCTACCAGTCGGTTGCCCTCGAGTATATACTCAAGTCCTTGAGAAATCCTGGGCCTTACAACATCGTCGAGTACGCAGGATCGATGAATCTCCGGTTTATAACTGAAACACTTTCTCAGAATCGGATCTGGAACTGGATTATTCACAAAAGCTCTCTTATCTCATCCGGCTTGGGCCAAAAACATCAAAGCTTATGTGGCAGTCGAGCCGAGCAAGGGAATGCGCGACACTTTCTCCCAGGCTATTCAAGATGATCGGATCTGTCTCCAAGACGGAACATTTCAAAGTACTAAGGTCGAAGATGGCTGGGCTGATCTCGTCGTCATCGCACAGGTATAGTTCAATGGCTGCTGGATTTCCAGAAATATTTACACTGTTCGAGGCTTACCACTGGTGTCCCGACTATGATCTCGCTTCTGCCGAGTTTGCGCGAATGCTTGCATCAAACGGGACAGTGGCGTGTATCTGGAACCTAGAAGACAGGTGAAGCGACACATTATGCAAGGATGAATGACTAATCCCATCTTAACAGAGACGCAGCTCGTTGGGTAGCCGGCGTCAGGAATATCATCGAGGTACACGAGCAAGGAAGTCCTCAGTTCCGTCTTTTCTTATGGAAACAAACCTTCAACACACCATCCTATCGCATGCTTTTCGAACAACCAGAAGAGTACATCTGCTCATATTCACTAGTTGGGACAGAGCAACTTGTTGTTGATAGAGCCTGTAGCAAAAGCTACATTTCGGTCCTTCCTCCTGATCAAAAGGAGGAAGTTTGTCAAAAGCTCAGGGAAATTGTCAGGCAAGGTGAAGACAAGGAATGGGTTGATGAAGTAGCTGGTACTTTTCTCTATCCTTACCAGACATGGATATCTATCTGGCAAAGAAAGTAGAAATGTTACATCTTTTGATAGATAACAAACAATCATATATACCTGCCACTATAGTAGCACCTTTGGCATTTCTTCACTTGTCCATCTACAGTATCTGGATGCTATTAAAACCTTAGATATGATATTGCTTTGCAATGTCATCCATCTACTCTTTATCATTATGTTTATAGATATACAACATGTATTAGCCTTACTGTAACCACGTGACAACCCAAATAGAGATTAGTACATAGGTATTAAGTACAGTTCTCATTTCTTCAAGTAGAAGTCCATGGATGTTGTATAAAACAGAATGGATTAAGCAAAAGGACTTATTCATGGATAGATCAAGTACAATGACTTATCTAGAAGTTCAGAAGGTAGAGAAAGCAGATGAGAGTGGTAGAGAAGTAAGTGGATTGTGAGTCTGATCATCAACCTGAGAAAAGTATAAAGTATCTAATTGTCCTTAAATATTAAGTATTGTATTTAGGACAATAGTAGAGAAAAAGTATTAAATTATCATAGACCATCTTCCAAGACTTTTAAGACTTTCACTTCCTGACTTTTAGTTAGGACTCTAACCATACCTAGATGCACTTCTGCATCTGTGCTTATTCACACATAGATCAGCCTCTCATGTTTTATCTCTTAGTAACTCATTACTTAAACTCCTGGTTGTTCTATATTCTAGAAACTATCTCTATAACATCTTCTTAGTGTTCTCCTACACTACTATTTCCCTAGCCATAGTTCTGACTACAAACTTAATATTAAAAACCAAGTAGATACTTTGTAATCTCTAGTCTAGATATTAATTAGTCCTTTCTAATATCTCACTATTTGAAATTATAATTACATGGCAGATAGTAGGCACAACATATAAGTTAAGGCCAATATTATTATTTAAGATTACATTGTCTATTTATGGATAAGTCTTCAAGCTTGATCTGCAATCCAGGTATATTGTCTAATCTTACAGATATCATATGTCATATGCCAAGTCCACCTGTCTGGAAAACACATTCCTGCAGGGATACCCCTTGTCAACATCTAAAAAGCCTATCTTCTACAGTGGCCACCTTCTTTGCAACACACCCATGCAACATTGGTGCAATAATCCAGAGATTCTATCTTCCATAACAAAGATACTCTTATCTGACTCAGTCTTTCATGGCAGAGTTGTACTCCTGTCAGTGTCTCAACACTGAAACTGTTATGAACTTAAACCTTTAGAGTTAGGTAAAAAAACAAACTCTTATATTAGAGTAAACACAAGAGAACTCAATAGAGAGCCCTTTACAAAATAATCTTTTTTATATACTT